>OJIR01000011.1_pt1 | contig 60260 bp, 46 predicted proteins | sample 1595711 | NCBI WGS metagenome assembly OJIR01 (sample SAMN05416846, study PRJEB24817) | seawater metagenome | isolation source: Sea water | place: Canada:Atlantic | collected 2013-07
GATAGGAGTCCGTCTCGTGGGCTCGGAGATGTGTATAAGAGACAGGTAAGTAAGTTGGAATTTAGCAAGGTCAAGTCAAGCCAATACGATTTCGCCGTTATTATTGGTAATAAAAATTATGTTAATAAAGATATTCCTACTGTGAAATCTGCGCACAATGACGTCATAGCTTTTAGGAAATATGTTGAGGAAGGGCTGGGGATTAAAAACGTTATTGAGATTCGTGATGCTTCATTCACCCAAATGAAGGTTTTATTTGGTGGTGAATCCAATCATGTCGCGAAGGTTTTCAATAGGCTGAGTTCCCAATCCAAAAAGGGTCGGTTATTCGTTTTCTATTCTGGGCACGGTGTGGTTTCGTTGAGCGATAGAAAAGGTCTCTTAGTGCCTGTAGATGCAGACCCTCAACTATATTCTCAGACCGCATACCCACTCGAAAGGCTCTACGAGAGCATAAGTAAAATCCCCGCAACAGAAAGGCATATCATTGTCGATGCTTGCTTCTCAGGAATGTCTGCGGCGGGTCCCTTAATCGCTCGAGCAAGTCCCGTCATGATTTCTGTTTCTGAAGGCGAAGTTCCGGCGAACGTAAATGTTGTTACTGCTACTTCTTCTGGTGAGGTAGCTTCCTGGGATCAAGGAAACGGTAATAGTTTATTTACCAAGTTTTACTTGCTGGGTAAGTCAGGTGAGGCTGATCTAGACAGAGATGGAGATATTTCGATCATAGAGTTCGAAGAATATGTAAAAACGAATGTTCGAGATGAGGCTCTACGGATTCACCAAAGAAGTCAAAACCCAGTGTTTAACTATAGCGTTTATCGTTAGGGACCGAGTTCTAGAGCGAGTTCATTATAGTTGTGAACTGAATCGACGGGGCGTCTTTATATTATATATTTGTGGGCGCGGAGTGCGGGTTTATGGTGTTGTGGTTTCGAAGTTAAACAAAAAGTCGAGATTAGAATCTTCCGGAGTTACTCCAGAAGATGTAAATTTTGCTCTCAAGGGTAGTGAGATTACACGTTTTGCAAACCTAGGTTGTTCTCATGAACGGGTAAAAGTGTCAGCGCCGATGAATGCCGAGGATATATACGCGAGAAAAAGAGGAGCAGTTGTCGTTGTCATTAATGAAATTGAATAACCTTTTATTCCTGCTGTTATTTTTTGTAAGCGGATGGACTTCTTTCGCGCTAGCTGAGGGCGCTGTCGAGGTAGTAGCTGCTAAGGGAGAATATTCATTCGGTCCAGATACGTCTGAAAGGGATGCTTGCTCCTTTGCAAAACGACTCATGATCGATAATGCAGCGAGAGGGTTAAATGGAGAAAAAACCAGTTCGAGCGAAAAAATAAATTGTTCCGATGAATTATTTAGGGCATCCGGAGAATCTTGTGACATTTCATCAACCTTTTCATCTTATCTTGACTACGAAACAATCGATGAATCGATCGAAAAAATAGAAGTTCTATACCCCCAAAACACAAAAAATTATCTGTGCTCTGTTGAAGGAACCGTATCGCTTAGATTAAATGAAATTAGGCAAGATGCATTTTGGTCAACGACTCTTGATCTAGACGTGGAAAAGTTATTGGATGATACGTCCAGTGTTAGTTTTTCTATTTCATCCTCTATCATAGGTTTTCATTATGTTTTTCATGAGTTGAACAGTGGGGCGTTAGAGCTGATTTTCCCCAATGCATTTGATCGAGCTAATCAATTCAAGGGTACCAAAAAAATACCATCGACTAAGTCTCTGAGAGGTTACGATATAAGAATCCACAATTCAGAGAATAGCGAAAATTTTTACATGCTCTCAACTCAACAGCTGGTCGAGTCGCTTCAGGGTCTGGAAATAAAACGGATTACTGCTCTTCAGAGAGACTCAATTCGACGAAGTTTGTCGAAGGGGTCGTGGGTTCAAATCCGATCGTAAATATTAGAAGGGTGTAATTGAGTAAGGATTTTATCAAGGGCAAATGCTGTTTTTTTGCGATAAAAAGTAAACAATTACTTCAGTTTATAAAGGAAGAAACATGAAAATCGCAAATTGGACAGTCTTGTTTATTATCTCGCCTCTTTTTGTAGGGTGTACTTCGTCACCAGAGCGCGGAAGTCCAGAAGAACTCTACCAAGCCGTACAGGCTAAGAAAGTGGCGGCTGAAGAAGCTATGGCTGCAGCTAATGAGGATGTAGTCAGTTCTTTGCCAAAATGGTGGGATAATCCTCCAGCTAGTGGGCTTGCTATCTACGCGAGGGGCGAGTCGAGAAAAAGTAATCTAACTCTAGCTACTCGGATCGCTACGGCTCAAGCAAAGAGTGGGCTCGCAGAAAAGTTTGGTCTTTTGATTGAAGGTTTTGAAGAGCAATATTTAGAAGAAGTCGACGACACTGCAGCTTCATTATATCAGGCAGGAGCGAGATCTGCTTTTAGTGCGAATTTGAAAGGCTGGAGAGTTTTTAAATCTAAGACTCTAGAGGTGAATGGAAAGATCCAAGTTTACGTTTTACTTGAGTACCCAGTAGCTGAGGCAAACAAATTTTTAATGAACGAACTCAAAAAAGACCCAACAACTTACGTAGAGGCCCGCAAGAGTGATGCGTTTCAGCAGATGGAAGAATTACTGAGTAGACAGTAGCTTAGGTTGAAAGAAATTTTTCCAAAAGTGTTTGTCCGTGTTGGAGGCCTGTGACGCGGGACATTACTGCCGTTATCGAAACTCAAAATTGACATCTATGTTAATCCTATAAAACATGTTAAGTTGAAGAAAAAATCGAACTCGTAACTCATTGTTTTTAAAGAACTTTTTCAAACATATTGTACTTAACATAATATATGTTTGATTGGTTCTCATCAATATATGCGGAAAATCCGCATATGTTAAGTGTGAAAAGGTCAGCTACGACCACTTCACCATCCCTTCAAAACCCTGCACTGCCTTGCGTTTTTGCTCATCTTTTATGTGAACATAACGCTGCAACATTGCAGTATTCGACCAGCCCCCGAGTTGCTGGATCACCATCTCCGGAACCTCGTTTCGCATATGCCATGAAGCAAACGTGTGCCTCAAAGTATGGAAGCAAGTTCCTTGCGGAAGTCCGGCTCTTACTACCGCTTTTCGCCAAGCCCCATCGCAAACATTAACGCTGGGTTTGTTGGTCCGATCTTTTGCAAAAACAAATTCAGACCGGCGAATGCCGTCACTTTCCCTTCTCTCTGCGCGAGACAGACGTCTGAGAATTACATCTCTTGCGTCAGCATTCAGTACCGTTCGGAACTTGTTTACAGTTCTTAGTACGTCGAATATCAATCATAACATTCCGGTAATTTTTCTCTGGCTGAGCTTCTGGAATGTGTGAAAATATATAACCTTTTTAGGGGATAAACTTTGACAATCCGACGGGTCGTATCTGCATCAGCGCATACTGATAATTTGCGAGTTAGTAAACGTCAAAGCCCACGGAAAGGATCAAGGTTGGTACCAAATTGGTGATGACCAAGCGCGTTCTTGATGGGTCATGGGCAGATCTGGATTTGGTTTAATCCCGAGCCTAATTGCATCCCATGTAGACCACCTGCAACTGGGATTTTCTAAAACCCTAGCGTAGTAAAATGTTTGTTGATTTGATTTAAAATTTGGATCCGTCCATGTTGCTTTCAGGCTGACTGCGCCTTTGTCACGGGTCGTGCTGCAATCCGCAAGGTTTACTGTCGCTCCGTTGTTTGCGCAGCGGTGAGAGTTGGGATCTGGTTTAATTCCGTCAGAGCAGACGACGTCAAACACGGCTTCCTTGCTTTCGCCGCCCTCAACCCATCCCTTGATGATCTGCGCCCTTTGCAGCCAACCTCCGTTAGGGTCTCTGGAAGCCCAAATGAAAAATCTTTGAGGAGCTTCGCTGAGGCCATTTAAAACACCGCCCATGGGAACTCCTTTAGAGTATCCAATAGCAACGGGATCTTCGGACTCTGCTATGTTTTCAGGCAGGTCATTGCCAGCGAAAAAACGTACTCGAATCCGAGGGCCTGATGTCGCAAATGTCTCGCGTCGACGCATAGAATCAAATAAAGATGCTCTAGTGTTTTCTTCCGACCATACTCCTGCGAGACCGCCCGTACCGTGAGTTGCACCCCTTGGTGTATTGAAGTTATCCCAAGATTTATTAGGCTGCTTATAATCTGGATAAGCGGAGCCTCTCGATGTAGGAGTGTTTACTCTACTGGTAAAGTACTCATTTTCTTCAAAAGGTGCAGCGGAAAGGTGCGTGTCGCTCGCACCAATCGCCCCCATTTTATACGGATTAAAACCCTGAGCTTCTTGCATTTCAAGACCGGTCAATAGGGCGTCTCGATAATAACCACCCTTAAAAACCGATATTGGCTCACTGTTTGTTATTCGATTTAAATAATATTGAACGATTTGAAAGTTAGCCCATTCATCATTAGGAGAGAGAAGGGGGTGTGTTTCTGATGTTCCTTTTTGTTGGCTAATCTCGGCAATAGGCTCATTACGCATCCGCTGCTCAGCATAAGCCCGTGTGATTGGTCCGCCATTGAAGGTTTTTGTTTGGAAAGCGAGACCGTCACTTTGATTCATATTGTGTGGTATCGCAATAGAGTCGATGCCCTCTGCCCTTAGCGCATCGAGCCAGTTCCATAGATCCTCAGGATTCATTGAGTCTCCGGAGCTAAACGGTCTATCCGGAACCTCACTCCCTTTAAACATTACGTTTCTGTGGAGGTGCCTAGAACCAGGCGTGGGTGTATATTCGTAGCCTATGAAAGTCGTAAAGTTACCTGGATCGTTATGCTGTTCGGCAGCGTCGATGATTTTTTGCCACGCGTATTTCCAAACTTCGGGGCCCATAAACTCTGCTTTTTCATCTTCTAAAGTCTGCCACTTTTTTATTTGCGACATAAACGTTCCCCAGTAGTTTTCCCCTGATTTAGGAATTAAACCGCTTGCTTCAGGGTGTCCGTAGTGGGGTGCTTGGGGGTCTATTTGCGCCGCGAGAATGCCGAGGAATTTAGCGTGGTCACTCACCATGAGAAAATCTAATGGTGGGCCGCTTAATCGAATGCTTATTCCCGAAGGGTGTTTTATCGGGTGGCCTTTGCCATATAAATAGGCGTCGTTTGGCGAAGTTCTAACATTTCCTAAAAAAGCATCAAACGAATACAAAGTATGAATATGAGTGTCGCCGAAATATGCACTGCGTTCAGGAGCTTTTCCATACACGCTCAGAGAGAGACTTGTCATGATAATCAATGCCAGTGTCGTTAAATCCGCAATTCTCAGCTTCCATAGCTTTTGCATTAAGAACCTCTCTCTAAACTTAATTAGCTTTTTGTCGTGGATTTAAGAATGTACATTCCGCGCTTAAAAAGAAAGAACTAAATTCTTTTTATATTCGCTTTATAATCCGCTCTGCGAGCCTTGTTTCCAAGTGATGCTGCACTGTGTTTAAAATCCTTGTGTCGGTCACAATCGCTTTTGACGGATATAGGCTAAAATCATATCCCTCAGAGTCAAAACCACATTAATAGAATCAGTGTCCGCGGCAGTGTCTGCAAAAAGATTATCCAAAGTACCCATAACTATTTTAGATATCATCATTCCCTGTACTCGTGAGATCGCAGAGTCGTCTATTTCGCGTCTATTGACTAGAAAGTCAGTCAATCTATCTCCCATGTAAGCCGCATGGTGTTCCTTAACGCTCAAGGCTGTTTTGTCTGTAATTGAAAAATCTATGAATGCTCGCCTAATTTTTGTGTGAGTTCTCATATGTTCCGCGGTGCGAATGATATACCTATAGAGTATATCATCGGTTGTTAGTCTGGACGCGTGAACCTCAGATAGCCGATCAAGCCCTCTCTCGTTTGAGTAGTATTGACGTAATTGCAGGACGCAGAGTATGGATTTTTTGTCTGGAAATCTTTGATATATCGAGCCTACCGAGCAGTTAGCGGTCGCAGCGATCTGTTCGATTCTAGTTTTTTCATAACCTCTAGAATTGAAGCTTTGTTTTGCTGAGTCCAAAACCACTTCCGATCTAGCTCTAGCCCGGCTTTGTTTCGTATCGACGAGCCATCCGCACTCCACTGCTTTATTCCACCAAGCGATCTCGTCTTCCATAATTTGTAGGCTCAATCTTTTTATTAGGTTTAGTTTACAAGTGCTCTCCTAAAGTTGTGAAGGGCATTATGAACTAAAAGTTATTAACTTTTGTCTGCTCAAATATGTGTATCCCTAGGAGATAAATCGCGTGGTAGCAGCGGCCCGTCTCCGTCGGCTAACATTTTAAGTTTTCCCCCAATCAACAATAAAGAACATAGTTCTTTATTGTTGATTGGGGAACAAATACGTGTTACTTACAAGTGTAATGAAAACAAATCGGGGTTCCTTATGAAGTCTATTTTTATGATTTTTTCCACTTTTTTGCTATTTTTTGCGTCTTCAGGTGGCCAAACAAACGTAATTGAAGAAGTTTTGGTAACTGCTCAAAAACGTGAAGAAGGGGTGCAAGAGGTTCCTCTTGCGGTGTCGGCTTATACCGGGAGTTATTTGGACGATAGGCAAATCACTAACTTAGTTGAATTGACGAAATTTTCTCCATCTTTTCGGTTTCAGCAGGGTGGTACGCTAAGAAATTCTAGTGTTGCTATTAGGGGCATTGGTTCTAGCGGTCAAAATGCTGGTATTGATGGATCAGTTGGGCTTTACCTCGATGGTGTTTATATCCCTCGCCAAGCCGGTTTGGTCGGATCTCTTTCGGATGTTTCTACAATTGAGATTCTAAAAGGCCCACAGGGTACTTTGTTTGGTGCTAATACGCCCGCAGGTCTTGTTAATGTAAATACCGCTGACCCTACTCAGGATTTTGAAGGCAAAGTGCAGTTTGGTCTTGGTAACTATGGTGAGCAGCAAGCCTCAGGATATATATCAGGTGGACTGAGCGACGATATGGCCGCACGAATTGCGTTTTGGCAGAAGAGTAACGACGGCACGACTAAATTAAAGACCGGCGGTAGTAGCAATTCTCGTGAAGAATGGGGCTTTAGGGTTAAGAGTATCTGGACACCTTCGGATAATACCGAAGTCGAATTTGCAGCTGATTATTCTGATATTTTTGCGAATTGCTGCGTCGGCGAGTGGGTAGATATTTCCGATGAAGCGCTTGCTACTTTTGACCGTATGGCGACTGGTTTGCTTTTGGATAGGGCTTTAATTTTTCCTAGTCGAGAGAGCGACGGATATTTGGGTCGTGGCGAAAAGCTAGATCACGTTTCCTATTCCCAAAATCAGGCCTTGGATGACATACAGCATATGGGCGTTTCTCTAGGTGTTAGCCATGGACTGTCGACCGGACATGAGTTGACGGTAGTGGCCTCTCATAGAGATTGGGACTCTAATCAAGTTCAGGATATGGATTCGGTGGGTCTTGATGTATCTGTTTTCCCGAATCAGTTTGAAACACATAAAACAACGTCATTGGAAATTAATTTTAGTTCGCCCTCCGGCGAAAGGTTCGAATATCTTCTAGGAGTTTTCTACTATGAGGACGATGGATTTTTCTGGCAACGATCTGATCTAGTTGCGCCTGGCTGTGCTTTCACCCGCAATACGCAGGGTCGAGTGGACAGAGGTGCCCTCGAAGATACTATCGACGATCGGCAGCAGTGTGGTGGATCTGCTAGATCAGATCAGTGGGATCAGACCCACGAAAGTCTTGCGGCTTATGCTCAGTTTGGGTACGACCTGACAGAGCAATGGAGCGTTACCTTCGGTGCCCGTATTACGGAAGATGAGAAATCGGTTGATAAAAGAGTTCGGCTGTTCGACCCGTTGACAGAATCAAATTACACTACATTAGGTCTAAATTGCCCACTCTGCTCTTTCGCCGAGGGCAACCCCACTGCGAATAACTTAGGTCTATTTTTTGGTACCCAAGCTTTTCAAGACTCGATAGATAATTCTCAAGCTACATTTTCGGCAAGTACGCAATACAAATTACAGGATGTTGGCGCTTCCGACGACGTGATGTTTTACGCAAGATATGCCACCGGTTACAAGGCTCCAGGCATAAATGCTAGACCTATTCGCTTTCCCACGATACCCACGAACTATAACGAAGAAACGTCTACTAATATGGAGTTCGGCGTGAAGACCACATGGCTAGATAAGCGGTTACTCGCCAACGCCACGATCTTCCAAAATAATTTTGAAGATTTACAGCAGATTGCAGCCAATCCGAGCACTGATCCTTCTGGAGCCACAGGCACATTTGTTCAAAATGCGGGAGAGTTAGACCATTCAGGTATTGAGTTAGAGTACATTTTTCAACCCACTGCAAATCTGAGCCTTTCAGGAGCGTTTACCTATTTAGATTCCGAATATAAAGAGTTTCGACGATCTCCATGCCCGAGCATTGGTGATGTACCCAAGGACGCGGATGTGACGACACTTTGCGATTTTACCGGCTTGGAAAAAGATCAGACCCCGAAGATACGAACAAATCACACTATTCGTTACAGCGCACCCAGCATGCGAAAGAGTATTGATTGGTTTGTACAGGGTTCTTGGATTTATGAAGATGAATACTTTCTATCCAGTGATTTGGATGCTAGAGGACTCGTAGATGCTTTTTCACTTTTTGACGCGGCAGCCGGTTTAGAAGCTGTAGATGGGCGATGGGATTTGACGTTCTACGTCAGAAACCTCACCGACGAAATTTATGGCACGGGCTTAATTAACGGTGCAGTACCTGGCAATTTCGGTAATAGAGGCTCTAAAGTTTTGAGAATCGGTGAGCCAAGAACCTTTGGCGTAAGATTCACTGCTAATTTTGAATAGGGCTTTTTTATATTGAGAGTGGTGGGTCCGTCAGCTGGGTGCAGTTTGGCGGCAGCTAACGGTTTCCCAGTAGGTAATAGATATGTTTAATTTAATAGTCCTGAAGCCTACCTATTATTTTAAGGTAGGGATTTTTTTTTCACTCCTATTGTGTCTATTTAGCTGCGATTTAAGTGATTCTCAGCCGAGTGTAGATTCTCTGAAGACGGCACCTTCGGATAGACCAGATTACCTGTCTACTGCTTTACGTGCAGATGTAGAAAAACTGAAGCTTGACGCACGTCAATTACCCACCCATAAAGAAAATTTTGTTCTAAGATCTAGACTACTTAGCAAGTGGGTAGATGCCCGGGCCCTTGCTGGATTACCTGGTTCTCCTTTCGCGATCGGCTCTCACCTTAATACAGACTTACCGTTAGAGAGTATTCCCAGGGCAAATTTTCTTTTAATAGACGAGTTGATTAGCGAATACGCCTTTCGAGACGAATATCCCAATGCTTTTGGTATTTTAGTAGCGGATAGTTTGGGTCCCTTCGAAGCAGATTCTTTTGCATCGATTCGGCAAACTTGGCACGTAGGCGATAAGAGTGTGTCAGCGGGCGGTGGATTTTGGATTGCGAGGCACTTTGCGGCACTATTTGGTGAATTTCAAACAGATGATCCAAGCGGAGAGGGCTACATTACGATTGAGAGTTCTAACAAATTAGCTAGGTTTTCTGCGAAGCAGATATTGGTCCGAGGCCCTCACGGAGGATTTCGTGCACCGGAGCCGGCTCTGGCCTTCGAATTGATGGAAGGAGAATTGGTTCAAGGTGATACGGTTACGATTACTTATGGAAACCAAAACTACGCGGGTGTTGGTCTAAAAATCACACCCATTGCCGGAGAGAATATACCACTACCAGTTTACGTTGCTTTTAGCGAGGCTCAAGCATGGATGATGTTGCCTATTTTGCCCATCGAAGTTCGGGGGTCTGAAACTTCTGGGGTGCGAGGTTTCGCACCTAGCATTGTCGACGAAGGCGAAGTATTTGAAGTGTCTGTTCGAGCTGAAGACAGCTTTTATAATCGAGCCGACAGTGGTGTTCCAAAATTCTCCATCTATGACGGCGATCGTGTTGTGGCGGAAACAGAAGAGAATGGTTCCTCCATACAAACGTTTAATCTCTCTTTTAGCGAATCTGGCCCTAAGTGGTTAAGAATAGTTTCTCAGGATGGGCTCATAGAAGGGCGTTTTAATCCAATTTTAGTTAAGGTAAACCCGTCACATAGAATTTATTGGGGCGACACTCATGGCCACTCCGGTTATGCCGAGGGTATTGGCAACATGGATTATTTTATGAGGTTCGCCAGAGATGATGCACGACTAGATTATGTAACCCTATCTGAACATGATATTTGGTTGGATGAGGAAGAATGGAGGTCTTTGCGTGATACTGTTATCGCATTCGATAGCCTAGGAAAGTTCATACCATTCCTAGGTTACGAGTGGACTTCTCCAGCAAAGAGAGGAGGGCACCATAATATTCTTTATCGCACCGCTAAAAATCGCGATAGGGTATCTGCCTTAGAGTATGCAACTCTGTCTGAACTATATTTAGAGCTCCGTAAACGTAATTCAGAAAACGACGTGTTGATTATTCCTCACGCGCACAACCCGGGTGATTCGCGTTTATCAGATCCTAGATTAGAAAGATTAATAGAAATTATGTCGATGCATGGAACGCATCAGTGGTTCGCAAACAATTATTTGTCGAATGGGCATCAGGTAGGTTTTGTCGCGGCATCTGATGATCACCATTCTCGCCCGGGATATTCGTCGCCATTGAGAAAAACCCTTGCTCAGAGAGGCGGGTTATCTGCCGTTTACGCAGCTGATAGTTCGAGAGATACAATCTTTGATGCGCTGAGGAACAGACAAACTTACGCTTCTAGTTTGGAGCGTATAATTATTGAAATGGAACTAAATGGCACGCCAATGGGAGATCGAGCCAAATTTGCCACTGAGAGAAAAATCAAAGGTCAGGTGATTGGGTCGCATGGCATTGATTCAATAACGCTGTTCAAAAATAATAATCCCATTCGGGTGCTAAACTTCAACGCGGCTAAGTGGACAGAAGCGGCTAAGAAGCAAAAATTAAGAATTACTTTTGTATCCGACTCAACGCCTTTTTATTCGGGTGATGCGCCGCGAGGCTGGCGGCATTGGAAGGGTGTATTAACAGCCTCCGGATTTCGAATAGACGCAATAGATGGCCCGGATTTTGTCAACGCTCGAACTCAATATCTCAATGCAGAAATCGTAAATCAGGTATATAACTTTGCCACGAATACTCGCGGCGACGAAAGTTTCATAGATCTCGAAATAAGCGAGATAAAAGCTGACGCCACACTGCGTCTTGATCTTAAAGATACGCTCGAAACGGGCGCTGCGCCCCCTTTTTTGCGCATGCATACGGTCAATGCTGGCGGGATTTTTGAACTAAAGCTTACCGACCTAGTTTCAGGGATTGCTACAAAAACATTTGTAACAGAGGGTTACGATGACCTTGTTTCGATTGCTCCATTAGCCAGTGACCTTGAAAAAATTCAACCGTTCGAATTCTTAGATATTGATGAACCAATGCATGGAGACCAATATTTTATAGTTGCCAAACAAGTAAATGGCGGGGTGGCGTGGTCGAGCCCTGTCTGGGTAGGTGGGTACGCGTCTCAGTAGTCGAGATAAAACAATTATATGGAAATCTAAAATGTACACACGTAACTGTTTAGCAGTATTGTTTTTTGGAATAGTTGTTGGTTGCGCCGAGCCGAAAGCTACTTCGGTTGATGTCCAGCAGTCGAGCACATTGGGCGAGTCAGGCAAAGAAACAGCCAGCGCTGGTGAGCAAAAGGTAGCAGTGTCTAAACAACCTTTGTATGGCGACGTGCATGTGCATACTAGATTGTCATTTGATGCCTGGATCTTTGGCACCCGTGCCACACCAGATGACGCCTATGAGTTTGCAAAAGGCAAGTTACTTAAACATGCGTCCGGTCTCCCAATGCAACTAAATCGGCCACTAGATTTTCTTGCTGTAACTGATCACGGAACGTTTTTAGGCATGTTAGAAAAAATGAGTGATCCTAATTCTTCCGTTGGGAATCATCCCTTATCTAAATCTTTGCAGAATGCAGTAGATCCAGCTCAGAGAGATAAGGTGTTCCAAGCGATTCTTCCGAGAGAACGTGGTTATATAACCTTCGAAGATGATTTGTTGGATGAAAATATTGTCCGATCTGCTTGGCAAGAAGTTATTGATTCAGCTAATCGCCATAACGACCCTGGAAATTTCACTGCGTTTATCGGCTACGAGTTTACTGCGGGGGGGCGGAAAGGTGAAAATCTACATCGTAATGTTATTTTCAAAGGTGAGAAAGTTCCAGATATTCCGTATACAAGAATAGATGCTCAAAATAACCCAGAAAACCTTTGGGCATGGATGGATAATCAGAGGGTTAGAGGCATAGATTCCCTTGCGATTCCGCATAATTCGAATGGTTCGAATGGTTGGATGTTTGAGGATGCGTATCGCGACAAACGACCTATAGATCAGTTTTACTCAGAACAACGTTTGCGGAATGAACCTATTGTGGAAATTACCCAAGTAAAAGGCACCTCGGATACTCACCCAATGTTGTCAACTGAAGACGAATGGGCCGATTTTGAAATAATGGATTCAACGATCGGTACAGAAGGAAAGAGCCAAGCTAAAGGTAGCTACGTGAGAGATGCGTATTTAACTGGATTAGGTTTGTCGGAGAAGGGCGTAGGTAACCCCTATAAATTTGGACTCATTGGATCGTCTGATACGCACAACGCTGCGGGTTCGTTTGACGAAGATAACTATTGGAGTAAGACGGGTCTGTTAGATATCACTCCGGAGCAGAGGGGAAGCGTTCCTAAAGATGAGTCTGGCGCATATTTGTCAACTAAGCGTAGTGCATGGGGTGCATCAGGACTGGCCGCCGTATGGGCTACAGAAAACTCACGAGAAGCGATTTTCGATGCTTTTAAGCGAAAGGAGACCTTCGCCACGAGCGGACCACGCATGCAGGTTCGCTTTTTTGCTACTTTTGCAGATAATATCGCACCCATAGAAACGCTGGATGATGCAAATAGTGCGTACGCAACAGGCTATTCGATGGGCAGCGAGATTCTAATAAAGTCTGATGCGAAACCAAAGTTTTTGGTTTCTGCTACTCGAGATGCTATGTCCGCACCGCTAGAACGCTTACAAGTTATTAAAGGTTGGATTGAGAATGGTGAGAAAAAAGAACAAGTATTTGATGTCGCTTGCGCGACTGGTTCAATAAATAACGATACAAACCGATGTGAAATGGATGGCTCATCACCTTCTCTGGACAATTGTGACGTTGGAAAAGGAGCTAGCCGCTTGTCAGTAGTTTGGCAGGACCCCGATTTTAGGCAAAACGCCGAAGCCTTCTACTATGTTAGGGGCCTTGAGGTGTCAACTTGCAGATGGTCTAACTGGGACGCTATTCGGTTAGGTAAAAAGCATAATCCTGAGTTAGCTAAGAAGATCCAAGAACGCGTGTGGTCATCGCCTATCTGGTTTACTCCTTCTTAGCCTGACTTATTTGGGAACGGGTCGAATTTCATCGTTTATAAACCTACAACTCGTGGGAACAAATGAATAAAAAGATAGTTCGGTTGTTAGCTGTGAGCGCGATGCTGATCTTCGGCGTTGCAAATTCAGCGACCCAAAAGCCGGCCAAAGCGCGGAACTGTCATAAAACCAAGAAAAGCCCTGGTCTTGAACTCGATCGTAAGCTCTGCGCTTGAAGTATCGGTTATAGAGTACTCTTAGGAGGCTATTTTGTTTAAACCAATAATTGCGATAGTGATTTTTTTTGTAGGATCAATTTACTCGATGGCTAGTAGCGCCGCAGGTCCCGCGGTCGCTCAACGTATTGGTGACGGACCAATGATTTATCCGGCTTTGGACGCCAGTATTGGTGTGAACATTCAGGGGCCCTCGGTAATTAAAGTCCCTGAATGGATCAACGAACCACTGGGCGCTTATTTTATGTATTTTGCGGATCATAAAGGACGCTATATTCGACTGGCCTATGCTGACGCGGTCACAGGACCGTGGAAAATTTACGTGCCCGGTACACTAAAACTTGAGGATGCTTTCTTGCTCACTGAGCCGCCGTCGGTTAGCCCGAGTGAGCGTGCAGCGATCGAATCTCGGTTCAGTGGAATGAAGTTGGGTCACGATATCATCAGGGAAGTGACCGCTCCGCATATTGCCTCCCCAGATGTGCACGTTGATCACGACAATGAACGTATCGTTATGTTCTATCACGGACTTGAGGCCTTGGGCGAGCAAGTTACCAGAGCTGCAATCTCGGCAGATGGCATATCCTTTAAAGCTCGGCCTGAAAAATTGGGCAGAACTTATTGGAGAAGTTTTGAGCACGGTGGTTTTTATTATGGTCTCGCTATGCCCGGACAGTTCTATCGTTCGACAAACTTACTTGGCAATTACGAAAAAGGTCCGCTCTTGTTTAACAAAGATATGCGTCATTCTGCAGTACGAGTTGTCGGTGATGAACTGATGGTATTTTGGACCCAGGTTGGCGAGGCTCCTGAAAAAATAAAACTAAGCAAAATCGACATGCGTGAAGATTGGTCTAATTGGAACGAGAGCGATGCGGTTGAAATACTTAGGCCTAAACTTACTTGGGAGGGTGGGGAAGCACCACTGATTCCTTCCCGGCGGAGTACGGCCTATGGTTTAGTCAATCAGTTGCGCGATCCAGCCGTATTTATCGACGCGCCTGGCCTATTGGATGAGCGCGCCTACCTATTTTATGCAGTTGCAGGTGAATCGGGAATTGGGGTCGCTGAGCTCAGGTTCAATGAAGCTCATTAAATTCTGAGAACGAGATTGTCGAGCAACACCTTAAACAAGTTGACATAACGTTTAAGACACATGTGTCTGGTCCTTCTTAACTTGGAACCGCAAAAAAAACTATTGTGCCTGCCGAAAAATCAACATCTTTTAGAGTCTTAATAAGTCTGTATTTTGCTTCGGCGGGTTAGTAGCTCGTAACTAAACAAAAAAACATGATTTAGCGAAAAACGTAGGCTCGTAGCTGAATGATTTAATCAAATTTGTCCGAACATCTTTTATTTAACATAATATAGATTATGCGCATAAAGTTAATGTGTTATGAGGCGTGGGTTACGCGCCGTTTTGACGAATATGGCCGGCACATAACGTTCTAATGGGCTATAGAGAAACAATTTGTTACCTCTTCGGAATAATGGCTTCTACCAAAATATTTGTTTTACTGTCGCCTCAGAATAATTTGGCTGCAATAGCTCGTAGTTATTTATTCAGATCACATAAGTCGGTTACACTAACTCTAGTAAACTAAAAAATTACAACTTTCTCGTTTCACTTTACGTGAACTGCATTTTCAGCTTTATACCTCGTACGTAATAACTCGAACTATTTGGGTTAACTCGCACGAGTTTTTATGAGGAACCAACAGTGACCAAAATTTTAATTGTAGAAGACAACGAGCTAAATCGAGATATGCTCTCACGCAGGCTTATCCGCAAAGGTTATGAAATTGAGATGGCCGTGGACGGCGCTTTAGGTGTTGAGGCTATGAAAAGCTTTATGCCAGATGTTGTGTTAATGGATATTGGTCTACCAGTAATGGACGGCTGGGAAGCAACTACCACAGCCAAAGCCACGGATTCTATCAAGCACATTCCAATTATTGCCCTGACTGCTCATGCTTTAGAGGAAGACCGACTCAAGGCGCTGGAAGCTGGTGCCGATGATTTTGATACCAAACCTGTTGATTTGAAGCGCTTACTGCAAAAGATCGAGAAATGGGCACCATCTGAAAGCTAAAACTTAGCCACAAATATTGGACCTAAGTATTAGCTCTAACGCCTCTCCGTAAACTAAGTTTGATGTCGCGCGCCGATATCTGTACGTGATGCTTTATGCAGGGAAATAGGACTCAGTTCGCTCCGTTTGATAAAACCCTGGCGCACTAATTTACTCGCAACTTTATCAGCAGGCTTAAGCAATTTGCGCAGAAAGGGCCTGCAAGCGTTTCTCTAGATCTGTGTCATTCTTATCTAAAATCCCTAAGCCCATGCCTTCTAAAGTACCGCGTAGCGTGTCATCAAGATCCATTCCTGAGAAGACTATGATTTGCGGTGGGTTGTCCATTTGCAGTGCGTTGAAGTGGGTTAAGAATTCAAATCCATCCATGACCGGCATGGATAAATCCAGAATGATTAGGCTGACGCCCTCCTCCAATTTGTCCAAACCCTCGCGGCCGTTTTCAGCAAATTCCACGGCGAAGCCATCTTTTTCTAACAGTCTGGAGACCAGATCTCTGGCCTCTGGGTCATCATCGATGACAAGGGCCGATAAACCTTGTGTATCGTCGCCATACAAGCTGTGTATTTGATCAAGCAGTAATTGGCGATCAATAGGTTTGGTCATATGCGCAGCGGCACCCAGCGCTTCAGCTTGTCGATCGTCTTCCAACATACTGATGATAATGACCGGTAAATCTCGTAATGTCGGGTCGTTTTTAATTTCCGAGAGTACTGACCAGCCGTCTCTACCTGGCATTTGGATATCTAAAAGAATTGCATCTGGCCGATGTTCGCGCAGCAGTTTAATGCCTTGATCGCCACTCTCGGCAAACATCATTGAGAATTCTGCTCCGAAGTTGCGTTTCACTAGCTCGTGGACGTTTTTATCATCATCAATAACTAAGACCTTTTTTCTGCCTGGCTTAGCGTCGTCCCATGCTTGCGCTGGTTCGCTCGCTTCAACTTCTTCTATTATGTCCACAAGCTCTTTGACGTGTTTTGGTACTCTGAGTTGGAATGTAGAGCCTTTACCAACCGTACTTTCTACGGAGACAGAACCGCCCATCATCTCCACCAATTGCTTTGTAATGCTCAAACCAAGGCCCGTACCGCCGAATTTTGCGGTTGTATTGCCTTCTGCTTGAGTGAACTCGGCAAAGACTTTGTCCAATTGCTCGGGAGACATGCCGATGCCTGTGTCCGAGACTTCGAAACTCAACCATTCTTCGCCGGAGACCAATACGTTTTGCGCAGTTAATGAAACCACACCGTTCTCGCTGAACTTACAGCCGTTGCTCATTAAATTGAGTAGGCACTGTCGCAGTCTGGTTTCATCGCCATAGACACTGCCTTCAACTGAAGAATTTATCACCAGTTGGTTATTGTTTTTTGCCGCCAGCGGCTCGCCAACACTTTGCATGACTGACATTACGCTGGAAATTTCAAACTCACTTAAGAACAGTTCTAGCTTGCCGGCTTCAATTTTCGACAAATCTAAAATGTCATTAATCAGACCAAGCAAGTGCTTGCCTGAGTCGTTAATTTTACTCAGATCATCCTGCATGCTGTCGAGGCCTTCATCCTCGGCTTCTTCTGCCAGCAGTTCGCTGTAACCAATGATGGCATTTAGCGGTGTGCGCAGTTCATGGCTCATATTGGCAAGGAACTTACTCTTTGCAAGGTTGGCCTCCCCGGCTTCGTCACGGGCCGTCTCAAGTTCGTTGGTTCTTGCTTCGATTAATGCAACTACTTGGTCTGACATACGCTCGAAAGCAATGGTGATTAGTTCGTTTTCTTCAATTTCCGCTCCGCTTGGATTGGACGACTGAGAGAACATGCCTCTAATTTTTTCGATGTCTTTAACGATCAGCGCGCGCGCGTCTCCATCAAGTTGGGTTGCCAAATTCTCCATCTTGCTGATGATTATTGAATTGGTCTTCTTGCGTGTTTGCGCCTGTTTTTTGTGTATGTCATCAATCTCGTGGAGTTTATCTTTATACGCGCGCAGCGCTGATACTAACTCTCCTATTTCGTCATTATCGCTGGCAAGGAACGAGTTTTGGCGGCGGATTTCGACATCACTATTGCCTTCGGTTAAAGATTTAAGAACATATATCGCGCTACCTAAACCCGACAACAGGGAACGCTGAGCAAAAAACACGATGAGGAAAATTAAGGTAATTACAGCTAGCGTAATTGCAATCATTTGATAGGTGTAAGTGTTTTTTTGATCAATCAGACCAGTTATATCATTGGTCAGGGCAAGCCAAAGAGTAGATTCTACTGCCTCATTGTTGAGCGGTAGTTTGACGAAACTAGATTTGGTTTGTTGCAGAATACCAAACAGTTTATCGGGGTTTAGATCCATAAATTCTCTAGAGGCGAGACTGGTCGCGTCGGTACTCGGAATATCATTGGCAAGGTCAATGACAGAGACATCTAGGTTGAATTCTTCGCCGAAACGCTTCACCACAGGGGGCAATGGCGCCGCAACGATGAGAATAAATTTGACCTCGGATCCCACCATAATTGGCGATGCGGTAATTAAGTTGTATTCTGAACTGGTCGTTGATTTCTGCCTCATGTAGCCTGACCAAGTTGTGCCAGTTCGCACGATTTCGTCGTACAGCTGCATACGAGAACCTACGCCCTCGAAAGATGCTTGAAATTTTGCCGAGCATGGATCGTAGGCTCTTGCGAAAAGTGACTTCTTACAAATGATTTGCTCAAAGTCTGACGCTTGCACTACTGAATAAAAAAGCACTTTGCCCCTTTGTAATGGCGCTCCGAAGAACCTTCTAAGTAGACCATTAGCCTGACGCGAAGATCCCTTCTGCTCAATAATCCCTTTGATAACCGGGTTGGCAATACTATCTATACCAGCGGTCGAGTAGTCTACATCGCTTGAATAAATGGGTACTGAGGTGCTGGACGCCAGTGGATCTGCATTTTCGGCGCGCCAGAAAGATTGGTTTTTCCCCTGGGATCCATATTTATCTAACTCCAACAGTTCTGCAGATTCAAGCCTTTGCCAAGAATCTGAGTAGATTTGCCATCTTAGCTCTGAGTCTGCTTGCATTTGCGCAGCTTCCCGCTGGGCACTCACAACCCAAACGGTAATAGCCGTTAAGGCGCTACCAAGTAGCGAAATTATGAGTAGTAGAGTTCTGATCTGCATGACGTTTAGGCCTACATTGTCGGTATTGTGGAAATCAGTGGCCTAAATTTTCTGCTATCTCGGGGAGCAAAAATTGATCACTGTTGAATAATTGGCTGACGAAAATGCCACCTTCAGATTTGTCCGCGTTTAGCCAAAAACCTGAGCCTGAAAAGCCTGACCAATATAGATAGTCGTAGGTTGTCGTTTTTGCTAACGAGCCGCCGTCTTCTAAGTGGATTGCTAATCCATAGGACAAACCATCTCTCTTGGTTCTAGGTAAACTTCTACTCAGAGGAGAATTGCCCAAATCTTCACCCAGTTGGTGGGTGAAAAATGACTGCATTACAACTTTATTCAAATAAGCATCGCCGCTTTCCAGCCGCATATCGTTGAGTAAAAACTGCAAAAATATTTGCATGTCTTCGACTGATGAGACCAGTCCGGTTCCTGCGCTAATACACCCAGGTTGTTCGCCTACCTTGGCGCCCTTTTTAGAAAACACACTCAGCGGTTGATACCTTTGATAGTCGCCCGGCACTGGATAGGTCTTTACCAAGGGTTGGTAAAGTGGCAACAAGTTAACTCGCTCCTGTACCGGTACAGTGAAGAATGTATTTTTCATACCAAGTGGTACAAATAGCTCTTGCGTAATCAGTTGTTCAAACGGTTTTTCGGAAGCTACTTCTAGCACTGCTGCTAGAACGTCTGTTGCTACCGAATATTTAAATACTGTTCCTGGTTCATTTTGTAGTGGTACAGCCGCTAGCCTGTTGATCATTACATCAAGACTTTTTTGCTCTTTTCCATGCAAGCAGCTCACACCAAAAATGTCATCTTTACGGTATTGATCCGCAATAGGCCCTAAACCCATTAGTTCAGTGTTCTGCGCGAAGCCTGCCGTATGCAGTAATAAGTCTCGAATGAGGATTTTGTTTTGGGTAATATTTGCACTTTTGCGGTCATCAGTGATTACACTGACTTGTGCCAACTGAGGTAAGTACATCTCAACAGGATCGTCTAATTTGATGCGCCCTGAATTCACCATCTTTAGCGCCAATAAATTGGTCAAAGGCTTGGACAGAGACAGCATCGCAAATAAGGATTCGGGCTGAGGCTCGGTAACTTCTACTAGGCCGTCGACATAGGCTTTCGACCTATAGGAACTGACGCCCTTAGAATTTACAGTGGAAAGCTGGTAATGAGGTAGAAAACCTCTTTCTACCAGACGGTCCAGCTTCGCCAAAATCTCACTTTCTGACGCGTTAGCTAAGGTCAACGAAACGCTACTAAACAGTGTGATTAGTGCTAGAGCTATGGCTCTGATCGATGTGCGAAACTTCACTTGGCCTGCGCCTGGTCGACTATTTCTTCAATTGTATTTGAAAAATTGTAGAGAGACGGTGCCAGCTGCGTTGCAAATACCCCGATCGTGCCATTTTCAACGTCAACCCAGAAAAACGTATTCGCAGCGCCGCCCCAGAAAAAATAATCTACCGATTCGGAGTTATCTTCTTCATTGACAACCATTTTGCGGCCAAAGCCTGCAGCAAACTTCATATAGCTTGAAGCATCGTCACCAAAGCCGCGTCTGAAAGCTTCCGGGAGCATTTTAGTAGTTTGATCTTGAAGGTGTAAGGTCATAGAGTCTTCAGACAATATTCTTACGCCGTTAAGTTCCCCGCCGTTAGCAATCATGGCTAAGTATTTTGCGAAGTCATTGACGCTGGCAAATAAACCGCCGCCGCCACTGTCACAATTTGGTACGCGATTTCGTATGCCATTGTAAGGACTAGGAATAATCTTCCAGTCGATGTCGCTGTCGACATCTATAGTAGCTAATTGCGCAGCCGTTGCTGTGGTATAAATTTCAGACGTTGAGGCTAAACGATCTTTGGGAATTTCAAAAAAGGTGTCCTGCATATTCAACGGCTGAAAAATGATTTCATTGAGATAGACGCCCAAACGTTTGCCCGTGACCTGTTCAATAATAGCGCCTAGTACATCTGTCGACAGTGAGTAATTCCAAGATTCTCCGGGGTGCGCAATCAAGGGTAACTGGGCGAGGAAGCGTACTTCCTCGTCGAGGGTCTGACGGCCTTCGGCATTGCACTGCATCACACCTAATTCGTCGTATTGTTCGGCAACGTCACCAACACCAGTTACCGTTGTCCAATAAGTGAGCCCTGAGGTATGTGATATCAGGTGGCGTAGAGTTATTTGAGTTTTTGCGGACTCAAGAGTGGTGTCATAACTGCCACCTGGCGCAACCAACATATCTTCAAACTCAGGGAAAAACTTACTCAGTTTGTCGTCTAAAGAAAGTTTGCCTTCTTCAATCAATCGCATAATGGCCGTAGACACAATTGGCTTGGTCATGGATGCAAGCCAGTAAACAGTGTCTAAGTCGACAGCTTGCCCGCTTCCGACTCCGACCTGGCCATTGACTGCTGAATAGACAAGGCTGTCTGGCGTATAAACGCCAACTGCATAGTTAGGGATTCTTCCATCTAAGTAGAGCTCGTCGAATTTGACCTTAATCTCATTTAGTTTCTCGCCGTCAAAGCCCGATTTTTCTGGTGAACTGGCCTTGAATTCAAATGCCATCGCCGATGCAGAAAGCATTGTTAACAAGCCAACAAAACCACAGAATTTAGCCTTCATAGTCCCTCTCCCAATTAATAAATTTTTATCCAGCGCTTACAAACAAAGCGGTGATCGTTATCTTTGCATGGCGTGCCACAATTCTCACTGTACGACGAAGAATGTTTCCATACTTCCCTTGCCCTTTATCTCAAGCATGCCGCGGCTTTCTAGGGCTACATGGCCTTTGATTAGCTCAGCGGTTATTGATGACACATGAATTTTGTTTGGTAAGCCGTAAGATTCCATGCGCCCTGCTGTATTTACTGCATCACCCCATAGGTCATAGACAAATTTTTTCTTGCCGATAACGCCAGCTACCGCAGATCCTGAATGAACGCCAATACGCATTGAGATCTTGTGTCCCTGAAGCTCAGGTAACGAATTTACGAAACTCAACATTTTGGCGCCCATTCGTACGGTTTTGATTGCGTGATCTGGGTCAGGCGTAGGTACGCCGCAAGCGATCATATAGTTGTCGCCAATGGTCTTGATTTTTTCTACGCCAATGTCCTCGCAGAAATCGTCAAACTGGGTAAATATCGTGTTTAGCATTTCGACAATTTTTACTGCGCCAAGGGCCTGGGAAAGAGGCGTAAAACCGACAATGTCACCGAATAAGATGCTGCAGTTATCGACAGAATCAGCAATAAGATATTCATCGGCCTTCATGCGCATAGCGATGGGTTGAGGCAGAATATTGAGTAGCAGTTCTTCGTTTTTTTGCTTCTCTGATTCAATTTTTGCTAGGTGTTCTTCCTCTCGGTCGAGCAAATATTTGCGATCAAGGGCCGAGTTTATGCGTGCGGCAAGAATCATAAAGTTGATGGGTTTGGTCACAAAGTCTTCTGCGCCAGATTCCAAGCAGCGATAAACGGTTTCTTGTTCATCTAAAGACGACACTACGATGACCGGAATATTGCGCTCTTTGAGCAACGCTTGGTTGCGCCCCAAGATTTCGTAGCCACTTAAATCCGGCATCAATATGTCTAACAAAATTAGATGTATGCCTAGATTGTCGGCAAGAATTTGCTCGGCTTCGCGGCCTGAGTTAGCCACAAAGACCGTATGTTGTGATGCGGTAAGCTTGCGCGCCAAGTATTCGGTGTTGGCTGGGTTATCGTCCACTACAAGCACATTTGACGGGTACTTAGTTTCCAATAGATCAGGGGTTTCATCTAATGATTCAGAAAATTTTTCTACCAGTGCCACGTCGTCTTTGCTCAACACTTCGTGACGTACCAAACTGTCTACAGAGTCGATGTCGCCACTTTGCAGGCTTTCAACATTGCCTTGCAGCGCCGTTGCAGCTGTTTGAATGCGCGTAAAATCTTTGTCGAAATCTGCTAAGAATGCGCTTTCGCCGGAATTTTGGGCTGATGCTAACTCTAGGTGAATTTTGCTTAGGTATTCGTCTGTATAGCCTTTGAATCCCGAGGCTTGAATATTGAGCTGGGAGAATAGGTCTTCTAAGGCAAAGTTGTGAGCGGCGAACATTTGGTCAATGTGCTGGACGATACTGTCGCCGCATTGATTTATGTTTTCTAAGGATGTACCTAACGCAGGGCAATCAATTGCATCATTGTCTTCCAGTTCTTCAAGGAGAAGTTCTGAAAATCCGCAGATGATATTTAGGTGAGTTTTAAGATTATGCCGGATCTTGCCGATTAGCATATCGTTCAGTCTCTTACTCAAGCCGCTGCCTTATTATTATTATTATTAGGTCTTTTTGTTCTTCTACAACCTGAATAGGCCTACTTCTACGCTAAGCCTACTCTCTTAGCAACACAGGGGCCGAAGATGATCTCAGATCATAGCTGCCCCCCAGCGAAATTTACAACGAATAAGTGCCGTTCCAGTCATTTTTCCGCTCATAGCAGTTCCAATGCCTCTAACTCACTGCCTTCCTCAGTGCTATGGCCTGATCGACACTACTCGAACCTGTTTTGCGCCCGTTGTTTTTTTGCAAAAAAAACGGGCTTAACGCCCGTTTTTCTTAAGACCACTTGGCCTTTCAGATGTCTATTGCCTGTCGAAGGACTATAGACCAAGTACTAACTTAGACATGATGTTGCGTTGAATCTCATTTGATCCAGCGTAGATGCTCACTTTACGAGTATTAAAATACTCTTGAGCCACACCATTTGATGCCTGCGGACCAACGCTCTGAAAGTTGTCGCCAGGTGCGGGTGTTGATGAATCTAATGGTGACGCGTAGTTACCGGTGATTTCCAGTGCTAGCTCTGTTACCGACTGCTGTAGCTCTGAACCCCTGGTCTTCAACATTGAGCTCTCAGGACCAACGTTTTGGCCCGCGGCTAATGCGCCCAAAATACGGAACTCTGTGAATTCCATCGCCAAAATTTCTACTTCCACTTCATTGAAACGCTTCATGAAATCTGGGTTTTCAGAATAGGTAGCACCGTAGCCATCTTGCTCAGCAGCCGCTGCGCCACGTAGATGTGCCATTGCGCCCTTGAGTGCTGGCGAATATGCGTTACCGCGCTCAAATTCAAGCAGGTACTTAGCACAGGTCCAACCTTTGCCTTGCTCGCCTACTAGGTTTTCTTTAGGCACTTTAACGTTGTCGAAGTAAACCATATTGATTTCTTGGAAGTTCTCAGCGGGCGTATCCAATGTGACAATAGGCTTAACGCTGATACCCGGTGTGGTCATGTCCATTAGAATGAAGCTGATGCCCATTTGGCGGATGTCTTCGTTGCTGGTTCTGACGAGGCAGAACATCCAATCTGCGTGCTGAGCTAATGTGGTCCAAGTTTTTACGCCGTTAACCAAGTAGTGATCGCCCATATCTTCGGCTTTAGTCTTGAGGGACGCCAAATCTGAACCGGAACCTGGCTCTGAGTAACCTTGGCAGAACCAAACATCAGAGTTAAGGATAGAGGGCAAGAACTTAGCTTTTTGCTCGTCTGTACCAAACTTCATGATCACGGGTGCAACCATGCTCATTCCGAATGGGATAACACCAGGCGCGCCGACTTTGGCTCGCTCTAGGTCCCAGATGTAGCTTTGAGTTGGTGTGAACGCTGCGCCGCCGTGCTCTTTTGGCCAGTTGACTGCAGCCCAGCCCTTTTCTGCCAAACGCTTCTGCCAGCCGACTAAATCGTCTTTAGACAACTTGCCTAATGCGCTACGTGCTTTCTTGTCGCGCATTTCTTGTGGCCATGCGCCTTCAAGGAAAGACTGCACGTCTTGTTGAAAGTCCCGGTCTTCTTGTGAAAATGATAAGTCCATTACAACTCCAAGTTTTTTGATTCAAGTTAAATTGTATTAATACGACCATCGAAAGGATGTGAAAAACCTCCTCGATAGCACCAAAATTACGTTCTAGATCAAATAGATCTAATTTAAATACGCCGCAAATCCTGCTTCTGTGCTGAGTCTAATTCCGCGCTTGATCGAGCAACGACTTACCTACTACACGAATAGCCAGTGTTTCTTCCGCGCCTTCAAAAATCGAAAGGACGCGAGCATCGGCGAAATATCGGCTTACTGCAACCTCTTCCGCATAGCCCATGCCACCATGTAGCTGCACGCCTTCTCTGGTTACCCACTCGGCGGCGCGACAAGAGAACAACTTTACTAAACTTGCTTCCATTTGCCCAAGGCCTTGATCCATTAATCCGGCTACATGAGCAGTAAACTCTCTGGAAGCGCTAATAAGTGCGCCCATTCTTGCCAATTTGGCCAAAGACAGCGGATAACTGGCGACAGAGCGGCCAAATACTTTACGGTCTTGGGTATAACGCTTACTTTCTTCAAAGGCGGCGCGCATTAGGCCGCACGCTCTGGCGGCGGTTTGTAATCGTCCTCCCATAAACCCGCGCATGGTGAAATAAAAGCCTTTACCAATGCCCGCTTCACAGCCGATTAGACAATCGTCCGGTACAAAAAAGTTGTCGTAGAACATTTCATAGGAATGCATGCCGCGATAACCCAAGGTGGGGATCGAGCGGCCAGTCATGCGCCCGCCCTGCTCCTGCTCGTATTCAAAGTCGTGGCCTTGATAAGCGGGTTTTTCAACGATGAATAGAGACAGTCCCTTGTGTGCAGGCTTAATGTCTTTGTCTGTTCTTGCGAGTACTAATAATGCGCTGGCAGCACCTGCATAGGTGCACCAGGTTTTGCCGCCGTTCAACAACCAGCCACCTTCGGTTTGTGTTGCCCGTAAGGCAACAGAGGCAACATCAGAACCCGTGTTGGGTTCAGTTACTGAGACCGCGCAGAGTGTGTCGCCGCTGGCAATGGCAGGCAGCCATTTGGCTTGTTGTGCTTCGGTGCCGCCTTCCATCAGTGCGCGTGCCATAATTTCTGGGCGCGTAATTAGGCTGCCGGCAGCGCCGAGTGAGCCTCGTGATAACTCTTCAGTTACTACGACCATACCCATGCTGTCCTCTTGGGTATCTGGCTTAAGTCCACCAAACCGCTCGGGAATACTCAGGCCAAACACGCCCATTTGCTTTAAGGGCTCCAATATCTCATCAGGCACCAGCAGGTCTTTTCTATGGATGTCTTCTGCTAATGGCATAACCACCTCTTCTGCAAACGTTCTGAAGGTGTCGCGGATAATGCGCTTGTCTTCATCAACATCGCTTTCAGGCAGGCCGTCATCCAAAAATTGCTGGCCTAATGCTGAGACGTATTCTGGAGATAGGAAATCTTGCAGGCTCTCTAAGTTCGGTAACTCCGCCGCTTCAAGGCCATATGTCTTGGGCCGTACGGCAAATTTTTGTGTGATAGAAGTAATCACGTCAGCGACAAAATAGTTGGCTATATGGGTCAGGTTAGGATTTTTTTCTACCCCCGCCAGTATTGTTCTAGCGGCTAAAAGATCGGCTTGAGCGAAGGAAAGGTTGTAAAGTTCTATCTGCTCTTGGTCCAAATCGCCTTGCAGAAAGGCGCAAGACTTGCGGATGAGCGTATCTATTTGGTCGAGGACCGGAGTAAATTGACAATTGTTCATAGGCGGCAGTATGCCCGTTTTTGAGCGATTGAGGAATAATGCCGGAAGCTTTTAGTTCACCTTTGCGTGGACACATTTATACCTGTGTTTAGGTCGGTATTTATGCCTGCCCTGATGCCTATAATGCTGCCGACATTTGGGCGGCAAACAATAGACAAAATTTCTAAGGTCGTTGCAGCGGTTAATCCGATAGGCAATAGTACCCAGCCCTACTTCAGCGAACGAGTTAAATGATAGAGCAGGTCACCGCTTACTTCCTAGAGCTGCAAAAATCCATATGCGACAACTTAGCCGCGGTAGATGGCGCCGCTGAGTTCTCTATTGAGCAAATTCACCCGCCAACCGGAGGCTTGGCACAGCCTCGCGTCTTGGCTGACGGCGCGCATATCGAAAAGGCTGCGGTGCAGTTCACGCACTCGGTGGGCGCATCGTTGCCGCCTGCGGCTACAGCACGCAACCCGCACTTAGCGGGCTGCCCTTTCCAAGCCACGGCCATTTCCTTAATCGTGCACCCGCGCAATCCTCATGTACCCATTACTCACATGAATCTGCGTTTCTTTTATGTCGAGGCAGATGAGCCGTCTTGGTACTTTGGCGGTGGCTATGACTTAACGCCCTGCTATCCAGTAGATGAAGACATTGTGCGCTGGCACAGCGCCGCTAAAGCCGCCACGGGAGACCATTACCCGGCCCTGAAAGCGGCTTGTGATGATTACTTCTACCTTTCTCACCGAGGCGAGACCCGAGGCGTGGGCGGCATTTTTTTTGACGACTGGACAAATGGAGGCTTTGATCAAAGCCTTAAGTTTGTGCAAGGTGTTGGCAATTCCTTTGAGCCTACTTACCTGCCTATCTTTCACGCACGCATGAACACACCGTTTACTGAGCAAGAGCGGGACTTTCAGTTATACAGGCGCGGGCGCTACGCAGAATTTAATTTGGCACTAGACCGCGGTACTGCATACGGGCTGCAAAGTGGTCGCCGAGTGGAGTCAGTATTGGCGTCGCTGCCGCCATTGGTGAAGTGGGTTTACAACTATCAACCGCAAGCAGGTAGTCCTGAAGCCAAGCTCACTGAGCATTATTTGAAACCTCAAGATTGGCTTAAAAATTCTAGCAAATTCAGTTAGATAAGTAATTTTTGTAAAAATAATATTAAGTATTTTACTCAACGATAGTCAATCGATCTTCGACCCCGTTCACACTGCCGGTTTCGCCAGCAATGCGTAGGGCTTTTTGCCGCGCGTAATCTGAGGGCACTCGCCCTCTCAGCGTGACCACGCCTTTTGCGACCGAAACGCCTACCTGTAGGCCTTTCACCTCTGGGTCGTTGAGCAAACGCAATTTCACTGCGGCTTTGATTTGAACGTCGTCAGCAAATTCGCCGGTTGTCCTCGTCGATCCATCGCTATAGGCCTGACAACCCAGCAGAAAACTCAGTAGCATCCCAGTGCAAAGCAAACGAACTGTACGCATAACTATATCCTTATCCATAGACCCGGTTAGAATGCGAGATTGAATCACGGAGAGATTAAAATGCAACCAGAACTGAAAATTCTTGCGACAAACCTGCAATTCCCAGAGGGTCCAATCGCTATGCCTGATGGCAGTGTGCTGCTTGTTGAAATCCAACGTGGCACCCTTTCCAGAGTGCAAAGTGGGCAAGTGGAAGTGGTTGCCGAGCTAGGCGGCGGACCCAATGGCGCAGCCATTGGCCCTGATGGGGCGTGTTATATCTGTAATAACGGCGGCTTTGAGTGGATCAAAGCAGGCGATAAAACTTATCCGGGTGAACAACCCCGTGACTATAGTGGCGGCAGAATTGAGCGTGTTGATTTGGTCAGCGGCGCAGTCACCACCCTTTATACTCAATGTGAGGGTCAGCCACTGCGCGGCCCCAATGACATTGTTTTTGATCAAACCGGCGGTTTTTGGTTTACAGATCACGGTAAAACAAGGCCTAGAGATCGAGATAGAACCGGCGTGTTTTATGCGCAGCCGGATGGTTCAATGATCACTGAGGTGATTTTCCCCTTGGAAGCGCCAAACGGCATTGGCCTTTCTGCCGATGAGAAGACGGTATTTGTTGCTGAAACACCCACAGGCAGAGTTTGGGCATTTGACTTGGCGGGTCCGGGCGAACTTGCAACGGGCAAAAACTCTAAGCGCTTGCTGGCCGGGCGCAGCGGGCACTTTATGTTCGACTCGCTCGCCATTGATGCTAACGGAGATGTCTGTGTGGCGACGCTTTTGGACGGCGGTATCACCACCCTTTCCGACCGAGCCGACTCCTTTTCAAAACGAGAGTCAAAACAAGAGTCAGAACAAGAGTCAAACGAAGAGCGGAAAGAGCCACAATTTGTGCCGTTATTTGTACCTATGCCAGACCGAATCACTACCAATATCTGCTTTGGTGGCGAAGACTTAAAGACCGCTTACATTACTTTGTCCTCCACTGGACAATTGGTGGCAATGGACTGGCCCGTGGGCGGTCTACCTTTAAACTTCCTGAATAAGTAAGCGCAGATCATGCTCAGAATTCTTATTGCCTTCGGTTTGCTCTGCTTTACTGGTATTTGTTCTGTCGCGCTGGCTGATGATGCGGTTGACGCGCGCCTGCATATTGTTATTCCAGCGGGTCCTGGTGGCGGATTAGATGCCACAGCTCGCGCCATTGGCAGAGCACTGGTGAGCGATCAAGAGGTCGCTAGGGTGAGTTACGAAAACCGCACTGGCGGCGGTGGCGGCAAAGCCATGGCCTACTTTGTGGAATCTACAGACTCGTTGACCGATACACTGTTGGTCAACTCAACTCCGTTACTGATCCGTTCACTCCAAGGTCTATTCCCGCACTCCTATCGTGATTTAACGCCCATTGCAGGGCTGATTGCAGATCCGGGCATCATTGCTGTGCGGGCTGATTCGCCCTATCAAAGCTGGGCGGAAGTTGTTGCAGCCATGAAGCAGAGGCCAGCAAAGTTGTTTGTTGGCGGCGGGTCGGTGAAAGGCAGCCTAGATCATATTATTTTATCGCTACTGGTTGATAAGGCGGGCATTTCACCCCGCAGTGTTCGTTATTTGCCTTACGACGGTGGCGGCAAAGCGATGCTGGCCCTGCTCAGTGGCGAGGTGGATATTATGGTCAGCGGTTTAGGCGAGACGCTGGCGCAGCAAAAGGCCGGCAGTATTAGGCTGCTGGGTATGACGTCTGAGCAAGCCAACCTCAGCTTCCCTGAGGTTCCTACATTTAGAGCGCAGCAAGTAGACGTGGTTTTTTACAACTGGCGGGGGTTATTCGCGCCCTCCTCGACAACGCCTGTGCAACGTGCCCAATGGATTGCGCAATTATCTAACACAGTTGCTGGTGCACAGTGGCAGCAACAGCTTACGCGCTACGGATGGCAGCCACTTTATTTGCCTGGAGATGAGTTCTCCAGGTATCTTGCGCAGCAAGAAATCATGCTCAAAGAGGTGCTCACTCAGTTAGGCTTGGTGCGCTAGGCACTGCCATGATCTATCGCAGCATTCTTGTTTCACTGTTCGCGCTAGGCGCTGGCTATGTGCTGCTAACCTCCCAGATTGTGCTGGACCCTTGGAGTGAAATGGACGCCATCAATTCGCGCACGCTGCCGTATCTTTACGGCACAGGGTTAATGCTTTGCGCATTTATGCTCGCTTGGCAACAACCCAACAAGGTGGAAGTTTCGCGGCGACTATTACCACTGGCAGCAGTGTGTTTGGTGATCATTACTTTTATCATTTTGTTGCCCTACACCGGCTTGTGGTGGGCACTGGGCGCGCTGCTATTGCTCAATATGCTGATCATGGGCGAGCGTCGGCTACCTATTCTGCTTGGCACGTCAATCAGTGTACCTCTCGTTGGCTGGGGGTTAGTTGAGCAGTTACTTGAAATGGTTATTCCACTCTAGTCATGCTTGAAGGCGTAATGACAGGCATAGCTACCGCCCTAACGTTGAGCAATTTGAGTTGGGTGGTATTTGGCTGCGTCGCCGGCACGCTTATCGGCATGATTCCGGGGTTAGGCCCTATCAGCGCAATCGCGTTGATGATTCCCATCTCCTACTCGCTAGACCCCGCAGGTGGCCTGATTATGATGGCCGGTGTTTACTACGGCGCGGTTTTTGGTGGCTCTACCTCGGCAATCTTGATTAATGCACCCGGCGTTGCCAGTACTGTGGCGACAAGCTTTGCCGGCTACCCTCTGGCCCGGTCCGGTAAAGCGGGCAAAGCCTTGGCGATTGCTGCCTATGCGTCTTTCTTTGGCGGCACCTTTGGCGCTGTGATGCTGCTTTTCTTTGCCTCAACGTTGGCGCTATTGGCGCTGCAGATTCAAAGCCCAGAATATGCCGCCCTAATACTATTCGCCATGACCAGTATTGTTGTATTTGCCCAACCAGGCCAGCGCATCCCCAGTGCAGTGACGCTTTTATTAGGTTTAATGCTAGGTACTGTGGGTACAGATCAACTAGGTGGCGTTCAGCGCTTCACCTTCAATCAGATTGATTTAGCCGATGGCATTCACTTTGTCCTGCTTGTTATGTCGACCTTTGCCTTGGCTGAGGCATTTAGATTATTTATTGCTCAATCACCCCAAACTGAGCAAAAAGTATCGCTACGTGATTTGAAACTGGCTAAATCTGAAGTGCGAAAATTAACGCCGGTTGCCGGAAGAAGTGCTCTGCTGGGATTTATTGTCGGTGTTATGCCCGGGGCCGGTGCAACCCTTGCGAGTTTCTTTGCCTATGATTTAGAAAAGCAGATTGGTGATGGCAGTCTTGAGGCCGGTTTAACCGCCCCGGAAGCGGCTAACAACGCCGCTTCCACCGGATCATTTGTGCCGTTGTTGAGCCTGGGGATTCCAGGTTCCGGCACCTCAGCGGTATTACTTGGGGTAATGCTGGCCTACGGGCTTCAGCCCGGCCCCACTTTGATCGTTGAGCAACCAGAAATCTTTTGGGGTGTGATTATTTCAATGTATGTGGGTAATTTAATGCTGCTACTGCTCAATCTGCCGCTGATTCCATACCTTGCCAGACTCATCAACCTGCCAAGTAAGGTTTTGCTGCCACTGGTGATTGGGTTTTCGCTGATTGGTGTATTTCTCACCACGTTTAGTGTTTTTGATTTGGGACTGATGCTTGGTTTTGCTCTAGCAGCCGGGCTTCTTAGAGCCTACGGCTTCCCATTAGCACCCATGCTTCTAGGGTTTATTATGAGCGGTCTATTTGAGGAGAACTTGCGCCGCGCACTGTTGCTCAGTTCAGGAGAACTGAGTTATCTGGTGGAGAGGCCAATTACCCTTTTGATCTTGATCGCCAGTCTGTTAATTTGCTGCATACCGCTATGGAATCGGCGCGTCGCATGACATACCATAGCGCCTTTAACGCAAGCTAGAATTCGAGGGGCATTATGCGTAGACCTTTTGGTAGAGGAAGAGACGAGGAAGGAACAGAGGCGATTAACCTAACGCCAATGTTAGACGTGGTATTTATCATGTTGATTTTCTTTATCGTAACGGCGACTTTTGTGAAGGAAGTGGGTTTAGATGTAAACCAGCCAGACGAAGACAAGCCTAAGACGGTAGATCCGAATAAAAAGAGCATCGTGGTTAAGATTACTAAGCGCGATAGAATTCAAATTGCCAAGCGTGATATTGATCGCCGCGCAGTTCGGGCAAATATTGAGCGCCTTCATGCAGAAAACCCTGAAGCACCGGTTATTATTCAGCCTCACCCTGATTCAACCACTGATTTAATGATTCATATCATGGACTCAGCGCGACAAGCTGGCGTTTATAACGTCTCTCTCGCAGCTCAGTAGATAAGGACAAAGGATCGCTAGTTGAGGCATTTTTGTTAGCTAACAATTGCGCTTCACTTAGTTAAAAAGGCCGGTTTACCGGTCTTTTTTTTGCCTGTAAGTTATCTCCAACAACGAATGACCGATAGTGATGTTATGAATTCGATAGACCTTCGCAGCGACACTGTAACCCAGCCCTCCTCAGCCATGCGCGACGTGATGCGCGATGCACCTGTCGGGGATGACGTTTACGTAGAAGACCCCACCATCATTGCCCTTGAATCGTATGCGGCTAATTTATTGGGCAAGGAGGCGGCGATATTTGCGCCCTCAGGGACCCAGTCCAATTTGCTTGGTCTGCTGGCCCATTGCCAGCGCGGTGATGAGTACATTGTGGGCTCTAACGCACACACTTTTCGCTATGAAGGCGGCGGCGCTGCGGTATTGGGTAGCATTCAGCCTCACAGTATTCCAATGGATCAACAAGGTTGCATGAGCTTGGAGGATATCCGCGGCGCAGTTAAGCCGGATGATATTCACTTTGCTTGCAGCAAGGTGGTCTGCCTGGAGAATACTCATGCAGGCACCCCGCTGCCTGCTGGTTATGTGCCTCAAGTGCGGCAACTTTGCGACGAATTTAGCTTAGCCCTGCATCTGGATGGCGCGCGATTGTTTAATGCAGCAGTGGCACAAAATGTCAGTCCTGCTGTTATCGCAGAGCACTTCGATTCCGTGTCTATTTGTTTATCCAAAGGCCTTGGGGCGCCGGTAGGTTCGTTATTAGTGGGCCGCGCAGATTTAATCAAGAGTGCGCGTAGATGGCGCAAAGTATTGGGCGGCGGTATGCGCCAAGGTGGCATTATTGCCGCTGGTGGCCTGCATGCATTAACCCATCATGTAGACCACCTTGTTTTAGATCATCAGCGTGCAGACCGCGTGGCGAGGGTTTTGCAAAGCAAATTTGGCGCAGGCGCAGTGCGTTTGGCGACCAATATGATTCACCTGAATCTGCCGCCTGCAAATTATGAAAAGCTTGCTCTTTGGCTGGCCGACAGCGGCATTAAGGTGGGTAGACCAAGGTGGGTTTTTCACCGTGACATTGATGACAATGCAGAAGCTAAACTTTGCGACCGCATTAGCGGTTTTAATGCCAGTTAACCGCGTTAAATACTGCTTACAAGGGCGACTATTGCGCCTGTGACCAAAGTCACCACTGTGCCGCTGAGTACTGAGCGCGGCGCAATTTGCAGGTATTCCTCTTTACGTTCTGGGATCAATACTGCCAAGCCACCGAGCAAAATACCCAAGCTCCCTATATTGGCAAAACCGCACAGCGCGTAAAGTAAAATAAGGCGACTTTGCGGGGAAAACAGCTCAGCGGTTTGGGCCAGTTGGATAAATGCTACTAACTCATTCAGCACCAGTTTAGTACCGAGTAGCGCCCCGGCGGGTATAGCTTCGCTCCAAGGGATGCCGATCAGCCAGGCAATGGGCGCAAAACACCAGCCTAAAAGTTGTTCAATGGAAACGCTCTGCCCGTTGATGACAAAGTTACTCAACAAGATATTCGCCAACGCAACAAAACTCACCAAAACCAGCAACATAGCGCCTACGTTTACGGCCAATGCAAGGCCATCTTTTGTCCCCTGACTGAGGGCGTCCATAGAGGACGAGTAGGTCAAATCAATGCGGGTATCAACGCTTACGGTGTCTTGAGTTTCTGGGATAAGTAGCCGTGAAATATAAATTGCGCCGATCATGTTGATCATTGAGGCGCCCAAAATATGGCCAATGATGCCTGGTAAAACGCCCTCTAGAATGGATGCAAAGAGCACCATTACGCTGCCTGCCACGGTGGACATCCCCAAGGTCATAACAGTGAAAAACTCGGACCGGGTAAGTCCAGCCAGGTAGGCTCGAATGACCAGTGGCGTTTCAACCATGCCTAAAAATAGGCTCGCAGCGCCTGCTGTGGCGACACTGCCACTGACTTTGAGGGATTTTTGCAGCCCCTTACTCAATACGCGAACAATGCTGGGTAGTATTTTCCAGTGCCAAAGTAGTGCAACGACTACAGAAAAAACAATGACTTGAGGTAATACTCGAAAGGCAAATAAATAAGGTGCGGAGCCGCCATTAAGGTCTACTGGAAATGCCCCGCCACCCAAATAGCCAAAGAGAAATTCAGTGCCGGCTCGAGTGGCTTGTTCAATGGCGCTGATAAAATAATTCAGGCCTAAAAGAACTTCCGTGATCCACGTCACGCGCAATAAAATCAGCGCCAGTAGAAATTGAATGAACAATCCAATGGTGACAAACCGCCATGAGACCGCGGTACGGTTTTCACTAAAGACCCAGCAACTGCCGAGAAGCAAGGTAATGCCTAAAATTGCCTGCATTTTAATTAATCACAAAAATTGTTAACACGTAGTTGCCCTCAACCTGCCAATAACCCTTACCGGAATGTAGGGCGCGGTTGGGCTGATGGGCGCCAAAGTATTCAATAGTAAACGTCTGCGCCGACCAATTTAGCTGCACAGCGGCCTCTTGAAAGCCAATAAACTGCGCGCCTGTTGGAAATATTGCCTTATAGCCAGATTCCTTTGCTGAAAACGCAATAGCTGGAGCAACGCTTGGCAAGCCCGCTAAAACAGCGCGCTCGGTCTCGGTAAACAGCGCTGCAAAGAGTCTTTCTTTAACCCTGTCTGTCCGCTCTATATCAATACCAATGCCCTTTAACTCGGTGGTAACGGCAGCCGCCGCTGCAATATCGCAATGGCTAATGCTGCCGGTGTAGGCAGTTGAAGGCCATACAGGTGACCGTTCTTGCCTAAGAATGGGTTCTGCGGGCAGGCCAAGTAATTCGTTGCAGCGATGAGCGCAATAACGACCGCTGGAAAATTCCCGCTGACGCTGCCCGGCCATAGATTCTAGGGTGGCACTCTCGCCGCCAAGCAATTGTTCGCGATAGTCCCTGATCGGCGCTAAAACCAAGGCGGAGCCGGGTAAATTCGGCATGCCATCAGTTAGGGGTGTTAAGTCAGGGTGTTCACAATCGCGGTGCAATTTTTCAATTCCTACTTAGGGTGTGAGAAGTATACACAGGCAACCGGTGTTGCATTGTCGAATTAGCGCTCGCTCATAGTTCGACACCGCGGATCGCCACTTTAAATCGCCCGCAGGTACAAGGCTACCGGTCGCTAAGACAAAGATTCATTATGAAAAACCGAGAAACCACTGTCGCTCTTTAGTAACATTGCCGCTTTCCAGCCGACACCGTTTAGTTCTTGCTTGGATAAAGCAGAGATAGAGCTGGGATAGAGCACAGATAGTGCGCGGGTAATGCCTTAACGGCAGTGGCAGATTTACAAGACTGAGAGTTTTTGATGGGTCAAATTATATTGCTGAACGGATGCTCAAGCGCTGGCAAAACAACGCTCGCTATAAAGTTGCAGCAATTGCTTCAAGCCCCCTACCAACACATGGCCCTGGACCAGTTTCGTGATGGTATGCCTAGTCGTGTCCGTGGCTTGAATTCTCCTCCCGGAGATCCGGGTGCGTCTGGACTAAACGTAGTTCCTGCCATGCAAGAGGGTGAATGGGTTACGCAAATTCAATTTGGAGATTATGGCGAGCAGGTGTTGAAAGCCATGCGGCGTTCTATTGCGGGATTTGCGGAAATGGGTTGTAACGTGATTGTCGACGATTTGCTCTTTAAGCGGGAATATCTGAACGACTATGTGAGTATTTTAAACCCTGAAAAGACATGGTTTATTGGCGTGAAATGCTCGTTGGATGTGGTGCTGGCGCGCGAAGCGCTGCGGCCTGGTCGATTTCCGGGCACCGCTGTATCGCATTACAAACAAGTACATGAACACGGCCTAAACTACGATCTTGAAGTGGACACAAGTGTCGCGAGCCCCCGGCAAGTGGCCCAGGCTATTGTTGACAGGCTTGGCACCCCGCCCGAGGCGTTTACGGCAGCGCAAACTCTACTTTAAAAATATCAGCGATCTCCTCGCCGTTTCTTCTCTCTCGCGAAACGTAAGCACGGTTGCTAGAGCCTCTGGCAAACGTAATGGCCTCTCGCTGTCCGATATAGGGTAAAGGGATTGCTCGTGCGGGCTGGCTTAAATCGCCTCGATTCAACAAATAGGCATCTTGCAGGGTTGTCACTAACAGGTTGCTGCCACTGATACTCATGCCAGTAGGCATGCCCATGTAAGGTGCCGCCTTGCCAAACAAGCCCTCTTCACCCTGATTCAGACGAGGAATGGAATCAATGTCCGCGATTTTTTCGGCCACTAACATTGTGTCGTCCACTGTTTTGATTTGTTCTAACGGGATGCGGTAGAGCTCATTTGGCACATGGCGTTTGCTCAGAAATAGTATTTCCCCTCGGTTGGTATCCACTGCTACCGCTTCGCAGTCTCTAGGGCCATTTGGATAACGAAAATTTTGCTGCCAAACAGGCGCCAAACTTTTTCCGGTATTGCTACCCAGTTCAGGTTCTTCTACAACCAAGACTGAAACAAAAGGCCGCCAGCGCAGATTGTCACCAACGTCGGCGAGCAAAAGGTACGCCTTACCTTCTATAACGAAACTGTCCATGGCTTCCCAGTCGGTGGGATTTGCAACATTAATGTGCCATTGACCTAATGCTGCTCCGGTTGTACTTAATGCGAAAATGCGCGCTGAGTCACCGCTGTCGTTGAACGACCATAGAACCTCATCTGACAAGTTACTGCTGGCAAGGCCACTAGACTCGTTGAGTTCTTGGTCTTGGATATCGCCTACCCATTGCACTTGGCTGGCAATAACGCTGGGGTTGATCTGTGTAAAGACAACTTTTTGTTCTACCCTCTGCCAAGCAAAGCGCCCTGCATTCGCCACATCGTAGCCCTTGTGCATTGCTACAAACACTGTACCTAAGACAAGGATTGATGCGCTTGAAACAAGCATTAATATAGCCAGCTTGATGTGTTTATACATAATGAACAGGTATCGTTTGGGGTGGCCGTTGATTTGTTGCTTGACGGCTCTGGTCAAGGGTCTAATTGATTCGCTAGTATCCATAATGATGATAGGTCTGACAATGTAAGGGTCCTATTCAATCAAAAAGTTATTTAGGTCCAATACCTAATTTGGGAGCGGCAAAATCGATAATCAAAACCATTCAGGTAGCAAAGCCATAGAAGCATTGGCTCAAATGCTCAAGAATTCCAATGCAATAGTATTCTTCACGGGTGCGGGCATCAGTACAGAATCTGGCATTCCGGATTTTCGTAGTCCCGGTACAGGCCTTTGGACCAAAATGCAGCCTATTCAATTCCAAGATTTTATGGCGTCAGAAGAGATGCGGCTTGAATCTTGGAAACGCAAATTTGGCGGTGACCAAGTGATGCTTACTGCACAGCCTAACGAGGGCCATAACGCAATTGTAGCGTTGGATAAGATCGGTAAGTGTTCTGGGCTGATCACACAGAACGTAGACAACCTGCATCAAAACTCTGGGCTGGCCGAAGAAAAAATAGTTGAGCTGCATGGTAACGCCACTTATGCGTCCTGTTTAAGCTGCGCGCAGCGTTATGAATTGGATGAGTTAAAGGTTCAATTTGAGCGCGATCAGAGTGTTGCACCCTGCTCTGATTGCGGCGGCATAATTAAAACGGCAACTATTTCCTTCGGCCAATCTATGCCTGAGGTACCCATGCAGCGGGCAACCAGCATGGTCGAAGCCTGTGATTTGATGATTGTTTTGGGTTCCTCCCTAACGGTTTATCCTGCTGCTGGATTCCCAGAATATGCAAAGCAATTGGGCGCAAAACTGGTAATAATCAATCGCGACGAAACCGGGTTAGACGCTATCGCTGATCTAGTGATCCAGCAGCAAATCGGTGCTGTTATGCAGCAGGCACAGCAACGCCTGCACTCGTTGCTGCAACCGCTATAGGCAAGCAATTGGAGCAAAGTCTAAACACTTACTTTGTCTCAAAACGCGCGCAACGCGCCTTTGACCGACGCTGTGAACAAGACCCGCAATTAAAAGCGCGCTGGCAAAAAATGGGCGCTGGGGATAGGTCTTTAAATTACCAAGAGCTAAATACCCTAACTAACGAAAACTTAGTGCCACGGGACCTTTGTCTGCTGGCGGGTAGACAATTTCAGATCAGTGAATACGGTATTTTAGGCTATGCCATGAAAAGTGCGCAGACACTTGCTCAGGCATTGCACCTTGCATCGAAATATCATCAAACAGCTGCGCCGTTACTGAGCGTAGATTTTGCTGTCAACGATGACCTTTATGAGGTGATTTTAGAGAACACCTCATTGCTCGACGAGGGCGTGTTTGCATTGCTTGTAGAAGAGTTGATGGCCACCTTTCCAAGAGTGATTTATCAACTCACTGGAGAGGATATTCTAGCGGAGAAAATTGATCTGTCTTACGCTGACACCGATCATTGGCAAAGCTATCAAGAGGTGTTTAATTGCCTGCCAACTTTCAATGCACCCCGCTGCGTTTATGCTATTTCTCTGCAAGCCTTGGACCTGCCTTTGCTCGCTAAAGATTCCAATATGCTCGAATTGTTGGACCGTCGTTGCCAAGACTTATTGGACTTTGGCAGCACCGCCAAAGCGCTGAGTCAAAAAGTCACGCGCTTGCTGCTACAGCAGTTATCGTCAGTGAATAGCGCCAGTGATATCAGTAGTTTGCTCAATATTAATGAGCGTACTTTGCGGCGCAATCTAGCCAAAGAAAACACTTCATTCCAAGCACTATTGGACGACGTTAGGCAGCGTTTCGCTGAAGATTGCTTGCACACCACTACCCTTACGGTACAAGAGGTCGCCGAGTTGGTAGGCTATACAGAGGCGTCAAATTTCCGTCGAGCATTTCACCGTTGGACAAGTCGAACGCCAGATAATTACCGTATGAGGTCCGCTATTCTTGAGTAAAAGATGCGGCTGAATAAAAGCAGGATTGAATAAGGGTATGGATTATCAGATATCGCCTAAAACTATTGCCGGGTTGGTAAAGCATATTCGAATGCTCATGCCACACTGGCAGAGCGATTCACTTGGTGGCTTTGAGTACCTTTCCGGCGGTTACAGTAACGACAACTACTGTTTTAATCGTAGCCAAAGCGACGGTAGCGAACAGTTTGTTTTAAGAATGCCTAAGGTGAAGCAACCCTTTGTGAGTCGCGAGGTGGAGTCACTTTTTTATCAAAGGTTGCCTGAGCATGTTGGGGTAAAACCAATTGCCTTAGATGTGAAATCTGGCGTCATGATTACGCCAATGTTAAAGGGTGAAATTTTAGCGGAGGTTTATCTCGACAATTTTTCCGAACAAGATTTGCTAGATCACGTTAAGAAATTGCACCTTGAAATGCCCGCTATTGATCGCGAATACAATATGTTGAGGCTAGCGGAGTTGTATGAGATCGACACAGCTTCCCTGCCGCCACCAGATTCGCTGCAAATGTATCATTCCTGCCACAATGATCTGAACCCGTGGAATATTATGGTAACCGAACAAGGGTGGCGCACGCTCGATTGGGAATTTGTTGGGCTGAATGATCCCCTGTTTGATTTGGTTGCGCTGCATCAGGGCCTTGAACTGCCCGCTTCGGGACTTTTGGATCTAAGCATTCAGTTAATTGGCGTTGCTGACCCCGCTAGATTACTCAAGGTGCAAAAATCCTTTTGGTATCGCGAGTGGGCTTGGGCTGATTTTCAAATACGAGCAGGCAATGTGCGTGAAGAAATTGTTGCCCAACATGAATTTGCAATGGAACATTTGGCTGGGTTCTAGCCAATTGAGAAGTTGGCAGGCATTTTCTTGAGCGCGGCTAATGCGCTATTAAGTCTGCTTTGCCCCACACCGTGAACCACATCAAATGACAGTCCTCGCAATGTGAGTTCGCGCTCATATACCGCAAACAATCGCTCTCTATCGTGTGGGTTCTCTCTGAGGGGATCCGGCTGCCAAGCAAGGTCAGGCGCACAAAGTAGGTAGTGTCGCGGGAGCTGAGTGCTCATAGTGTGTTGAAAAATTTCCGGCACTGGACCGTACTTTTCGCGCCACCAAATAATTAGAGTCAAAATATCGGTGTCTAAAATAAGGCTGTCTGCGCCCTCCTCCGAGTTCATTTGAAGTTCAAGAAGCTGAATTAGGTCAGAGGGTTGATAGTCAGGTTTAGATGCCCTTGGTTGAAGGAAGTTGCGTGCGTGTTCGTGAACGACGGGAAGGTTCAATTGCCTACTTAACGCTTCCGCTAACTGCGTTTTCCCACAAGATTCGGGGCCGGTTAAAACGATAATCACGAGACTTCACGCATACTTTTTTGCCAAGCCCTGAAGCCCATAACCGCCATGGCAAGATAAACCGTATACAACCCGGCATAGAGAAAAAGCCCAGGCTGGCCGTCTATGCCTTTGATGAAATACAAGGCAATCTGTACCGCATCAATGACAAACCAAGCAACCCAACTATAAAGGTGTTTTCTTGCGGTCATCCACATTGCGGTGAAGCTAGCGACCGTTGTGAAACTGTCTGCATAGGCCAAATCCGCCTGAGAAAATTCAGAAAATGCCCAGCCCATCAAAATACTCCCGATGAGGGTAATTGCGAATAAGTTTAGATTGGTGCGCATGGCGGTTTTTATGGGTTTGAGGACGCCCGCTTGACGATGCTGGTTGCCGCCATATAGCCAGTAATACCAGCCATAGGCATTCATCAGGACATAGTAAAGGTTGAGTAAAACATCTGCGAAAAGGTTGGCTCTGGCCACCACGACCACTGTGATGAATGCGTAAATTAACCCTACGGGAAAAGTCAGTGCATTTTCTTTAATAAGAAGCCACACGCAAACAAGCCCGCTGATTACCCCAGCGAGTTCTAACCAATTATTTACAAGATATTCTAGCAACACACCATTGCCTTATGAGCGTTTGGATTTGAACGTAATTCTACCGTGTGCAAAGTAGCAAAAGTTGCCGGGAAAGGCTCGCTTAGCGTTTGTTCGGTGCTCGTTAAGCGCTAGTTAAGTATTTATTAAAAGGCCATGGGCGCGGGACAAAAATAAGCCGCGCTGGCTTGGGAGGTAGGACCGGAACTGGGTTAGGCTGTTATGTGAGCCGCTGTCTGTGCGGCAGCTGTAGATAAAGCTGCTTTCTACGCAGCAACTTTCTACGCAGCAACTTTCTCTGCAGGAACTTTCTCTACAGGAACTACGGTCACCCATTGGTTTTCGACCAGTATTTCAATGGTGCCATATTTTAAGTCGAAAGGTACCAAGGCGGGGCAAGTTGCTTTAGGCATCGCCTGAGCTTCACTTAGTTTATGCAGTACCTCCTCGGTGAAGGGTACAAAAGCTAAATTGTCGTTGTTTGCCTGTTGCGAGGTATTTAAGTCTTTATTCATTTGCCTACGCTCTTTGATGAGGTGGGTATTAAGCTCCAATATAATCAAAGGATATGCGACAAATTCATGAAGGATCAGTGAAGATAATGAAGAAATATGGAACCGCATAGCGCCCTAAAGAGATCTGAAGTTGGGTTCACTAGGTGGGCGTGAGGCGCGCTCTTGCAGCGCTATCTGGTACTCAAAATGTTGAAATTAGCTCAAGCGAAATTTGTCGTTATTGCCTTCAAACCAGCTAGAATACACGCAGTACATGAATTGAAAGGTGTCTATTTTGGCAAAAAATATCGTCATTGTTGAAGATGATCCTGATCAGCGATCAAACTATATGGATGCAATTTCCAAAAAGGGTTATACGGTACGCGCTTTCGGCAGCCGCGAAGAGGCCCTTGCTGGGTTTGATGAGGCGCTACCAGACTTAGCAATTCTCGATATTATTCTGGGTGAAGAAGTAGATGCAGGCTTCCAACTTTGCAGAGAACTGCTCACCCGCTCGCCAAATTTACCGGTCATTTTTCTTACGGAGCGAATAAACGAAATCGACAAAATTTCTGGCTTACGCTTGGGTGCTTGGGACTACTTACCTAAACCTATTTCATTAGACTATTTGGCTGAGCGCATTTCATCTTTGCTGCGCATCAATGAGGTCCGTAGTGACCAAGACCGTAATGAAAGTTCATCAGAAAAAAGTATTGGCGAACTTGCGCTAGATCAAGATGCCTTGTTGGTCTCTTGGCGTGGTGAGCGCATAGACCTGTCGGGTACAGAGTTTCGTATGTTGGCCAAGCTAGTGCGCATGCCCGGACATGCTGTGAGCTACGAGACGCTTATGAATGCCACTATGCAAAGCTTGGTAACCAACAACACCATTAATACTCATATGCGCAACATTCGCAAAAAATTTGAAAAAATTGACGCTGGATTTTCGTGCATTAAGAGTGAGTACGGGTTTGGTTATCGCTGGTTAGATCAGTAAGTTGTCAGCGGCTTAGATGGCGTTTAAATTCAAAATTCGCGGGCCTAGATTAGGCACTAAGCTTGCAATGATGGGTCTTGCCCTGCTGGTTATTCCTTGGTTCAGCTATTTGCAATTGGTAGAAATGGAGAGGCTACTGATTCAGGGCCAATCCCAGGCCCAGTTGTTAACCGCGGAAGGTATTTCCACGCTATTCAATGGACGGGAAGATTTGTTTAACGATTTGCCCGTTAACGTTGAGGATTTTGAACCACTTTACGCGCTGCCGTTGCAAAGCACTATCCGACTTGACGGTAATGCAGATGACTGGGGGGAAGACGCGCAGAACGCTTATCTGCAATTTGGCTCTACCTCTGGTGGCAGTGACAGCGACTTTTCGCTGTTGCTTGGTGAACGCGCTGAATATTTATATGCGCACATGCGCATTCAAGACCAATCTATTGTCTACCGCGACTCCGACTATTTGCGTTTGGATAACGCTGACCACATCCGCTTGAACTTTATTCGCACTGACGGCGCTGATGGTCGAGTGTCCTTGGTGTTTCAGGAAAGCAATGTTATTACGGGCTTCTCTATGGATGAACAGTGGCGCTACTCGGATACGGGTAACGCAGATAACCGCATACAGGGTGTGTTAACACCTATGCCTGAGGGTAATGGTTTTTTTGCGGAATTCCGCATTCCCCTAGATTTGCTGGGTTCTAGAACTTTTTTCGGTATGACCTTTATTGACGTGGACGACGCCGTTGATCGAGAGATTGTAGCCAGTACGCAAACACTGCCGCCCACAGAAAAACAGAATTTCAACTTAGTAGTGTTGCGCACGCCAGAAGTGCGGAAAATTGTCCAGGGCCTTGGCTATGCTGGTGCGCGAATACTCGTTATAGACAGTCAACAGCGGGTGCGCGCTGAAGCCGGCAGTGTTCGCCCCGAATCCACTGGAGATGCAGAGCAAGGATGGCTCACTATAATAACCGAGTGGTTCGATGACATACGTCCTTGGTTGCATCAATTGGTCACAGGGGAATCGTTGGATCAGGCGCAAGGCCGTAGCGCTGATTCCACGGTGGGTAGCCTAGACGGCGTGCTTGATAATCCAGCGGATAAAGCCATTGCTGTTAGCCTAGGCGGAGAACCCATTGCACTGCGCAATAGAATTTCGGACACACAAGAACTTATATTGGCCGCTCACCCAATTATTTCCTTGGAGGAAGTCATTGGCACCGTAATTGTTGAACAAAATATTGATGACATTCTGCGCTTCCAGCGCTCGGCGCTAGAGCAGGTGCTGCTTTTGTCATTGCTCAGTTTGTTTGCCATTTTTGTTGCGCTGATCGCATTTGCGGGAAGACTGGCATGGCGCATACGCAATCTCAGAAGAGAAGCCAGTTCTGCCATTGACGCGCGCGGTCGCTTGAAGAAATCGCAATTACTCAGTGAAATACGTGCGGGTGATGAGATAGGTGATTTGGCGAGAAGTGTATCTAACATGTTAGAGAAGCTGAATCAGCACAATACTTTTCTCGAAAGTATGCCCCGTACGTTACGCCATGAAATCAACAACCCTCTGAACACATTGAGCACTTCACTGCAAAATCTGGCTGAAGAATACCCAGGGCTTGGTCAAAGCAAGTATTTAGAGAGTGCCCAGCGTGGAGTCAACCGCATTGGTTCTATCGTCCAAAATTTGGCAGATGCAGCTAATCTTGAAGAATCGTTAGAAGCTGAAGAGTTGGAAATTATTGATCTGGATATTTTGCTTTCCAGCTACGTTGCTAACTGTTCGCTCAGTCACCCCGGCATAAATTTCGCCTATAGAGGGTCGAGTAAACCAGCCTATGCCTTAGTTTCAGATTTTCGTATTGAACAGCTTATGGATAAGGTTATCGACAATGCAGTAGATTTTCATCGGCGCGATACGCCCATTAGAGTTCAGTTAGATTGCTTCCGCGACACCTTGCAGATCTCAGTGGCTAATCGGGGCCCAACCCTGAGCAAGGATGTACGTAAAACGGTCTTTGATTCTATGGTCAGCCACAGGGGCCAAGAAAACCGCTTACATTTCGGTTTGGGACTGTACGTTGTTCGAATAATTGCTGAACACCACGGCGGCGCAGTAAACGCCCTGAACTTGCAGGACGATACTGGGGTAGTGTTTTTGGTTCAATTGCCGTTGGCACGACAATCTCTTCTGGAGGATGACGTGTTTAGGACCGAGCGGAGCGTGTCTGCTGGCTAAATCCGGCAATTAGTTTTGGCGAGTTCTAATCTAGTACTTTTTTGGTTTAAAACTTTGGTCTTGGGTTTTGCTTACACCGAAACCCAGGCATAAGCCCAAAGCCAAACCCATTTTAAAAAGGCTTTAAGTCAGGTTGTACTCGCTGTCCATCGTCACCCCATTGGAGCCGTTGACGGTGCCCTTCTTCACCAAGTTTTCCATGGCCGCAAGTACGCTGCGGGCGGCAGCCGGATACATAAATTCAGGTGTGTCTTTGTACATTAGTGGCACCATCTCCCGAATCTTATAAGTACCCCCTTCAATACAGGCAATAATTTGCTGCTCTCTTTCAAGGCGATGGGCAATATAAGCTTCAACGTGGGCTTTGGGTTCGTCGATACAAGGTCCATGGGTTGGCCAGTAAATTTCATCATCGCGCTCAAGCAGCAGTTCAAGGCTCAACATATAGTCGGCCATATCACCATCTGGTGGCGAGATGATGCTGGTAGACCAGCCCATAACGTGGTCGCCGGTAAACAGCGCCTTTTGCTCTCTTAGCTGAAAGCACAAGTGATTAGAGGTATGCCCTGGTGTATAAACGCACTCCACCGACCAATCACCGCCTTGAATGATTTCGCCGTGAGTGACCAAGTGATCTGGATCAAAGTCCATATCGCCACCCTCTTCAACTTGCACACCCTGCTCAATTTTGCCTGCGCCGTGAGGCCCATAAGCGTAAGTGGGTGCGCCTGTTTTGGCCTGCAGCAGCCGACAGCCTGGCGAGTGATCCATGTGCGTGTGCGTGACAAGGATATGAGACACCGTTTCGCCTGGAATGCTGGCCAAAATGGCGTCTATGTGGGCCTCATCGTCTGGGCCCGGATCTATGACGGCAACGCTCCCTGTACCCAAGATATAGGTACCGGTGCCGTGAAAAGTGAACGGGCCTGGGTTGTTCGCGATGACCCTTCTTATCCCTGGTGCTAAGACTTCAGCCTTGCCATATTCAAAATCTAACTTGCGACGATAGGGAATCTCAACAGCCATTTCGCACTCTCCAACAGAAAAAAAATTTGTCCCGCAATATAAGAGTCAGGCCCTGCAAAAGCAATAAAACTCGGGTCCCAGACTACATATGGGGCTTAGCTGTCGCCCCATTTTTCCCGTAACGCGATCCATGCGGACACATCTGGATTTATCGTTAAGGCCAAGTCCAAATATTCTTTGGCCTTAACTTGCAGGTCGTATTCATAGGCCTCTTGCGCTATGTCCGCTAGGCGTTGCGCGCACTCATTCAGTAACGCCAGTGCTTTTTCATTGGCTGGGTCAAGTTGTAGGGTTTCTCGCAGCAGGGCCGTGGCGTTGCTGTTTATTGGGGCTGTAATGTACCCGTCAGCCATCAATTGTTGCGACTTCTCAAGCAGTACAATGACTCTTGCTTTGCGCGTTCTTTCGCCTTCAATACGCAAGCGTAGCTCATTAATCGGCTCCGCTGGCAGGCCAGCTGCAGACGCTTGGCCAAGCAGTTCCTCTGCTTTGTCTAGATTGTCTTGTGCTAATTTGCTGCGCACATTATTCAAAATTTGCGCGGCGACCTCATTCAACCCCTGTAAGGCGACCATGTTATTGGGGTCGGTGGCTAGGACTCGTTGATATAGCTCCGCTGCATTGGCACCAGGTGGGGAAATGAACAGATTATCTGCCCGTAATCGCCTTGCCTGTACTAAGAGTTCGTTAATGGCCGCTTGGGCTGTAGCCGCTTGGGAAATGAGTTTTCTTACATCGTCCAGCGCACGCAGCTCGTTATTGGCAGCCGATGCTCGCTCCAGCAAACTAATGGCGTTGTTAACTTCTCCGTTCTCGGCAGCTGTCTTGGCCAAGACAATATAATGAGCAGACAATTCGGTTAAACCCCGCTCTGCACCTAGGTGCTTTGGCGCAATGCGCAGTATTTCTTGATAAGCCTGAATGGCAGCAGCAGCACTGGGGAGATCTGACAGGCCATGACTTGTAAGCAGCGCTTGGGTGCTTTTTAGCAACCGTTCTGCGCGATAGCGATTTTGTAGGCGCAGTGACAATACTGTCAGTTCAGGGTCTTCGCCCAATACACTTACAGCCTCTTGTAAGCGCACATTCGCCGTTTCTAGGTCCCCGCCTGCCAGGGCTGTATTGATGCTATCGCGCCAAACTGTGACCACTTCTTCTAAGGCGATTTGTGCCTCAAGATCATTTGGTTCTATTGAGAAAATGCGTTGATAGGCTGCGGCAATGGCAGCTAGGCCCTGGTTTGGGTCTTGGCGCAGCGATTCGGCTTCAGTTCTTGCAAAAACCAACTCTGGATTTTCAATGACCCCTAGAGAACTGCCCACGTCAGTGAGTGACTGAGTCACCTCATCCCTCAGTACAAAGACAACGCTGAGCAAAATGCTGGTAACCAGTAACACGGCAAAGCTTTGTAGCGCGACTTTTCGTCTACGTTTACGCCGCGCTCTCTTTTTCTGTTCTGATGGGTCTAAGGCAACAGTTCTCAACTCGGCACTTAGGACAAATATCTCTTGGGTTTTAATCGCCTGAGTTTTAATGGTGAGATTGGGTAGTTGTGTGTCCAGCGCAATAGACGCCAGCGCATCGCTGAGCATTTTTCCGTTCTGAAAGCGCTGTTCGCTCCGCTTGGCGAGTAATAAATCAATGACCGATTGCAGCGGTGCGAGATGGTTAGGTAGTCGAGGTATGGGTTCTTGCAAATGCTTTTGCAGCATGATTTTGGGATCTGGATCCGTATAGGGCAAACGCCCTGTCAAAATCTGATAAAATACAATACCAAGACTATAAAGGTCCGTGCTCCCACCTAGTTCGCGGCCGGTGATCTGTTCAGGGCTGGCATAACCTGGAGAAAGTTGTGCTGTGTCGCCACTGGGATTGTCGCTTGCGGCACTTTCGCCAATGGGGCTGGCACAGCCATAGTCGATGAGGCCAGGGTTACCATTGTAGGTGAAGACAATATGCTCTGGTTTTATGTCGCCGTGGACAAAACCAAGGCTGTGCAGCTCGTCCAATGCCATGGCAATTTGGCGGATCGCTGAGATAACAGTCTGAAGTTGAACGCCGCTCGCCATGCGATCTGTGAGATTGCCGCCGTCAAAGTCCTGCATGATGGCAAAAAAAGCATCCTCACGCTGACCCGAGGCGTAAAGTTTAGGGAATATCGGGTGCTTCGTGCGGGCCAAGATAGATGTTTCAGGCAGAGCCTTTGGCGCAAACTTCACCACTGCATTGGCTAAATCGATAATACGGGTGGCACGGTAGACGTTGGGGTGCTGGTCAATGTGATCACCCCGAACTAATTCGGATATTCGGTACCCTTGAATAATTTGGCCGATCATTTTAGCTACTGCCGTTCTCAGCGTTGCTGGCCACAGTATCCACTTCTGGAATTTCCAGCACATTGCCACTGACTAACTGACCAAGGATGAATTTGCCGTCGGGTATCAAGAGGCGTCCGTCTAAACTCACCGCAAGCCCTTCTCCGTGGGCAAGGCCATTGATGCATTGAGTTGACTCGAACATCCACTGCCGACCCATGTGGTTTAGTGCGCAGGTAGCGTTGTCGACCAACAAGCGTTCCAGTTGCAAAGTGCCCGTGCGCCACTGCTGAATTTCTGGCTGAGCGCCGGGTTGCTCCTTAATACCCCAACCACTTTGGCTGTTATCAAAAAACTCGCCGCGATAGATTGTGCCGTCGCGCCAATGAATTACACCTAAACCACTGCGTTTATCTGCGGCAAACATACCCACATAACGATTGCCATTGGGCCAGTACAAGGTGCCTTTACCTGAACGCTTGCCCTTGGAGAATTCGCCGATATATTGTCGGCCATCGGCATAAACCAAATGCCCCTGCCCATGCAGCACGCCCTGCAAAAAGTCCCCGTCATAGCTTTGACCCGTATGCCAGCGCATTTTGCCTTTGCCAGAGCGCACATCAGCCAAGAAATCGCCACTGTAGGTGTCCTTGTTGGCCCAGCTGAAATTCCCTGCGCCTTGGATTCGGTTAGCATTGAACATGCCCTGATATTTATCGCCATTTGCCCAGGTCAAGGTGCCAAAACCATGGCGCTTGCCGAGCAAAAACTCACCGTTGTAGGCGCGACCATCAACCCACTGATAGATACCCCTGCCATGGGGTAGATCGTTTAGAAATTCACCTTCATAGCGATCACCATTGGCCCAGGTGTACAGGCCCTGACCATTGAGAATACTGTCCTTGATTTCGCCCTCGTAGCGATCGCCATTTTCTAAAGTAATAATCTGCGTGGCCGCAAGTCCGGAGAGCGGTAGCAGGGTTATAGAGAGGAAAAAGAAATTCCGTAATATCTTTAAGTTCAAGGTTTCGTTATACACGCCAGCAAACTCCGGTAGACTCATCAGCAATGGGCTTATCGCTCGCCGCTCACATTACTGTAATTGGAAACTTATTTCTTCATCTCGTTGTGCTTAGCCTTAGGTTTGTTCAGTGGTTTCCTGGGCGGCCTGCTCGGTATTGGCGGTGGCGTAGTCATAGTGCCAGTACTGTATTTTTTGTTTACCCTCACCGGACAATATCCCCCTGAACTGGCGATGCTGGTGGCTATTGCAACGTCTCTGTCTTGTATTGTTTTCACTTCTGCTTCGGCGGCATTAACCCAAATCAAAGCACAAAGAGTTAATTGGGACATAGTCTACAAGCTGTTGCCCTTCCTTCTCATTGGCAGCTTTTCTGCTGGATACATTGCACCCAATTTGCCGCCCGGAATTTTGCGTTGGATGTTTGGCCTATTCATTGGGCTGGTCGCCATCATTATGCTGACAAACTGGAAGCCACAGCCAAATCGACTTCTACCAGGGTACGCGGGTAGCTCTCTTATTGGTGTGGTTGCCGGCCTTATAGCGGGGTTAGCTGGCATTGCTGGCGGCAATGTCATAGTGCCCACGCTTATTTTCTTCAATATCCCAGCGCACAATGCGACCGCCACAGCCAGTACTCTAGGGGTGCCTATCGCGGGAGTTGGTGCAATAGGCTATTTCGTTTTGGCACCTGCTAATGACCTGCCTAATTTGTTCGGTTATATGGATGGCGTGGCGTTTTTATCCATAGTCATTGGCGCCGTGATTACCGCGCCATTGGGCGTCAAATTTGCTCAGAAAGTTCCAGCAGACAGCTTGAAAAAGATCTTTGGGGCAATGCTTGGGCTAGTTTCCCTGCGCATGTTACTGGGGCCATTTTTACTTTAAGCGACTCATACTGGAGGGCAAAGCCCCTGCTTTATAGCGAGGCCACAGTGCTACAGCCAATGCTCGATAGCGCCTAAAGTCATTTGCGCAAAGAGAGTGCTTAAAAAGAGTGCTTAAAACGCCTGCCTCTAAGTTGGGCTCTCCAAAATAGATCTAATTTGGATTGCTTCCGTTGGCTGATCTGCCAATACATCCGAGATGACCACGACTTTATCGTTAGCAGCAAAACCTTCCTTTTCACGCAGTACATCAAAGGCCCTTTGCAGAGTCTTTTCCGGATTGCTACTGAACGCCATGCGATGTGCATACACCGCTCTATTCAGTGCAAGTCGGCGTCTAGATTGGCTGTTATTGGTAAATGCATAAATGGGTACGTGCATCGGCCTGGCGCTGGTGACGTAGTCTGCTGTTAGCCCGCGTCGAGTGATGACAACAATACCTTTCGCATCTAGTGCTTCGGCGAGGGCCACTGCGTGGATAGCCACATGCTGTTTGTCTTCGCTAACTTCCAGGGATTTTTCGTAACCCAAGCCCGGAAAGCGCTCAGATTTGCCTGCTATGTTGTCTAGTTGTTCAACACATCGAACAGGGTACTGCCCCACGCCTGTTTCACCTGACAGCATTACGGCATCGACACCCTCATATACTGCATTCGCCACGTCGGTCACTTCAGCTCGGGTTGGAATTGGGTTGTCGATCATAGATTCTAACAAGTGGGTGGCGACGATACAGCGCTTGCCGCCTTTTGCGCAGGCGTGAACAATTCTACGTTGCACGTTAGGTAAATCAGCGATGTCTGTTTCTATACCTAAGTCGCCACGAGCCACCATGACGCCGTCAGACAATGCAACAATCTCATGAATATTGTTCACACCTTCCTGATCTTCAATTTTTGCGATGATCTTAATGCTTTGTTGTTTTTCGGCTAACAACTCTCGCAACTCAACAACATCGTCTGGACTGCGGACAAATGACAAAGCTATAAAATCCACTTCATTAGCAATGCCAAAGGCAATGTCTAATCTGTCCTTTGCGGTAATGGCTGGCAAGTTGACGCGTACCCCGGGAAGGTTAACGTGTTTTCTACTGCCCAATGTGCCGCCATCAATCACCTCGCAGGTAAGTTGGCGGTCCATTTTTTGCAACACTTTGAAGTTCATCAAGCCGTTGTCCACGGTGATGATACGACCCACTTCCACAACGTCTACGAGTTCGGTGTAGTTCACATGAATTGATCGTTGTTCAATCATGTCGCCATCGCGAACAGACAGCGTGACCACATCTCCGGTATTCAACTCCATAGGGTTTTCTAATACCCCGGTTCTGATTTCTGGCCCTTGAGTGTCCAAAAGAATTGGAATGGGATAGGCAATTTGTCGGTTGAGCGTCTTAATCCAATTAATCACTTGCAAGGCACTTTCGTGATCTGCGTGAGACATGTTAATCCGCACAACGTTCATACCCGCATCGTAGAGCTTTTTAAGCATATCGAAGCTGGCAGTCGCAGGGCCTATGGTACAAATAATTTTGGTTCGTCTAGTCATGGCGCTAGCTTAGTCTTCGCGTGCCGACATGTCATGTAACCAGTATGAATTAATTGAAGTTTTTACCTCACTTAAGCGCATTGAGCGGGGTTGCCAGTAAGCCGGAAAGAAATTTTGAAATTCGCGTCGCTCAAACCTTGGATCAACTAAGCAAATTACGCCCCGATCTTCCGGCGAGCGAATCAAACGCCCGGCTGCCTGAATGACTCGAGCCATAGCAGGTTGGTTGTACGCCATTGTTTGCCCTAGCTCGCCGTTTTCGTTGCCCGCAAAAAATTCAGCCATGAGATTGCGTTCTAAGCTGGGCGGCGGTAGGCCCAGACCCACTATAACCACGCCATTCAATTTAGCTTCACCAAAATCTACCGACTCACTGAGCCCGCCGCCAAGAACAACTCCCATTACAACGTTCTCATGCATACAAAATGATGCCATCAACGCTTGCTGCGCATCAGTGTCTTGACCACGCTCTTGGTACAAAAATTTGCTCGCTTGTTCAGCTTTAGAACTGCTAGCTATATGTTCATTTCTAAATTGTTCCAAGTACGCGTAAGACGGCATGGCCAAAAGGTAACGACCGGGCTTACTCGCGGTCAGAATATCTAGCAGTTCGCCAATCTTTGGCAGACTTTGAGTTCTTTGCTGCAAATAGGTAGGAATATCCTTGATGATCATCACGTGGGTTTGCGCCGCACTAAAAGGCGTTTTTGCGCGTTCGGAAAAATCCGCTTCTTTGGTAACTTGGCCATGCAACTGCTGATAAACAGCGAGCGGCGAAACCGTTGCCGAGAACCTAACTGTGCTGGCGTACTCAGACATAACCTGGGCTGCATAGTGCCCTGAGTCTAAGCACACTTGCCGAACTTGGATGTTTTTGTCCTTCACTTCGACAAGGTAACGAAAACGCTTTTTCTCAAACCAAGAAGCGCCTTTGGCCCAACGTAAACAGGCAAAATATAGACGCTCTAAATCCTCTTCACGATCTTCTAGTTGTTCTGCATGGTCGTAATTTTCGAGAAATCGAGATACGGCTCTGTCCAAAGTGTCTGTTTGCGTAACACTGTGCTCGCCCTCGTCTAGGCCCTTGGCAATTTTTTTTATTGCTCGCTCTAAAGAGGTGACCCGCTTAAGCATCAGTTTATTCTTAGTGGTTTTCGCTGTTCTAATTTCCACTGAATTGACCTGTACCGCCAACATCGACTGAACTCGCGGACTCAATTGATGGGCCTCATCTACAAGCAGGTGCATATTGGGCTGAGCAATAAAACGCTGCAGCCTAACCACAGGATCAAATATGTAGTTGTAGTCGCCAATAATAAGGTCAGACCATGTAGCAAGATCTAGACTCAACTCGAATGGGCAGACCTTGTGCGCTCTCGCGACCACCTCGATTTGTGCTTGATCAACAACACCGCCCTGCTGAATCAACTGTTCAACGGCTTTGGGCAATTTGTCGTAGTACCCTGCGGCATATTCACACAGCTCTGAACTACAGGGCATGCCCGCCACCAAACAACTTTTTTCTTTGGCCGTGAGCTGCACCGCGATAAGTTGTTCAGCGCCTTTGCTATTCGTTCGCGTGACATCTCTTGTTGCGTTAAGCAGTGCATCAGCGCCGCGGCTTTTGCTTGTTAAGAAAAACAGTTTGTCGCCGACTTTTTGTCCGCGTAATGCAGGATATAGAACCGCCATGGTTTTACCGCTGCCGGTGCTTGCTTCTAGCAGTAAATTCTCGCTGTTACGCTGAGCCTGAAAAACTCTGCGGGCAATGGCGCGCTGGGACGGACGGAAATCTCCGTAAGGAAACAGCAAAGAGTCAGCCCATTTATGACGCAGTTGATGACGATGTAAATCTCGTTGCATACGGCTTTCATAGCAACACAAGCTCAGTATGAGTTGAGCAACGGCTTGGCCTGCATCTATAGAAAATTCATAGCTATGTTCAACCAGCGTATCTGGATGTACATAAATAATGCGCAGCACTATGCTGCCGCAAAGGTTTTCTCGCAAAGCCCACAATCCTGCGTAAAGTAGGCACTGCCCATGATCTACGCTGTCTAAAGGCTTATTCTCAGCGCGGGTACTTTTATACTCCTCAATTATCCAGGTGCCGGTCGCACTTTTACTCAGCCCGTCCATTCGACCGCGTAACTCGCAAGTTTCATTGAGCAAGGTTACCGAGTGCTTGACCGAAACCTCTGCTGCGTATTCTGGGTCATTTTCTGATCTGAGCTGTTGCAGCTTTTGTTGCGTTTCAATGCCTTCAATAGCTTCCACTCTGGGACCCTGAAACGGCGGATATAGGTCGCCACTGCGAAAAACAAAGTCCGCAAGCGCGCGCACAGATAACGTATTCACTTGCACAACTGCAGTTTTATTACACGCGCAGGTACGTTCATTCGATTGAACTCTTCAAACCATGCTCGTTGTTGTGGTTGTAACTGATCCGTTGGCCCTTTTACCTCAACGTATTCCACCCGGCCTGATTCGTAGCAGACAAATAGATCAGGAAAGCCGCGCCTATACTCAGAGAGATTACGAATTAGAAAGTGGCTTAGTTGTCGTAACTGAGCGATAGGTATAGCGGACAGCCATTCGTCAACGGGAATAGATTCAAGCAACCCCCAACTGACAAGGCGGTTGGCGATGCCTTGTTTTTCCGTGGCAACGCGGGTGATGTGAGCAACAAAGTCTGCGTCTGATGAGACCGAGGCTTCAAGGGCTACTATGGCATCCATGCGCTGAAGAAAAAAATCTGTTTCAAAAAGGTCGTGGGGGCCGGATTGGAAAGGATTGGTAAATGCGCCGGTAATGGGAGCAAAGCAAATTGGCCAATAAATTAAACCCGTTAGCGTTTTTAACATCAGGTTTTCACTGTGCACACCCCAGCCACCCTCTTGGATCAGTTCCATTAAGACAAAGTCCTCTACCGACTCCGGTGTGTCTTCAATTTCGATTATCGTTGTGGGTGGCTGATAGCCCCCGCCACGGTTGCCAAAGCGTTCCACAAATAGCCTTTCAGTTGCTGAAATCGGTGCGCTTTGCATTTCCTTAAGTAAGGCGTTGGCTTCTTCAACCTTCTTTTCCTTAGTTAGAATTCTCGCTCGCCGTTCTCGTGCTGGCGGTATATCAGTGCCCGCATAGGCTGCAAGGGCGAAGTCTAACAACTTTTCTTTCTCAGCCCATTTACCCAAGCGTAACAAGCTGCGCTGTCTTAACCGATGGCGCGAGCGCGACCCTTGGCTGGTAACTACAGTGCTGGCTAGTTTTTCAAGTAGCGCATCAGCAAGAAAGGGAAATTCATCTAAACGATAAATTAGGCTGCTAAAGAATCTCTCTTCTTGGTGGTCTTGAAGGGCTTGTCTGGTTTCAAATTGCTGGGACTGCAAGGCAACATTTTCATAGGCTAGCTGGCCCAAATCTCTGCGCACAAATGTCGACCAATCCTGACCGGAATTGCCAAAGTACAATGTGCTGATAAGCCACCAATGATCTGGGGCCGCCACGGTTATCCAACGCGTATGTTTGGCGCAGCGCTGGAAAATTTGCAGGTCACTGCCACCACTTAGCAAGTACTCGACAATGTCTCCTTTACTGGTTTTAGCCACCGCCTTTGGCAAGGCAAAATAGTCGAGGATTTGCGCCTTTGTCAGTAGCGTTAATAGTTGGTCGCCAGGCACAGGTGAAGATATTTTGAGCAGGTTCAGGTCACTCAGTTCGCTGATGGCCAGGTCTAGTTTGGAGACTTCGGCATATTTCAGCGAGGCAGTTAGGAACGTTGGACCTTTGCGTGTGAGCAGTCGGGCAAATAGCCTCTGAGCATCGCTTGATGCCCCAAGATAGGATTGCAGATCGGTAATAATTGAGTCATCCGCAATACCCTGAAAACGCGCCAATACGAACTCAAAGACACTACAAAAATTGTTTTGGTAGTAATCTGCGGGCGCTGGGTTTTGGGGCGTTAAAATAGATTCAGTCACAAGATGAATTAGCGCACGTAACGACGTAAAAGATCAATGACCAGTCCAGCGGATTCGCGCAATGGTAAGGATTAGTACCGCATTCGCGGTCACAGTTAAACGCAATGCGTGCTTGTTTAGCGCAGGTGATTCTTTGTAGAGTATTGTCGAGTCCGCTGCTGCTACAGCAAGAAAAACCATTGATTAACCCAGTTTTGTAGGAATTCAAGATGGAAAATAGTCCCATGCCCGCTTACCCGCATTGTGTTGTCGTTTTGGTGACCCAGCGGGCAATTGAATCTATGTTAGAAAGTTCAGGGCAGGGATTTTATCGTGACACCCACCCTTGGGTTGTCGCCGCGCAATTATTCGCTCAAGCCCAGGCTGAGCAAAGCCACATGCCCATTCTTTTCGCCAGTGTAAGTGATGGACAGGCAGCGGCTTATTCCCATTGGAGCATGATCAGCAAGATTGATGTTTTGAGTTTGACGAGTAATCGCTGGGAGAGTCGCTGCGAATTTGGCGAGTTACATGCGGTTAACCCCATATGGCAGGACATAGACAGCGTTATGCATAAAACCAGTGCCGAGCAAATTTTGCGCGAACAGGTTGAGGGCATTAGAACTCTGCGTATGCCGTTACAGGAGAACCAAATTCACCCGTATGCTATTTGTGAGACCCCTGCGTTTGTTCTTACTGAACGACAACCAACCGCCTAACCGCCCCACTTACCCTGTTATCCCAGTGGGGATTGTCAGTGTGTGCGTTCGGAATCTGCTGGATCTTCGTCATCCATTTCCTGTAACAACTGCGGTGTGATAGGTTTCTTCACTCGAGCACCTAGCTCGCGGAACTGCTCTGCTTGGCGCACCAAATTGCCACGGCCAGAAGCTAGGCGAGCATAAACGTTGTCATAGGTACCTTGCAGCGTGCCCAACTGCTTACCTAACTTGTCAACCTCCTCCACTACACCGTTCAATTTGTCGTATAAGGCACCGGCCTTGCTGGCTATTTCTTGGGCATTTTTATTCTGCTTTTCAACCCGCCACAGGTTATTGATGATCCTTAAGGCCATCATTAAGGTCGTGGGACTGACCAGCATAATTCGTTTGTTGAATGCCTCAGTAAACAGCCGCCGATCCGCCTCCATTGCCAGAGTGAAGGCAGATTCAATGGGAATAAACAGCAGCACAAAATCAAGTGAACGAATGTCTGGTAGTTGATCATAGTCCTGCTCAGATAGGCCTTTAATCTGGCTACGCAGCGCAGCCAAGTGCGCGCGCAAGTACTGTTCGCGCTCGTCATCCTCTTCGCTGGCGACCGCCTGCTCATACGAGACAAGGTTCACTTTAGAATCTATAACGACATCTTTGCCATCTGGCAGTCTGATGACCACGTCCGGGCGTTTTATCTGCCCTTCTGCATTGCGGCTACTGGTCTGGACAAAATACTCGTAGTCTTTGCGCAGCCCAGATTCTTCCAAGACTCGCTCCAGGACTAGTTCGCCCCAGTTACCTTGGAGTTTATTGTCACCCTTTAACGCCTTAGTCAGATTCTCGGCCTCCGCATTGATGCGCTCGCTGGCCTTTTGTAGGTTTTGTACTTCGTTTAGCAGTGATGCGCGCTCTTTGGTGTCGCTTTGGTAGACCTCTTCTACCTTTTTCTTAAAGTCGCCGATTTGTTCGCGAAACGGATTGAGCATGAGCTGCAATGATTGTTGCTGGCGTGTGCCTTGGGCATCAAAAACTTTGTTCGCCAACAGCTCGAATTCTTGCTTTAGCTTGTTACTGGTTTCGTTAAAGAGTTTTTCTTTTTCCTGAAAACCGGCTTTGATTTCCTCCATTCGTGCACTGAGCGCGGCGAAGTCGCTTTGGCTTTGACTCAAATCTGTCCGAGCTGAGTTGAGAAATTGCTGTTGTTGGTCCAGTTGCTGGGTTTGTACTTCAAGCCGAGCGTTTGCTGCGGCTAAATGCTGTTCTGCTTCACCCAGTTGTTGCGCTTTGAGCGATTGACCTTCGTGCAAACCCTCTTGAAAACCTTGGGCCTTAGCCAGTGTTTCCGCAGCTTCCACTTCGCTGAGCAACGCCTGCCGGTGTTTTTTATGCAACAACCCTGCGCTGACTGCAGCGCCTATTGCAGCACTGAAAAACAGATACATTGCTAAATTTAGCCATTCGCTCAAGTCAAATTCCTCGCCTTAGATAGGCCCTACTCAAAAAATAGGCCTAATATTTTTCCAACACCGCTTCAGTGTGGCGCTGGGTGATGCGATAAGGGTACCAGCATTTTTCGGCGACTAGCAGCGCCGAAAATACTTATCGCCGTCAAATCATCAGCGCAGATGATTAACCTAGCTTTAGAAAACAACGTACTGTTACCCTAGGTCACCCCGGTTGGGTAGTAGGTAAAGCGGGCTAATCTTTGATGAATTTGGGAGGGTCTATGAAAAAGCAAATTGGTATCCAATTACCTCGTCAAGCAAACCCCGAAGCGGTGGCAATTCGTTATTCTTTGGAGTTGGAAGCTCTGGCACCCATAGCAGATATCATTGAAGTGTCAGCTGACACCCCTGAAGAGTTTGCTCAAGGCGTTCGGGGCATGGACGCAATTATTACGTCTTGGGGGTTTCGTATAGATGCAGACCTTATCAACCAACTAGAGCAATGCGTGGTGATTGGTGTGGGTAGCGTTGGTGTAGATATGGTGGACATAGAGGCCGCCACTGCCGCAGGCATTGTGGTGACCAATGTGCCGGATGTCTTTATTGAGGAAGTCGCTGACCATGCAATGATGCTGTTGCTGGCAAGCGCCCGACGCATGAAGGCTATGGATCGTATGAGCGCCACAGATCAGTGGTGGTCTGGACGTCCATTGTTAAATCACATCCCGCGCATGATGGGTCAAACTTTAGGACTCTTCGCCTACGGCAATGTCGCTCGATGTACTGCAAGGCGCGCTAAAGCGTTCGGCATGCATGTCATTGCGTATGATCCCTACGTCAGCGAACTGGTAATTTCGCAAGACGGTGTGGAACCGGTGAGTTTCGATGAATTGCTCACCCGTGCAGACTATTTGTCTGTCCACGCGCCACACAATGAAGAAACCCACCATAGTTTCAGCGCCGCTGAATTTGCGCGGATGAAACATACCGCCATCATCGTGAACACCGCACGCGGGCCAATTATTGATGAGCAAGCGCTGATACAAGCCTTGCAGTCCGATGCAATTGCCGGCGCTGGCTTAGATGTATTGGAACAAGAACCCCCTGCCCTAGATAACCCATTGCTTAGTATGGAAAACGTTTTGATTAGCCCCCATGTGGCATCTGCAACCACCCGCATGCGACCAGAAACTAGGCGAAGGGTTGGCCGTGAGGTCGCCTTAGTCTTACGTGGCCGTTGGCCTATGAGTTGCGTTAATCCAACAGTGCTACCCAAGGTAGATTTGGAACGCTGGCAACCCTACCCCATGAACAGAGGTCCAAACCGTTGATTAACCCCATAGTTGTATTTCATTGAGTCAACGACGGTTCAATTTCAGCCCAGAAATACAGCGCAGTTTTACCTACGAAAAGCTCAGTGAATTTACCTTGCCCGGTGCATTGGTGCTGTTGGAAGGCGGCGTTGTGGGCGTTATTGCCGCCAAGGTCTACGATGTAGAACCTTTCACCTTAGCTTTAATCAGTGCTGCGCCAATGTTTGCTAACTTATCTAGTTTGCTTTGGAGCAAATTGGCCAGTGGTAGGCGCAAAGTGCCAACCATGACGGTGATTCAAATTGTTGTCATGCTCTGTGTATTAGCCGTAGCAGTGGCACCTATTAATGAGATGGGCGCCTTTATCTTGGTTGGCTGCATGATTTTTTCGCGGCTTTGCGTTGCAGGACTAACGACTTTGCGCAGTGTGGTCTGGAGCCTCAACTATGCGCGCCACAACCGAGCCAAAGCCACCAGCCAAATCCAGATGATCAACAGCCTAGTCACGGTGGCTATTTCTTCTATCATTGGCCCCTTTCTTGACGCATTCCCGACCAGTCTTGGTTTGCTTTACGGCAGTGGCGCGGTGCTCGGCATTGTCGGCATATTCCTCTTTAGTCGGGTTAACGTTCAAGGTGAAGCTGAGCATTTGTTGGAAGAAAAACGCCAGGGGGCCAAACAGGAAAAACGCCTAGGCTTCATTCAAATATTAAGGCAAGACAAACGGTTTGCCCGCTACCAGCTCTCTATGTTTGGTGCCGGGTTCGGCAATATGCTCATGGAGGCACCGTTAATTTTCTTAATCACTCGGGAAATGCAGGCCTCTTACACAACGTCACTCATGATCGTTATGGTGATTCCCATGGTCATGAGCTTGGTATCGCTGCCCCTGTGGGCCATCTATTTAGACCGTGTTCACGTAGCCCAATTTCGCGCAAGGCAGAGTGTGCTCTGGGTTGTTGCACAATTGTTTACTTTTGTTGGCGCTATTCTTGGGTCTATTACTTGGCTCTATGTGGGG
>OJIR01000015.1_pt1 | contig 56989 bp, 37 predicted proteins | sample 1595711 | NCBI WGS metagenome assembly OJIR01 (sample SAMN05416846, study PRJEB24817) | seawater metagenome | isolation source: Sea water | place: Canada:Atlantic | collected 2013-07
TATTTATATTGCTCTTGTTGATAATTCATTATCTAAAAGCGAACATATTGGTTATGCGTTAGTACATATTCCTTTCTCAATTACTTTTTCTCTACTGGCTTTATTGCTTTTCATTCCTAAGGGTAACGGTGAAAGTAATTCCACAATACCTTTAGTACAATGTGGGGATAAAAGTGAAGCGGAATGTTTGAAAAATTTTTATCTACCTAAGAATACTCATCTACAAAGCAAATAAAGTTAAGTATTTTTAATGGCTAATTTCTGTAAGATCATATAGTGAGACTGTTATGAAACGACATACAATATTGTTTGATATAAATGAAACCGTACTTGATCTCTGTACCTTAAAACCTAAGTTCAAAACAACTTTACTACCTTAGCTAGATCCATGCTTGAATCTCTTGCTGTTCTTATGGGTACAACACTTTCGTCTATAGCGCGGGAAGATATTCTTGCTGGCCTTCCTCCTCTCCATGATCTTTATCAGAAGATCCAAGGGCTTCACTAATGTCATGCTTGGTATCGGCCCTGTCGATTCTAAGCATGACGGATAAACCTTAAAAAGCAAAGGCTCGAAGCACTTTAAAAAGACACTTAGAATTTCATGAACCAATCATAGTGAGTTTTACTGCTTAATTTTTGCGATAAGTACAAACCGAGTTCTCGTAATTGTGCTTTGTCAGGGTAATTTAAGATCAGTGTTTTAAGTGTGGTTAACGCTTGTGTGCTCTGCCCTGTGCCATCTAGTGCTAATACGAAAGTATAAGCATATTGAGCATCATCAGGTGCTAACAGCATGGCTTCTTCAAAAGCAATAATCGCTTTACTCAAATCTTGCTGACGAACCATATGTAAACCATAAGCGTATTTAATAGCGGCTGAATTTGGTATATTTTGCATTCCTTTGACTAAAACTTTTCCAACTTTCTCTGGTCGTTGCTGCACACGGTAAGTATCAGCTAAGTTAATAAAACCTGCTTCAAAGTATGGGTCAACAGTAATGGCATCTTGAAAAGCCTTTTCTGCAGCTGGCATATTATTTGAGTCTATTGCTAAAGCACCTTGATTAGCCCGGCCTTCTCCTCGCCAACTGCTGATAGCATTTGCGTTAAGTAACTCAGCAAGCGCATCATTAAAAGCTTGCTGATCATGGGCCAATATTTTACTGTTTATCAAGCTTCTGGCTGCTGCAACTCGAACGGCTTTATATTTATCGGTTAATAAAGGAATAAGCTGTTGAACTCTGTCCCCTGGAGGTAATAAAAGCGCTGCACTTGCTGCACTCAGTCTAAGTAGGTTTTCTTGATGCTCTAAATAAGGTTTTAATAACTCAATAGTAATCATTTGGGTAGTGAAACTAAGCATTTGCAATGCACTCGCTCGGCTAATAACATCGAGTTTAGTGTCCGCAATAATACTAAGATGATCTTCAAGATTAATCGATTGACCGTCATTTAAGGACATTAAAAAGTGCTTACTTTTTAAGATTTCTTTTGGCTTACCGTGCCATTTTACTAGATTATCGTTGGCCCATTGATTACTTTTATCTTCATGACACTGCGTGCAAGCATTTGGTGTTCCAAACTGGGCTGATACATCAGGTCGTGGGATTTTAAAACTGTGGTCGCGTCTGTCATCCACTCCCATGTATCTTTTAGTTGGCATATGACAGTTAACACATTGGGCGCCGATAGAAGATTCTTCATGTTGATGGTGAGATTTTACGTTGTAAACTTCATTGCCATGACATTGTAAACATAAGCCATTGCCCGCAATTTTCAATTTCATCGTATGCTTATCATGACAATCTAAGCAATTCACGCCTTTGGCAAACATTTTACTTTGTAAAAAAGAGCCATAAACATATACTTCTTCTTTTATTTGCCCATCGGCGTAATACGTCGGAGCAGACGGTAACTGGGGCATAAATTGCTCTAAAAATGGCGTATTAGGTTCAATACCATCGGTTAATGGCGATCGTAATGAATGACATGAAAAGCAATTATCCATAAAACTATTATCACGTTTTTTACCTTGCCACTGAGCGGTTTTATCGTTTATACCACGTAACCATTGTCCGGTTGGGTGTTCTAATGAGGTGATGTCTTTAGCGACATTTCGGGGTTTGTCTTGTTTTGCATGTTCGGACATATCGCTATGGCAAGACATACAGCCTACATTGATATTGTCAAAGTTGGTTTTAAAACTATTTTCATCTGCATCATAATTTCTTTTTAGGCCATCAGAATGACAGTCTGCACACATACCATTCCAATTTTGCAACGGTTGGCGCCAATGTAATCGGTCTTCAGGGCGAATTTCTTCATGACTGTAATTATGATACCAACGTTGGCCGCCCTCCTCTTTTGCTCTAGCATCCCAAGCAAAAGGTAATACTTGTAATTTACCTTGCTGGGTTTCAACTAAATATTGCTGTAAAGGGAAGTGACCAAAAGTATACTTTATCGGATAAGTATCAATGTTATCATCGTAAGAGATTGTGACCTTATATTGATTATCATTGATAAAGAAGTGAGCTTTTTGTCCATAATGTTCAACATCAACATTATCGAAATTAGCTAATACTGAGTGTTTGTCGGGTAAGGCCATCGACTTTGCATGATCTGACTTTTGCCACGCTTGCACAGCACTTTTATGGCAACTAATACATGTCTGTTCAGTTTGATCGACAGCAAGCGCACTGTTAGCAAAGCTGTTACCTGCATGACACAACGTCAAGCTAGTAAGCAAAATTAATATCACAAAATTATTTTTCATCTCAATGGGGTTCCCAGTGTCTTGGCTTGCTTGTACGATTGAGCAATCAATGCGGTTAATTACTCTTAAATATGACTATGAAACATCACTGATAAAGAGCTATCTAGCATTGCTGCTTTATTCTTAATTATCTTACCAACAACGTAGCAGAGACAAAATAGCGTGACCTTTACCAATAATCAACGGTTAATGTACTCATAGGGTAACTCAAAACAAGCACTTTTTGTGTAAGAATAATAAAATTTATTTTGATAATTGCAGCACTTAATTAATGAATTGAGTATTCAATCAAATGAAAAACGACACAAAACGACACTAAGATAAGCTACATATGAGTGTTAGTGATGTTGCAAATTAGGGCTTAAATGTTCTAACTCTCAGGCTAAAGATGAAAACCGACAGCCCTCAATAATACAATATATCTTTAGCCTGAATTTATTTATTATCGTTACTATTTTAAACTCTAGAGCACATGACATGAATAATAAATAAAAGCACATGAAAAATAAAAAACCAAGATAACAATTACTTAGATTGTTTTTTTTCGTTTTTATAACAAAGTTTTGCTTTATTCTTGCATGAAACTGCTTTTTATTTATAATAACCAAAACAACTTATAAAGGTTTACTATGAGCAACCCACTTAAATCATTACAAAAACTACTTTTATTGCTGTGCGCATCTAGCTCTTTGGCTGCATTACCTAGTTATTCAGCGCCGAGTGAACGTCCTAATATATTACTTATTATCACCGATGATCAGTCAATAGATACAATTAATGCTCTAGGCAACGACGCTATAGCAACGCCAAACATCGACAGATTGGCTCATAGCGGTATGGCATTTACCCATGTATTTAATCAAGGCTCATGGTCAGGCGCTGTTTGTGCCCCAAGCCGCCAAATGATAAATACTGGCCGTAATTTACATACGACAGGTTTTTCACCTAAATCCAATAAAACAACTCATCCGCTCATGGGCGAAACGTTCCGTAAAGCGGGATATGAAACATTTATTACTGGTAAATGGCATGTTGGTGAAGATGCTTTAAAACGATCTTTCAATATTGGCAGTGCTGTCCATGAAGGTGGTATGGCACCTATTCGTAAAGGTGGTCAATGGAAACCATGGTTAACCGACTTTGGTGAAAACATTAAATGGGCTACTAAACAAAAGAATCAACATACTAGTGAAGCATTTGCCGATGCCGCCATCAACTATATCGACACTAAAGCAAGCAGAAACGACAATCCCTTTTTAATGTATGTAGCATTTACTGCCCCGCATGATCCTCGTCAATCACCACAATCATATGTTGATAAGTATCCTGCAGAAAGTATGGCCTTACCTCCTAGCTTTGTGCCTATGCCTGAAATAGATGCGGGTGATTACAATATTCGTGATGAGGCCTTAATGACTTTCCCTCGCACTGAAAAACAAACCAAAGAATTTATTGGTGAATATTACGCGATGATAGAACATTTAGATCATCAAATCGGACGAATTCTTGATACGTTAGAGGCTTCAAAGTTTGCGGATAATACTTATATCATTTTCACATCGGATCATGGTTTAGCTGTTGGGAAACATGGTTTAGCGGGTAAACAAAGTGTTTATGACCACAGTATTCGTGCTCCCTTTATTATGGTTGGTGATGGAATACCTAAAAATACCAAAGCAAAAGGTATGTTTTACTTAAATAGTATTTTTGCCACTACCGCAGAGCTTGCGGGTCTTGAAGTACCTGATTCGGTGCAAGGACCTAGCATTTTGCCAATAGTTAGAGGCGAGAAAGTAGTCCTTAATGATTATATCTACGGCAGTTACCGTCATTTTCAACGTATGGCACGCAGCAACAGGTATAAGCTAGTTTATTACCCACTGTTAAAACGCAATGTTTTGTTTGATTTAATGAACGATCCAGGGGAAATGCACGATATATCAAAAGAAGAAGGTAGCGATATTATCATTAAGCAGTTAACCGCTAAATTAGATGAGTTAAAAATTGAGGTGGGTGACCCATTAACTAACGATGATCCGGCAAATAGTTATCAACCCTTTACTGGTAAAATTAGGGCTGATTTTCAAAAAGATCATATTGGTATAAAACAAACTGTTTTTACTGATCATTAAGCAATAAAATTTCTGCCTTAAAGGTGCTTACACTCCTTACAATTATTATTTAGTGTAAGCACTCTCTCCTAGTCAAACTCTTCACAATCCCCGCATTAAAGATCATTCTTTCCAGATGAGTAACATGGCACCATCATCGAAACTTATATAATTATTACATAGAAAATTCAGCTAACATTTTACACAAGTTAACACTGAGTATTTAATTCTAACAGAGTGTAAATCTGAAAATACCAAATGCATTAAATCGGTAATAAGTCGACTTACGTAAACAACATAAATTAGTGTCAACTACATATAAAGCTCACAAGAAGAATATTTTATCAAGTATTTACATATCGTAGACCACCCGCTTTAACTAATAAAAACAACTGAAATATTTCAATATTTAAGCATTATCTACAGAGATACCGCAAGTCGCGGACAAGTTTGTCGTTAAAAAGATTAAATAATACTTTCATTAAACCCCCTTAAAGTGTACATTATAATCAAAGAACACATAAGCAATTTACTAAAGCTATTAAATATCTTGATACCAATAGGTACAGAAAGGAAATAATTATGATGAAGTCAATCGTTTGCCAAAAACCAGGTGAGCTTAATTTTTTACAAGGAAAAAAACCTCAACCAAAAGCTGGCGAGGTATTGCTTAAGATTCGTGCGATTGGCGTTTGTGGCACTGACATACATGCCTATGGCGGCAACCAACCCTTTTTTAGCTACCCAAGGGTACTAGGACATGAACTTTCTGGTGAGATTGCAGGCCTAGGTGAAGGCGTAGACTTACCTCTTGGTAAGGCGGCCTATGTTATTCCTTATTTAGAATGTGGAAAATGTGTTGCTTGTCGTAAAGGTAAAACTAACTGTTGCACTAATATTGAAGTCATTGGTGTGCATCGCGATGGTGGCATGTGTGAATATTTATGTTTACCTGCCACTCATGTGGTGATCACTGAAGGTGTTCCTTTTGATCAATTAGCCGTGGTCGAATGTTTAGCCATTGGCGCTCACTCAGTTCGCCGTGGTGAAGTATCTAAAGAAGACACAGTTATGGTATTAGGTGCGGGTCCTATTGGACTTGGCGCAGCGCAATTTGCCAAAGTTGCTGGTGCAAAGGTCATTCTTGCTGATGTGAATAATGAGCGTTTAGCGTTCGCAGAACGTGAAATGAACTTTGATGCTACTGTTGATTGTAAAGGCGATGTTAAAGCACAACTTGAAGTACTTACCGATGGTGATTTTCCAACGGTTATTATTGATTGTACAGGTAACCCGGGTGCAATGCAGTCTACTTTTGGCTGGCTAGCTCACGGTGGTACATTGGTATTCGTCAGTGTAGTTAAAGCGGATATCACCTTTAACGATCCTGAATTCCATAAACGCGAAACCACATTGAGAGGTAGCAGAAACGCTACAAAAGAGGATTTTGAACATGTCGTTGCTTGTTTAACTAACGGCAGTGCAAAGTCAACGTCCATGGTGACGCACAAAACAAACTTTGATGACTTCCCTGAAGTATTTCCAGAGTGGGTTAAACCACAAACTGGCGTTGTTAAAGCAGTTATTGAAATTAACTAGACATTAAAATTAACTCGCTACAGCCAGTAGCGAGTAAACTGGAGCCTTGCATGTATATCGATGCCCACCATCACTTATGGCACTTTGACTCAGTTGAGTACGACTGGATAGATGAGTCAATGTCCGTGTTGAAACGAGATTTTCTTGTTGAAGAACTTGAAAAAACACTCATCATTAATGGTTTCGATGCCAGTGTTGTCGTGCAAGCGCGTCAGTCATTGCAAGAAACCCGTTGGTTAGTCGAGTTAGCGCAAAGCACTGAGGTTATTAAAGGGGTAGTTGGCTGGATTGATCTCAAAAGCAATGACTTACCACAACTACTAGATGAACTATCAACTTGTAAAAAATTAGTCGGTTTTCGTCATGTTATTCAAGGGGAGTCTGATCCCACTTTTATGGAAAACCCAGACTTTATTCGTGGTTTATCAATACTTGCTGATAGGGGTTATCGTTATGATTTGTTAATTTTCGCCCACCAGTTACCTGCTGCTGCAAAAATGTTAGCGCAAGTACCTAACTTATCAGTAGTTATTGACCATATAGCTAAACCTGATATCAAAACTAGAATCGATTTTGATAAATGGCAACAAGGCATGGCGCAGCTGGCAAGCAACCCTAATTGTTATTGTAAACTCTCAGGCATGGTAACTGAAGCAGACTGGTCAAGTTGGAACAGTGCCGATTTTCAACCCTATATGAAAACTGTTTGGGACTTATTTGGAGCAAAACGGATCATGTTTGGTTCTGACTGGCCTGTCTGTTTAGTCGCAGCACATTATCACGAAGTTAAACAACTGGTTATTGATTTTATCGAGAGTCATTCACCTGCAGCTGAAGGTTACGTTTTTGGTAAAAATGCCAAGCAATTTTATCAATTATAAATCAACAATATATTTTCATAGTCAATAGCAACACTTCTTAGGTAAAGCTATTTGATTAGCGAGTTAAACATTTAAGAGTACATATATTATGAGCTTAGAAACGCCAAAAGTTAGAAGCTACATTCAAGTTCACAACAAAGACAATGTTGCAGTCGCATTGGAAGACTTGGCCAAGGGCAGCGTTATCACTATCAATAATACTGATGTAACGTTGAATGAAGATGTCGGTCGTGGCCATAAGATTTCTTTAACATCCTTAAAAAAAGGACAAGAAATTTTTAAATATGGTTACTCCATTGGTTATACCACCTGCGATACCTTCGCCGGCGACTGGATCCACACACATAATTTAAAGACATTGTTGAGTGATGATGACACATTCTCCTATCAGCCTTCGGCACATGTCTTAGCAAAACCTAGTGAAGAAATGCCTACTTTTATGGGCTATCCTCGCGACAGTGGGTTGGTCGGCATTCGTAATGAATTATGGATCATTAACAGTGTCGGTTGTGTTAATCATTTGGCACAAGCATTAGTACGCGAGTGTAAAGCACAATTTAGTGACCGTGCTGATGATTTTCTTGCCGTCACTCACCCTTTTGGTTGCTCACAATTAGGCGATGATTTAGCACAAACCAAGCAATTACTTGCTTCCTTGGCTTCAAATCCTAATGCTGGTGCCGTTTTATTTTTGGGCTTGGGTTGTGAAAACAATCAACTTTCAGCTTTAATTGCCGAATTGCCTCACGAAATGAATATGCGTATGTCCTATTTCAACGCCCAAGAAGTTGATGACGAAGAAGCCGAAGGCATGGCACATATCGAAAAACTATTGTCTACCATGAGCGATGACAAACGTGTTGTCTGCCCTGTTTCCGAACTAACTCTAGCAATGAAATGTGGTGGCTCTGATGGTCTCAGTGGTTTAACCGCAAATCCTTTACTTGGTCGTATCAGTGAAAAGATGGCAGGCTACGGCGCGACGGTTATTTTAACTGAAACACCCGAGATGTTCGGCGCTGAACAAGTATTAATGAACAATGCGGTGAATGAAACGACCTATCATAAAATTGTCGACCTCATTGATGGTTTCAAACAATACTTTGTCGACAACAATCAACCTGTCTATGAAAACCCATCACCGGGTAATAAAGCGGGAGGTTTAACCACACTTGAAGACAAGTCTCTTGGCGCAATTCAAAAAGGGGGCAATGCTCCAATACAAGACGTTATCAAATATGGCGAAAAAGCGACAGCCAAAAATGGCATTACCTTATTACAAGGTCCTGGTAATGATGCAGTGTCTTGTACTGCCTTAGCGGCAAGTGGCGCCAACATGGTGCTATTTACTACTGGTCGAGGTACGCCTTTAGGTGTTCCTGTTCCTACCGTTAAAATTGCTTCTAATAGTAGTTTAGCGATACGAAAAAAGCATTGGATTGATTATGACGCTGGTCAGTTACTACATCTTGATAAAACACAGGATGAATGCACCACTGAGTTTTTTGAGTTACTGCTTGAGATAGCATCAGGTAAAGCAACTAAAAATGAGCTTAATCAATTTAAAGAAATTTCAATTTGGAAAGGCGGCGTTACCCTTTAAGGTCTACGCTGATAAATAATTATGACATTATGTAGTAATACATCTAGTAAGAAATTATCAAACAAAACGTTAGCAACGATTGCTGAAAATGCAGCGATTATTACGCCTCAATACGATAGAGAAAATACCGATATTGGTATTGTTCATTTAGGCCCTGGTGCATTTCACCGTGCTCATCAAGCAGTATACACAGAAAATGCGATGAACTTGGCTGGTGGGAACTGGGGCATTTGTGGGGTATCACTTCGCAGTGCAACCGCACGCGATATATTAGCTAAGCAAGACAATCTATATACCTTAGCTACCTTAGATAAAGACATTAACTATCAAATTATTGGTGCTATCAAAGAAGTCTTAGTTGCTGGTGAGCAATCACAACAAGTCATGGCACGTTTAACGGCAGCCAATACAAAGTTAGTAACCTTAACCATTACAGAGAAAGGTTATTGTTTAGGAGCTGATGGCCGACTTGATTTACAACACAGTGATATTGCTCACGACTTAGGTAACCGTAGTCAACCTATCAGCGCTATTGGTTTTATAGTGCAAGCATTAGGGCAAAGAAAACTCAATGACGTTGCTCCTTTTAACGTCTTAAGTTGTGATAACGTGTCAGGTAATGGCGATAAGTTACGTCGTGCAGTTATTGATTACGCTACACAATTAGATGCAAGTTTAGCCACTTGGATTGAAGTGAATGTCGCTTTCCCAAATGCCATGGTCGATAGCATCACCCCTAAAACAGAAGATTACACCATTGATAGTGTATCAAATGCTATTGGTGCTCGTGATGAATGGCCTATTCAGCGTGAACAATTTACTCAATGGGTAATCGAGGATAACTGGAACGGCGAACGTCCTGCATGGGATAAAGTTGGCGTAATATTTACTTCCGATGTTGATGGCTTTGAAAAGGCAAAATTGCGTTTGCTTAACTGTTTACATTCTACCCTAGCATACGCGGGTTCATTAGCTGGTTTTGAAACCGTTTATGATGTTACCAGTGACAGTGCTTTCCACGAGTTTATCTGTCAGCTTGCTAATGAAGAAGTGATTGGTTCGTTCATCCCTCCTAAAGAGCTTAATGTAGAAAGTTACAGTAAAGAGATTATCGAACGCTTTTTAAACCCTGAAATTCGTCATTTATTAGCACAAATTGCTTGGGACGGTTCACAAAAAATTCAAATGAGAATTTTACCGATTATTGAAGATAATATAGCCTTGGGACGCTCTACTAAGCTGTTATCGCTATCAATGGCATGTTGGTTCGAATTTATCTGTCGCGCGTTAAATAACGGTAATGAAATCGTTGATCCGCTAGCAACTACGTTTGCTGATATGCCTGCATTGCTAAGTAAAGACACCACTGAAGTTGTAGCTGCCTTTTTAAGCATTGAATCTGTTTTCGGTCGAGATTTGAAAAATAATACTTCATTAAAAGATCAACTATCATGCAGTTTAGCTGCACTGCGTGTTGGCGAAGTAAATAAAATTAATTCAGTTGTGGAGAAGTTATGTTAAACCCGAGTTTTGCAGCACTAGTAAAAAATAGCCCTATTCTACCTGTGTTACAAATGGAGAGTATTGAAGATGCAGTTAATGTTAGTCGTGCTTTGTACCAAGGTGGCATTAACTGCGCAGAGATTGTTTTGCGCTCTGACGTAGCACTAGACTGCATTCGTGCAGTGAGTGAACAAGTACCAGAAATGACTGTTGGTGTAGGCACCTTAACTAACCCACAACAAGTAAAAGACTCTGTATCTGCAGGTGCAAAATTTTTAGTAAGTCCTTCTTTTACTAAAACATTAGCAGCGGCGATGTTAGATACTGGTTTACCTATGTTACCAGGTGTGGTTTCCCCTTCTGAGATTACTCAAGCATTAGAGCTTGGCATTAATGAAGTGAAGTTTTTCCCTGCCGAGCAATACGGCGGTGTTAATACTATTAAGGCGCTGTCTAGTGTATTTAGCCAAGTTAAATTCTGTCCAACGGGGGGCGTTACTCCACATAATATGGCGGAGTACTTTGCTATTAAAAGTGTTTTTGCTGTGGGTGGCTCTTGGATAGCACCAAAAGGTCTTATCGCTGCAAAAGATTGGGCAACAATAACTCAATTAAGCCAACAAGCCATTTCTTCTATCAATAACTTGGATCAATGTGCATGAATAATATCATCGTAATGGGCGAATGCATGGTTGAATTTGGCCGTGCTAGCGAAAATAACTTATATAAAAAAAGTTTTGCTGGCGATGTGTTTAACACGGGAATTTACATCAAACGTTGTGTTAAAGCGCAAGCAAATGTTAAATTTTTAACGGTAATCGGTAACGATGAAAATAGCCGTGAAATGCTCACGATGATGGAAGAAGAGTCACTAGATGCTAGCCTTGTTTATCAATCTACAAACGCACAAATGGGTTTATATTTAATCAATGTAGATAACGAAGGTGAGCGTAGTTTTAACTATTGGCGTGAAACGTCGGCCGCCAAGCAAGTGATTAGATTTCTTAGTAATGATATTGAAAACCCGGCTCTCTCTCAGGTGGATAGTTTCTTTTTTTCTGGTATATCTATTGCCATACTCTCAGAAAATGACAGACAAAAACTATGGCGCTACATTTTAGAACTTAAAGCGTCTGGCACAACGATAGTATTTGATCCTAATTATCGTCCCACCCTGTGGACTTCAATGAATGAAACGAGAGCCGCATATTCTGCTGCATTTGAATTAGCAGACATTGCTCTTCCAGGTGTTGATGATCACATGGTGTTATACAATGCAAAAAACGCTGAAGATGTAGCAGAGTTTCTTGAGAAATTTTCAATCCGTGAAATAGTGATAAAAAATGGCTCTCAAGGTATGTTGCTTAGCATTGATGGGGAACGTCAGTATATCGATGTGGACCCCGTTAAACATGTTGTTGATACCACTTCTGCTGGTGATGCTTTTAATGGCAGCTACCTAAGTGCCCGATTATTAGGCAAGTCACCTGTTCAAGCGGCACAGTTTGCATCTAAGGTTTCCGCCTGTGTAATTCAACACAAAGGTGCCATTGTAGATAAAGCAATATTCAATCAGCAAATTACCGATTTCCCCATGTAATGAAGTAATATTCATCTGTATACAGGAGATAACATGAAAACGACACGCCATTGTTTAGCCACGGATTTGAAAAATAATCCAGAGTTAATTGCACAATATAAACATTACCACCAGCCAGGAAATGGCTTCCCTGCTGTCGCTAAAAGCATTCGTGATGCAGGTATTGTTGAGATGGAAATTTACCTGATTGAAAACCGTCTGTTTATGATCATGGAAGTTGATGACTCATTTGATGCTGCCACTAAGGCAAAAGCTGATGATTCCTGCCCCGAAGTTCAAAAGTGGGAAACCCTAATGTGGCAGTATCAGCAAGCATTGCCTTGGGCAAAAGCAGGTGAAAAATGGTTGCCAATGGAGCAAATATTTAAGCTGACTGAGCAACCGTAAATGCCATTGATATGCCCTAGTCAATCGGCTCCAAAAGATAAGATTGAAATATGGGCGAATCAACATGAGTGAGTCAATGAATTTTATTTTATTGACGGCATTAAAAAAGGGCTGAGTGCCCTTTTTATTTACCTAACAATTAGCTAAACAATGCTACCAAAAACTCCTAATACTCACCCGCAAATAATCAGTCATCAATACTACTCTTCAATACTCATATCTACCTTATGGCCAAAACGCGGTAACTTGTTATTAACCGCGTTAATATTGTGAAACCCTAGCAGTAATATTGTCAGTGCAAATAGGCGGTTGACAAGCTAGTTATCGCCATATCCCCTTCTAAATGCACTGAAGATCGCGATAGGCTTGCATAATTCTGTCTGTCATGGACAACTCTGCGGCATAACACCATTGGCGTGGATCATAGTATTTCTTATTTGGCTTATCATCCCCTTCTGGGTTACCAATTTGATCTTGTAAGTAGCAACCAAACTCTTTATTAAATTTACTCACTCCCTGCCAATATGCCCACTGAGTGTCCGTATCAATATTCATTTTGACAACACCATAACTGATAGCCTGACTTATTTCACTAGCAGTAGAACCTGAGCCACCATGAAAAACAAAACCAAGGCTATTAGCTGCTAAAGAAAATTGAGTTGCAACCAAATCTTGTGAGTGTTTTAAGATAACTGGGGTTAACTGAACATTACCTGGTTTATATACACCATGCACATTGCCAAAAGAAGCAGCAATGGTAAAGTGAGGACTGATAGATACCAACGACTGATAAGCATAGGCAACATCTTCTGGCTGAGTGTATAAAGCACTATTGTCTAGATGAGTATTGTCAACGCCATCTTCCTCTCCTCCAGTACAACCCAACTCAATTTCTAACGACATATCAATGGTATGCATTTGTTTAAAGTACTGCTTACAGGTGGCAATGTTTTCTGCTAACGACTCTTCTGATAAATCAATCATATGCGAACTAAATAATGGTTTACCTGCACTGGCAAAGTGACATTTACCAGCAGCTAGCAATGCATCGATCCAAGGCAACAATTTTCTGTTGGCATGGTCTGTGTGCAAAATGACCCGTACACCATAAACTTTTGCGACTTGGTGTACATAGTTAGCACCAGCAATTGCACCTTGTATAGAAGCCTCGATAGCAGATAAGCCAGCCCCTTTGCCAATGAAAGCAGCTGCACCACCACTAGAGAATTGGATAATAATGGGCATTTGGCTATTTTTTGCTGCCTCTAATGCAGCATTAAGCGTTGAACTATTACTGACGTTCACCGCAGGAATAGCACATTGATGTGACTTAGCTATTGTATACAAAAGATGCACGTCACTACCCGTAACAACACCTAAGGCTATCGAATCAAATAAATCTTCTTTTGGCATAATAATCTCTCAAAAAACCTCAAAAACAACCTGACCTTTTGCATATAAAAAACATAGGCCAGAGTAATAATAAACAAGCTATCAGAACAGTGCTAACAGATACTTTAATAAATATAGTCAAAGTATTTGGAATATGTTGTAGTTAAAATAAAACCCGCAACTCAGGTAAGTAGCGGGTTATTACAACAGTGGACTAATAGTACAAAAAGGTTAAAACGTTATTGAAAGTAAACCTTGATCTCTCATTGCTTGCCAGAAGGCATCAGGAATTAAAGCCTCTACTAAAGATACATTACTTTTAACTCGCTTAGGAGAGCTCGAATTCAGCGCAACAGAGACTATTTCATCAAACAAAAAAGAAAATTGCACACAAACTTCTGCCGGCTTAACGTCAAATTTATCACATAAAATGTTAAACTTATCTCGCCAAGCAAACTCTTGTGCATGGCTTTCTCGGCTTATTTTCTGATAGTCAAAATTATCACTACCGATTAAAAACCCAGCGTTAAATACTGCTGAATTAATAACATCGACACCTTGTTCACCTAATTTTTTTAATAGACGTAGTGTTGAGGCTTCATGGACATAAGGAGTAATTGAACAGGCAAACATAGCCCAATCAAGTTGCACGTGATCGCTTATGAAATCAATAACACTGACATCCTTGGCACCAACGCCAACTGAGTCAACCTTACCGGCATCACGTAATTCCATCAGCGCTTTGTACGCATCAAGAATGTCCTGTTTTCGTTTGACTAAATCAGCTTCATCTCCAGCACTGGCAAGGTATTCATCAGGATCATGAATAGAAACTATTTTAGCTTCATAATCGCCAAGTAATTCATTACCCTGCTGATAACAATCTAAGATCCCCTGATAGGAAATATCCTGTACTGCATCATGTTTAAGATTAATCCAAGCGCCCGGTTCAAAAGTAGGCTCTGGTGTTGTTAAAGGAATACGTTTCCAACCCAACTTATTACTTATTTTAACCTCTGTCGGAGCAACATCGAGAGCTTTTAAGCCCGCAGCAAGAGACTCTAAGGCCAAACCCGCGCCGTATTTACCTGCGCTATCAAAAAGAGGCAAACTACTGCTTGCTTCAATAGCTGCTTGAACCAACTCATTTTTTGTTTCTTTATTTAGCTCAACAAAAAGGTTTCCCAAGCTACTGGTGCCAAAGACGATCTTTGGTAATGAATATGTTTGTGTCATTATATTTCCGTTCTGCTAGTCAAATAATTAAGCGAGACATCTCTCTTCTGCAAGGAAAAGATTTCTCTGTTAACAGTGATTTCATTCAATTTTCTATTAAACTATAGTAAAGGCATTGTTTTTAACAATCAACTCATAAGGTGTTTTTTACCTATAATACTCATGAAATATTAATATCAACCATAAAAGAATTAATGTCGTTAGTATCAATAGTTAACTGGCTATTGGGTGATTAGCTAAAATACCACTGGTAAAGGTGAAGGCATTCCATATAAAGAATATAGAATGCCTCATCAAAGATTTTATTATTTACTGGGTAAATTCTGCAAAGTTACCGGGTCTATTTTTCAGGGTATCTGCAAGTTCTTGTTTCAATTGCGCTAAAATTTTCTTATGTTCAGGATTATTAACCAAGTTTTTCTTTTCTCTAGGATCATCAAGATATCGATACAATTGATCTTTAGCAAAATAGTTTTCTTCACCGTAGGTTTTTACCACTAGCGCTTCTAAGCCGCGACCGCCTGGCGTTCCTCCCATATGCATCCAAGGTAAATTATCTCTACCTTTCCCTTTAGATTGCGCCAACTTTTTACGTTGAGATAGCGGCATATCAAGTTTTTCCTGAGGAACACGAAAAGCAATATACTTCCAACCATCTTTTATAATAGAGCGGGTTGCTCCAATTTCAGAAACCAACGAATCACGCCATTGTCTATTATCTTCTTGGTATAGAGGTACCATGCTTTGACCATCTGTTTTAGGCATTTTTTTTACTTTGGCTAACTCATAAATGGTTGGTGCGATATCAATATTTGCGACGATATCACTGATGCGCTTGGCGCCTTTAAATTTATCGCCAAACCAAACAAAAGACGGCGTTAAACTGCCCCCCTGGTACATACTGCCTTTACCACCTTCAACACCATGATCATTAAAATAGAAAATAATAGTGTTATTCAACTCATTGGTATTTTCTAACTTAGTCATTAACGCCCCGACAGCATCGTCTAACCACAGTACATCGGCAGCACGGTTTTCTAAGCCATGTTTTTTGATTCGTTGGGTAATACTATCGCGTGATGCTTGTACACTAGGGATATCGCCATTTGCAAGTAAACCGACTGGTGTCATCCTTGGGTCACCCTTATATTTTTTACCTTGTTTATGCGGACCATGTTCTAAGGTTGTAGCAAAATAGAGGAAAAATGGATTTTGTTTTTTAGCCGCTATATCGAGAAAATTAATTGCTCCCTCGGTGATCCAATCTTGGTTATGCGCTTCCAGTGCTTTTGGATATTGACCAGGTACATTACCCGTATAAATACGATCCGCAAAATCAAAACCAATACTTTTATAGCCATCAATTTGCGCCTGTTGATTTTCAATCAGCTTGTTAATGATATCGATTTTAGTGACGTCAGCATTACGTTTGATTTTATGAAAAACTTTAGCGTCAATAACATGATTCTTACCAACACCACCGGTGAAATAACCATTTTTTTGTAATACCTTAGCAACATTACTGTTGTGTGATTCAATATGGGTATTAAACGCGACATTAGCCTGTTTATATTTAACTAAATCACTAGAAAATCGCCTGTTAGTGGCACGGCTAGCAAGATTTCCTGTTAACACAGAAAATCGACTTGGTGTACAAACAGTACTGGTCGCATACATTTGGTCGAAAATAATACCTTCTGTTGCGAGTCGATCAATATTAGGCGATAAATTTAACGGCTTGCCTTGCTTATCACGCCCTTCCTTTAAGAAATTAAAATCAATTCGATGCTGATCATCGGTCACTATTAAAATAATATTTGGTCGTGTCTCACTTTGGGCTATTGCTGCACTCATGTTGAATACAGCTAATAGTGCAATAGTTACTGAGTAAAATTTTATATTCATAATATCTTCAATTAGGTTATTGTAAGCTCGCCTTTGCACTATTTTTACACTTGGTGAATTATGACAGGCTATACTTAAATCTTCGCTTTCAACCGGAACTGGACTTAAACGCAAGCTGTCATATGGTTCTCTAGTAATGAAAGCTTTGAGATTATACTTTACGCACTAATTGCTGATTCATACGCATGAGCATATAGTCTTTATCATGTTTCCAATCTAAAGTACTTGCCATCATTTCTATTGAGCGAATGACCTTATTGACAAACTTTCCGTACGCTTTGTGGCTTTCATCATAGTCTGTAGCAAAAAATACCAACCTAATGGTATCCACTAATGTATCAGCTTGCCATTGACTACTAATTTCACCCTTTTCTTTGCCAGGGTTATACCCCAGTGAAATAATATCGCCATTGTGGATTGTACTTTCCTTTTCATCAAATCGAACAATTGGTGACATACCATTGGCTATCATAGTTGCATGACTTATTTGATTTTTTTGGCTTGCTTCAGAAAATGCCTGATAAATTTTTGTATATAATTGGCCATAAGGTTTGTTACCGTCATAATCAATCTCCGTGCCTTTTAATAATCGTCTTGTCATCGGCACACTTACTACGGCATAAGTTACTGCTGTATAAGCACCGTCTACCACAACATCTTGTTGTAAGTAACGTGCCGATATTTCACGAAAATTGTGACTCACACTTTCTCTACTGCCCTTTTGTCTCGCAAAAATATCAAAGGTGATATGTTGATGATCTCGTACTTTTAATTTGCCGGGTTCAAGTCCAATTCGCTGAGAGAGTAGATTAACGGCTTTAAAAACTCGTTGATGAAAACGGGCTGCATTTTCGCGCAGGTTTTCACCCGTCGCTAAAAATAAAAACTTAACTTTATTAGAGCGTATAGCACCATCAAAATAACCTTTAAAAGTACTATTATGTTTGGGATTGTAGAAAAAATAGGATTGTTTATCGGTATGTAATACTTGTTGTTCATCACTATTTCTGACACGAACTAAACGATTGTTAGCTACAAAATTTGCGTGGTCTATACTGCACTCTTCAACCACATCAAATGCTAACTTAGATAACTTTTGATAGAAATCTTGATAAGGCTTTTCCAATGTCGAATCAACATTTTCTCCGATAAGTTCAATTAATTTATCGGTTAACGGCATCTCAGCAATTATATAATGGTTATCGCGAGCATTTTCAGGTACATATACTTTTTCAGATGCTCGGTGTTTTCTAATTATTGAACTCGCTCTTCTCATTTTACCCTCACTTATTATATAGATAGCTACGATTGTGCTTAACCTCACACAAATAGTGAGTGTTATATACAATAAACACTACATAGGTAAGAAAACTATGTCAATAATTATTGCATAAACTTTAACTTTAACTTTAATATAAGAAGAGCTAGCAATTCCTGAAAAGTATTGTGTTATAACATAATGAATCATCAATATGACATTCGACTTTATACGTTATCAAATTCATAACTAAAGCCTCGTTAACCTCGGTTTTTTATTGGTAATATACACTCCATTTGGAGTGAGTAATTATTAAAATAGCAGTGAACAAACTACTGCTGTTTATTAATACTGAAAGTCTTGACGTTTATTCATGTACATATTTCTAACCGAGCGATTTTTAACCAGCATTTATAAACTAATTTAATAAGCAATATGATACGAGGCGAACACATGCAAAGATTAGCCCCTACGTTACGTGAAGATGATGTTTCTCACGATTTAATATCGCTTATTAAAAGCATTCTTGCCGCGAAAAAATTAATTTCTTTTAGTGTTAGTCAAGCACAACTTAGGGGCTATGGTGGGTGATGTCCATTGAGTGCTAACCCGTGGCGATATATTTGCCTACCCTAGTGACAATAAAAAACAGCGCAGCCAAATAAGTTACGTTTGATGTATGAAGCAAATCCGATGAGCTTTTTGGTTGAACAAGCGGGTGGCCTTAGCCTTAGTAATCAAGAAAGGATCATGGATATTATACCCACTGATATTCATCAACGCATTGAAGTGATATTAAGCTCTAAAAACGAAGTGGATAAATGTTTAAGTTATTATCTTATACATAACAGCGATTAAGCGTATTAATAAAATTACAAACTCAAATGACATTTCTGCTAGGCCAATGCGCTTAGCTAAAGAGCACCTTTTCTACCAGCAAAAGCGTTTACTTCACTTTATTAGCATCTTCATTATATCTATCAGCCCAGTTTCATTTGCCGTTGATACAATAACTTTTGCCAGTGGTGCGCCTTCAGATAATTACCAAGCGAAAATCATTGTGCCATTACTTACTGACGTTTTTAAGCAGCACAATATTCAATTCAAAGCCATTTATTTACCTAGTCTTCGGGCGCTAAGGTTATCAAATTCAGCTTCGCTTGATGGTGAGCTTCATCGTGTTTCAAATTTTCATCAAATAACCAATCAAAATATAGAGACCTCATCAGAATTGACTGTAAATTACTCTCTGTAAACCTTACGGTTTTTGCTAAAGAATTATTCATGATCAATAACTGGCAGGATCTTCAGCAGTACAACATTGCTTATCATCAAGGCAGAAAAAATGTCGATAAGTAACTTAATACCCCTAAAGATAATAAACGCATATTTAAGGTGAATAACGATAGTCAAGCATTCCATATGCTTGCCAAAAATCGAGTTAATATTGTTATTTCAGAAAGCCGCCTAGGCAGTGAAATTATTCATTCTCACGCTAAATTTAATAACATCAAAAAAATAAAATACTTAAGCAAAACGGATATCTTTAGCTATATACATAAAAACATCGCGCATTACTACCTGCTATCAACAAGACATTAATGCGCATGAAAACACAAGGCAGGTTTACGACTATCATTGATGAGAGAACTGTTGGGCAGCGTTAGCTATGACGTCTTTGATTTTGACTACTGAATAAGCATTACTGTCACATCAATATGAAAGGGAGATCAGCGCCATCATGATCTTTGGAAGCACGTATCTAATTTACAAGCAATAAAATACCGCCCAAAGGAGATATTTTATTAGCTAAACACAATTGAGCTTACCCTTATGAACAATAAGTACTATTTAATCAACGAATGATCATACGCAGTCACCTGAGGAAAAACTTGTTTTAATTCCTGCTCACTAAATTGCCAATGCTGAGCTAAGACACTCGCAATCCAAGAGAAACTGTCACTGGTTGGCATAAGATCTCGTTTTTCAAATAATTCATGCTCTGCTAATCCCGGCCAATTCCCCTTAACAATACCACCTTTTAAGGCTCCACCGGCTAACAATAGCGCACTGCCCGTTCCATGATCTGTGCCTAATGTGCCATTCTCTTTTGCGGTACGGCCAAACTCTGTCGCGACTATAATCACAGTATTCTGCCAATCATCTGCCAAACCTGCTCGCAGTTGAGCTAAACCCTCATCTAACTCAGTCAGTTTGCTATTTAAACGATTGGCTTGATTATTATGCGTATCCCAACCACCCAATTCTAGCATGGCGCAATCAACCCCTTTCTCTCCGGTCATTAATTTTGCACATGCTTTGGTTAGATCGATAAACTTACCTTGCTTCCTTGTTTTTTTCTTTTGCTTATCCATCACCATATCTTTAACTTCTAGGCCTTTAGCCAAGGCAGTTTGTAAAACTTCATCTTGTTGGTATAAGGTTGATAGGGCTTGATAAATATCATCATCAGCACTTTTAAGGTTAGAAGGGTACCAGGTGTTTACCTGTTCACTACTGCGTAAACTAATGGGCGTCGCGCGTGAAACCGCTAATGCACGTTTATTTTTAACATCGATAGCGCGTGCTAACCAGCCGTTATCATAATCAATATCAGCTAAGCCCGTTTCGAGAAAGTCTTGTCCGTCAAAGTGAGAGCGACGCTGGTAACCAGATGAAACGGCCACTACTGGGGTGAGTGCTTTTTCTTGATACCATTGATGAAGATTGCTCAGCGCAGGATGTAAAGCGAAGCGTTTATCAAGTGGTAATAGCGGCGCTTTAAAGCTTGATGAGAGCTTTGGTCGTAACTGCTTATATTGCTTATCAGTCGTAGGAATGATGGTATGCAATGAATCTAACGCACCTCTAAGGATTACCCAAACAATTTTAGGCCGTGGCGTTTGTGCTGCGGCAAAAGCGATTGAGCTGCCCATAGGCACAGATAATACCGCTAACCCCGCCCCTATCATCTTTAACAAATTTCTACGCGAGGTAATAACTGGCGTTTCATCCGGTCGATTAATAGAGGTATTCGTTGAGTGAATTTTGTTGTTTAATGTTTTCATATCTAGCACCATTATCTTCGTTGAAACTCAGGACTCATCACTAATAAGGTTAAGGCTTGTTGCCTACTTTCTGCTCTTATTACCGCTTTATAAGTATGTTCACTTACTCCTTCATCTAATGCTAACTCCATTGTTTTTTCGGCATTAATTCGGTTTCTATAACTAGATATTTTCGTTGTCCAATCAATACGAGCCATCAGTGCACTACCACCAAGCCAGTCTGTTTTTTTGTCACTATAACCCGCAGGAGAGCCAGCATTAAAGGGTTGTTGCCCTAATACCGATAACGCATTAAAAAGGGCTTTATCGTTAATTTTTGTCGTGCCCAAAGCGCGGTGAGTAGAAATAACAAACTCCCGTGGTGTTTTAAATTTTTGCGGGCTATCAAACCAAGACTCTTGTGCTTCAAACAAAGTAAGCATTACTTGTTTAATATTGCCATTTGTTATTTTCCAAGTAGCTTCCATTTTCAACAGTAATGATTTAGGTGGCTTTTCAGAAACAAAATGGTGGGCAAGTTTATAACAAAGGTATTTTGCCGTGGCTGGATTAATCGCTAAATCTTTTAATATTTGCTGTCCTTGCAGTAGACCATTATTTTTATATTTTTTACCTAACAAGGTTCGCTCACCCGGCTCATGACCAGACTGGCGAAAGGTGAAACCACTGCCGTGCTCTTTTTTAAAATTAATGACACTCCAGCCGGTGATGGCATTAGCTAACTCAGTAACATCATTTTGCTGGTAAGGCCCATTGACTCCTAAGGTGTGTAATTCCAGTATTTCTCGCGCCAGATTTTCATTCAGTCCCTTCTTCTTTTGTGTCCTGCCTTTTTTACGTTTTGTATTTAAGGCTGAGTTAGCCCCAAAAGAGCGCTCATTATTAAGATAAATAAGCATGGCAGGATGTTGTTCTACTGCCAATAACAAATCTTCAAACTGACCCAGTAAATTAGGCGCAATACTTTCTCGCTCGAGTGTACCAGCAAGCCCCGTCATCAAACGGCCTTTTGCGGTGACGCTAAAATGATTAGAAAAGAAATCAAGCAGGCGCCAACTGACACTCTGTGTAGAATTTATGGCTTGTTTTACCGTATCTGACGATAGCGATAACAGGGCGTTACGTGCATGGTATTTGGTTTTCATATCAGGCGTCGTGATACTGTTATCTATCACTTTATTTTCTTGCTTGGCCTTTTTTTTCTGTTGAATATAAAAAGCATATTGCCTAAGAATGTCTTCAGAGTTTGGTAAGTCGTCGTTAAACACAGGCGTTTTTAACGATGACTGCAGCCATTTGAGCGGGTTTTCTTTCGCTTGCGCTAACTCGTTGTCACGAGCGCCATAACCAAAACGATTAACAGCAATGTAGGCTAACGATAACACGGGTTTTTGTATTGTTTTTTCTAACATAGGCAACTCCAAACGGTGGCAACAATAAGCTTAAAGTTATCGTATGTTTATTAATTCCACCACAAGACTTACATATCTTTACTTTATTTACCTCTTGGTTTTATTAACAAAAAGAGTAAAAATTCAAGATTAACAAGCAAAGTCAATACTTTACCTTGGGTAACGATCCCACTTATTAAGAGCGGTTAATTACCACATACAAAGACGGTAAGACTAACAAACACACCAAGGTGGTGAATAAGATACCAAAACCTAAGGATACGGCCATAGGCACAACAAATTGTGCTTGGCGTGAGGTTTCAAACACCATTGGCGCCAAGCCACAAAAGGTGGTAATTGTCGTGAGTAAAATCGGCCGAATACGCCGCTGACAAGCTTCAATAATCGCCTTCATCGCATTATCACCCTGCTGATATTTTTTATTGGCGTATTCTATTAAAATCAAACTGTCATTAACGACAACACCAGCAAGTGCTAACATTCCCATTAAGCTCACTACAGATAGGCTATAGCCGAGTATCATATGCCCTAAAATAGCACCGACAGCGCCAAACGGAATAATCGCCATAATCACCACAGGTTGTAAATAACTCCTAAAGGCAATGGCTAATAAAATATAAATACTCACTAGCGCAAACCCTGTTCCTAACTCTAAGCGTGAAACACTCTCGGCAATTTGCTCTTGATTACCACCAAAGACAACTTTTATACCCGGATATCTGCCCTCAAGTTCAGGCAGCAGCTGATTTTTTACTCGTTGAGCTACTGCGGGTATATTTTCCTCAGGTAATATTTCAGCACCCACTTTTTCAATACGTTGCCCTCCGCGTCGGCGGATATATGAGGGGGCTAATATCTTATTTATGTTGGCGACACTACTAAGCGGTGCGTACCCCCCGGCTTTGGTTCTTATCAATAAGGATTCAATTTGGTTAACATCAGCGCGTTCATTTGCTGGCAATCGCACCAACGTGGTCACTTCATTACGTAACCTGTGTTGACGTTGTGCTCTAGCACCGTAAAGTGCGGCGCGCATTTGTGCTGATAAATCTGCCGCCGTTAAGCCAAGTGATCGACCGTTTTCATTAAGCGATAATTTCCACTGTGGTTTGCCCTCTTCCATTGAGTTAATTGTTGCCACAACAAACGCTGTTTCATTTAAAAAATTCACCGCATCCTTTGACGCCGCGGCCAATATATTACTGTCGCTGTGTCGCAGTTCTATGGTCAGAGCAGCTGCTTCTACCTCATTGCTGCCTCGCCTTACCCCACTAAATCGCAATTTCCCGTACTGCCAAAGATCGCCAGCATTTTCACGCCATAGATTTTTAACTTGTTCTGTTGAATAGGTACGGTCTTCACTTTCAACTAATAATATCGCCACTTCGACACTGTTATCACGTATCACGCCGCGTATACTGACAACAGCGTCTTCTAGCTGCTCTGTTTTTAGAAAGTGCTTTGCATTGTTTTCTAAGCGATCTCTTAAGGCAATAGCTTTTGTTTCAGTCGTCGTTTCAGATATCTCATAACTGGCTTTTATCCAACGACCATCCATTTTTGGGTATAAACTAAAGCCCATTTTTCCACTAAGCGCATAAGCTATAACGATAATAAAAATACCGCTCGCAATAGCCAAGACTAAACTAGGCCAATGTAAACAACGTTTTAATAGCGGCAAGTAATACACGTTAATGAAACAAGTCAACCCTCGATTGCACCACTGCTGCACTTTATTAAATTGTTTTTCTATGGCTGAGGGAATTTTATTATCGATATGCGCTAAATGTGATGGCAATATAAAGAGTGCCTCTACCCATGAAACGGCGAAACAAATCACCACCACCACCGGTATTGCGCCAAATAAAAGCTTCATTGACCCCGGTAATAATAACAAGGGTAAAAAAGCAACTATATTGGTTAAAATTGCAAAGGTTAACGGTTTTGCTACTTCATTAGCACCACAAATCGCCGCTTGTTGAAATGACATGCCCTCTTCCATATGCGAATAAATATTTTCTCCGGCAATAATAGCGTCATCAACCACAATGCCCAGCGCGACAATAAAACCAAACATTGACACCATGTTGATAGAGACATCAAATAACGGGAGAAATAACATGGCACCAAGAAAGGCACTTGGGATGCCAGCCACAACCCAAAAGGCTAACTTAAACTGTAAAAATAAACTCATAATAATAAGAATGAGTAATAAACCTATAAAAGCATTACTGAGCAATAAGCCCAACCTTTTTTGATAATTTTTAGCATCATCATCAACAATGGTAATACCAGCCCCTGCTGGTAATACGCCTATTAAGCTAGGCCACATTTCTTCAATAGCATCAGCAATTTGGCTGGGGGTTTGTTCTCCCATACGATAAATATTAAGTTGAGCTGACAACTGTCCGTCAAAGGTAACTAAATTACGTTCATCCGCGAAACCTTCAGACACTTCAGCAATCTCGCCCAATAAAACTAGATCACCTGTTCCATCGGTGATAATGGGTACATTAGCTAACTCTTGCGCCCAAAACTTTCGTTGATCAACAGAAACAATGATATCGCCATTATCAGCTTTAATTTTTCCAGCGGACTGCTCAAGCACATTTTTTTTCAATGAATTCGCAATCTCATTTAGTGTTAATCCATACGCTTGCAGTTGCGCTTGTGCTATCTCGACATGAATCTCTTCATGAGGAAAGCCTCTTAATTTTACTTGACTAATGTAGGGCGATTGTAAAATTCGATCGCGTACCTGCTCAGTTAAGCGCTTTAACGCAAACTTATCTAAATCGGCATGAATAATAAGTTCCATCACATCAACAATACGGGTATCAAGTTTAATCTTCGGTTTTTCCATGCCAGAGGGAAAAGAGGAAATTCTATTCACGGCTTGCTGCACATCTTGATAAACTTTTTGCGGATGAGCCCCAGCAGATAATTCCGCTTTCACTCGCACCCAACCAGATCCGATAAAAGTATTAACTTTACGAATGCCGGTTAAACTATCAAGCGCATCCTCCATAGGCACCGCAATGCCTATTTCTAACTCACTTGGTGCAGCGCCAGGGTATGTAACAATTACCGACACGCTATCTAAGGTGGTTTCTGGCATGTACTCTTTTCGAATGACAAACGACATGACAATGCCGCCCATAATCAAGGCTAACATCAATAAATGCGGCGCTACGCCATGGCGTATCATCCAGGTAATGGGGTTAAAAGCAATTGGGTTAAACCTCATTGCTTATCTCCCACAGCAGTTTGTTTTTTAGTTTGGCGTTTGCGTTTTACTTTGGGTTTATCAAGTCTTTTAACCTTTACCGGTAAACCAACATGGACAATACCGGGTTTCTCAGCGAGTGCTAAATCACCCACTTTAAATTCAGCATCAATATAAATAACATCTCGCCCTTTAAAAAGTACCTTAACAACCCGTTTTTGTAATGTTTGCTCACTATCAACCACCCAAATGGTATTATCTGGCTGTAACCAATGATGTTTAATGACCCAAGCGTTAGTGATCGCTTTACCTGTTAATTCAACATTAACAAAATCATTGAGAAAAACTTGGGGCTGGTCTTGTTGCTGTGCAAGTGGCTTCTCTATGGCAAGTAGCAATTTTACTTGCCTGTCTTTTGTATCTAACTCTGCGAGCACTGAGATAAATTGAGCCAGGCGGTATTGATCTTTACCCCAAACGCGTTCTTGCACCACTTTATAAGAGTCGCTTTGATCTAATAAGGCTAAAAACTTGAAGGGGACCTTAACTTCTAACCAATATTGTTGGGTATTAGTTACTGAAAATATCTCCGTATTCGCTGATACTTTACTACCTCGACCAATAAACTTATCGATAATGATGCCATCAAAAGGCATAACGACTTGAGTTCTACTTACCTCAATTATTGCCTTTTCTACCTTATTTTCTGCCACAGCGACTTTAGCTTGGGCAACAGCAAGTTGTGGCTGACGTAATACAAGATCTGGGTCAACACTCAGCTCACTACTTTGATTGAGCAGTGCTAACTCTTCTTTGGCTAAAACTTGAGCTGCTTGTTCGAGTGCTAGATTTGCATGGGTTTGCGCTAGTTCTGCTTGTTGGGATTTTAGTGATAACTCAAAATCGGTCGCATCCAGTTTAACTAACCAATCACCGGCTTTTAATAATTTACCGGGTTGCGCTATCGAATTCACTGTTGCAACATCACCTGAAACCCTTGCATAGACTTTTATACTCTCTGATGGCATCACGTAACCCGATGCACGCCAAATAGGTTCAACGTCACCTTTTTCTAGAGCAACAACTTGCACAGTCCGCGCCCGCTTTTGCTGTTTTTGTTGCTTTTTCAGTGCTTTGATCGGTTGTAAATTATCCGTTGATAAAATTTGATAACCGGTGAAAATCCCGATAATAACAATAGCAATAGGTAGCCATGCTTTTGCTTTAAATAATTCTGATGACATCTTTACTGACCTTGCCCAATAAGCTGCTGATTTTCATCATGAGTAAAATTCCCATGACTGAGTTCTCGATATAATAAAACTCTATTCAATAATAATGATTTATCTGCGTCTATACGCTGAAGTTCAAGGGCTAAAATGTCTTCTTGAGCATTTAATAAGTCAATAAAATTCGCTTTATTATTTAAATACTTAATCACAGTCAACTGCTCAGTTTTTTGAGCCAACTTCAATTGCAACTGCAAGTTATTTACCACAGTAATCAATTGGTTTTCATTAACCAACGACTTATTTACCGCGGTAATGGCTTCAAGCCAAACCTGTTTATACTCCATAATTAACGCTTGTAAGAGTAATGTTCGTTGTTCAACCACCTGACTTCGTTTGTCACTATCAAATATCGGTATCACCAGCGAAGAAAGTAAATTACCAGCCCAATCATCAAATAAATCAGCCATGTTATTTTTTCGGGTGTTGTAATTGGCTCGTATCGTTAACCGCGGTAATTGCTCTGCCATCGCTATGGCTAAATTTTCATCAGCAGACTTTATTTTGGCAAAAGCTTGTTTTATATCAGGTCTATCTTTCAATTGAATTAACGGGATACCTAACTTGGGCAATGGCGGCAATTTGGGCATTCTTTGTGTTTTAAACTCAAATTCAAGTTCATCACTTTGTGCTAGCCATAATTGTAATCTTTGTTTTGAAATATACAGTTCTGCTTTGTTCTTACTCTGTTTAACTTCAATGGATCTCACTAACTTTTCCTGTTGCCAAATGTTAGTGACAGAATTTTTCCCCATGGCAAACCGTCTTGAGATAACCTTAAGTGCCGCATTAGTTCTTTGATGCTGTTTTAACAGCACCTGCTGTTTTTCAGCTGCGGACAACACTGAAAACCAAGCATCAATCGTATTACCAGCAACTAAGTTGGCTATTAGGTGATTGGCGGCAATAGACTCTTGATGCTGCCAAAAGGCTCTATTCTCATGGGCTTCAAACTCTCCCCAGAGATCTATTTCCCATGAGGCTGCTAAACCTAAATTGGCTAAGTTGACTTTTGAAAAATGCTCAATGTTAGCAGTAGAGCCAGCGGTAAATTCGACGCTTGGCAGTCGCGCTGAATGGGCAATCGATATAGCTAATTTTGTGCTTTTTTCTCTGAGTGAACTGGCTTTTAAAGCGTAGTTGTTTGCTAAAGCCTGTGTAATGAGTTGATTGATCTTAAGGCTATTAAAGCTTTCCCACCATTGGGAGGCTAACGCAGCATCACCTTGGTGAATAAATGAGGATACTAATTGAAGATCATCATTAGCATTTTTAGGTGAATGGCTACAGCCTACAAACAAAGAAAGAAGGAAAAAACAGAATAAACTACGCTTAATAATCACTACCAACTACCAACTTAAAGATGCCACATCAGACGATGATTTTGTATCATACCGATCGGATTGACATAGTAATCACTTAGCGAGAACTAATCCGTTTGGTATGATAAATAATAAGCGATCGCATGAGTGAAACCAGTAAAATTACACAATTTTACATTACGCTAGTCTTGGCTAAGCGGTAGTATGTTATAAAATGGTCATTATGATTTAAGCTATCTATAGCTAGATGATTTTTGGTAAAATTTTGAGTCTAAAATATTACCAACAGTCTGTTTTTAGTGCGTTAATAAGCACCATGCCGAGACGAGTATTATTTTAAAGGGCATAAAAATAATCTGATCGTTGCGCCTGCAATTTGAATACCCTTAGTGATGCAACACTCCTGTATCAATAACGCTGATATTGCTTATAAACATCAGCGTTTATATTTGCTTGGTATTAATAGAACGAAACAAAATTAACCTTAGTTCAAACGGTTTCATCTAAACCGTGTGCAGAACGTAACAAGGTTTGCTTAGCGGTATTTAAATGCGTTTCCATAGCCGCTAATACACCTGAAGTATTGCGAGCTAATAACTGGGTAATTATTGCAATGTGCTCTTCTATTGCAACCTTATTTCGCTCTAATTCGTCACCTTTATTCCATTGGTAATGATAGTGGCAAATTAAAGAAACCACATCAAAGAATTGCATAAAGAATCGATTTCCAGAAGCTCTTTGTACTATAAAATGAAATTTACGATCTAATTCACTCAACTCCGTGTAGCGATTATCCACATCAGCTAATACTTCAACATGTTTATCTAATAGCTCTGAGAGTTCTTTCCATACGCCATCGCCATCAGGGGTAGCAATTAACTGGGTGATCGAATTCATTTCAAGAATACGTCTAAACTGCACCAACTCTAAAGCAAATTTCTCATCGAATTTGATCATTTGCCACTTGGCTCTCGGCTTTTTCTCTATAAGACCAAAACGTGAAAACTTAATCAGAAACTCTCTCACGGTAATGGTGTTACACCCTGACGACTTGGCAAGCTCTAATTCAGAAAACTTATCGCCAGGTAACAATTTACCGTGATTAATCAAATCTAAGAAATATTTTTCAATGATTTCCTCTTTTGAGGAGACACTATTACTGGTATCAAAATAGTCCGATTCAACAGGTGCGCGAATAGCCAGCTTTTGATTATCGTTTATTTCAACTATCCCCTTTTTTTCCAATTCCTTCAGCGCAGTCCTAATTGTTGTACGGCTGACATTGAGTTTTTTAGCTAAAGTATTATCTTTTAATACAATTGCACTCACATCCTCAAAATGAGAAAGTGATTCCAATATGCTGTTTGCAGTGGTTTGAATCAAGTGACTTTGCATCATCATATCCTTATATTATATAAAAACTATTTATCAACGAATATTTTGTTGTTTATTAATAGTAACATCATTAAACTCTATTTATAAATAATTGTTAGTGTTTTTATCTGTGATTAAACAATAAAACCTCCATAATCATCAACAATAATCAACTAATGGAGGGTTTTAGAAAAATAAGCACTAAATATAGGTTACTAAGGTGTTTCTCTGAATAATTCAATACTATCTATATCAATATTCATAGAACGATAACGTTGATCTTGTGCTTTAAAATCTACCGTATTGGCTTTAAGCTCAAAAGGCTGACCTTGTGATAACGAAATCTCTTGTACGCCTGACTTGGCAAAGTTTACTGTGCCAATATAGGATTTATGCACTTTACCATTAATTTTCACTTGCTCATGGCTCGTTTCATTACCATCAAACGCTTTCACTGCTTCAACTTTTCCTCCGCGGCCAAGGAGATTAAAATTAACATCACTATTTGACGTTGATAAAATAAAATCTTTATCTTTATATTTCATTTTATAGGTGATCACTGCTTTATAATTCCCTGCATTAGGGACATCAACGTACCAACTACGAGAAAAATCTTTTAACATCGAACGATAGCTTTCTTTGCCAAACTTACCATGTTTGGTTGCCTGCTCGCCAGTTACCGTGATTATGCCACTTGGATTGGCTGAGCTGTGCCTAGGTATCGTTTTTAACTCTCCGTCATAATTCAATTTAATGATGGTTAAGTAGGGGTCTTTTTTCACCGAAGCAAGATCAATAATGGTATTGCCGTTAACTTGCTTAACGATTAACTGATTGTCACCCTTTGTTAATGCTGTCGCCCCGAGTACTTTATTTAGTAGTCCTGGTAATACCAACTTATTATTTTCTGGCCATTGATGGACATGTAAGTACAAAGAATTTTTACCTGTAGATACTTGCCCCCAATCTAATTTAAGAAACGGGTTTAAGCCGGTTTCGAAAATGGCTTCCTTATTTTTTTCTACCCACTTACCAACCCCCATCAAGACATTTTTTTCATAGGGTAATACGCTGCCGTCACCCTTAGGGCCAATATTTAATAAAAAGTTACCGCCCATACTGGCAATATCTGAAAGTTTACGCACTTGAATCGCTATTTGCTCTTCAAGTGGTGAGCCTTTAACCCAGGATTTATAACCCCAAGTATGATAAAAAGTGCCTGGAGTTTCCCATGGATATGAAGTAATTGGCGCATCAGGTACATGGTTATCAGGCATGGTTAAAAAATCGCCTTGATTATTCATCACTCGACCATTGATTAAAGCATTTGGTTGATATTTCTTTACCGTATCCCTAAAACGTTTACTTTGCGCTAAAGTTGGCTCACCCATATCGAAAAACACTTCAACAATTTCACCATAATTAGTCATTAACTCTTCAAGTTGCGCGACTTGAAAGTCTTCATTAGCTTTAGATACTTTAGAAAAAACACTTATTTTACCATCATCTGGATTACGCTCAGGCTCAGGACCATTAAAGTGCCAATCTGGCGTTGAATAATAAATGCCTAATTTTAAACCATGACGTTTAGTGGCATCACTAAGCTCTTTTAATAAATCTTTTTGATAAGGTGTGTAGTCAACAATATCAAAATCAGTATGCTTAGACTCAAACATAGCAAAACCATCGTGATGTTTTGTAGTTAAGACGATATAACGCATACCTGCATTCTTCGCCAACTTCACAATGGCATCAGCGTCAAACTTGTCTGGATTGAACTGCTTAACAACCTCTTGATATTCTTGTTGAGAAATATCTGCATGCCGCTGAATTTGTTCGCCTAATTTCTCTATTTTTTCACCTTTCCATACACCCGCTAAATCTGCATAGGCACCAAAATGAATAAATAAGCCAAACCGCATAGCCTGCCACTTTTCTATGGCCGATTTATTAACAGCGTCTTTTGTTATATGCGTTGAAATTCCATTGTTGTGTTCCACGGCAGAGGTTGCCATAGATATAGATGATAACAAACTTGTTAACAAAGCAACTTTTGATAGTTTAAACATAGTTAAAAACCTTTTATAAATTTAGGATGATCGTGCTTTAGCTTCACAATAAGAATGCAATAAAGCTCGTTAAATACGACAACACTTTATTGAACTTTATAATTAATAACCACAGATATCAATATTAACATGCTCAATTTAATGACATAAAAATAACACCCCTGTCAAATGCTGTAAATTACAGAAGAGAACAAATCCATATAAACTATTTATATTCAGCAACATAGGTATAACAAAAGAGACTCACCACAAAGCGCTATAGTTATCTATATAATGCTCTCTCAAAACAAAATGTTATGACGCTTATTGACAAAGTACAGGTTAAAATATAACCTTTCCATGGGTATTATAGATAAAGAACACAAAGACCAGTGCTAATTTATTTAAAAATCAATGGTTAAAACAATGAAATAAATAACAATTTCGGAGAGCAATATGAAGTTTTCACTCAATAAGTCATTAACAACACTATCGATAGCAGCATTATTGACCATCACAAGCCAAGCCAATGCGAGCTTAATTAAACGAACAGATAATTTAATTTATGATGACGTATCAAAAATCACTTGGTTAGCGGATGCTCAATATGCTAAATCCAGTGGTTTTGATGCAGATAGTAAAATGGACTGGATCGAAAGTACATCTTGGGCCTCAGGATTAAGTGCATTTAGTATCTCGGATTGGCGGTTGCCCACATTAAAAGAAGGTTTAGACTTACAACAATCAATCATCGATTTTGGTTTGTTTACTAATTTACCTTCATCAAGCGTCCCTTTTTGGTCATCCACTGAGCACAGTAGTAATGCAAATAAAGCCTATTTATTTAAACTTGATGGTAATTCTGGAAGTCCAGTAAAGTCAGGGGAAAAGTTCGCTTGGGCAGTTACCAGTGGTGATGTTGCTGGAAACATTGTAGATGCTAAAATCCCTGAGCCGACAACCTTTGCAATATTTACCCTTGCTATAGCGGGACTTGCTTTTAAAAGAAAACAACTTAAATAAAGTGTTTAATCAAGCTAAACGGTAATGCTGATGTTACTAACTTACGCTGCTCTTTGATAAGTACGTAGAAAATAAATCAGGTATACCTTAATCATTAAGGTATACCTATATTTTAACTCTGGTTCCAGTCAACGTTACGTCTATGTTACTTTGCTTATCATCATGCAAGAAGTAAACTTGTTTAACTATGTCATTTCGATTTAACCAGCGACTAGGAAACCTCCTTCCTTTTTGTCGCTGTAATAACCAATAGCATTGATAGCCCATTATGCTACAGCGTATAATTAATTGTTATTGCCACAATCAGTAATCCCATTTGTGTAAGTTAAAATACTTCAAGGTGGTGTTACTCTCCATCCTAAAAGTCGGCTATTGGTCAAGCAAATCCCTCCCCTTGAATTTACCCCGACACAATAAGATCACAAACTTAATAACATTGTTTTAAGTCGAATAACTCTTGCTATGTGTGCAATCATTTTACATGCCAATGTAGTTAATTCAGCTTCTAGAATAACATCATCTTCGAAGTCTTTGGCCGAATACCCATCCTTTATTGTATACTGACACTCCAATTAATGTACCAAGGTGATAACCTTGCAACGCCCTATACATAAAAACGAAATTTAATGGCGTTGGTATAAATTGTTTTCTGGTGGCACTCGATTACAAACGGATATTAAAAATGAGATATAGCATAACTATATCTCATCTTTTGTTTGCTCTCAGCGTACTACTGAAGTATTAAGTTGGTTAAAAAACGAAGCTGTTAACTATAAGTAGTCGTTGGATTTTAGTTTAGGTTTTTTTAGGCATCTTCATTAACTTAGCATCATAGAGTGGTTTGCTTTTATCTAACGAACCAAACACCTCTATTTTAAAAGATAATGCCAATTTATTAGGTAGTTCATCAGGTAACTCAATGGATAATGCTTTGTCATTACGGGACCATTTAACTTCACCGTAACCCAATAAAACAACAGATTTGATGGTATTGATATCAGATAAAGCAGTGCTTGTTGCTAATGTTTTAATTTCAGCCTGCTTAGATAATGGTAATCCTAAACTTGTTGCATATAGCGTATTATCGTTACGCGTGAAACGGTAATCTTTCCAACTAAATTTTGTGGTATCAGGTTGAATGCTACGAGACTGCTTACCTTTGGCACTGTATTGAAACCAATCCAAACGCTCCGTATGGCCTTCTGCAAATTTTTTCCAAGGAACTGTGTTATAAATAGCTTCGCCATTTTGTTCTAACCACTTACCAACACCCAATAATAAATCAATTTGCCCTTGGTCTAACGCACCATCAGGTCGTGGGTTTAATGAGAGTAGTAATCCGCCATTTCGTGCTACTAAATCAATTAGGCGTAAGACAATATCCTTTGGCTTTTTGTATTCCATATCTTTCTGCCAAGGCCAGTCGCACCACCCCTTTGCAGAAGGAGTGTCATCTTCCCATGGCCAATCGATAAAGAGAGGTCGTTTATGACCATTCTCATAGGAGTACACTCCAAAGTTTTTACCAAAGTTACCTTTATTATGAACACTGACTTCTTTGTCGTTTTCTAAGCCCATATTGAAATATTCAGCTAATATTTTCTCAGTACCGAATTTACCTCCGCCACCATCAAACCAAAGTACATCGGGTTTATACTTCCAAATAACTTCTTTGGTCATATCATAACGCGTTTGAATAAAGCTTTCTAAATCAAAAGCGTACCAATAAATATCTTTGTTCTTTTCATCGAACAAATCGACTTTTGATAATTCTGGAAATTTAGCTAGCCTTTTTTTGATCCCCTGAAACTGTTTATAGGTTCTCGCGTGGTGGAATGAAGCCATGGTTTTAAGACCCTCCCCCTCAACCGCGGTTAATAATTCGCCAAACAAGTCACGCTGAGGTCCAGTATCTTTAGCATCAAATGAGGTAAATTCACTATCCCATAATGCATAACCGTCATGGTGCACTGCGGCTATACCTGCATATTTTGCACCTGAACGCTTAATTAAATCAGCCCACTGACTAGCATCAAATTTAGTGGGCTTAAATGTCATCGCTAAGTCTTTATAACCAACACCTTCGCTAATTTTTCCGATATGCTTTTCAAACTCGACTCTTTTTTGAGACTTTACATTAGCATTATAAATCCCTGTATAGCCGGTAATGATATCGTTACCCCAATTGCGATCTAAATCCCAACCGCCGACGACAGAATATATGCCCCAGTGAGCATACACACCAAACTTTGCATCTTTTGCCCATTGAGGAACTTGATGTGTTCTCAAAGAATCCCAATTAGCTTGGTATTTAACTGCTTTTACTTCTTTGGATGTTGAAAGTGCACTCGTTGAATACCCACATATCAGGGCTAACGTCAGCAATGGTGATAGCTTTTTTACATATTTTTTATTCATGTTAGTTTCCAAAGGGCTACACGGTAAAGTATTTTTTCTCATCGCTATTTAAAAAAACATCAAAACGCAAGGTCTAATGTCTATATTGACGAATTCATTGGCTGGTATTATTTATGAAGAACATTGCCTGTTGTTATTTTTTACAGCTGATTTGCTAAGGTTTTAGTAAATCAGTAGTACTTATGAGTAGATACTGATTTACTCCAATCATAGGTTATTTTATTGTTTCCAAACCTGACTTTTAACAGAAGCCGGAATATCCCACGCTAGTTTTTCTTTTCTTGTATAATTAGGATCGTTATCCTTATCTGGTAAACCTTCTACTATTTTGATTAATGCATTTTTAGCAGCAACTATTTCAGGATCTTTACTGTCTAATAAATTAACCTTTTCTTCCACATCATTGTGTAAATCGACCAGTTTTTCATAACCTCGCTCAGGGGAGGCTTTTACAAATAATTTATAACGTTTGTCTCTTAACACCCTATCTCGGTATGAGAACTTATTTTCAACGCCCTTGTCTGATACTTGTGCTTCGTTCTTTCCACCCATTGATAATATATAGTCACGCTTTGAATCCTGGCTTTTACCTAAAATAAGTGGAGCAAATGATTGACCATCAATCGTATACGAGTCTGGTACCTTAGCTTGTGCCAAATCAACAAAGGTTGGTAAAATATCAGTAAAATCAACTAAGGAATCTGTAATAATACCTGAAGGAACTAAGCCAGGACCATTAACTATGAAGGGAGAATTTATACCGTTTTCAGTTGTTAAGGTTTTACCACCACGCACTTTTCGGCCATTACGTACACCCCAAACACTTTTATCAGTGCCGTTATCAGTTGTCCAAATAATAATTGTATTTTCTCGTTCTCCCAGCGCTTCGAGCTGGCTCAGCATGTTTGCTAAAATATGGTCTGCATACTCAACCATAGCTCTGTGTTTGCCCATTTCAGTATTAATTACCGGTTTTAAGGGCGTAGTCGTTTTCGGACCGTGCGGTAAGTTCATTGCGTAATACGCAAACCACGGTTGATCTTTTTTCTTTTCAATAAAGTCGAGTAAAAACCCAGAAAATACATCTTCTCCAAATTGATTTGGATAAGTCCGGCTGCCCGATTTAGTATGGATGTAAGGATTCCAATAACGCTCAGCACTAGCGGGGACTCCTGATTCATACCCTGTCCACATTGCGTAATCATCAAAGCCATGCTTTGTCATAGCATCAGGTTCGATTCTAAAGTCATTTACTTGCCACTTTCCTGCAGCTGCCGTTGCATAACCAGCGCTTTTCATGACTCTCGCTAAGCTCTGATTTTTATTTGAATCTAGATAAGCTTGTCCCCAACGAGGACTATCCCAATGATTTACCCAGCCGTTTCTGTATGGGTATTGTCCGGTAATTAATGATACTCGTGATGGTGTACACTGAGGGTGTGACCAGGCATTGTTGAATTTCATACCTTGAGCAGCCAAGTTATCTATATTGGGTGTATTAATACCCTCTGCCCCATAAGCGCTAACCCATTCTTTACCCATATCATCAGCAAGGATAAATAGGATATTAGGCCGGTCGTCCGTTTGCTTCGCTGACACATTAGAAGCAACACTCGCCATTGCTATAGCACAACAGACTCCTATCTTTAAAAAACCTACTTTACGCGTACTTCTCATTATAACCTCAAACAAAACAAAATGATTTTTATATAATTTAAACACTACAGTTTTCCAAAATGACTGTCAATAAATCTACTTAAGAAAATAACAATTTAAAAGTTGTCCGAGAACATTACTGTTCACCCAACTCCCCTAAAAGTCTTTTGTAACATCACTTTTTCGCAGCTTAAATTGATATTTTCCCTTTTGGTACTGAACACTTGCGGGTGTTAGAGTTTTAGCAAAGGGACTACATAAGATATCGTCGTAGTACAAATCATTCTGAGATATCCACCCCATTAAATCTGCGATCTTACTATGCAGGAAAAATTAAAGGCTAAGCAATTGATTAATTAATTGGATTAAGACAAGGCATCTTTGAAGTATTCCAATCGGACATTGAGCAACAATGTAACGTGTCTAATCACAGGGTACAGCTAGCTAATACACGTTTGTAGTAGTTAGAGAACTAGCTTCTAAAATAACGATTATTTAACCCAATAGTCAGCAATGACAATTAAGTCGGTTCTTGCATTAAGACATAAGCATATGATTTACAGGTCATAAGATATGAATACCTCGATTGATAGTATTCAACGAAGCAACAATAATAATACCAAGTCCATTAAGTTATTTCCCACTCAGCAATAATTAAAAAGATTAGCGGCAGGCATTGATTGAAGAGAATGATTTTTCCGAGAACATGCTCCTGCATTCTCTAATAAGGTGCATGCATACAGCGTCCTTGTCAGAAAAACAATAACTGCACAAATTTGCTCCTTATAGAATAACTATACCTATATAAATTTTGTTTGCTGTAACTCTTCTGACATCACTCTAAGATGGGAATAAATTTAATGGAGTGGGTATAACATGCTGTTAACCATGCTAAAAAACTTTTCAATGATAGATATCGAATAGCAATTTAGGCAATGTTACTACCTAAAGAATAACGCATGCCAACTAACCATTAATGGGTAATGCTATATGTATAGAAAATCCACTGGGTTGCATATTTTCAGCCCATATTTTCCCTGAAAGTGCGACTACGGCTTTTTGGGCAATAGATAGACCAAGACCTACCCCTCCTGACTGACGTGAACGGTCAAGTGATGGTCGATAAAAAGCGTCAAATATTTTATCTATATCCTCTTCAGGCACTCCGTCACCGTCGTCGATGATGGTAATGATGATGGCGCTATTGTGTTCATTTTTATGACAACAAAGCGTAATGTTTGTCTTAGCGTATCTAATCGCATTTCTAATAATATTTTCTAGGCAGCTCAATAGCTCAGTTTTATTGCCTTTGATATATTCACCCTGACTCAAACGCGTGTCAATAGTGACGCCTACCTGTTCAGCCTCAAATTTTGCGTCGGCAATTAAAGTAATTAACAACTGACTTATATTAATATTTTCAATTTCTTGGTGACAATTAAAACTATCTAATTTAGTAAAGTCCAATAAATCAGTTAACATCACGTTCATGCGTTTTGCTTCAATCTTGATCCGATCCAATTCACTATTGTTGCCATCTTTGTTCAATTTATTATTGGCAATACCAATAGCAATTTGCATACGTGTTAACGGCGCTCTTAATTCATGGGAGACATCGCTTATCAGCCTCGTTCGAGCAGTTAATTGATGTTCTATTTGCTTTCTCATTGCTTCAAAATCCATTGCTAGTTCAGCAAATTCATCATTTCTGGTCAGTAATAATTTCAGATTATTTCGGTCATTAATATTATAGGAAATATCTCGCGTTGCTTGCTGCAAACGTTTAATCGGTCCTACCACTAACCAAGCCAATAAAAAACTCAGCGGAAAACTGATCAGGAATGTTGAGATTAAAATACTGTAGGCAAACTCTTGAAAAAATGATGCCATATAATCACCGCTTAAGTATGAAAATATTCGCCTTATATACACACGGTAAGTAAATTGTCCATCAACAAGTAATATACCGCCAAAAATTATCTTATCTTTACTGACCACAGACATTGTCTGCTGGCTTTTTTGTACGTATTGATCGAGTGAAAGTAAAATATCAGGTACTGGCTTCCCTAGCCTATCAATACCATCAGGACTTAATACAAATACATTTTCCCATTTATTATTAAACGCTGATTTTTTTGCGACTTTCTTTGTTAAAAAAGAAGATATTCTTTCTTTTGAACTAACTACTTGTTCAGTTAAATGAGTAGGTGTTTTGTGATAACGAATACTGTCATTATTTAACTGTAAAATGTATAGGTTTAAGATAAAAATTAAGACAAAAGATAACCAAAACCAAAAAAATATCTTCCAGAATAAGTTGGCCTTTATGAAGTTTTTTCTAGGCATTTTAACATGGGCTCTTATGTTGTTAATAACCAATCGGCTTAAGGATTCATAGTTATATATTTGTTATACATCAGGGTAAATTACGAATTGGTAACCCGTGCCACGAATTGTTGTAATCCGTTTTCGGCCTTGTGAGTCTAAGCTCAATTTTTTCCTAAGATGGCTAATATGCATATCAATACTTCGGTCGTATGACTGTAATGGCTTACCCAAAGCAAGTTGGCTTAGGGCCTCTCGACTGATAAGCTCTCCGGCGTTATCAGTTAGTACTAGCAGTAAATCAAATTCTTTTGATGTCAAATTTAAATACTCATTATCTATCATGACCTGCCTACTTGTTTTTAACAGGGTTAAATTGTCTAAAGCGACCACATCCTCTTCAGGTTTCTTGGCTCTGTTATTTCGACTTCGCCTTGTTACAGCACCAATTCTGGCAATAAGCTCTAGCGGATCACACGGCTTAGCAACATAATCATCTGCCCCCAACTCTAATCCAGCAATACGGTCTAACATTTCACCTTTTGCGGTCAACATAATAACCGCAACATCACTTGATAATCTAATAATCTTTAAAGTATCAAACCCATTCATAATTGGCATCATGACGTCGAGCACAACGAGATCAAAGTCTTGTGTCCTCAGAATATCAATTGCCATTTGCCCTGTAGAGGCTGTATGTACAGCCATCCCCTCTTGCTCAAGATACTCTTTGAGTAACTGGCATAACTCTGCATCATCATCTGCGATTAATATATTCATCTGCTCATTTGCTCATATTAATGTAACTCTACGCTTATTTTGGCTGTTAATATCATCTTTATAAGCACAAGAATTATTTAAATTGGAATCAGTAAAGTTATCAACTTATTTAAGAAACGATGACTCAATGTATTATTGCGCATACCATCATTGAGTATTAGAGTTTGATTCGCTGATATTGTGACGATATCTGTGTTTTAAATTAGTACGTTCGCTGATTAAAAATTGTTTTTTACCATGTTTATTACAGAGAAATAACATTTTATATTTTAAAAAGCAAGACGGACACTTGATGGAAATCACCACCAACTTACTACAAGCACCTGTTTATAATGACAATAATAGTAAAACACTAAAGTTAACCACGTTAAAATAATCATTTAAATATAATATTTCACCCATAAATGTCGTGAACACTCTTTACAAAGAACACATTATACTTTAATTTCATTTAGTAGAGTTTTACACATTCGTAACGTTTCACCAAAATGGACCATAAATAAAATAAAGAACAACCAAAATAATGAATGATGATTAACTAAGACTTACTTTTTAACACTAAAGTTACTGAATTATTAAAAGCATTAGGTTAAATGAAATACTAAGGAATAAAATTCGTGGGGAATAACATGTCAAATCAATTTAAAAAAACTAAAATAGCAAGCTACATATGCTTAGCACTTGCGAGTAGTGCCGCACTTGCTGAAGAAGAAAGCAAAAATAATGATGACATTGAAGTCATTGAAGTTACCGGAATTCGCTCAAGTTTAGCTGGTGAAATAGCGGCCAAAAAATCATCAGATGCTATTTCTGATTCGATTATCGCCGAAGAAATTGGTAAATCATCAGATGAAAACATTGCCGAAGCGATTTCACGTATTGCCGGTATATCACTGGATGCAAATGGTGAATCAATCACAGTTCGTGGTATTCAAGCGTCATTAAATGATATCAAGCTTAATGGTATTTCAATGACAAGTAGTTCGGATAATCAGGCGGTTGATTTAAGTTTGTTTTCAGCAGATATGTTAAGTCGTATTGATGTCGTAAAGTCACCAAGTGCTAACCAAGAAGAAGGCTCTTTAGGTGCATCAATTAACTTGCAAACACGCTCGCCATTATCCGCTAAAAAGAGTACACATATAGTTAGTGCTGAGGCACGTTATAATGATCTTTCTGAAGAAGCTACGCCACGCTTTTCATATTCCTTCATTGAAAACTTTTCTGATAATCTCGGCTTTTCAGGATCATTTTTCCACGATAAAGTAATTGAACGTAAAGAAGAGTTCTCTTCGCAAAGCGCTCAAGTTAAAACATATTATTCAGAGCCTAGTACAAATAACGCAAAGAAAAAAGGTAAAGTCGAAGCACAGCTTTTTGATTTTGTTACTGGCGACCCAATTATAGCGACAGTAGACGATCCTTTATATGCCATGAGTAATGAAGCTGCGCTTAATCGTATTAGCATTGATGAAAAAGTTAAAAAAGGCGGTACTTTTACCCTTCAATATCAACCGACAGAAAACACAGATATTCGTTTGGATACAACTTTCTCTCGTCAAGAGATTGAACATAAACAAAGCCAAATAAAAATGAATAATTTTGATAAGGGCAACAGTCGTAAAGAAGTTTATGTGCTTCAATCTGATGGCGAACAATCAAATACCGTTTTTCGTTCTAAAACAGATACCGTAGGTGGGTTAATTCAACCAGCTGAATATGACAGTACTGTTGATAACCTTATTCTAGGTTTGAATATAGAACAATTTATTGGAGACTATTGGACCATTAATGGTCGTGTCGGATATTCGAGCACCCAGCAAGAGTACGATAATAGTACTAAAGTTAACTGGACTAAAGTAGATAACACACAATTAGGTGATTCAGATAGCTGGTGTAATGTCGATTATGTCAACGCGCCACAGGGTGACTTTATTCCCGAAATGAATTTTTGTTCAACCTTCGATGGTAACGATGCTGACACCTTGAAATTAACACAATTTCGAACCAATGTCAGAGATGTTGATGATGTCAAAACCAGCGCTTATTTTGATGTTGAACGTAGCTTTGATGACTCATTTATCAGCTCAATTGAATTTGGGGTTAAATACACTAAGCGTGATAAATCAGTTCAAGCTGAAGAAATAAACCTGAAAAAAGAACATTTTGAAAATACAGATATTATATTAGCGAGCGATATTGATGATAATAATATTACAGAAGATAGATTTTTAGACGGCATTGCACCTGCAGGCTCACCTCAGTCTTGGGTATACCCCGATATTGAGCAAACTACTGCATTATTGTTTCCAAGTGGTCTCGACCGAAGTAACTTTGAATCAGACTTGAGTAAAACATCAAAATTAAGTGAAGAAACTTATGGTGCATACGCACAGGTTAATTATGAACTTTTTGACGATGCTGTTCGTGGTAACTTCGGTATACGCTACGCTAAAACCGAAATGTCTGGTGATAGTTACTCAAGTATTGAGTTTAAATCAGGCATACCTTACGTCGAATCATTTCTGGCCTTACCCGAGAATGGGGGTGATCCTAATCAGACAAAATACTCATTTCCAAATGTTGAAGAAAATGATTATGATAACTGGCTACCTAGTGCAACACTTATCTGGTCCATTACTGATGATTTATTATTCCGTACTGCCGCAGCAAGAGTACTAGCAAGGCCAAAAATTGATGATTCTCGACCAAGTTATGCAGTACGTGCCGCAAATGATGAAAATACGCCGACAGGTAAAGGGGGCAATAGTCAATTAGACCCATTTTTAGCGGACCAATATGATATGGCGTTAGAATGGTATTTTGCGGACTCGGCTTTGCTTTCTGCCACTGTTTTTTATAAAGATTTTGTCAGTTTCACCTATAAAACAAAAACAGATCGAACGTTTGAAAACGAAGATTATCCATTATTCGGACATCCTGGAGCACCGAATTGTTTAGTTGATCAAAGTTTAACAACAGCGGAAGATCCACTTAATCCATGTGCTAAGGTTGATTATGAAACAGTGGTTAATGGTGGCTCTGCCGATATTAAAGGGCTTGAGCTTTCTTATCAGCAAAATTATGATTTCTTACCTGGAATGTTAAAATATTTAGGTACATCAATAAACTATACCTATGCTGACAGTAACGCTATTGTTGACCCTGAAAACCTAAGCTCTCCGTATAACAATCTCCCGTTTATTAATACGTCGAAGCATTCTGCAAACATTCGCGCTTATTGGGAAAATGACTGGTCTAGTTACCGTTTAGCCTACTCATACCGCGGAAGATCACTGCAAACGGTTGTAAGCAAGACGAGTTCGTTAGTCGCAGAAGCAAAAGGCACTTTAGATTTTTCAGCTAACTGGACCATCAATAAAAACCTTAAAGTAACCGCTGCAGTGACTAACTTAACCAACAGTTATGATAAAGTCATCAACGCATTAACTGATGCTAGTGGGTATGCTGCTGATAGCGGTATCTATCGTGAAATGAGCAATGATCTTGATAGTATTTCTGATCAACGGGTTAACAAAATTTCCTCCAAAGGCAGAGGTTACCGATTATTCTTACGTTACAGTTTCTAATTATTGCTAGTGAATATTAGTTAATACTTAAATCAGACGATAACAAATCGAAAAACCAAGTAATACGGGGCACTGTTAATTCAGTCGCCCCGTTTTTATAAACCGCATTTATACAAATCCATTAAATTATTACTCATTTGTGCTGGTTAAGCACTTCACTACTGCGTTGCTCTCAATGCCAAGAGCCAGCTATTACTCAATCAAGCGCCATGCCTTGATTTATTTTTCCTACGCACCACATACCCACAAACTTAATGAAATTGGTCTTACTCTTTTTTGCCCTCTCTATAAATAAACCGACAAAAAATATGGCTAGTTAACAGTAGAGAACTCGCTAGCTATTGATTACCTTGTTATTTTAGCCTTCGTACTTACTTAAAGTTATATAAGTAAATTATGTGTTTCTGCATATATTTAAAAAGAAGCAATCTTTTACTAGTATCTACCACTATTTTCACTCATCATATGTGGGTTTATACTATAATAAACACTAAATTTCTGGTGAATTTCATTCTATTTATATCGAAGCATAAAAATTCAATGACAACGAATCAAAAACTCTCGTTTTAACACCAGTACTTTTACGTATTAAGTTAAAAGTTAGGCTGCGTAATTATCTAACTTCTAATATTCACAATGAATAAAGGTCAACATAATGAAAAAAATAGTACTCCTGATTTCGCTAGTTGCCAGTGTGCCTAGTCATGCTTGGCAAGCTGAGTTTCATGTTTCCCCTGCTGGTAATGATAAAAATTCGGGCGCCTCAGAATCACCTTTTAAAACAATAAGCGCTGCACGTGACGCCATCAGAGCTTTACCAAAAAAGCAGCGTCAACAAAATATTAGCGTTAACTTACATTCAGGTACATACACACAAAAAGAAACTTTGGTCTTTAATGTTATCGATGGTGCGCCAGATGGCTATAAAGTGACCTACCAGGCTGCTAAAGGTGCTACTCCAATTATATCTTCAGCTATGGATGTTACAGGTTGGGGAAAACTAACCCAATCACCCCAAGGTTTACCAGCGGCGGCAGGCTCTCATGTTTGGCAAGCGGATATGCCTGAAGGTGTGACTAACTTTTTTGTCATGTTTGAAAATGATCGCATGCTTAAGCGTGCTCGCGGTGACGGTTTTCAATCTCCAATACAAAATTTTAAAAAATTTGCTACACGTAATACCGCCAAACTTGAAGACAGATATTTAAATAAACGTTTAGAATTTCCACAAGGGGCAATTAAAAACTGGAGCAATTTAAACGATGTTGAAGTATTTTTTACTGGCGTACCTTGGACACAAAGCATTTCACCTATCGCCTCAGTTGATTTAGAAAAAAATATTGCTACGTTAAAATATGAAGGTAATACTCCTCCTTCAACAACGCCAAAAGATGAGCATCCTTCTTTTATCGAAAATGTTGTTGATGTGCTTGACCAACCAGGAGAGTGGGTTGTAAACACTCAAACCCGTAAAATTTACTATTGGCCATTAAATGATAAAAAGCCTGAGAATATTCAAATACCCACTTTAAAAGAACTTGTTCGAGTTGAGGGCAAAATTGATTACCAAGCAGCTAGTGATATCCCTGTTAAAAACATGGTTTTTAAAGGTATTACTTTTACCAAAGCAGACAGATATGAATGGTGGGATGATCATAAAGGCTGGGGAATTCAACATGACTGGGATAAATTTGACCACGGTAATGCCCTACTGCGTTTACGCGGCGCAGAAAATATAGAAGTCAACGAAAGTCGTTTTACCAATACAGGTAGCTCAGCTATTCGTCTGGATCTACATGCTCAAAATAATACCATTAAAAATAGTCTAATCGACGGTGTTGGCCATATGGGTATTTTACTTGCCGGTTATGGCCCTGGCACTAAAAACGTAAATAAAAACAATAAAATCCTTAATAACATTATTACTCGCACTGGCGAAATAATTTGGCATGGCCATGCAATTTTTGTTTGGCAAAGTGGCGAAAATTATATTGCTAATAATCATATTCAAAACGTGCCACGTAAAGCCGTGGGTATCTGTGGTGTGCGTGGTGCTATTTTCCAAGAAGGCAAAGACGTTTTTTGGGATGAAGCCAGTAAAACCATGCGTTGGCATGAAATTAAAGAATCTAAGTTTGAAGGAAATAACATCCAAGAACATACACTGCCTTACTTACATGCCCGTAATAACTTAGTTGAAAATAATTATGTGTACCGTGCTAGAACTAAAATTGGTGACGGCGCCGCCTTAAATATTTCAGGTGCGGGTGAAGGTAATGTTATGCGTCGCAATATGTTATATATGTCGTTAGGTAATGGTATGCGATTTGACGACTGGCAGCGTGGCTCAGAGTTTTCAGAAAATCTTATTTTAAGTGGCGGTATTGTGCATAAAGGCAATAACAACATTATTAATAATATTATTTTAAATTCAAGCATTCGTTTTAGCTTATACCCAGGACAACAACCTAACCCTGGCTCAGAAGTATTTCATAACCTTATTACGAATACCCGTAAGGACGTTCTTCCCTATACTGGTCGTAAAAGTAAAACTATTTCGACTCCAGAGTCGTTAAATTTACACGATAATGTTTATTATAACGCTACCAAGTCAGATAAATTAACTGTATTCCTTAACAAACAACAGAAGAGGGGCTTAGACACAAATTCAATAATAGCGAATCCATTATTTGTTAAACCGCTTGATTTAAATACAACGCTAACACCTGCTGACTTTGCTATGGTTGATCAATCACCGCTTTATAAGATGGGCGCTACAAAAATTGATACCTCTAAAATTGGCTTAACTAAAGGCTACCCTGCAGCACTTAAAAGACATGTTTTTGCAAAAGAACGCGGTAAATTAGTTTCTGAAGGGGCAAAAATTACCTTTAGTTCACTTGACGATAAAATTAAAGAAAGTACTCTATCTTCATTACTTCATGCTGGTGAAGAAATAAGTGCGCCTTATATATTTGAAAGTAAAAGTGAAGATACACCTTGGTTAACGCTTGAACTTAAAAATTCAGTGGTGATTAATGGGCTATATATCCAAGCACATGCAGCTGATCGCCAAAATGCATTAAAAGGCTTAACAGTATGGACTTCAGAAGATGGTAAAACGTGGCAAGAAATTTGGCAGGTAGATAGTGACCATGTTGCTATGGGGAGAGATTGGCAAATTACGCCATATTACCAGTACCCTGCAAAATTTGTAAAAATTGGTTTAAAACCTAAAGAGCTGTTTTATTTTGGCAAACATCATAAAAAAGGCGATATTAAAAAATACGCATTAACGTTAAAAAACATTCAGGTTTTTGCACAATAATATAGTTATTTTCTCATTGATGTAATGGTGTCGAGTTTTAGCAAGCTTGTCATCATTTTTATCATCTTCAGCTAGTTTTTATCTTTTCCAGCTATTAATATAACATCACACCACTACTGCATCTCGGCTAATAAATGATGGCCATTAATAGCGATTATCGCCCTGAACTAAAAACAATTCCTGAAACAACTGATAAAGCTATTTTCAAAATGCCGATGCATGGTCTGATAAATTGCCTGTTCAATATGCAGCAAGACCTTATGAAGCCAGTACCACAGCCACTGGAACTAAGGTCGATAACGAAGATGTTTCAGCTCAAGCAGTAGACCCTGATGTAGCCGAGGTAGTAACATTTAGTTGAATAGGATCGCCAAGCTGGATAAGTATGTCTGCGGCTGGGGTTTTCAGTGCCACTTCGACCACGGTTTGAGCTTTTAGTATTGATGATCAAGTCGTTGACGATAAAGATGCAAGCGCTGAAAGATGTCACTTTTCTTGAAGAAAAGGCGTCATTACCAAACACCATGAAACATCATGAAACATCATGTAGCGTGATTTTCCCCCTTGATTAACGAGGTAATTACTTTTTATACTTTTACTACAATAACAGCTAATAAAAGTCAGGCGACTAATTAACCTGACCGTATAAAAGACGTTACCGGTAATTAGGGCCTGTTGATCTTTCGCGGTTAAATTTTGTTCGAGATAAAAGCTTTTTAATCGCGGCGAGTAGTGTGTAGCCTAGTCATTCTAAGCAAGTACTACTCAACAAAGAATAAAACGTTTTTAGCCGAATCCTTCGGACAGCGTTTGTTGGTCATTTTTACGGCGTTATCGCCTTTTTATGTGGAATAACCACATTACAAAGGCTCTGCCTTGTATAATTACCCAACAAATCGCTGCAAAAACAATCTCGCAAGATCAACAGCCCCTAATGTTTTACTGAAGCATCTTGTGTTCGATACTTATTGAGTAAGTAATCCATCGAAGAGCTTCTTTCAGGATGTTGTGCTTGCACATTATTGCGCTGTCCCGGATCGGCTTCTAAGTCAAATAACAAGTTATCCGTTTTAAATTTTTTAAAACCATGTGCTTGATTAAAAGCTTTTGGTGCGCGAGTATGCTGACCACTTGAGTTATTAATATATAACCATTTACCTTGTCTAAGGCCATAGACACCTTGTTTGGTATTTTGCACAGTTGCTTCACGCAGCGGAGAGGTGTATTTTTCTTTGAATAAAACCGGCGAAATATCATAGCTATCAGGGGCAGCTATAATAGGTAACTCTATTTTGGCAATGCCAGCCAGTGTTGCCATGATATCGACTTGAGAAATAACTTCTGTTGAGATGGACCCCGCGTCAATTTTTTCTGGCCATTTAATAACAAATGGCACATGATGCCCGCCCTCATATACATCACGTTTTAATCCTCTTAGTTTCCCCATTGAGTAATGACCATATTTTTCAGCACGGGCATAAGCATAGTGTTCAGGACCATTATCAGCGGTAAAAATAACAATGGTATTGTCCGATAAGCCATGTTTTTTCAGTGCCGCAAGTACTTGTCCGGCTACCCAGTCTGTTTGGAACATAAAGTCACCGTACGGACCTGCTTTTGATTTTCCATCAAACTCTTTATTAGGAATAATGGGCGCATGTGGCGATGGCAGCGCTAGATATAAGAAGAATGGTTGGTCTTTTTTCTGCTGTGCAATCCATTGTTGTGATTTTTTAGTTAAGGTTGGTAATACGTCATAGGGATTCCAGCCCTGAACTTTTGGACCCGGCCTAAATTCCCAGCCACCTTCCTTGACGTCAAAGCCAATATTTTTTTTGGTCATTACCGCAGTGGGTGCTTCGACAACTTTGTCATTTTCAAACCAAGCATAAGGTGGAAAATTAATGGTACCGTCACCAAAGTAATAATCAAAACCTTGATCTAACGGTCCCCCGGCGACTGGTTTTGTCCAATCAATATCTTCAGGCATATAAAATTTCTGTATACCCTTTTTACCCTTTACTCTTCCAGAGGGTTTGTTATTGAATTTCCAATCCCAGCCTAAATGCCACTTACCAATAGCAGCAGTGTTATAACCCGCGTTTTGTAACGCTTTTGGTAGCGTCACTTCGTCTTTGGTAAAAAATGACTTGCCAAATGAATTGACAATGCCATGTTGTCTTCGCCAATGATATCGGCCTGTTAATAATGAATAACGACTTGGAGAACAAATACCTGATGAGCTATGCGCATCGGTAAACCGCATGCCTTCTCGGGCTAATTGATCTAAATTAGGGGTTGGTATTTTTGAATCAGGGTTTTGAATATTTAAATCACCAAACCCCATGTCATCGGCATAGATGATCACTATATTAGGAGGAGATTCTTTAGCACTACTGCTTAAAGAAATCATGACTGCGCCCAATAGAAAAAGCGCTTTTATCAAATAAATATTCATACATTGCCTATATAAAGTTGTAAATACTGTAATTAGACCTATATTACCACGGCGCCTTTACTTCATGTCTTTTATTTATTAAAACCATAAAGGCGATTTATGCTAAAACAATATAGGACCACACAACTTATTGCACAGTTAGTTTTCCTTCACGTTATCATGCGCCTATACGCATGATCTATTTTCCATGCAGCCTAACTTAGATACTTTAGGGTGATAAATTAAACTGAAGTATTGTGGAGTAAATTACATTTTGATGTCGATAAATGGAGATAATGATTTTTGCCAATTCCTTTGTACTTTTTCACTCACTTTATCATTGTCTTGTACTTTACCGGCGGTACTTCTACCCTGCTTAATATATTGCGTTAATAGCATTTTTAGGCCGTAAACACGTTCTGGATTTTGCGCTTGAACATTAACACGTTCCGAAGGATCTGTTGTTATATTGAATAACTGAATAGTACTTTGGTTTTCAACTGGGTTATTGTTATCTTTCGGGTTGTGACGACGAGTACCACCATATTTATGTAAAATAAGCTTCCAATCACCTTGCGTGATGGCGTAATGGCCCGCATCAGAATGATAAACAAGGCCTCTTTCGTCACTTTTGATTGTCTGGCCTAATAATACAGGTTTCATACTGACACTGTCTTCAGCAACATTCGCCGCTAACGTAGTACCGGTGATATCTGCAAGCGTAGCCATAAGATCCAACGTAGATGAATGAAAGTCAGAGGTTGTTTGTGGTTTTATTTTTTCAGGCCAACGTGCAATAAATGGCACACGATGACCGCCTTCATATAAAGAGCCTTTTAACCCACGGTATGACATGCTTGAATAATGCCCTTGTTTTTGCATATTAACTAACTTAGCCAGCGGAGATACGCCGTTATCAGCAGTAAATATGACTAAGGTATTATCCGTTAGCTTCATTTTATCGAGCGCTATTAATAAACGACCAATTTCATGATCCATTTCCATGGTAAAATCGCCATGTGGTGATAAACCACTTTTACCAATAAAGTTTTTACTAGGTACTATAGGAGAGTGTGGCGAATTTAAAGGTAGGTAAACAAAAAAGGGCTTTTTATTGTTAACTTTTTGTTGGTTTTCAATCCAGCTAATAGTTTTATTTATAAAGGTAGTTTGTACTTTATCTTGTTTGAAACCTTTAGCCATCCAACCTGCTTTTGCGCCTACTAATCCAGATTCTTTTGCCGCATTTTTATTTTTCAAAAATACGTGTTCTCCCTGTACATTTGTATTTTCAATATACATATGTGGGTTCATGTTTAACGAAGCTGAAATTCCATAGTAATAATCAAATCCATTGCTATTAGGACCATTTTGAATCCCTTTTTCAAAATCAACATTACCACCGAGTTTGTCAATTTTTTTCCCGTCAGTACTTGCCCAATCCATCCCTAAATGCCATTTACCGATGACAGCCGTCGAGTAACCTTGTCTTTTAAGTAATGAAGCAACGGTTTCTCTATCAGGAGCAATTAGATGGTCACTATGGCCTTGCAACACCCCCCGTTTTAAAGAAGTACGCCATGCATAACGCCCTGTTAAAATACCATATCTTGTAGGCGTACAAACGCTAGAGCTAGTATGTACGTTAGTAAACTTAATGCCTTCATTTGCTAGTCGGTCTAAGCTAGGTGTCGCTATTTTACTGTTAGCATTATAGGCACTGGTATCCCCCATCCCCATATCATCGGCTAAAATATAAATAATATTTGGCTGCTCTGTTGCTGACACTTGTGCACTCATCGCACCGATGCTGAGTAAGCTAGATGCGATTATTCTCTTTACAGCGGACCTTTTTTTGTAACATTTTAAATTCATGAAAAACCTTTCTATTATATTGAACAACTTTATTGCGTTGGCCTATCTAGTGACTAACAATAACAACAGCAACAATACGAGTCATTAATTGCCGTTTCTGTTGCTTATAAACTCTTTAAACTAAAAAATCACAAATTGATTTTTACCTATAACAAACATACTTAATTATTAATTTTTGTCAATTTTATAGCGTTTAATTTACGAAACATTACATTGGGCTTAGCTAAAAACATAAACTCCACGTCACTATACGCGTCTGTTCAAACCAATTTACAGGCTATTGAGCACAAAAAACGAGTAGCGGTTAAACAGCTACTCGTTTCATGACTAATACGGCAATACGCGCTCTATTGTTTTACCAAATGTTGCTTAATCAAGGGGAAATTTGATGCTTACAATATCAGCCCAAGCCGCTTTACCAACTTACTCATTTATAGCATCGTTTTGAACAACGCCACTATTAACTCTGGTATAACCCTCTTCAGGAAATCGATCAGTATGTTCAGTCGAAGTCAATACAATGGGCCATCGTAAGCGGGTGTATTGGTACCAAAAGGCTCCGTTTCGGGGGGTGGTACCACTATTCTTGTCTCAACATAAATAGGTGTATCAATGTCAATGTTCCTTAACAGTGAGTGAGCTGAGTCGCTAAAGGTCATAATGAGGTTATTGTTATTAACACTATATTCCCCGCCCAAAACAGCCTTTGACGAACGATTAATTACTCTGTGCCACTAAATCTTTAATTACCGTTAAGGGGTAATTAATTAACTTACTGTAAATAAGCAGCAAATTAATTGTTTGAGTGTTGGTGCTTAGAATCTCTTTTTTGAATTGTGTGGATAATATTAAAACGTGGATAAATTTTGGATAAATGAAATGAAGTCGAAGGTCAACTTCATTTCATTAAATCACGATTTTAGTTAATCACAAATATGTTATTAGTGTTTACTACTTTTTGATATTTTTGAGAATTTTAGCGTCGTTGAACTTGGCATTAAATCCTGAGTAAGGCCAATACTTTTAGCTTCCTCAGCTAAGTTTTTTTCCAGTTTAGTGACTATTTCGGCATATTCAGGATTATTCGCTAAATTATTTATTTCTGCTTTGTCGTTGTGACGGTGGTATAAATCAATACCTAAGGCATCACCCTTTTTATTGAAATACTTTAACAAACGATAGTCTTTGTTGATGATACCGTAATGCTTAGTTACGCTACTGGAATACCAAGTATAAACAGTTTGCTCACGCGGCCATTTTGCTGCTTTACCTTGCGCTAGATCCCAAAAGCTATAACCTTGCATTTCTGCTGGAACTTCAGCCTCGCCCATTGAGATTAGTGTTTCGGCAAAATCTACATTATTCACCATTTCATCGACGACAGTGCCCGCTTTAATACTTTGAGGGTATCGAACTACAAAAGGCATTTGCACTGCGGGATTTAAACCTAAACGCTTATCAAAGAAGCCGTGTTCACCTAAATACATACCTTGATCTGAGGTATAAATAACGATGGTATTTTCGAGTATGCCTTCGGCTTTTAAATACTCGATTAAACGGCCAACATTATCGTCGACCCCTTTAACAGCGCGCAAGTAGTCTTTCATGTACTTCTGGTATGTTGCCTTGGTAATTTCTTCATCTGTTTTACCTTTTATATCAAGCTGCCCTGTAGCCCAAACACCTTTTTTACCTTTTTTATTGGTACTTAACCATAAGCTTAGGCTTCCTTTCGAATCTGCTTGGTGAATACGTGATTGGGTTGCGTTAACGCCACCATCAACACGCCCTTTGTAATCATCAAACAAGGTTTCTGGCTCAGGAATAGTAATATCTTTATATAAGTCTTCATGGCGCTTAGGGTATTCCCAAGGGCCATGTACAGCCTTATGATGGGCCATCAGAAAAAAAGGTTTGTTTTTATCACGCTGATTAAGCCAATCAATTTGATGATCAGTATAAGCATCACTTACATAGCCTTTTAATTTGACTTTTTTGTTGCCTGTTGCGTTTAATGTCGGGTTTTGATAACTGCCTTGTGAATGTGTTATCGCGAAGTAGTCATACCCATGTAAGTTATCGCCAGGTACATGCCATTTACCAATAACAGCTGTTTGATAACCGTCATTTTGCAAAACTTGTGCAACACTTTTATGTTTGCTGGTATCAAGTTCTTCGCGCAAAGTATACACCCCATGTTTATGACTATATAAACCGGTAATAATCGTCGCTCGACTTGGTGCACATAATGCATTTACAGCATGAACATTGGTGAATAAAGCGCCTTGTTTCGCTAATGCATCAATATTTGGTGTATCAACATAACCTTTTAGGTGGGTTGCATAAGCACCAATCGCTTCAACGGCATGATCATCTGCCATGATATAAAGAATATTAGGGCGAGTATCTTGTGAGAAAGCATGTGGCGACAAAATCAGGCTCAATCCTGCGATAAATTGCATCGTATTATTTTTTAAGAACTGAACATTTATAGGCATAAATTTCCTTAAACATGTTAATAAATTAAACGGAAAAGAATCTAAAAAAACGCTTTAAACATTGAGTAACCGTATGTTTAAAGCGTTTTCAATAGCGTTTAGTTAACTTTTATTACTAAAGGTTTCTAATCTTTGTGAATGTAAGTTTCATCATAACGCTTGTAGTCGTCGTGATTATAAAGGTGCTTCTCAATAACTTTTGGTTTAGCAAGCTCTTTTAATACCTTTTTACCTGACTTGGTTTGCCAATGTGGGTGATCTAAGGTTAAAGACGGTACTTCAGCAATAAAGGTATCAAACTTCGCACGCGCTTTATCATGTTCAGGATTACCGTCAGCTAAGACATAACCATGACCAAAGCGATTCTCTCCTGTGTAATAAAAACGTCCTTTAGGCATGCCCATGATTGGGTTAACCACCTCAAGCATATGCTCTTTTGTTCTAAATACTTGTGATGTACCTGCATAACCATATATCCAATCTCTATGAGTGTCGGATTTTCCAGTATAAAACGGTACTAAGCTTTTACCATCAAATTTATGCCCTGTTGGCACAAAATCCCACGCTTGAGCTAAATCAATTAACGTTGGCGTGATATCAGAAAGATCAGATAACTCATCAGTTAAACCTCGTTTCTCAATACCTGCACCTGAAGCGACATGCACAACATGAGAGCCACGTTCAACACCACGTGTTTTAGCTGTTACAGCTGTACCATTATCAGAAAGGAAGATAAACACGGTATTATCCATAATGCCTAATGCTTCAGCTTTATCCATCACTTCGCCTACCTTTAAATCCATATAAGCTATTAATGATTTAAAGCGCTCTTTATCTTCACCTTTTGCATCGCCTTTCATTTTACCAATAATGCCTGGTTTGCCGCGTAAAGGATTAGTTGGCTGACCAATACGAGTACCATGTGGTGCGACCGTTGGCCAATATGCTAAGAATGGTTTTTTGGCTTTTACATTTTTTTCCATAAACTCCATAATGAATTCAGCTTCAATATCTAAACTATAATCCAGGGGCTTAGTATCCATCAGTTTACCATTTTTAACATAACCAGGGTGCCAATAGCGAGATGGCGTTTTATGGTCTTCCATAAGTCCAGTGAATTTTGGTGAGCCAGGTAAAGCAGCTATTTCTTTAGTGCCTTCCCATAAAGCATATTCATCAAAAGCTAATACATCGTCATGCGGCATTTGTACGCCAGCATGCCATTTACCGGTAATTGCAGTGGCATAACCTGCATCACTTAATACTTTGCTGAAGGCAATATTGTCGGTATAAACATTTTTACGCGTATCATCAAACCAAATTTCATTAACATATACACCCGTCGTGTTAGCGTAACGACCAGTCATAATCTCTACGCGACTTGATCCACATTTAGCAGTAGCATAAGTGGTTTTAAAAGCTACACCTTCCTGGGCAAGTTTATCAATATTAGGAGTGTGTACCGCACCTTCTTGACCATAAACACTGAACATATCAGGGCTAACATCATCTGCCATAATCAATACAATATTGGGACGATTATCTTCGGCATGCACTTGTGACAATAGGGTCGCGCATAAAGCACAAGCAGCGATTGTTTTTTTTATTAAACTCATTTTCATTCCTACTTTTTTTGAATGGTTACGCAAAAATCGAAACTCATTATCTATATTTATAAAGAACACTACTAAATAAACATTAAGACTACAAATAGCTATTATTCTCCCCTGCTTGCTTTCTACTCGATAAAGAGTAAGTGATTTAAAAATATGTATTTGAATATATTGACTTAATATCAAAATTCCTTTTATTTTTAAATTTTATCTGCCTCAATATATTACATAACTTTACAAACTTATTTCTTACAAAAGGCGTTTAATCATGTAAAACTACAAAACAGTTAATATAAATAAAAAACAACCAATATGAGGTCAAATGAAAAAAATAGTCTTAAGTTGCTTAGCTGCAACAATTGCTTGTATTTGTCACAGTGCTACGGCGAAAAAGTCTGGCAACGACTTAGCACTATACGATGATTCAAGCCGTGCAGTGTTATCTAAGCACGAAACTGAACGGTTACAGTCTGTTGAGGGAACTTTTCCACGTCCTCAATATCAGGTTGCAGACCCCAAATTTGCTAAAGAATGGCAAGGCCTTGCTAAACACAACATACCCGAATGGCTTATCGATGCTAAATTTGGCATTTATACCCATTGGGGCGTTTATTCAGTGCCCGCACACAAAACCAATGTCTATGTAAAACATATGTATGATGTCAATGACTCGCAAGGCATCGACGAGCATCATGTTAAAACTTATGGTAAACCAACGGAATTTGGATATACGAAGTTTGTTGAACAGTTTAAAGCTGAAAAATATGACCCTAAAGAAATGTTACAGCTGATGATAGATGCTGGCGCAAAATTTGGTGGATTAGGTGCAGTACATCACGATGGTTTTTTAATGTGGGATAGTGAGATAAATCGCTGGAACGCTGGAAATATGGGTCCGAAACGTGATTTATATGGTGAATTTGTCACTGAAGCCAGAAAACAAGATGACTTTAAAGTCGTGGCAAGTTTCCACCATGCTCGTACTTTTGGCATGTTAGATAAAATTTATAAAAACAATAACTTCACCGACGAAGAAAAGTCAAAGCTCGATATTTATAATCCAGAATATTCCGATTTTTTTGTCAGCGAACGCAGTACAAAAATGACCGTTGATCAATTTGCTCAGCAATGGCATGACAAGATCGTGGAAGTAGTTGATAAATATGCACCTGATTTATTTTTCTTTGACGGTATCAATCGTACCAGTGAAAACTCCCCTGAGCATTTAGTGGTTGATGCTTTAGAGCACTTTTACGACCAAGGTAAAGATGTTGCTGTTGTTAATAAATTACCAGGCGGAAAAATTTATAACTTTCCAGAAGGTGTAGGCATCAAAGCCTATGAGAACGGCCGGGATATGCCACCTGATGTTGGTGGATACTTCCTGGTTGACCGCGCTATTAGCTACCCTTGGACTTATGTAAAAGAAAAACAATACAAGCTTACTGCTAATT
>OJIR01000016.1_pt1 | contig 56714 bp, 49 predicted proteins | sample 1595711 | NCBI WGS metagenome assembly OJIR01 (sample SAMN05416846, study PRJEB24817) | seawater metagenome | isolation source: Sea water | place: Canada:Atlantic | collected 2013-07
AGTAAGCAGCGCACTTTTTCAGAGAATGGCGACGCAGCGTATTGATGGAGTATTAAGTCGGTCATAGCAATTTACACATTAGGAAAAACGACATCCTACAAGTAATGACTCGCCATGGCATCCGCAAAGCTTATTGCGAAGCGCGCGACGTGCGGTGCGGACAAGTAACAACATTAGCCGGACACTTGATCTTAGCCTTAGTCTTAGTCTTAGTCTTAGTCTTAGTCTTAGCTTTCGATTAAAGACCAGACCATTGACGGTGTCATTACTCTACAAAGCAAGTAAATGCGCATTATACAAACCAATGCTCGCCAGAATATCCGCCAAAATGACTGCGCTGCCAAATTCCATTAGACTCAACGCTCTTCAAATTTCAATAGAACCGGCATTATATGAATAACAAAGATGAATTGGATTTCATCGGACAAGTTGCTGTAGTAACAGGCGCCGGGCGCGGCCTTGGTAGGCAACACGCACTTCTTTTAGCTTCTCGAGGATGCAAGGTCATCATCAACGACTTGGGCACAGCCTACGACGGCACGGGCAAAGCTGAAGGAAAGGTTGCTGACGAAGTAGTCGCCGAAATTAAAGCCTTAGGCGGCGACGCAACTGCCAACTACGACTCTGTAGAACAAGGTGAACTTATAATTGCCGCCGCGATGCAGGCCTATGGACGTATTGATATCGTAGTCAACAATGCGGGCATCCTAACTCCAGAGGTTTGGTCTGAGCTCACGTTAGAATCTTGGCAGCGCACCATTAACATCAATCTGACTGGCGTTTTTAGTGTAATGAAAGCGGTCTGGCCAGTCTTTGTTGAGCAAAAATATGGACGCAGCATCATGACCTCGTCTCCTGCCATGTACGGTGCAGGCGTCGCCGCCTATGCCGCGAGCAAAGCCGGGTTGATTGGTCTTACTAACTCGCTACAGTTTGAGGCGCGTAAGCTGAAGTTGGATATCAAGTGCAATATCCTAATTCCTCAGGCGGACACTAGGATGACCCAAGATTTTGCGTCATCAGTTAACGAGCGACGCATTTCTCAAGGTAAACCAGCTTCGCGCGGTGCGCCGGCTGAAATCATGCAACGGCTCTCTCCTGACAAGGTATCGGCAATGGTCGTATGGCTAGCTCACTCAAGCTGTCAGGCACAAGCGAGCATTCACGAGGCCGGCGGGGGCTATTTCGCGCAGCTGAATTGGGCGCGTTCGGCCCCACTGTTTGCTACGGAGTTAGAAGGTGTCGAGAACGCACCTGCCCCTGAAAATATTAGGGATGGCCATGGGACATTGGCAGATTTTGAAAATGGCGATATGCCGATATCCGGCGATGGCTCAATGGGTTCGCCATCAGCGTTAGAGCAAGTTTTTAAACATCTCAAGTCTGAGTAATTTAGACCGCCAAAAACAGGTTACTCGCCGCAAGGCAGCGGAGCCTTGCCTGAAGGCTGAGGTAATAACTGAGCTGAATCCGCCGCGGAGGGAGTAAGTGCAAACCGCCTGCAGCTTAAAACCAAGGCAGCTACCCAATATCCGACTTGTAATTTACGACCTTGCTGCTGCGCTGATCTGCGCAGTAAGTAACATAGTCATCTAAAAGGCTAAGGGGTTCTTGCCCGTAGACATACTCCCACGAGTATCAGTCCTAATACCGCTTCGGCGAATAGAAAAGCGAGCGCCAATACCGCCGCACTTGCATCTACGGCTAAATCGAGACGCACAAATAACAGGTTGTAAAACTTTCCACTCAAATACCCCCATGTTGCCAGCTGCAGCAACTGCCCATGGAGCCGATCAAGTAAGCGCAACGACCACAGCAACAGAGCAATAGCAACATAGTCGTCTGCTGACAGCGGCCAGAACTTTTCAGTATTTAGCAATACAGCCGTTTCACTGAGAAAAAGTAAAACACAAAAGACTATGGTATAAATTCGCAGTACTTTAATCATCGTCTACACAGAGTTTATCAAAACACACCTGTACCCTGCCAATCTGGATCGATTTCAGCACCCTTTTACAAAATACCATTTACACATAGAGCTCTTACTTTTAGCCACTGGACGCAACCATAGCAACCATAGCAACCATAGCAACCATAGCAACCAACAACACTATTGAGGAGTGCCAACATAGCACGACGAAAACGAACACTGAGAGCGAAAATACCAAGCTTCAGGTTATAAATCGCAACAATCTAGCCTTTTTCCCGACTATTTATCTTCAACATCGAACGCCACCGAAACGGCAGCAAAGATTGACGCCACCAAGACTGTGGATACACTGCCTCATGCTCACCCAGTCCAAACTCGTCGATATCCTGAGCAGTTTTTGGCAAGCAGCGCGTCCCGAACAAAATATCGAAAACAATTAGATTATTGCCATAGTTACTATTGCTGTGCCTGACAATTGACGAATGATGCCAGCGATGCAGTTCAGCGCCAGCAAAAACCCAATTAAACCAGCCCAACTTGTAACGCACGTTAGCGTGCTGCCAGTTGCCGTGTAGTGCGGTAAAGGTAGCGACCAAAACCACCACTTCTGGGGCAGCACCGAACAGGGCCAAAGGTATCGCAGATGCTAGGCCGCTGAGACAAAGATCAATAAAATGGAAGCGCGGAGCGTTCAAAAAATACAAACGCTTTGAGCTGTGATGGACCGAATGAAAGCGCCATCCAATAGGCCACTCATGAAAAATACGATGCCGCCAATAGGTTCCAAACTCGCTCACTACGAGACCTAATACTGCCTGACACCACAACGGCCAATGCGTTGGCCAGGTAATTATTGCGAACCACCCAGCGGGCTCTGCAATAATAGTGAAGAACAAATAAATAAGTCCCGCCCGAAGTAACAACGACAGGGGCAAAGATAAAAACTGATGAACTATGTCAGTAAGAATATCACCATGTGATTTTCGCCATTGCAGCGAGTGAGGATGTAACCACTCCATTGTACCAGCAGTGAAAAGACTGAGAATTCCTAAGGGGAGAATAGCCGCTGGATTACTAGGGTCGATCACTATCAGCGCCAGAACAAACGGCAAAATAACGCAAAGGGGATAAATCAACCAGGTAAGTACAATCCTAGGTATGGACGACCCATAGTCTACTATTTTTGATGACGTTGTAATGACCCTACTCCCACAGCCTTTAGATCTTCAAGAACGAAGCAGGATCTGAGCAAGGCATTAACTGCACCCCAATAACCGGCGTTCATTTAACTCAGCCAGTATACATAGAAATGCGATCAGGCCCAAGCGTGTCTTGAGCGACCAATAGACCGCGCTTTTAAAAATTGGGGAATAACAAAGAGATAAGAAAGGAATAACAAAGAAACACCAAAAGGGAAGAGCAAAAGAGAACAACAAAAGAGCCAAGATGATCACTGCCTGTGAGGACCATCTAGGACAGCGCGGCCGCACGGTAGCGAACTACTACTCGCAATATTGCCGCACTATTGCCGCGCTATTACCCGCGCTTTTAATGCTCTCTTAATCGCAATTTTAGTCGCAGTTTTAAACGCACTATTGCAATCAAGAGGCGCCTTAAAGCTGGAAGCGCTGAACCCCTCTCCCCTTCAAGGGTGCGAATAAAACTCTTGGCCGAGAGCATTTAGGCCTCGGAGCGTTGATTCCAACGAACGAGATTTTTCATCTTAAGCCTATTGGTGAAAAGGCGGTACTTGCTTTGTTCCTCGCGCCACTCTACCAACCATTTCTCGCCATCTCGTTCTGCGTCAACAAAAACTGCATTAGTGATCAAGATAGGAATCAAAACTGCCAAGTGAACGAACACGCTGGTAACAGTACTGTAGCCCAACCAGCCGATATGGTACGTCGCAATAAACCCAAACGTTACGCTCCAGATAGTAAAAAGAACCAACATAAAGTACGACTGTAAACTAGGATCTGCCACGTATTTCAACGGATTGAATTTCACGTTCATTATGCTTCTCCAGAGATGTACCACTTGCATCACCGATGTTCTAAAAAAATTGGGCTTGGTCATAAATTTCTCCGATATTAATTAATATTTTCATTGTTCCTGGAGAGAGTTTCTCTTTTCATGTACATATCGTGCGATAGAATATGATCCCAACGACGTCCACCCGCTCCAGTACTTTTCTGCGCCGTTGCATTGCTCGCCAGCCCCTACTTTTCCCGGGCGGCTCCACAATTTTCTCGACTATCCCTCTAAGCGTTACTACAAAGTAGCCGTGCTCAACTAGCGCATTACATAGACAAATTGGCCTCGGACAGAAGCAGAAAACTTTCTTGCTTGCGCCGAACAGGCCTCTCTCCCTGTCTATCTTTTTAACTTAGAGCCAAATTCTTCTTCCGTCAAAATTATATCCACATTAGACTTAGACAAATAATGTACACGTTGTCAAAATCGCTCAACAACCCAACACCCTGCAACTTTAGCTCGAATTTGTCTAAGTTATTGCATAAGTAAAATGCCATTCAATGCGCCCTCGAACTTATACCCGCCAGGCGGGATTAAAAAATCCCCATAAGACTGCCGCTTACCCGCCCGTCCGAACGCTTATGTTTGCTATAATTGGACAAAATAATAATAATAACTTTATGAAAAAATTCACTCTCATCACCCTCCTCTCTTTGGCTACGTCTTTTGCTTCACCTTTTACTTGGAGTGCAGACTTTGCTTCAGGCATAGCAGCCTACCAAGCTGGAGATTTCAAAACTGCCTTATCCGTGTGGAAGCCATTAGCTCAACGAGGCAACGTACGCGCACAAAACTTTCTGGGATTCATGTACGACAATGGCGAAGGGGTTCTAGAAGACGATTTAGAGGCCGTCAAATGGTACCGCATGGCAGCCGAACAAGGCCACGCAAAAGCCCAATATGGTCTGGGAGTCATGTTTGCAAATGGCGAGGGGGTACCACAAAGCAATGTCTACGCGCACATGTGGTGGAACGTAGCTGCATCCAACGGCGATAAAAAAGCCAATGAAAACAAATCCATCATAGCCAGACAAATGACACCTCAGGAACTGGCGAGTTCCCAAAAACTTGCAATTGCATGCGCACGGAAAAATTACATGAATTGTTATAAAAGAACATCCTCCACCGCTTCCAAAAAATACACCCGCTCCCAGTAGGAGTAAAAAGCGAAGACCAGTGCCCATCACCAATCAAATACTTGCAAACAGCCATAATCGACAATCTATAGTCATCAATAGGCAGAAAAATGAAAATAGGGGCGAGAGAAAAAGTGCAGACCACAGCCATGCTATTCAGAGCAGCGGTATTTGCTAAATACTCAACACTTGGCGTCAGCGTCATTGCACTTTATGCGACTAGTTAAACTCCCTTTCTCACCAAGTAACGAAAAACACGCTCGCTCTCCCCACATAAAAACCACTTTACCGGCAGGCTTCATCACCAGCGCTCGATTATTAAAAAACCAATTTTGCCTTATTGCCCAGAAATGCACTGATAACTAGTATGATTTTGAAAAGGGACGAAATTAATAATTTGAGGAATGATAAATGACCTATTTAATTGTAATGGCCTTGCTATTAGCGTTTGTACAAGTTGGGATGCTACCGCTGATATTTAATCTGGCTAACGTTAATTATCTCTTGGGGAACAGAGATGAGAGTAATCCTGACAACGTTCTTGTAGGCAGAGCAAAGAGGGCGGGAAGTAATCTGCTGGAAAGCCTACCCATCTTTTTAGCGCTAGCGATTCTGTCCGTTGTCCTTAAAAACGACAATTCGGACCTAATGCTTTACTGGCTGGTGTTAAGAGTTGCTTATGCAATCAGTTATTTAATCGGCGTAGCTTATTTAAGAACGCTGCTATGGGGTGGTTCGGTTGTTTGCATGGTCATGATGGCGTTAGCGTTGCTCTAACTCTTTAGCGCGCTCCAAGCAGACCAACAAAAACCGCCCTAGAGATAGTGCGGTTTTTTGCCTTCTACTGATCGCCCGCCACCACCCCGCCTTATGATTAAAAACTTGCGAACATCAAGGATTTTAAGAAATTCACGAGCAAAGTCTTTTTGGTAAAAGCCCTCAAAGCCACTCTTACCGCATAACCTTGAAAACACTACCTTCCCCAGCCCAATTTACTAACCCGATGCCGTAGCCATCTTAAAAGGGATCGTGTATCGGATCTTCCGTATTCAAACCCGAGGCTTTTAGCTCTTGCCAAAATTGAGGAGCGCCACCCGCCCATGCTTTGGTTTGGTTTGGTTTGGTTTGCACATCAAATCTGGTTTTCTACTCTGGCTGAATGTCGTGCAAAGCGATAACGTCACCTGAACGTGAGTAACGTGAGTAACGTGAGTAACGTGAGTAACGTGAGTAACGTGAGTAACGAATAAAATCTTCTTTAGCGCCCTCGTAACCGTGATCGCCGCATATAAACAAAAAATCGAGTTTATTCTTTCCAAGATGACGCTCTAGTCGTTTTGCGATTTCATCAAGACCGCTATCACCCTGCCAAAACGTCACGTCTTTGTCATGACGTAGTGTTTGCAGGCGCTCAATTCGAAACCTGTTATTGTCGAGATCAATTGACAAAATACTTGCTTGTTTTCCCGCGGCAATGGAAAACAGCAGCGCGCTACCGCCTCGCCTACCATCAATCTCTTACATCTGCTGAGGCGCAAGTATATCGACTCCATGCTGCAATTTTAGAAACTCAGGCTTCTGCTGCGCCACACGGTACTGATGGATGTTCTTCATGTACTCCAGTTTTGCACCTAACTCGGGCAACTTCTCCAGCAAATCGCGCGCCCTTTTTACGTACTTTTTGGAGGTCGCATAAAGTTTTTCTGAAAGGTGTTTAAAGAGATTTTTCACCAGAGCTCGCTTTATTTTTTTCGCATTAGGTCGTTGTCGACAAACCCAGCGAAAAAAGGTACTCGCCGATATGCGAACTTGGCTTGCAGAAAAACTAATCCAGTCAAACCAGAATGGCCCTGCCCTCTAACGAACCCTCGGCATACAGTCGAGGCTCTTCTCCACAAGTAAAATCCAGCCTGCAGTTGCGACAATACCTCGAGATCATCACCTAACCGAAAAAATACAACGATAGAAAATAATCAACTAGAATTTTTGTCTAATTTAGGCGATGTTTAGGCACGAGAGAGGAAGATGTTATGGATTTATACGATGCAATGAGCACTTTGCGTGCTGTGCGCAGATTGCGCCCTGACCCAATTGATGACGAAGTCATTGAACGCGTGCTGACAGCGGCCACTTGGGCCCCTACTGGTGGCAATACACAGCCCTGGCGCATTGTTGCGGTAACAGACCCGGCAAAGAAACAGGCACTACAAGATCTTTATAGCCCCCACTGGGATAGCTATATCCCAGGCTACGAAGCCCGACTAGAACATATGGAAGAAGACGCCAAAACTTCCAGCATTAAGGCCATGGAAGCTGGCAACTACCTTGCTAGCCACATGCACGAAGTACCCATGATCGCGGTATTTTGTTTTAACCCTAAATTGATGGCCATTACCGACGCTGAACTAGACCGACCTAGCGTAGTGGGCGGCGGATCAGTTTACCCAGCCGTACAAAATTTTTTACTCGCCTGTCGTAACGAAGGGCTCGGTTGCGTGCTGACCACCCTCCTTTGCTACGAAGAAGACTCAGTCAAGGCATTACTTAATTTACCTGAAGATTGGTATACCTGTGCTCATGTACCTATCGGTTATCCCGTCCTAGGCGGCCATGGCAGCATAAGACGCCGTGATATGAAGCAAATGGTCCGCTTCAATGAGTGGTAACTACACAAAATTGAATCCGTTTACGAGCGTTGAAGGTTCGGGGGAAGAGTGCAATGGATAAGCCGAGCACAAAACAAACTCGTTATCAACAAGATGTAGAATTTGATGGCCCGTTAGTATTACCACTGCCTAAGGCGACGCGAGACCTAAACCAAGCCCAAGAAGATTTGCGAACCCACGGTTGCTGCATTGTTAGCGAGGTCTTAGACAAGCACACGGTCAGCGATCTAAGCGCGCGAATAGACCGTCAGTTTGCTGCTGAGGTTGCCCTTGGCGAGCAATGTCCAGACCGGGGCGCAAGCAACAAAATTGTTATTCCAAATCTTGTGAACAAGGGAAAGCACTACTTAGACCTAGTAGAGCGACATGAAACCGAGGCCCTGGCTGAATTTTTATTAGGCAAAGATTTTTTGCTCTCCAGCCTTACCGCCCACATGTTTCTAGGTACCACCCCCGCAATTGAACTCATCCACCGCGACCAAGGTCAAATACCTGCATCGGTAGAGTTTCCAGCCATTTTCAATCTCTTTTACACCCTAGATGACTTCACCCCCCAGCGCGGCAGCACAGTAGTCTTTCCTGGCAGTCATCGCTGGCCACTTAAGCACCGAGTTCATCCTCCCAAAGCAGAATTAGGCCACCAAGTAAATCTAGCCGCCGGCAGCCTTTTCGCTTTCGACGGAAGACTGTGGCACGGCACTGGCGCGAATCAGGAAGGACATAGGCGACGGGCAATTTCAATATTTTGCTGCGCGCCTTGGGTACGCCAACAAGAAAATGCTGCTGCAGCTACGTCCCACGACATATTCGATGCAGCCAGCGCCAAACTAAGAGCGAGACTCGGACTTAAAACCTACGGCACTCTAGGCAACATTAATGGCACAAGAATAGAGCATCAGCGCATTGCATTTGGCAATGTCGACGTCGCTTTTCCCAATGAACTAATTGGGGAAAATGCGGAACTTATTCCGCTGCGGCAATCTAGAAAACTAGATTAATAGGTAGCAAAGCGCTTTTTCGAGAAGCGCCTAGTAATAGGCAATCTCGTGATTAACATATCTCTGTAAATTAATTTGAGGGGGAAGGTTTTGTCACAATACAAACCGTTGAGTACTTATCAACTTGCATCCTATGGCGCACCAGCAATGCCGTTGTCTATGGTTGCACTGCCACTGGCCGTTTATCTCACTCCAGTTTATGCAGATTCTGCGGGTTTCGGGCTGAGCCTAGCATTTGTCGGCTTGATGCTGGCCCTCTCTAGAGTGTTTGATGGATTAACAGATCCCATTGTTGGTTTTATTTCTGACCGTATACGTACCCGCTGGGGGCGGCGTAAACCCTTTATTCTAATTGGCATGCCCATTTTTATGGCGGGGGTTTGGCTCCTCTGGATACCGCCTATAGAATTCACTGAAGTGACCTGGCTTGGCTTAACCTTCAATACTGGCTACCCCTATTTGTTAGGCGCGCTGGTGATACTTTATATCGGCGCCACCATCCAAGACGTACCCTATTCCGCTTGGGGGGCCGAACTTGCTAGAGATTACAACGAGAGAACATTAGTCATGAGTTGGAAAGAGGCTTTTACAGTCTCAGGCTCACTGATCGGCGCGCTTTGCCCAGCTGTTATCGTTTTTTGGGGTTACACTGCCCCTGCTGACAATGTCTACTTTTTGACCATTGGGCTAGTCATAGTTATGCCCTTCTTGGTCTTTAACCAACTCAAAGTAGTACCTGAGTATCCGGTCAAAGAAACCAATACGGAACGCTTACCCCTGCGCGAAAGCTTCAAATACGTGTGGGCCAACGAACCCTATCGCAAACTAGTCATCATATTTCTGTTCTCTACCATTGGTTCAGCAATGACTAACTCGCTGAGTTTTTTCTTTGTTAAACATGTCTTATTAGCTGGCGATTTATACGGCTTCTATTTAGCCCCCTACTTCCTTTCGCAAATTGTAGCTATACCGCTGTGGTTTAAGCTGTCAGGCAAAATTGGCAAACACCGCGCCACCATGGTCGCTATTTTTTGGTACGCCCTTTGGTCCTGCTTTATTCCCCTCATAGCTATGGCCCCGCAAATTTGGTTTGAAACATTCGAACTAAGTAAAACCCTCGCTTTCTTACCAGACAGTTGGCTAGCGGGACTGAACGAGCGTTTTGAAGGCATACCCACCGGTAAGTTCGCTTTTTTCATTGGTGTAATGTGCCTTAAAGGCAGCGCAATCGGTGCACTGAGTGCGCTGCCTTACGCAATGGCCGCAGACGTAATCGATTTGGACAGTTCACGCACCGGTAAAAGGCAAGGCGGCGCGTACTTCAGCATTTGGACCATGACCCGCAAACTCGCCTATGCGGCAGGCCTGATCGTAGGCACTACCACTGCGACCATAGTTGGCTTTAACTCTTTGGCTGATCCAATAGACGCACCAAATACTGCTTATTCACTACTGTGGTTGGCGTGTTTATATTCAATCGTCCCCGCCATTTTTAAATTTGTGGCAATGCCATTGCTTTGGAATTATTCGTTAACCGAGGAAAAGCTGGCTCAGATTCAAAAGGAAATTGACGGTGCTAAGGTAGCGACAACCTAGCGGTTGTCTGGCGTTATGAGGCTGCGCTGACCACAGAGGGTCAGCGGCTATTTTACAAGGGTTGCGGTGAGACTAAGGTTTAGGCGCCGGTATAAAGCGGCTCAAACTTCACTAAGCCTATTTATGCGTCGCGCCAAATTTTGCCGCGTTTTTGCACCGCATCGAGCATCGACCAATCACCTTGAGGTAATTCAAAACCCTTTGGAAACGGAGCTCTAGGCTCTATTTCTAACGACACCATTACCCGTTCGTCACGGTAATAACATTGCATTACCAAAGTCACTACCGGTGTCATAACTGGGTGCCCTTCTAACTCTGACTGCAACTGTTCCAGTGGCATATCGCTGCCTAAAGCAGAGGCAAGCGCATAAGCAATGCCTTCACGAATTTGTGCCTCATTAGCGCGGGCAGAGTCTAAAATATCGGCAAAAATTGTTTCGTCATCTGCACCGGGCACACTATAGATTGCACTCGAGGGTACGATCATCCCAACTAACACATGAAGCGCTTCTCGCTCTTCAACACTAAACAAGCTGTCTGTTGCTATAGTATCGCTCATAAAAGTCCTCTTCTCTAAATCAATAGTCAGCATTCATAATCAGCGCTAATAGGTTAGGTTCGTAAAACCTACTGCTGAAGTTAGTCAAACAAATGGGTTAAACGCTTTTTGATTTGGTCAGTAATATATAGCGCCAAAGTCTGGATAGTCCGAGTTGGATTCACACCAGCGCTGGTTACAAAGATACTGCCATCTACAATGAACAAATTCTTTACGTCGTGGCTGCGCCCCCATTCGTTGACCACAGATTTTTTTGGATCTGTGCCCATCCTGGCTGTACCCATCAAATGCCAGCCACCACTGGCGAGTGGCTTCTCAATAATCAAATCTGTGGCGCCGGAGGCGCGCAAGGTTTCTGAGGCACGAGCCACAGCAAAGTCCAACATCTTCTGCGAATTATCGCTTATGCTGTAGGTCATCTTAGGCGCTGGAATCCCATGGGCGTCCTTCATGTTCGGGTCCAAGGTAACTGTGTTGTGCTCCTCAGGTAAATCTTCACAAATAGCCACCATACCGGCGATCCGATTAAACAGTTTACGGTAGGCATCATGATGACCCGCACCCCACGGAATGCGCCCGGAATGCACGCCCGTTAAGGCAGTTGCTACCACGCCCCGGCCTCTAGTGGTCTCATAGGTAAAGCCGCGGAGAAAATCTCGATCTTCGCCGGTTTCATAAAACTGCTGGCTCCAAATACTGTCGTGCGGTCCGCGGTAGCCATCTAAAGGTTCGTCAAATACGCCTTGAATAGACGCATAGGGATGGAGCATCAAATTTTTACCAACCAGGCCTGAACTATTGGCCAACCCATCTGGAAATTGCTCCGATACAGAATTAAGCAGTATGCGCGGCGTACCCACGCCGTTACAGGCCATGATGACCACATGAGCAGGCTGAAATTGTTGAACCCCATCTGCATCGAAATAAGTTACCCCAGAGGCTAAACCATCCTCACCAACATTAATCTCTTTCACTCGACACCAAGTGCGTAACTCCACACCCGCGCGAACGGCTTCTGGCCAATAAGTAATGTCAGTGCTGGCTTTGGCACCTTGGGCGCAGCCATGAATACAAGCACCTAGGTTTATACACGGCGCCCTACCGTTATAAGGCTGAGTGGCAATAGCCGAATCCGACGGCCACCAGTGCCAACCTAGCTGATTAAATCCCTCCGCCAATTTTTGCCCCGACTTACCCATAGGCAGCGGCGGCATTAAAGATTGTTTAGCTGGATAGGCAGGGTCCCCGGCAAGTCCTGAAACCCCAGTTATACGGTCATTTTCTGCGTAAAACGGCTCTAAGTCGCCATAGTCTATGGGCCAGTCATCAGCCACGCCATCTAACGACTTAACTTTAAAGTCGGACGGGTGAAAGCGCGGATAATGCCCTGCATACAAAACAGTCCCGCCACCCACGCCATTAAAATTGGCGATCTTGATCGGTGAGTCGTCATCATTTACCGGGTAATCTCCGGGTTGCTGACGGCGATTTGGACTGATACTGAAATCCGCTTGCGCACGAGCTTCCCAGTCTCTGCCCGTAGTAGGATAGTCAGCGGGGTTGGTCCAGCCCCCCTGCTCTAGGCAGACAATACGCATTTTTGTTTCAGCCAAATTCCACGCAGCAGTGGCCCCAGACGCACCAGCGCCAATGATCAAAATATCCACTGGCGAAAAATCAATAGCAGTACTCATACTATTTTTACGCCTCTGCTCAAACGCTGGACCAAGTAATTATTATTGTTCACAAACTCCCCCGATAGAAATTTTAGCCGTCGATCTAATAAACGATCATGTAGCAATAATGCAACGATTTGGAATTCCCTGCCACATTGGGTTGTGCAAATACAGATCACGCGTAGCGAACCTCAGTTATGTATAATCTTCCCCCTCGGCCCTGGAACTGAAAACTTCCAAGAGGATCTGCGCATAAGAATAAGTCTATTTGTAGGAGTACGTAATGAGTCATGCAACACCGGTTTTAGTAGGCATCAGCCATCTGGAACAACGCTTCCAAGATTTCGCCTCGGCGAAAGAACCTGTAGAACTCATGATAGACGCGGTCAAAGCCGCAGCAGCAGACGCGGGCAGCAGCGAACTGCTTAACGCAAATTCAGTCCGTGTTATCAAAGGCATCTGGGGGTATCAAAACCCCGCTAAAGCCGTTGCAGAGGCTATAGGTTGCCCAAATGCGCAAACGGCCCTGTCGCCGTTTGGCGGCAATTACGTCCAGTCTGTCTTAAACCTGAGCGCCTTAGACATTCAAAGCGGCACCCACGATGTGATCATTTTGACTGGAGCAGAATGTGGCAATTCTCAAGCCAAGGCCGCCAAAGCGCAGCATGACCTTGGTTGGGCAGAACTGCCGGGCACTCCTGACCTGCAGATCGGTGAAGAAAAGGATATGCGCCACGACGCCGAACGCGCCATTCGTTTAGGCCGCCCAATTCAAATTTATCCCATTATGGAAACTGCCCTGAGAAATGAGCTGGGCATGAATGTCGATGACCACATGAAGCACATCTCCGAGCTTTGGGCTGGCTTTAGTGCGGTGGCAGCAAAGAATCCTAACGCTTGGATCCGCGACGCTAAAACCGCCGAAGAAATTCGCACAATTTCTGCTGTCAATCGACCTGTATCGTTTCCCTACCCTAAGTTTTTGAATTCCAATAGCGCCGTGGACCAAGCTGCTGCGCTGATTTTATGTTCAGAAGAAAAGGCCGAGTCGCTTGGGATTCCTAGAGAAAAATGGGTTTATCCTTGGGCGGGCAGCGACGCTCAGGATCATTTTCACCTGTCTAATCGAGACAACTTGCACAGCTCCCCAGCCATTCGCCTTGCGGGCAAAAAGTGTCTCGAGATGTCTGGTATGACGCCAGCAGACATCGACATGGTAGACGTCTACAGCTGTTTCCCGGTCGCAGTGCAAATTGCAGCCAGAGAGTTAGGCTTGGACACCAGTAAACCGTTAACGATCACCGGTGGGTTAACCTGGGCCGGCGGCCCTCTAAATAACTATGTGATGCATTCAATAGTGCGCATGGCGCAATTACTCAGAGCAAAGTCAGGCCAAAAGGCAATGATCACAGCAAACGGCGGCTATATTACCAAACATGCTTTTGGTACCTACTCCACCGACCGTCCAGAACAACCTTTTCAGCACGCTGACCTGCAAGACCAAGTTGACGCGCTGCCGAAACGAGAAGTGGTTATGGAGCACGTTGGCGAAGGTGTAGTAGAGGGATATTCAGTTATGTACGGGCCTAAAGGCTTAGATAAAGCTTTTGTCGCCACTCGCCTGCCTGACGGCCGCAGAGCTTGGGGCACCTCACAAGATGCAGACCTAATGCAAAGCATGACCAAAGAAGAGTTTGTGGGTCGACCGGTGAAATTAGCCAATCATGTCGCAACTTTTTAATAAGCAGTCTAACAAGCGGTCAGAACCATTGAGTAAAACACAACAGATAGACGAGCCCGAACAAGGATTCCCAGCCGGCATTGGTAGGCGTTTAGGCGCCTTGATGTACGACAGTTTGCTGATTTTAGCGCTGTGGTTTTTGACTGGGTTTATCTGGATACCGCTAAGTGGCGACGTTGTTACAGGCGCCGCCTTTCAGCTGACGTTACTTGTTGAGACTTTCGCTTTCTACGCATATTGCTGGCACAAGAACGGAGAAACTCTGGGCATGCGCGCGTGGCACATACGCTTAGTAGATGAATCAGGTACTGGCGTAAGCCCAAAGCAAATCGCCATCCGCTCTGTAGTTGCGCCTGTCTCATTGGCATGCGCATGCCTGGGTTACCTTTGGCTATTTGTCAGCAAGGACAAGCAAACTTGGCATGACAAGGCCAGTAAGACATTGGTTGTGCACCTGCCACGATAAATGCGCCGTTTGGCCGCTCAGGACCGCGACCACCTTTGTTCAAAGACTCAAATAAGCTCCGACCAGCCCAAACTCGGCTTGCTGAATCGAATCTAAGCCTATTTTGTCTCATTTCTTTCCAGCCTTTTTCCGTCAATAACGCTAAACTTAGCGTTCACAACTCCAATTACTGATGTGGATTAATCGAACATGAATTTTACCCTTGCAAGTGGCGAGCTCACAGCTGCCAGAACCCCATGCCTTGTGACTAGCTTTCAAGTTGCTAAAAAAGTCGCAAAGGCGTCAGGAAACCAAAGCGCTTTTAGTCGCGCTACCCAAGATTTTAAAGATAGCGTTGGCAGTACCCTGTGCGTTCAAATGGAAGGCGCAGTAGCAAGGCTGTTAATCATTGGTGGCACCAGCGAGGCATCGGCAGCAAACTTTGCTAAAGCCTGCGATGTAGCAGCAAAGACTCTAATCAAGTTGCCTATCGCCCAAGCACTGGTTGGGCTACTAGACACTAAAGTAAAAGGCAAAGATGCAGCATGGAAAGCGCAAACCCTGCTCCAAGCCATCAGCCACGCCTCGTACCAATATAATCGTCATAAGAGTAAGCCAAAGCCGCCTCACCAACTCAAGCGCGTGCGAATTCAAGCGCCTGCAAAAAATAGTCCTTCAGTGCAGCGCACCATTTCTCTGGGCAACGCCTTAGATGCGGGCATGGCTCTTACAAAAGACTTAGGCAACGAGCCGCCTAACGTTTGCACCCCTCTTTACCTGTTGGCTGAAGCCAAAAAAATGGCGCGCAACCCAAAGGTAAAAGTGAGCCATTTAGATGAGAAAAAAATGCTCGCAATGGGCATGGGTGCATTTATGGCTGTCTCTCAGGGTAGCGATAACCCGGGCCGAATGATCATTATCAATTATAACGGCGGCTCTAAGAATCAGGCTCCCATCGCGCTAGTAGGCAAAGGTATTACCTTTGACACTGGCGGCATTTCCCTCAAGCCACCGCCGGCAATGGATGAAATGAAATACGATATGGGCGGTGCTGCTGCCGTTTTGGGCGCTACCAAGGCCGCCATTGAAGCCAAGCTTCCAATCAATCTGTTAACTATTGTTGCAGCAGCGGAAAACATGCCCAGTGGTGGCGCTACTCGCCCCGGCGACATTGTCACGACCAGTTCCGGCAAAACCGTAGAAATCTTAAACACTGATGCGGAAGGCCGCTTGGTTCTGTGTGACGCCCTTACCCACGCGCAAACTTTCAAGCCGCGCACAATTATTGACGTAGCAACACTCACAGGTGCTTGCATCATGGCGCTAGGCAGCCATGCCAGCGGACTATTCGCCAACGATGATGCATTAGCTGACGACTTGTTAGAGGCCGGACAGGACACAGGCGACCGAAGCTGGAGACTGCCTTTGTGGGATGACTACCAAGCAGGTCTTAATTCGAACTTTGCTGACATGGCCAATGTTGGTGGGCGCGGAGCAGGCAGCGTTACCGCTGCATGTTTCCTCTCGCGCTTTGTCGACGACACACCTTGGGCGCACTTAGACATTGCCGGCAGCGCTTTCAACGGCGGTGCCAATAAAGGTTCTACTGGTCGTCCAGTACCCATGTTGTTCAAATATTTGGTTAACCAAAGCTAGAGCGGCCTGACTAAGTGACTCGGGTAGATTTTTACGTCTTAGAAGACCTCAGCGAAGATGCTGCAATGCGCTTCGCCTGCAGGCTCTGCCTCAAGGCGATACAAGGGGGCATGCCAGTGCACGTGCAACTTGAGGACAAAGCCCAAGTTGCAGCAATGGATACGTTACTTTGGGACTACCCGAAACATCGCTTTTTGCCGCACCAGGTAGTGGCAGGAACCACTGAAGCAGCTGCCGAGCAAACAGAAAGCGCTAATGCAACTGATTCAGCGGAAAAAGAAGCAGAAAGCAAAGATCAAACCAATATCCAAACCAGCGAGCAAGCCCGAGACCGAGCAAAAAACGGTGCCGGTGTTAAAAGCCCAATCCATTTAGGCTGTGATGGCCCTCTCCACGACGGCGGATTATTAATTAATCTAGCTTTCCAAGTACCCAGTTTTTTTGGGCGCTTCGACCGCGTAGCTGAAATTATCGTCGGCGAGACCAAAGATCGGGGGCGAGAGCACTACAAATTTTATCGTGATCGCGGTTACCCTTTGCATCATCACGACCTGAAAGATTGGGAGAATTAGGCGAATGAACCCAAGCTCATTTTATATAAGCCCGCCGAAGGCAAACCTAAGTATGCCAAAATCCGATATAACAAACGTAGATATAGAGAACCATGGACACTAGTTTTAATCCGGAAAAAATAGAACAAGACCTTTACCAAGGCTGGGAAAAGGCAGGTCATTTTGCACCCAAGGGAGAAGGCGACGGCTATTGCATCCTTATTCCTCCCCCGAATGTCACCGGCACCCTGCACATGGGCCATGCTTTTAATCAAACACTAATGGATTCATTGATCCGCTATCAACGTATGTTAGGTAATCGCACCTTGTGGCAAATGGGTACAGACCACGCTGGCATAGCAACGCAAATGTTAGTAGAACGACAGCTTGCAAGCGAGGGCACCAACCGTCACGAGCTTGGCAGAGAAGCCTTTATTGAGCGCGTTTGGGACTGGAAAAAGCAATCTGGCGGCACAATTTCGCAACAAATCAGGCGCATGGGCTCAAGTATTGATTGGACACGCGAACGCTTCACTATGGATGACGGCTACGCCGAAGCGGTGCAAACAGCCTTCATTCAACTGTTCGACCAAGGCCTAATTTACCGCGGCACTCGGTTAGTCAATTGGGACCCTGAACTGGGTACCGCTATATCTGACTTAGAAGTTGAGAACAAAGAAGAGCAAGGCTTTCTGTGGCACTTTCGTTACCCCTTGGCTAATGGCGCGACAACCAAAGAAGGCGATGGTTTTTTGGTTGTGGCTACCACAAGACCAGAGACCATGCTGGGAGACACAGCCGTTGCTGTGCATCCGGATGATGAGCGTTACGCACACCTTATTGGCGCAACAATTACACTGCCCTTGGTTGGACGCGAAATTCCAGTTATTGCAGACGACTATGTAGATATGGAATTCGGCACGGGTTGCGTAAAGATTACCCCCGCGCACGATTTTAACGACAACGAAATGGGCGCTCGGCATAACCTTGAGTCCATTAACATCTTAACACCTGAAGCGAAGATCAACGACGATGCGCCAGAAGCCTATCGCGGCTTAGACCGCGTGGTTGCGCGGAAGCAAATTATTGCCGATCTAGATGCTCTACAACTACTAGCTGCTATTGAAGACCATAAACTTATGGTCCCCAGAGGCGACAGATCTAACGCAATCATTGAGCCGTACCTTACAGACCAATGGTTTGTAAAAATTGCGCCGCTTGCGGAACCCGCAATCAAGGCAGTTGAAGACGGCAGCATTAAATTTGTGCCAAAGCAGTATGAGAATACCTATTTCTCGTGGATGCGCGACATCCAAGACTGGTGTATCAGTCGCCAGCAATGGTGGGGCCACAGAATTCCTGCTTTTTACGATGATGCAGGCAACATCTATGCTGCGGAAGACGAAGCCAGCGCACGCAAAAAATATGACTTGACCGACGACGTTAGACTCAACCAAGACAACGATGTTCTAGAAACTTGGTTTTCATCAGCGCTATGGCCAATGGCTACCTTGGGGTGGCCTGAAAAGCATGCGGATTTAGAAGATTACTTACCTTCCAGCACGCTAGTAACCGGTCACGACATTATATTCTTTTGGGTAGCCAGAATGATCATGATGACACTGCACTTCGAGAAAAAAGTGCCCTTCGATACCGTTTACATTCACGGCTTAGTCCGTGATTTTGAAGGCCAGAAAATGTCCAAGTCTAAGGGCAATGGTTTGGATCCTTTGGACTTTATCGACGGCATCGGCTTAGAAGAATTAGTCACTAAGCGCACCAGTAACCTTACCCAGCCTAAGATGGCCAAGCGCATAGAAAAGCAGACTCGTAAAGACTTCCCGGAGGGCGTAGCTGCCTACGGAACCGATGCACTTAGATTCACATTCTGCGCGTTAGCAACTACCGGCAGAGATGTTCGCTTTGATACCAATCGCATTGAGGGTTATAGAAACTTTTGCAACAAACTGTGGAACGCCAGCAAGTTTGTATTAATGAATACCGAAGACGTTGATCTAACTGAAGCGGTTGACGAAGCCACACTAAGTTCGACCGACCGTTGGATTCTGAGCAAAACCAGACGCATGGTCGAAGACGCAAAATTTGCCTTGGAAACTTATCGCTTTGACATTTTTGCCAGCAGCATTTATGAATTTGCTTGGCATGAATACTGTGACTGGTATTTGGAACTGACAAAGTCGTTACTGTGGAACGAAGAAATAGACCCCTCGCTGAAAAAAGCAACCCAACGTACGTTGCTCGAAGTGTTAGAGATTTTGCTACGCACCGCGCACCCTGTAATGCCATTTATTACCGAAACGCTGTGGCAACAAATTGCTCCTCGCCTTGGTCTTATTGATGCTTCTGCAAATGCCTTAGAAACCAGCATCATGCTGCAAAGCTACCCTGACCCAGAAAAAATCATTAACGACCCGGCTGCAGAGGCACAGATCGAATGGTTGAAAGCCGTAATCACTGGCATTCGCAATATTCGCGGTGAAGCGAACATTAAGCCAAGTAAAGAAATCACCTTGCTCCTGCAAGGCGGCAGCACAGCGGATCGTATTGGCGCAACGGAAGGAAGTGAAATGCTTATGCGTTTGGCCAATGTAGCCGAAATCACTTGGTTAAAAGACGGCGATACCCCCCCAGCAAATGCTCTGAGCCTAGTGGGTGAGCTTAAAGTAATGGTGCCTTTAGCAGGACTGATTGATATAGCCGCAGAGCAGGCACGGATAAACAAAGAAGTTGAACGCATCCGTGGTGAGATAGAACGCATAGACAAAAAACTCAGCAATGAGTCATTCGTGGCAAAAGCGCCTAGTGAGGTAGTTGATAAAGAACGCGCAAGAGCTGTGGAGTTTGCTGCCACGCTGGAAACCCTATCTGAACAGATGGAACAATTAGCCTCTTTAGTTTAAGCGCTGTGCAATAGGCCGAGACCAGGATGATCTCGGCCTAGCGTTAATTATCGCTAAAATGCCTTCACTACCAACCATCACCTCATACGCTTTCCAGAAAGAGCCGAGGCAACGTCGGTTGTTCTTCGCTTTCAAATTGTTCAACAGCCCCACTCTTAAACTAAAAGCTAAAACTAGAGCACTTTAAAACCTCTTAGCTCAGTTACCAAAGTGGCCTCATCATTTGACTGACGGTATTGATATACCCACCCTTGAAGCACCACATGCGTTTGAGGTGCAGATCCAATACCTATTGCGCTTACCCGATAAACGGCTTCGGCTGAGAAATCAGTGGAATCCAAAGTCTCTACCATGACGCAGGGCGACTCCGCTGCTGCTTCAGGAGTTAAATTTATAGGTAAGCAATTGACTGATTGCCATGCCGATAACGCCTGCAAATTACGGTCAAAAGAATGCACCAAATATTTACCCCCGGCCCCTTGACCACTGAAGTGATTGGGGCGAAAACGAGATATGTCAGCAAGGGCAATATCCAGCGCTGCGAAAGCCGCATTGCGGGCGATAAAGTCGTCAACAAAACTCTGGCTTGCATAGACACCCAGCCGACTCACAGTTACCCCGGAGACAGCGACCAAAGAAAGTAGAAATAGCAGAAACAAGCTAACCATAAGCACAAGGCCTCTTTGGCTGAAAAAAGGAGACGAGTGATGAGAACCTTTTTGATTAAAACATTTAGCCGACAAATGCAATTTGACGGATGAGTGCTTGTGCCTTGGTGTAAGCTCAAAGCACGTCTCTGATTGTATTTTAGAATTCTGTTTAGGGTTTGGATGCAATTCTCTTGCTGCATTGGCAACATTCAAGATCCAACCTGAAAAATCATTTATACCAACAAACCTCAAGGCGAAACCCCTAGCACTCTGGGCCGTATATTTTGCAGGGCGTAGGTCAGGCTAAAGCTGCGCGACAAAGCGTAATCTTGCTCACCTCCTTCGCCCCTTCCATCAATAACACCGAAAACGCTTTCTATACCAAACGATACCCAGATAAATGCCACAACTGCCCCCGTTGGAATTTCGTCCCATTGGTAATACCCAGCCACACTTCCTTCGAGAAATAGTTCATCCACTTCCCTCTGTTCACCTGCAATGGGACCGCGCTTTACGCCATACAACACCTGCATGTCGCTAACACCCCTAACTAGTTCAATGGGCCTTGAGTTGCCCTCTTTCTGCCACAACGAGTAAAGTGTATTACCTCGAACATCAGCTGCTTGACTGATGCCGACAAAGAAAACAGTAGTGCTCACATGGGCCAGAATACTGGCTGTCGTAAAGCCACCCAGAGATAAAGACAAACCCGCAACAGTTTCATCACCAAAGTCGGATGTGCCCACCCGCGCGTTACCAAATGAGCCACTGCCCTCATTCCAACCTAGACTGACCATTGAACCGGTACGTCTAGCACCTGTGGCGTTAAACAACGCAGCTTGATTGCAATCTGCGAGAATCAGAATATCGCCATTGTCTGGTTTAAGATGATGGACATCTACTTCTATGAGCAAAGACCTGTCATCCGGCAATTGCCTGACATATCCTGCAAGATCGCCCATACCCCGCAACACCAATATGTCTGCTCCGGGCGCGAGCATATTTTCGTTAATACCGTTATTCGATTTGTGTAACCGTTGCCGGTTAGAAGTTAACGGTAAACGCTCTATGCTTGGTCGAAACCTGCCATTGCCTATATTTTCGAAACCTTCAACAGGTTGACTCAAATCGTATTCAGGCAGGTCTTGCCAGGCACCGCGAAGAAATTTGGCGACATTATTGCCATGACCTAAACACCCAACGTAGCCAGCGCGATCAGCTGCTCTACTTAGAAAAGCGTCTATCAAGCGCATATTTTCATGCAGGTTGGCTGTCGCTAATGTCCGCCCATGAGTGCGGATAGTGCTGGAAAATACCTGACCTAACGCCACAAGAACCAACAACCCTAAAGAAAGTGAAATCAGCAATTCAACTAAACTGAACCCTGTAAACCTCCTCTGTGATGATCGACTCAAAACTCTGTCAACCGATCTGGCGCAAGCACACAAATTTCTGACAGATTCTATAACTCCCTTATCAACCTTTGGGTCGCATCCTTGGTCACATCTTCGTCCTGATCTTTGCCCTGATTCTTGCCGAACTCTCTGTACAAAGACCTGAATGGATTCCCGCAAAAACAGCGCAAGTCCAACTAGACCCAATGTGACAACGGGCATTATTACCTCACCCCAAAATCTAGGGTTTGCTCGCGCGTACCTAAACCCTGCCAGCGAATCTGCGTTAGTAACCTCGCAGGAGCACCAGAACTGCCATTTAGGGTCAAGGCTAGACGACCCTCAGGCAGCTGAAAAAATATCTGCCCAGCATTTAGATGAGGCAGCCTAAGGGATTCACAGTCATTAAACTCAAGACCGCCTCCAATCAGAGCGCACTGCCACAACGCCACATCGAAATCAGCCTGAGCAGATGCTGAACAGGCTCGGTGCAGACAGGAAGTAGTTGTTTCAGCTGGTTGCTGAAAAGCCACATTGGCATAAGAATCGCCGAATTCACCCTGACTACTTTGGTGACTTCTCATCCGTTGCAATAAATTCTTACTTTCAAGTACCGCTAAAGTACGGTTCAAGCCCTCATTACTTTGATCGAAACTACCAACCATTGCCTCGGTCAGCCCCAGTATGCCAAAGCTCAAAACAACAATGGCAACTTGCAAATCTAATAGCGAAAAACCCTTCACACAAAGTTTGTTGAGCGCAAAATTTAGCCTAGGTGTCATCAGACGCTATCCAATCATTTTCTTCTAACCCAACGATACCATCTGCATTTTCGTCCCAAAACTTTGCGCCTGAGCTACTCAAACCAAGAGCGCCGGCATTCTGGCTGCCGTTGATACTTGTTGCCGTAAGAGCGAACTCTGACTGTGTGCCTCGAATAGAAAGCTGATAGTGGCCCTGGATGTGGCTGACAGGTTGGCAAATATCCTTGGCAATTGGGCCGGCGTTGGCATTGCCAAAACCATCATCATTTGTGTCGGCGAAGCCCAAATAGGACATAGCGCTACCCGCCCTACTTCGCAAAGACTGCGCACAGGCGGTTAAATCAGTCTGAGCAGTTACGCGATAGCTTTGCTGCACATAGACTTGATAATTTGGTACGACAATAAGCGACAAAATCGCTGCAATTGCTAAAGCGACCAACAGCTCTATCAAGGTAAAACCGTAATGCCTTAGCACCACGCGCCCACTTGTCATTACAACTTTGCACCTGCACCAATCGATAGCTCGATCACGGCCGCACACACAGAGAAAAACCTGCTCGTATATAGCGAACAACAATTGGCGGTCTGGTGTTTGGTTTTGCATAACCATAGATATAGCGGCCTAAAGGGTACGCTTCAAAGGCCAAACGCTGATAAGTGGGTAGGCAAATACCTCGTCATGAAGAAAGGCAAAACGGCAAAACGACTTAATCCACGCAGGCTTAAACCAGCAGAAGGACTCTGCCGATTCTCGTTGCTCTACAGGCCTGGACTGGCTATAAATTACTGATGAACCTTAGTAGTATGCCCTCCTGATCAAGACAACTCTGTAGAAGCAGTTTTTAAAAAGAGACCTTATCCGCTGGCTTTTGCCGCATCGGCTTGAGTATCTATTACGCTATTTGCGGCGCTACCTTTTGCGGTAACTAGGGCAAAAACCAAACCGCCCACAGCCCCGGCTGCTACTTGCGAGAGCAACCCTCCAGCACTTCTGGTTACCGCTATTGGGTTAGTACCCATCATCAACCCAAGGCTCACAATCACAGCATAAATAGCCATGGTGCCTGCCAACACATAACCTACGGTGCGCAGATGTGGCACTCGGCGAATAATCAGCGCGCCAGTTAGAAACGCCAACAGCAACGCGACAATTACAATAGGCAAAAACAAGTCCAACATACCCACCAAATCATGCTGCAATGTTTGCACGCGCATTGCGAAATCTACCGCTATGCCCATATCTACAAGATTCAGTAAGTTAATTTGCGAATAGCCAATCACCGCAACAATGTAGGTCGCAACTACTGCCGCCAAAAATCCGTATATCCGTAATAACAAAACTCTACTCCCATAATAAAATTCAGACGCAAAAGCGGCATCAAATGATCGACCGTTCCCGCAATTCGTTGTGGCACAATACCACTGTTAAGCATTTGACCAAACCCAATGAACAAGGAACGCAAATGAAAAAAGCGCAAGAACTGTTTAAACAAATATCTTTCGATACGCGAGTCGTTGGCACTCGCCTCGTTAAGTCATTTGCCTTGACCTTGAGCGTTTTATTCGCAGTACCGAGCAATGCTGCCGAGCAAACTTATCAACTGGAGACCCTAGCCGAGGGCCTGAACTTTCCCTGGAGCGTTGATTTTTTACCCAACGGAGATTTATTGGTCGCGGAACTAGAAGGTACGCTCAAGCGAATTGGTAAAGACGGCAGTTCAAGCAACCCTATTAGCGGTGTGCCAACAGTGTATCGTGCCAGCCAAGGCGGGCTTTTCGACGTACTCTTAGATAAAGACTTCACCACAAACAACACGCTGTACCTTTCCTACGCTGAAGGCGATAGCGAAGAAAATGGCACTACGGTTGCTCGCGCAACGCTAACGGGCGATGCCCTAACTAACGTAGAAGTCATATTTACCGCTAATCCACGCAAGTACGCGCCCCTGCACTATGGTGGCCGCATGGCGTTCACCAGCGATGACATGTTGCTAATTACTACAGGTGATGGCTTCGACTTCAGAGAACACGCTCAAGACCTCAATTCGCACTTAGGTAAAACCATTCGCATTAATAAAGATGGCCGCCCTGCCCAGGGCAACCCGTTCCTACAAGCGCCCAAGGTTTGGACTTATGGTCACCGCAACCCTCAGGGCTTGGCTATTGCCTTAGATGGCACCGTATACCTGAACGAACATGGACCAAAGGGCGGTGACGAAATAAATATCATCGCTAAGGGGAATAACTATGGTTGGCCGGCAATCACTTACGGTAAGGACTACAACGGTGCCTACGTTTCGCCGCTCACGGAGTACCCGGGTATGCAACAACCCGAGCATGTTTGGTCCCCTTCTATCGGACCTTCAGGCATGGCATTTTATGAAGGCGACAAGTTTCCCGAATGGAAAAACAGCCTATTTGTAGGCGCATTGGTGAATATGGAAGTACGCCGCTTAACCATAGAAAATCAGCAAGTGACAGCAGAAGAAACTGTGTTTCCAAAACTAGATGCACGCATACGCGACATTCGCGTGGGACCAGACGGGTTGCTGTATATCATTACCGACGGTGATAAGGGTGCAGTAATCAGAGTCAATCCAGAGTTAAACTAGCCAACCAAAACCAAAGGCCAGGCAGTTGATGTCTGGCTTAAGCTTGGACTTAGTCTTGGACTTGGACTTGGACTTGGACTTGGACTTATTCTTATACTTATAATTGGACCTTCCACTCTGCATCGCGCCTTCGCTTAGATCCTTCGCTTCGCCCCCTTTGCTTAGACCCCTTGCTTAAAACGCTTTGCGCCTTCTCCTAAGACTTAAAAATCTCTTCATCCGTTGTCAGCGCATCCAAATCTATTCCCTTACTGGCAAGGTAGCGCTTGCGTAGGGGGTAGTAGGCAACAGCAATGGCTATCCATAGCATCAGTACAACGATGACTGTGGCGGATAAATCTTGAGCTAGGAAGTACACCCCAACCACGCTGGCGAATTCAGAAAACAAAAACAGCGCCCACATCCAACCTTGGCCAAGCTGAAATACAGACTGCTTGTAGGCTTCGGGATATTTCTTAGGAATTTGCGTGACTACCCAGAATACTATAAACGCTGGAAAACTCGCCGAAATGGTAGCCGCTCTGGCGATGTTGCCGATATCTAGGCCAAAAATCAGCGGCATTGCGCCAACCGCCAACATGCCGAGAATGATCACATACGGTGCCCCATAGCGATTCAGCTCCCCTACCCACTCTGGTAGCAACTTGTCCCAGCTGGCGACCATAAAAGATCTCGGCAATTGAATGAACTGTGAGTTCAAAGTTGTGCAAATAGCCAGCCCAGCACCGGCAATGAGAAAGTAAGTCAATGCCCAGCCCGGTAAAAACGCACGGCCAGCAACTGTCAGCGGCTGGTTAATCATTTCCTGCCAAGGAATAACACCCACACTGGCCAGGGCAACAAACCCGTAAACCACAACAACCGCGAGCGTCGCGGAAATCATTACCACTACAACCGTACGCCGAGGGTTAATCATCTCCCCGCTCAGACCCACCACAAGGTAAGCGCCGCCTGTAGCGAACTTGAGCAAGAAAACCGCGGTAATAAATCCAACAATACCCTTGGGGAACATCGGTTCCAGCAAAGCAGTGTCTAACTGAGGGATAGCGAACCCTGCGTAGAGCGCCAAAGCAGACATAAGAAGGAGTACCAAGAACATCTGAACTTTAGAGGCCATTTGCAGCCCAAACAGATTTGCACAGCCTAGTACCACAATGATCAACAAACCCCATTGGTTAACCGACAACACTGGGAGTAAGGGATTTAAATACAGACCAAAAGAACTGCCGTAGAGACTCAAAGAAATAGTCGCTAGGAGAATAAGCAGAAGCACAATAGAACCCAGCCAACCGCCGCCGATCCTAGAAGACCATGTGTAATAAGCGCCGGTAGCAGGCAAAGAGGTACCAGCGATCATGATGGGTATGGCAACAATCAGTACAAGAATACCAGCAAAGAAATAGGCAAGGATCACAGAGGGGCCGGTCATACCAATGGCGATGCCGGTAAGGGCTACAACCCCAGCGCCGATAATCTGACCGACAGCAATAAAGAACACATCCCAAAAACCGAGTACTCGGCGAAGTTTATTCGTCTGCAAAGTTTGCCTCACTGAAATATGTAAATCACGCGGCCAAACACATTATGGTCAACATTAGACGCTCATCGCTCTCACGTGGCCTCCATCCTAGCGGAAAAATTACCCGCCTGAACATCCCGAAATTTTGGGCGCAACGATGCTATAAAACTACAGCACTGGTTATCGAGTAAATAACTACTGTCACCTTCTCCGAAAAACTTTACGAAGCCTCAAACAGCCTAATAAAAAACTTAGGCGTTATACGTGAAAAAGAGCACTGCGGAATCATGAATACAAAATCCGTTGTTCAAGCTTACAAATTGTTTATCCAACAGGTGGAGGGTATTCGGAATTTTAAGGGCTCTCTGCCCACCTTTGTAAAAAACGTGCACAAGGCTGGCGATTCTGGGTTGACGATGAGTTGTTCATCATTGCTTCAATTGCGCTTCGCTCTGTAGCCGAAATCACTTTATCATCGCGGAAGTAGTGAAATATGTAATATGAATAAAATTTATTATCGCAGCGAATCTTCGGTTGCGTTTTGACGTATTCAGCAAGGCGTTCAGAAATTTCTGAAGTGCGGGGAATCTCTCGTTTAAAACTCTTATTGAGTAGATAGTAGTTAAAATGCCCGTATGTATTTAGCGGGTCAAGATCGAATGGCTCCTGCCCCAAAATTGCTAAAAAATTCTGCAACCCTTCAGCTACCTGTTGGTCATTATCTGAAGTAAAAATTGAGATTAAAGTATCGGCAAGTTCTAATCTTTCCGAGATTTGAGGCAAACTCGCCTCAATATCGGCCAAACGCAACGTCCACAATTTAGCACCCTCTTGAGGGCTTTCTTGCGTTGTATCTGCTTGATTCGTATTTAGAGTCCTAGCCCAGGACCAGGTAGTCATATTGGCATGCGGGGCTGGCCACATATCTTTAAAGCCTCGATTTACCGCGTATGGCATATATTTTATTGTTGAAGATGCATAACAATGACTAATAGATTTTTCACTGATATTGGCTTCCGTGAAATCAAGCAAACGCTCTGCCCACCCATCACTTGGCAAATCGTTTTGAACTGATAGACAAAGTTGTTTGACCTGAGCAAGTGCGGGCTGAAACTTTACCAAATCCTCAGCACGACAAGTTGGTAATGCCGAAATCTGCCATAGGGCAGCTCTACAGCCATCAATCACAGGAACGCCCTGAACCGAAAGGGAATTTAATATCTCGAAATTTGGGTAATCTGTGCCCACCTTTTCAAACTGAAAGCCCCCACGGCTAGCTTGATCTTGCTCGCCACTCTTGATGGAAACCGCACTAAGATCAATAGATACACTTGCACCTGGAGGAAACCAATAGACTTGTGTAACGGTAGTTCTAGCATTTAGCGGGTGTTTTTTGTTGTTATAGGTATAGACGTATACGGCATGTTCACCAGCAGACACCGCAGTATCAAGCTCGCAACTATCATTCAAACTTTCGCTGGAACAGCGCCGTACTTCAGAATTATCAATTGTGACACTAAACTGGGAAATTCCATGGTCCCACATTTTCTGAGGGTCGCCCTTAATGACAAATCGAGCCTCTGCAGTTTTTTCTGGTGGGGGCTCGGCAAAGCTCTTCAACAACGCTTGAAGTTCAGGCGCAATTTTAGGTCGGTTAAGGCGTTCCCACTCCGCTTTGTACTCCTTTTCAGGATACTCTTGCATGACAAAAGCTGAACAAGACCCCCCAAAGCAGTCCACACTCTTGCGTACTTCTGTACGACCAATGATGCGAACCTTAGGGCAAGAGTTGATGATTTTTGTATCTACTTTTGTATCGGTTAACGTTTCTTCAATAACCGTCCGTGCTTCAATTTGTTCACCAAAGAGGTAGCACATTTTTTGCAAACATGCTCCTCGAGCTGATTGAAGTGTCGTTTCCTCGTTATCGCCTTCAGCATCACAGTAAAAGAGATACTTACCATCTAACAATTGATCTGTTTTAAACCAGCGGGGATTATTTTCGTCGTCCTCAGCTTGCAATGTTAGGGAACTCATAGACGCCGCAGTCACCGTCAGCCACAACAATAGTCGATAACCCATATCAGCTCTTCAGGTATTTAACGCGGAATTAGCCCTGCGCGGCACCACAAAAATCGCCTAAACGTCAGCCCACTCCTGAACAACTAGCACTTCCATTTGCGCTTTGAAACGAGAGGGTGTATTCGAGTTCTTGACTGCCTTCTTCACCTCATTTTTCAAATCTTTTTCCGCAACTTCAATCAAGCTAAAAACTTTAAGTAAGCCACGTTCAGAGTCATCGTTATTAGTTTCAATAACTCGCTCCCAATAGCGTTTGGTAACAAGGATGCTATTGAGACTTAGGCGACTACTTTCCTGTATGAAACTTGAAACATCGATATCTTCTAACTCTAAACCACTTTCTGAAATAGAAACTATGCGCGTTAGATTCGTTTCCACCAGCGCGGCATATTCTGCTTTTGCTTGTGCATCTGATGCGCGGTAAGCCCGCCTTGCACGGGATTTTATAGGCACCTCGGAATAGCCGACAAAAATATATTTACCGTCTCTTAAAGTGACTGGATCTGTTTCTGATACCCAAGCCGGACGCCCTTCACCATTTGTAGAACTACCCACTGCTTTTTCCGATATTGGGTAGATATCTTCTGCATTAGCGAAATTTGAAAACGCCAACAACGCTACCGCGACAAACATAAAACCAGATATATTTTTCATACAATCACTCTCTCATTTGAAGAATTATTTTTTAAAAAACGACCACCTAGATCAACATTCATTGAACATATGGTGCGTATCGAGCGACGCTCTTAAGGTATGCCGTTTTAGTGTTCGCATGCTCCTTGAACTTTCCATAAAGGTTTCGTTCTTCTAATCCAATTAGGTTCAAATCGATTTGATTGAACAAATATTGATTGGCTGCGATCATCCAGTCGGCACTGCCTTCTGGTAGAGTCAAACCGCGTTTCAGATGGGGATTAGCTTCCACAGCTCGACTCAGTTCACTTAACAATAAACCAAGCATAATGTGCGTACGACCGTGGTTATCACAAAGTGCCAGCGCAGCCCTATAGCTACTTTCGCTCTCTCCGGCCAACTGATACACCGCCCCCACAGAAGCACCTGCTTCACTGAGTTTGTATATGCCCGGCCTTGCAACTTTGTAGACTCTAAGCCCATAATTATAGAGAACATTGCAGTCACTCGGGCTGTCTAACACATCTGCCCTACCTTCTATAAGAGAAGGCACTAGACTTGGGGAAGCTCCATACGCACTAACCATAGTACTTCCCTTGCTCTGCAAGCCCTGCTCTGACATTGGCGTAAAATCAGATGCAAATGCAGAACAAGCGAACCAAGGTATAAACGCGATAATAAATTTGAATCTCAACATTGCGGCTGCCCAAAAAATAGTCAATAGAGATTTGATAAGTACCATATGAAAAAAATCGAAGCATAGTTGGCTCGGATAAACGGGGGCATATTCGGGACGAACTCATAAACCAAACAAATAGAATCAAGGTTATGGGCATTTTGGTAACAAACAGTGGGTGTCGTAGGGAACAACCTGAAAAATATTCGGAAAGCCGCCAGCCATTTTAAATTGCGAAACCGCGTACTTCATCGCAAAGAAAATCTATGCTTTATCGCGGTCAAACAATTTGGTATTTCCACCGCCTCTAGCGGTTTTGGTGAAATCCCAAATCCACAAACGATTTCTCAGTGACATCACCTCAAATCCGCCCCAAAGAAAACTCACCAAGCAGAATATTACTAAATCTTCCAGCCTTAGAACTAGTCATACGCGCCGGCAGATACCTGCGAAAAAGTCGACTTTCGATAAACATTGCAAAAAGCAGCGTTAATAAATCTACCTTAAGACTTATTAGAGTCGGCTAAAACTTGCTAATAGTATGCATCTAAAGAGCAACCAAGAATTCACAATTCAAAAGACATTCTGTCCAAAACAATATTCCTACCTATTTTGGCTTGTCATTTCCATTTTACTATTGAATATCTCCCAGTTTGACTCATACATTAACGAGGGGCATAAAACGAATTTGGCATACTGGCAGCGTGAGAAATTTCTGCACAGCAGTTGAGCGAAAAAATATTGGCTATTTGCTGGAAACCTCACCCAAAAAATTCGCGGCGTATCGAGTGCGAGAACAGAGTCAGTCAAAGTAGCGAAGTAGCGAAGTAGCGAAGTAGCGAAGTAGAATTTGTCGATAATTACCTAATTCAGATACGCAAACTACGAAACGTAAATTTATATATTGCCTAAATCATTGCTAATGCAGCTTTCAGTAACACATTTAGAAAGAGTCAAAGTATCAGTTACAAAAATTGCAAGACCAAAACATTCCGACAAACCATTATTGTGGCGGATATTTGCATCTACTCTAAGCTCTAAGCTGACAAGGCTGGGCTTTTCCTCTAACTTGAAAGCTGCGAGAAATTCGCCAAACCCGACTTTTGAAATATTATCCAGATTTTACCAACTTTTAATGTGATGGTTTATGCTCAATCTGAACACTACGATATTCCTTTTCTTGGTTCTGGACCAACGGGCACTGGAGATTATGCGAATACTATCCCAGGGCGATCACACCGCGCCAAAAAAATTCGCTTATCCAAAAGTACATAGCCAAAAGTATCTTTCAGCATGCGAATAAAACAACTAGGAGCTCCACATCCCCCACTAGAACAGGCAAAATACTCGCTCAATAAACATTAATCATCAGGGTTAATATGCGGTATGAAATAAGGGCAAGTGGCTTCTTTAAAAAGGAATATTCGATCTCGGAATTTTTTGGCGTTGCCAAATATATTGCTAAAAATGATTTTTGGTCCTACCAAGCAAAAATGTCTTTGCAAAATGTGCAGGGTGAACAATTAGCTTCTATAGAAGAAGACGAATCGTCTCAACAGTGGCATCACTACAAAATTTTTGTTGGGGAGCAGTTGTTTGCTCATCTTGAAGATGTTTCCACGAGGAAATGGTACGAACGTGGCACTTTAGGATCATCCTTCACTCTTGATGTTCCTGGTCCTGATGATTATAGGATTGAAGTGGTTAGTGGCTGGATATCGAAGCATAATTTCATTCGCAACGGTAAAACGGTAGCTCATACCAGCTTCCCACACATTATTGCGTCCCTATTTAGTTTATTCCGCTTTAGCTCAAAAAAACTGGTTATGACCGTTGAGATAGAACCAGGCGAGGAAGAAATAGCCATCTTGTGTACTTGCTTGGCGTTTGTGAAAGCCCACGAAGACGCTCGCAGCCGCAGGCATTAGTAACCTCGGTTGGCGTCATTGCCAGACCCAGCACTTTGCATCAATGCAGTAGAATGCGCTGGCGGCGATGAAAAAACTGAAGCCGCCGCTCACTCATATCAGATATTCAGCACCACCTTGCCAACAGTACCATTACCTGCCATGAGGGTGTGCGCAGCCTGCATCTCTTGGATAGGGAATTGTGCATCGATGATTGGGCGTATCTCACCCGCCGCAATTTTTGGCCAAACGTCTTTGAATAAACCCTGCATAACGGCAGTTTTTTCTGCGAGTGGGCGTGCGCGTAGTGTAGAACCAATTACGCGGGTACGCTTCATCATCAACATAGCTAGATTAATTTCTGACTGTATACCACTCATTAAACCGATGAGCACTAAGCGGCCGCCTAACCCCAATACGGTTAGATTGTCGCTGAGATACTGGGCGCCAACAGGGTCTAATATCATGTCCACACCACTTGGCCCTGCCCACTCTTGGGCTTTGGCCAAAAACGAACCGTCGTGCCGGATAGACCCACCGTCTGCACCTAACGCCACACACTGTGCTAGTTTGTCATCACTTCCCACTGTGACAAAACTTGGATTATTGGTGTGTTTAAGCATTTGAATTGCAGCAGTACCTACGCCACTGGCGCCAGCATGCAAAATAACGCGTTCTCCGTCTTGCAAAGCACCTTCCATGTAGAGGTTTAAGTAAGCGGTAGCGAATACTTCTGGCAAGGCGGTTGCTTCAACAAAGTTGAGGCCACTGGGAATAGGTAGCACCTGCCCTGCTGGTACCACTACTTGCTCAGCATAACCTCCGCCTGCTAACAGCGCACATACGCCATCACCTAACTTAAAACCATTAACATCCGCACCTAACTCTACTACTTCACCAGCACATTCTAGGCCCATGATTTCACTGGCACCTGGAGGTGGCGCATAACCACCGGCTCTCTGCATTAAGTCCGCACGGTTAATCGCCGTGGCTTTTACCTGAATGCGAATTTCGCCCGGTCCACATTCAGGGGCTGCGTAATCGGCCCAAACCAAACTCTCACCGTCTACTTGTATCGCTTTCATATTGCTCCCCATCAGATAACTCTTTATTAACTCTCAGCAAACGCGCTGCCAATTCCCTGTAAACTTTCTATGATCTGAGCTGCGCAAATCGCGCTACCAAGACATGCGTATTTTCAAACCCTGGTCATGTAAGTAGCCCTTAAGCTCACTCACCTTGTAATCGCCATAGTGAACCATAGATGCTACCAGCGCGGCGTCGGCATGACCTTCGGTCAACACTTCGTATAAATGTTCTGGCAAACCTGCGCCACCTGACGCAATAACGGGTACGCGGACAGCCTGAGCGATCATTGAGGTCAATTCAATCTCATAGCCGTCTTTAGTGCCATCGGCATCAATGGAGTTAATAACCAACTCGCCGGCACCGCGCTTCTCACCTTCTAAGGCCCAAGCAAGGGCATCTAACCCCATGGGTGTACGGCCTCCGTTAATCACAATTTCGTAGCCGCTAGGTATCTCATTTGATTTTGCAACTTTACGAATATCCATAGACAGTACGACGTTTTGATTACCGATGGCTGAGGAGCATTCGTCTATAAGCTCAGGGCGCTTTACTGCTGCTGAGTTAACGTTGATTTTTTCTGCACCAGCTAACCGTAGGTCTGTGGCGTCACTGACGCTGCGAATACCGCCGCCTACAGATAACGGAATAAATACCTGGCTGGCAACAGCCTCGACCACGTCGAGCATGATATTGCGCTTGTCGCTTGAGGCAGTGATATCATAAAAAACTAATTCATCGAGTCCATCAATATAGTATTCATGGGCTTTTTCTACTGGGTCACCAATATTCTGTGTATTTAAAAATTTGACACTCTTTGCTAAGTGTCCATCTCGTACATCTAAACAGGCAATAACTCGTTTGCTTAACATTGACCGTCCCACCGCGCAAAATTACTCAACAACCTAAGCCCAACTCGACCACTCTTCTCAGGGTGAAACTGGGTGCCTATATAGCTGTCTTTACCGATGGCGCTGGCAAAGTGGCCTTCGTAGTCTGTGGTGGCTAACACCGCGGAACTGTCTCTAGGCGTAGGAAAATAGCCATGTACAAAATAGAACTCGTCGCCGGCTTCTATGCCTTCAAGTACAGGGTGGGGTTGCTTAACACAGACCTCATTCCAGCCCATGTGCGGGACCTTGAGATCCGGGCGATCCATGCGAAAGCGACTGACCTTGCCTGCAATAAGACCCAGTGTTGATGTGTCGTTTTCTTCTGAATAATCCAGAGAGATCTGCATGCCCAAACAAATGCCTAATACCGGACAGCCATTGTTGATCACTTCGCGTAGTGCTTCGTCTAAGCCGCGGGCTTTAACGCTGGCCATTGCACTACCTGCAGCGCCTACTCCGGGAAAGATTACCCGCTGTGCATGTCGCAGCTGATCTGGGTCAGCACAAAATTCTGCCGCCAAACCCACCTGCTCACAGGCTCTTTTGACGCTGGCCAAATTTCCCGCGTCATAGTCTACGATTAGTGTCACGATGCTCGCTTTGTTGTTCCGAGATAGGCGTAGAATACTATCTCAAAGCATGCAAATTCACTAGATATACACATGGGCGATGCTAAAAAAGCCCCGTCAAATCGAGCAATTACTAACGCTTAATCTATTTACCTATAACTTAGTCAGGAACAGCCCTTTCATGCAAGCAGCCCAGTCAACGAAGAACGGTTTTCTCCTTATCAATTTAGGCACGCCTAAATCACCATCGGTGAAAGATGTGCGGCAGTATTTAGGTGAGTTTCTTATGGACCGTCATGTCTTGGACGTGCCATGGTTTTTGCGCAAAATTATTGTCAGTGGCTTCATTTTACCTTTCAGACCAAAGAGCAGTGCAGAGGCATACGGCAAAATTTGGACCGATGAAGGCTCGCCTTTGTTAGTCAAAAGCCAAACACTGGCCGACAGCTTAGAGGCCGCGCTCGGCGAACCTGTAGCCCTTAGCATGCGCTATGGCAGCCCCAGCATTCACGATGGCATACACGCCTTGCAAGCACGGGGCGTCGATAACGTTTGTATTATTCCCCTTTACCCTCAACACGCTGATTCAACCATTACTACCTCTATTGAGGCCGCTGTTGAAGCATTGCCAGAGGGTATGTCGTCCTTTGTGATGCCGCCCTTCTATAAAGAGCCGCAGCATGTCAAAGCATGGGGTGAAGTTATTCGTGAACACTTACCTGAGAAGTGGGACCACCTGTTATTCAGCTACCACGGGCTACCCGAGCGTCACCTTGAAACAGCAGATCCAACCAAAAAACATTGCTTGAATTGCGACGATTGTTGCAACGTGCCGTCGCCAGCCCATGACACTTGCTACAGGCATCAGGTTTACGAAACTTCTAAAGAAATCATCAAGTACTTAGGTTTGAGGGACGACCAATACGGTGTCAGCTTTCAATCTCGTTTAGGCCGGCTTCCGTGGCTTACGCCGTACACAGATAAGGTGTTAGAAGAACTCCCAGGCAAAGGCATTAAACATGTTGCCGTGGTCTGCCCTGCCTTTGTCGTAGACAACTTGGAGACTTTGGAGGAGATGGGTATGCAAGGTCACGAGACCTTCATGGAAGCCGGCGGCGAAACCTTCACTCTGATTCCATGCATCAACGACAGCCCTGTCTGGGTCGAGGGCTTAGCTGACCTGTGCCGTAAGGAAAGCGAAGCTCAAGTCTAACCTTGGGCTACTTCGCATTACCGCAGGCCCTATAATTGAGAAATTTGGGCTGCGGTTGTCTAGGCGACTGTGTTTAATCCCATCTAAACAACCGCCTAATCGCCATCGATCTCGCCGGCTAAGCGAGACACTTCGTTGTAAAAAGAGCGCACCAACTCTTGCGAAAACATCGACTTACGCGCCACAAATCTCACCGGTCGAGTTAGCCCAGGTTTATCTAATTCCAGTACCTTGTCCATAGATACGCCCAAGGTACGCGCCACGCCAATCGGCACCAGACCGTGGCCAAATCCGGCAACGGCCATTTGCGCCACGGCGAAAAAAGACTCCAAAGACGCTACCCTATTGAGATTCATGCGCTGCATATTTTCCTCAATAGATCCCCAGGCGCCAGAACGCGATTCAATAGTCATCACATCTAAAGCATCGCCACTCTTATACTTCAGTACGCCAAGGCCAGAGGGAATAATCACCATAGGCTCTTGGCGAATAACTTCCGACACCAAATCAGAATCTGCATCTGGACTGCCAGTACAAATACCTACCATGTACTCACCTGAACGCAGGCGGTCAAGTACCACTGGCGAACGCTGAGCGTGGAACTCAAATTCAACGCTGGGCATTACATCACGCACTTTAGAAAACAAATCAGAGCCCCAACTGGCCAAGATAGCTTCAGAAACACCCAGAATTATCTTACCTTTACGCAGTGCATTATCTTCAAGAAACACGCTGCGCAGCTCAGACAAGAGCGGCGTCACGCGCTCTACCAGCCTGGTTCCGTGGTGGGTAAGTACGACACGGCGACCATGGCGTTCAATCAGCTCACGGTCATAATAGCGCTCTAGCGAAGCAATTCGTTTGCTCACCGCAGACTGGGAAATACGCAATGCGGTGCTGGCTTCCATCATGGTACCCGCCTTGGACAATGCGACTAATGTCTCGAGATTTTCTATCATGGCTCAAATTCTTGCGCGAGAAGACTTGATCATATTCTTATTCGTCGCTTTTTTCATGAATCATATGAATTTATTCTCGCCCAATGCTCTATATCGCCATCATTATCACTGCATTTCTAACCAGCGTGCTCTCTGGATTGGTCGGTATGGCTGGCGGTGCCGTACTTATGGCGGTACTCATCACAATACTTCCGGTCTCGAGCGCCATGATATTGCACGGCACGACCCAGGCCATGGCTAACGGCTCGAGAACACTCCTGCTCAGAGAGCACCTTATTTGGCGGCTACTGCCCGGCTATGGCCTAGGGGCTGCCTGCGCTGTAGGTATCGCCACATGGTTGGTACTCGTGCCGGATCCCGGTGTAGTTCTTCTAGCGATAGGTATTTTTCCTTGGGCGGCACAGTGGAGTAGCCGTTTAAAGGGTTTGGATATTACCCAACCACTAACCACTGTTTTATGCGGTTTTACTGTGACCTTTGCGCAACTAATAGCTGGCGCCGCAGGGCCCATATTAGATGTGTTCTACATCAACAGCGGCTTGGGTAGACAGGCCATTGTGGCGAACAAGGCGCTTACCCAAACCATAGGACACTTACTCAGAATTTTGTACTACGGGGCGCTTATATCCCTAACGAGCGAATTACCGAGCTGGATATTTGTCGCCTCACTGGGTGCGGCTATATTAGGAACTCGTGTAGGGACTACATTATTAGCAAGGTGGAATGACGCAGATTTCACGAAACTCAGCCGCCGGATAATTTTGACCGTGGCCACTGTTTGCATCTGCAGAGGCGTTTACGTTTTAGCGAGCTAGCAAGGTCGCTTAATAACGAGGCTGCACACTAAGGAATAGACTTAACTGATGGGCTTAATCGCCCGCTGTTACATAGTGCAATAATAGCGCAAGCGACTGGCTACGCCGTCTTCGAACTCTCTAACAGTGAAACCGAGCCTTAGATCGGTTTCACTACGAAGAGCAGATCCCCCACATTGACCTGCTGGCCATTACTAATATTTACCCGTGTAACCTGATAATTGCGGCTAGGATCATAAACCACGCCGTCTAAGTTAAAGTCTTTCAATGTTAACGGGTTAAAGATCTTCATTGCCTCCAACTGGCAGAGCGTTTCTGTCAAGCCAATCTTTTGCCCCACAGCCACATACTCAGGCTCTGAAGGCGACGGTGCACTGTAGAAAATGGCCGTCGCGGGAGCGAGCACCTTTAACTCATCAGTGCCATCAATGCGCACAGTGTTGCTGTCAATGCTTTCACCCTTGGCGCCACTGTTAGCCTCAATATCACTAATCAAAGATTCAACGTCGATACGTTGCAACATCTCTGGCAAATAATTGGTGTCATATATACCTTTGCGAAAGGTTTCATCAGCAAGAATCATTCGCAGCAAGGGAATATTGGTGCAAATACCGGTGATGACCACTCGGCTTAAATAATCGATTAGCTTGTCAGCCGCAGCATCTCTTGATTCCGCATGCACTACTAACTGAGCGACCATGCTGTCGTAGTAAGGCGAAACAAACTTACCAGGTCCTACCGTGGTAATGATTTCAACCCCTTCTTCTTCAGGGAATACACATTCGTCTATCTGCCCTGGATGCGGTCGAAACACTACGTCCCCACTCGCATGAACCACCAATCTCTCAGCAGTCACTCTAGCCTCAATTGAGTAACCAATATCAGCGATCTTCAGATCAGCAATAGATTCACCAGAAGCAATTCTAAACTGCTCGGCAACAATATTTACGCCAGAGGTCCACTCCGTGACGGGGTGTTCTACCTGCAAGCGCGTATTCATTTCCATGAAATAAACCGCATTGGAACGAAGGTCGTAAATAAATTCTACGGTACCCGCTCCAACGTAGCCTACTTCGTCGGCGATATCGGCAGTAGAACGCAAAACAGTCGCAAGCAAGTCGTCAGGCAGCATGGTGGAACCAGATTCTTCAATCACCTTTTGCTTATCGCGCTGAACACTACAGTCTCTGATACCTAGCACGCGCGTATTACCATGAGTATCACGCAACAACTGGGCTTCAATATGGCGCAACGAGGTTACATATTTCTCTAAATAAACATCACCGTTACCAAAGGCGCTGCGGGCTTCTAAACCTACGCGGTGGAACAGTTGCTCGAACTCTTGAGCGCCTTCAACAACTTGAATACCCTTACCACCGCCACCATGAACGGCCTTGATTAGAATTGGGTAACCAATATCTAAGGCAACTTCTGCTGCTCTCTCGACATTTGTCATAATGCCATGACTACCAGGCACGACTGGCACCTTCAGTCTAAGTGCAGTATTAATCGCATTCGACTTATTGCCCATGGTCTCCATGCTAGAAACTGGTGGCCCAATAAAGTTAATGCCTCTGCTGCGCACCAATTCAGCGAACCCTGAGTTTTCAGAGAGGAAGCCGATACCGGGGTGCAGACTGTCTACACCTTCATTTTCGGCAACATTCAAAACACTCATAGCGTTCAAATAACTTTCGTCAGGCGTATTACCACCAATACATACAACAGTATCTTGTGGTCGCAATTGATCTACCGCCATAGAATCCATGTCTGGATCGCTTTGTACCAGAACCACATCTATGTCTTGCTGTTGAGCAATGCGTATCAATTTCGCAGCAGTACAACCCCGCGCATGGATCAGCACCTTGCGTGTGGGGCGAATAAGTTCTTCGTCAGTAAAGACTGATCTTTGTGCGACAACTATAGGCCGCTGCTCTTCCAAGCCGCCAGACAAAATTCCTGCAATGACTTGCTCGACCGTGTCTTTCGGATGAGGAATATCCGCGTCTACTCCCGCCAGATTTTCTTCCAACTCTGGATAAAACGGATGCTCAACAAGCCCCTGCATAGAACCAGGTGTAACAGACAAATAGTTAGACAAAATCGACTTCAGCGGCAAATTCGATGAAACAACAATTTGCCCAGCGAAAGGCATACTCGTACCAGAGAAATAATAGGTCTGCACCAACGGGTGCGTCACAAAACTCGCCTGAGCACCACCAGTACAATCACCATAACCAAATATAATCACTGGCAGGTCGTGATCCCTAACAAATCGAGTAATTCGATCGTTTACCGCAGCCATTGAGAACAGCGCTCCCGCGCCTTCTTTTGTTTGCATGCCCCCAGAGGAAATAAAACAAACTACAGGCAAGCTTTGCTCAGCGCACTCTACCAACAAACGACAAACTTTTTCTGCGCTGGCCATATCGAAGGCACCGGCTTGGAATTGCACATTAGAAATAACGACGCCTACACGACGGTTGGCTATCGCGCCTTCATCTGTTTGCTTCAGTGTTCCGATACCGGCAACCACACCACAAGGCGGTAGATCGTTGTTTAGTGCATTCTCTATAGAAAGACGAAAACCCGGAAACGAGCATGGATCCGAACTCAGCAAATCATCGTAGCGATTTTCCCACTGATCAAAATATCGATCGATAATGTCCTGATAACCGAACTTATTATTGGCTTTAACTTTACGTAAAACGCCCTGCATTTGCAGATCGTTATAAGCCATGTCCAGACGATTCCAGAAATCTTTGCGGCGGCCAATATTGCGCGGCGTAATGCGACCTTGATAATTCTTATCCTCTCGCTGCGCAACCACATAGGAGTTAAGTAGCGTACCAAAGAAATAGGTCACAATAACGAACAACGCATCAGCCAAATGGGCAAAACTTAGCTTCTTCCATTCTTCCACAGTACGGAAAAAATCTATCCCTTTTGGCATCTTTAAAATACGCTGATACCAATCAAATAGTTGATTTTTTAAAGCAACCTGCTCGACCGCATCGCTAACCGGAACCCTCAGCATCATGCCAGCGGCAGACAAAGCAGCATCAATTAGCTTTTCAGCGCTTTCCAATGACAACGTCTGATCAGTTTGAGCTTCATGGGCAATGGTTTCTAAACGACCAATAGCTTCATCGTAAAAGGCGTCAAACAAGAGCAAATTCTCGCATTCTTTAATGAAATCTTCACGCAGCTCATCATGTAAAAGAACGTCAAGGATAGTCATGTCTGCAAGTGCAATGGGTTCGCTACCACTGGCGACCGCGTCTATACAACCTTCTGAAAGCGAGACCAAATAACTTCTATTAGCTTTTACATCAGAGCCTTCACCGCCATCTACAAGGCGGGAGCCGGTAATAAGCATATTCAGCTCAGCAGTTAGCTGCTTTGCAACAAATGCTTCCGATAGTCCAGCCACCGTCTGCTCAACAAGGAGCTTTTTACCCTCATAGGAAAAACGCTCTTGCAGCAGTGACTGTAAGCTAGGGTTGCTCGCAGCCACAGCAAGGAACGCCCGAGGACTCTGAACGTCTGTAACCTGCAATATCTGATGAGTATCTTCGTGTCTCTCTAAATAGCTCTTGAGCGACTCGAGATTTCCCGCAGCTTCCTTTTTCCAGCGATTGTAAAGAAAGGCCCCTACCGCCGAGAGAATATTATTTCTCGCCAGTTCATAATTTTCTTTGGGTTCACCAAAAATCATTTGCGCAATACGGCCACGTTCGTCGTTCATGGCTTGGCGCTTATCTGTGTAATTGCGCCACGCTTTGGAAAGCGCTTCGTCGTAAACTACTTTGTCAGGGTCTTGCAACCAATACAGGAATGTCTGTCGACGTTCGCGATCGGCTCGGATATGCAACTCCCCTGAAGGGATTTCTTGACTAGCTAGACGCCCGTACTGTTGCACACTTGTTGCCTTAATACGTTTACGCACCTGCAAATAGCGCAAGTACCGGTAGGCTATCCCGAAAACGTTGACATATTCTGTAGGGTTCTTAGTGAGCGTAAGAGAAGCGACGTCTTCCATGGCCTGTAGCTGGCTTGAAGGATTGAGATAACGCAAAAGGCTTTGCTTGTAGTGATCCAAAATGTAGGGATTTTCAGCAACAAATTCTTTGGTCAGATTTTCGATGTTAACGATGCTGCCGACCAATGCGCTGCGCAGCTTTTCTATTTGCTGGGGTGGGTCATTAGGGCTGTAGTCGACGATCGCATCTATATTGCCCTGAGCATGCAACTCCGGGGCAGACAGACCGACGTACTTTGCACACTCCTGCCAAGACAAATTCAGGCGGCGAGCGATGTTCGCTAAACCTGCCGGTTGAATTGTGCTAAAGACACCGTCGCGCAGACACAAGATCAAATTACTTGCAGCCAGAGGGATAGCGCCGCCAGAATATCCCACGCCATAGATGACACCTACGGTGGGTACATCGACATTACTCATTTCTGCAATAAGGCGACTAATACTGTGAGCCTGATTATTCGCGTTGGCTTCTTCGCCCGCATCCGCTCCAGGGGTGTCCATAAAACTGACCAGCGGAATGGCTCTGGCAGAACAGTATTCTGCGAAAGATGCCGCGCGCAAATGGTGCTGAGGCATCCAACTGCCTTTATCACTGGATCTGTCTTGGGCAATAAACCCTACTGGGCGTTTTGTACCACCAGGAAAATCCATTAGCAGTACCGCTTGATAAAACGGACCGAGGCTATCTTCTTCTAAGACTTTACCTAGCTGCCGGATAATTGGCGGCGCTGGCTCTCGACCTTGGGCTTCCGCCGGGGCAACGACCGCTTCTATATAAGCGTCTATATCTAGGGCTGAGAGCTTGTCGTTAAGCTGTTCAATGTCGTATTTCGACAATAATCCGGGAACAGGCTGCTCCTCTCGCTTAATGTCAGGAAATGATGAAAAATCTTTTGCTAGGTTCTCAGCTATAAAAAAAAGCCGGTCCCCTTCTATGAGCTGTTTTTGCACTTTTTTGGACTATCTGAAGATTCGCGTTACTCTAGCTACTTGTGCCGCTAATCGCAATTCCAGCTATGTCAAAAATATGTCAATAATTTCCTGCTCTGTACTCACCATTTCCGATACCCGTACACTTGCGGATGACAAGTCCGGCGATCTGTTAAGCCAATACATTTCCGACGCTGGCCATGAACTGTATGAAAGAGCCATTGTCAAAGATGATATATACGCAATAAGAGCCAGAGTTTCCCAGTGGATCTCTATGCCGGAAGTCAACGTCGTTATTACCACGGGTGGCACAGGGTTTACCGGTAGAGACAGCACCCCAGAGGCGCTTAAGCCACTATTTGACAAGCATATTGAGGGCTTCGGTGAGCTCTTCCGGCAAATCTCATTTGAAGAAATTGGTACCTCCACGATCCAATCTCGGGCTGTTGGCGGTCTTGCCAACGGTACTTTAATTTTTAGCCTGCCCGGATCATCCGGCGCCGTTACCACCGGGTGGACAAAGATCCTGCTCAACCAACTGGATATTAATTTTCGCCCCTGTAATTTTGCAGAGCTGATTCCACGCTTCAAAGAAGTTTGAGCCCCCCTGGCCCACTTATTTAGCCGCTAAGCCTGAGTTAAGCCTGAACTAATATAGATAAGACCGATAAGATCTAGAAAACATCGCACTCAAGAGTAGCCCTGCACTGACTCTCTCAGTAAACTCAGCGCCGAAGAGGACAAGTTTCAACAGATATCAATTTATCAGCAGGCCTCAAGCCGAGACCCGGAATTTCTCCAGTCTGTTTGGTATTACAAAAGGGAAGAATCAGTGAGCGAATCAATCTACATTCTTGGTGCAGCACGCACTCCAGTTGGCAGCTTTCAAGGCAGCCTTGCGTCACAAACAGCTCCAGAGCTGGGCGCTCATGCAATTGCAGCAGCGCTGGCCAATGGACAAGTTAAGGCCAGTGAAGTCAACGAAGTCATTATTGGTAACGTAGTCAGCTCGGCGTTAAAGCAAGCACCCGCCCGCCAAGCAATGCGCATTGCACAGCTACCAGATAGCTGTGCTGCAACAACAATTAACAAAGTTTGTGGCTCGGGCATGAAGGCAACGATGTTGGCTATGGACCTGATAAGAGCCGGTAGCGCTGACACGGTAATAGCCGGCGGTATGGAAAGCATGAGCAACGCCCCCTACCTGGTGGCGAAAGCCCGCACAGGTTTGCGAATGGGCCATGCTGGCATGCTCGATTCATTATTTACAGATGGTTTGGAAGACGCAGAAACTGGTGGCTCAATGGGTTCTTTTGCGCAAAATACCGCAGATGAACACCAACTGACTCGTGAGGCCATGGACGCCTACGCTATCGAGTCGGTAAACAGAGCACGCGCCGCAATTGCAAACAAATCCTTGGCATCTGAAATTGCAGGTATTGAAATCAATGGCACTATGGTCGAAGACGACGAGCAGCCAGGGAAAGCAAAAATAGACAAAATCCCCAATCTACGCCCTGCCTTCAAAGCTGACGGCACCATTACTGCGGCTAACGCATCGTCAATATCCGATGGTGCTTCAGCATTAGTCTTAACCCGGGAGAGTAGCCTTGCGGGAAGAGACCCTTTGGCGCAAATTGTTGCTCACGCCACCCACTCTATTCATCCAAGCGAATTCACCTTGGCACCGATCGGGGCAATTGAAAAACTGCTCGAAAAAACTGGCTGGGATTTAAACAGCGTAGACTTATTCGAAATCAACGAAGCATTTGCAATGGTTACCATGCTGACGTCCCAATCTTTGGGGCTAGACCCATCTAAGGTGAATATATTTGGCGGCGCTTGCGCTCAAGGACACCCCATCGGCTCTACCGGCAGCAGACTTATTGTCACCCTTGCACATGCGATGAGAAACCAAGGCAAAAAACGCGGCATTGCGGCCCTTTGCATTGGCGGCGGCGAAGCTACCGCCGTGGCATTAGAGCGCAGCTAAAACATTCCACTATTAACCCAGAGTTAGGAAAAGTCATTGAGTCAATCAAGTAATAAAAGTCGCCTACCTGTCATAGTTGGATCCGGCGGAGTGAATTCTGCCGGGCGAGTGTCCTTCAACAACAGCTATCGACGCATGGTCATTGACTCGCTGCCCGATGCGAAGCGCGATGCTACTTACCTGAGTTTGGCGCAAATGATGGGATTGGACCCGAAGAGCGCTTCGCAAGAAGCCCAACGCTCATACATACGCAACCACACATTGGTCAGGCGCATTGAAAACTTTGACCCTGAGAGGGTTTATTGGCAGTCCAGTGCGCAACTAAAAGGTGAGAACGGCCAGCCCGCTAGTTTTGTGCTTGCGAAGAAGCAACTACCGGTGGAAATTCCGCAGACTTGGGAAATCAAAGCGCTTAACGACAATGAAGTGTTAATCACTACTACCGAACCGCTGAACGTTATGTTGCCAGACTATAGACCGTCTAAAGTCACAAGTGCTGGTCAGCTGCCCACAGGTTTTGACCCGGCAGCTCTTTATCAAAGCCGCAACCACCCGCGCGGTTTACAAATGACTGTTTTTGCCGCTTCCGACGCACTCAGATCAACTGGCTTTACCATCCCTGAGTTAAAGAACTTGTGTCGCCCTGATGAGTTTGCGGTTTATTCCGGCTCTGCCATGGGTCAATTAGACGCCGAATCTTACGGCGGGCTGATGCAGAACTCGCTGATGGGCAAGCGTCCTAGCTCTAAGCACGTAGCCCTCGGTCTGCCAGAAATGCCTGGCGACTTCGTTAACGCCTATGTGCTCGGTTCAGTGGGTGGTACAGCCGGCATCATCGGAGCCTGCGCGACGTTCCTTTATAGCGTTAAGAGAGGTTTAGACGAAATCCGCTCCGGTAAAAAACGCATAGTCGTTGTTGGCAACTCAGAAGCACCTGTAGTACCAGCTGTCATCGAAGGTTACCGCACCATGGGCGCATTAGCGGAAGACGATGCGTTAATGGCCCTTGATGGATCTACCAGCGTGGACAATCGTCGCGCATGCAGACCCTTTTCCTCCAACGCAGGTTTTACCGTAGCTGAATCTTCGGTTTGGATCGTGCTAATGGATGACGAACTCGCCATGGAATGTGGCGCTCGAGTTTTGGGTTCAGTTGCTGACGTAGCAGTTAACGCAGACGGCTATAAGAAATCCATTCCGGGTCCTGGCATTGGCAATTACCTAACAGTGGCCAAAGTCATGGCCTCCGCCCGAGCAATTCTTGGTGAAGAGGGCCTACGCCAGCAAACCTACATGCAAGCACACGGCACAGGTACACCACAAAATAGGGTCACTGAGTCGCAAATTCTTAACGAACTGGCCAGCACCTTTGGCATAGATAATTGGCTAGTGGGGGCAATAAAATGCTATGTGGGACATTCAATGGCACCAGCCGGCGGCGACCAGCTTTCCGCGATATTGGGCGCTTGGGAAGATGGCATAGTGCCTGGCATCAGCACTATTGATCATATTGCTGACGATGTAGAGCACAGCAACCTGCACTTACCCATGGAGCACGTAGAGCGCGGATCGGAAACAATGCGTGGCGCATTCATAAACTCCAAAGGATTTGGCGGCAACAACGCTACCGGGCTCTTCTTATCCCCTACCCAAACACGTTCAATGCTTGAACAGCGTTGGGGCAAAAAAGCCTACTTAGCATTTTGCGCGAAGCAAGAACAGGCTGAAACCAATGCTCAGAACTACAATGAAGTTGCCGATAGCGGCAGTATTGCGCCAATTTATAAATTTGGAGAAGACGTTTTAAACGGCGCCGATCTAACAATTAGCCCGACTGAAATACGCATACCTGGATTTGGCAAGTCAGTATCGCTAAATACGGAAAATCCATTTGAGGATATGACTTAGTTAATCCAGTAGTCTAGGCCACTCTCACCTAAATCTAGTGAAGGATTTCGCCCTTCACTACCAACGCTTTAGCTTGGCCTTCCGCCAACCTTTTTAGCTCGGGATATGGACAAATAGCAGCGCACGCATTGAACTCATCTCGCGCAGCACTCAACACACCTAATTTTTGCCAACACTCGCCTCGCTCAAAATGCAGAGAAGCTATGACTTCTGGATTATTGGCATCAATAGCAAATTGATAATCGATGACCTCTAATACCTGCTGCCAGTTTTGCGCCTGCATATACATCGCTTTAATATTGTTGAGCATGCGCAGCCCGACCATCGTTGTAGTGGCCTCCACCAGCAGCGCCGGAGCATCTACCGCGCCTAAATCTCCAGCATCAATAACACGCATATTCATTGGATCTACCAGCACCCCGTCAACCCGCGCCAAAAAATGGCTAGGGAAATTTATCCCTGTAGCCGTAAACCCAAGCTGCCGCGCACCTTCAACCAACAGTATACTCAAGGTGATTGGTATGCCTTGTTTTTGCCTTAAAACCCAATCCAAACTGCTATGAGTTAAGTCAACTGCCGAGTGAGGCGTTTCGCCAAATCCAAATTGCCTGTACTTTTCTAACAATTGATCTACGCCATCAATCTTTGGCTCACTGATACTGGCGATAAACTGCTCAAAATTCTCTCGAACCGCCTGCAAGTCCATGTCTGGATCAATCAGCGTTCCCACCAGCAGAGCCATTTCGAACTCTCGAGCATCTAAGACGCTCACATCTGCAAATGCTTTGATTAGTTGCTCTTTATTCATTAGACCAAAACTCTGCGCCGCTAGCGTTACAAACAATCACTTAGTGCTCACGCGTTTTGCTGAAGTTAATATCTGGCCAGCGGTCTTGGATTACGCTGAGGTTGACTCTACTTGTAGCTAAGTAGGTCAAGTATCCACCGCCGTCTATGGCGAGATTTTCCTGATTTTTATTGCGGAAATCTGCGAGCATTTTTTCATCTTCACACTGTATCCAGCGAGCTGTAAAAATAGTCGAGTTCTCCCAAATACACTCCGCCCTATATTCATCTCGCAGGCGGAATGAAACTAAATCAAACTGCAGCACGCCTACCGCGCCAACGACAATTTCATTCTTGGACAGTGGGATAAAAACTTGAGTAGCACCCTCTTCGGCCAACTGCTTAACACCTTTTTCAAGCTGTTTGCCACGCAAAGGGTCTTTGACCCGCACACGCCTGAACATCTCCGGCGCAAAATTGGGGATGCCAATAAATTCATGCATCTCACCTTCGGAGAACGCATCGCCAATCTGAATAGTACCGTGATTATGTAAACCAATAATATCGCCGGCAAAAGCTTCTTCGGTATGCACCCGGTCACCCGCCATAAAAGTCACAGCATCGGCAATCTTTATGTCCTTATTGGTTCGCAGGTGGCGCATTTTCATGCCTTGACGATAGGTCCCAGAACACACACGCATAAAGGCTATACGGTCTCTGTGTTTCGGGTCCATATTCGCCTGAATTTTAAACACAAAACCACTGAACTTTTCCTCAGAGGGCAAAACTTCGCGCGACTGAGTCATTCTAGGCTGAGGCGGCGGCGCTTGTTGCACAAAGCCATCAAGCATCTGTCTAACGCCAAAGTTGCCTAAAGCCGTGCCGAAGTAAACTGGGCTAACCGTGGCGTTTTCAAAATCTTCTTGGTCGTATTCATGGCTCGCTCCTCGGACCAACTCTATCTCATCAACATAATCGGCGTGCTCTAAACCGAGATATTCTTGCGCCTCTTCACTCTCCAGGCCTTCTATAATTCTGTAGGGGAAAATGTGATGCCCCTGACTTTTCGCAAAACAAATAATGCGATCGTCCGCTAACTCATAGATACCTTTGAAGTGTTGACCCATGCCAATTGGCCAATTCATCGGCGCGCATTGAATCTGCAAAATATCTTCAATTTCGTCTAATACTTCTATTGGATCTCTAATTTCTCGATCCAATTTATTAATAAACGTCACAATTGGGGTGTCCCGCAGGCGACATACTTCCATCAGTTTGATCGTACGTGGCTCTACACCCTTGGCGCCATCAATGATCATTAACGCGGAATCCACCGCGGTCAAAGTTCTGTAGGTATCTTCAGAAAAGTCTTCGTGTCCGGGTGTGTCGAGCAAATTCACAGTGCGTCCCTCATAGGGAAATTGCATCACCGACGTAGTCACTGAGATGCCCCGCTCTTGCTCCATAGTCATCCAATCAGAGGTAGCGTGTCTGTCGGATTTTCGAGATTTCACCGTGCCCGCCAATTTAATGGCGTTACCAAATAATAGCAGTTTCTCAGTTATCGTGGTCTTACCCGCGTCCGGGTGAGAAATTATCGCAAAGGTGCGTCTCTTTTTTACATGCTCAATACTCAAAACATCGGCCTTTGTTATATTTTGGTTATAGATTGGGTTAGATCTATTTTATTAGAGTGGCATTGGGCATAAACGCGCCCTTTCACAGATCTAGATGAAGCCGCCAATTGTATAGCCTTATCAGTAACCGTGTCAGATTTTCCATGATGCAGGCGGAATATCTCCAATTTTCATCGACTATCAACCCTCCCTTTGGCAAATTTACACCCGTTGATCCACTCTCTCAAAACCACTAAAAATGCGCAATCTGGCTGCAAACTGCTTTCTCCAAGCTCAAACATTTAGCTAAAACTGCCACCCCGCCAACCAAACAAGACAGCGAGTGCTACCACCCGCGGCATTTCTTGCCGCTATCGTCGCCTAAGAACTACCGTCAATCGACACTTTAAATAAATGCCCAATAATTTAGTGAATAGTTCAGAAACATGATGATCGAACGAATGCTCTCCTAAAGTTGATTTTTTCGCATCAGATAAAAGGGAACTAGGTAAATCTAAATCCAAGTTCCCTCTGTGTTAAGTGGAAGTTAAATCTAAGTTAAACGAAAGAAGGATGATAATTGTGATTACACAAATGAAAACTAAATTAACCGGTGTGGCATTAGCTGTAGCGGCAGCAGGATTGATGGGCTGTGAGTCTTCTGGATCGTCTTCAGCAGCAGCGGCGAGCAATTCTAGCGATCTTGTACATTGCTATGGTGTTAACGCTTGTAACGGTCACAACGACTGTAAAACTGCGAGCAATGCCTGTAAGGGTCAAGGCGCTTGCAAAGGCCAAGGCTTTGTTGCATTGCCGTCTAAGGCATGTGCTGACGTGGGCGGCGAGCGCAGAGACGACTGGAGTGGCAGCATTGCTTCTGCTGATTTGTCGCATTGCTATGGTGTCAATGTTTGTGGCGGCCACAACGATTGCAAGACGGCTGGTAATGCCTGTAAAGGTCAGGCTGGATGTAAAGGACAGGGTTTTGTTGCGGCTCCTGCCAAAGCCTGTGCTGATATCGGCGGCAAGGTTGGCGCTTAATAACGGCCCAGCGACCCCTACCAGTAGCTCTGCTACTGGTAGGGATTCCTCGCCTAGCAAACTGCAAGATAAGCCCTACCTCGGTTTTGGTCTTGGCTTAAGAACCGAGCACTTTCAAGATGTGATCGATTCCGAACCAGAGGTCGATTGGTTCGAGATCATCTCTGAAAATTTCATGGTAAAAGGCGGCAAACCTAAATATTACCTGCACAAAATTCGTGAACGCTATCCAATGGTTATGCACGGTGTATCGCTGTCCATTGGCACCACCGATCCTATTAATTTTGATTATCTACGCAACCTGAAAACCTTGGCCAACGAGGTTCAGCCTGAATGGCTATCAGACCACTTATGCTGGACTCAGCATGGAGGAATCAATAGTCACGACCTATTACCCCTACCCTATACAGAAGAAGCACTCGAGCACGTAAGTTCGAGGATCAGCGCAACTCAAGACTTTCTTGGTCAGCAAATACTGATAGAAAATGTCTCTAGTTACCTCACCTACAATGACTCTTCAATTAGTGAGTGGGAATTTTTATCAGCTGTAGCAGAAAAAGCCGACTGCCTGATTTTGCTCGATCTAAATAATATCTACGTCAGTGCACGCAATCACGGTTTTAATGCGGAAGATTATTTAAATGGTATTGACCCAGCAAGGGTTCAACAATTTCATCTCGCAGGCCACACAGACTATGGCGACTACGTCATTGATACGCACGATCATGATGTGGTGCATTCAGTGTGGGACCTCTACGCAAAAGCAATCGAGCGTTTTGGACAGGTCAGCACAATGATCGAAAGAGATGACAATATTCCTCCGCTTGCTGACTTGGTAACTGAGTTAAACATGGCTAGGGCCATCGCCAAAGCCGGCACCGGCGCTCTTAGCCATCAGCAAGCGCGTTAACGAAGCTACAAATGCTAGAAGAGCAACAACAACACCTGATGGCTTATTTACGTAACGAAGAAAGCCAAATTGAAGAGCACATTTCTGACCAAGGTGGAATAGATATTGAGGTGCGCTTAGGCATATATCGAAATGCCTACCGAATGCGACTGAGAGAATCTATAGAAGTAGACCACCCGGTTTTAGGCGTTTACCTTGGCGATGATTTGTTCGACCTCATGGCGAACGAATATGTTAAGCACTGCCCTTCTTCAAGAACTTCACTACGTCACTTTGCCGACCAATTGCCCGGTTTTTTGGCGCGCACAGAACCTTTCAACGAACACGGACAAATACCAGAACTGGCTAGATTCGAGCGGCTGTTAATGACTGCCTTTGACGCAGCAGAAGCAAATAGATTATCCAGTGAGGCATTAGCCGAACTCCCGGTACAAGATTGGCCCGATACCACCCTGCGCTTCCATCCAAGCATGCAAATATTCAGCACCGCATGGAATGTTGTGGAGATGTGGCAAGCAATACGCGAAGAGCGAGAGCCACCACCGCCCATTGAAACCACAAACCATTGGTTAGTCTGGAGGAACTCGGGGCGACTCACAGAATTTGCATCAATCACTCTCTTAGAGACTGAACTGTTGCAACGGGCACTACAAGGAAAGAACTTAGCAGAACTTTGTGAATTTCTAGCTGAGCAAATCGAAGAAACTAGAGTGGCTGAAACATTTTTGCAAATCATGCGATCTTGGCTGAGTAAAGGCCTTGTCATCTCGCTGCATACCCAAGATTAAGATGCTCTCTTGCTCACTATGCCAGAGACATCCACGTCAACGGATCAATACTGGTCACTAGCGGAGAAATTTTAGACTTCCGTTGAGTCTGTGACCTCTTGAATATCCAACCCAGACAAATCTAACCCCATCACAACCGCATCTTCCCTGCCCAATAGCGATGGATAATAGTCTCGCCGTAAGCCAATTCGGTTGAATCCCGCAGACTCATAAAGAGACAAAGCCACAAGGTTGCCTGACCGAACTTCCAAAAACATAGTCTGGGATTTTTGAGCTACCGCCCAGCTTATCGCCCAACCCAACCACCGCCGACCTAGGCCCAAGCCTTGTTGCTCTGGGTCAATGGCTATATTGAGCAAGTGAGCTTCTTCCGCCGCCTCACTCAACATCGCATAACCCACTATTTGCCTCTCATATACGACTACCTGACAGGCATAACCCTTCTCTGACGAGCCCATGCAATCTACAAAAGCTTTCTCAGTCCAGGGATTCAAATGCGCAACGTTCTCAATGGCTAGTACATCGGCCAAATCGGCTACCAACATGGGGCGGTGTGTCAGTTTCACTTAGAGGTGCCCGAGTTGACCCCAGAGCTTTTCTTTTGCCAGAGCATCTGTGGCGAGTTCTGCCAAATCTGGTACTTCTATGAAGCACGAGGTTTCGCTGGGCAGCCAAGGTTTCAGTACCCTCATAGCTCCTGCACTTAATAGACCTATACCGTTAGGAGAAGTTAATCCGTGCTTGTCCAAGAAGGCTGCTACCGCTCGCTCTGGCGTTCCACTAGTGGCGACAACCGGCCATTGAAACTCGCTCAGTAGAGACTTTTTAGAGGCCTCAAACTCGCCGTTGGAAACACTCCAGTTTAGGCATAACAGCAAGTCTTGAACAAAGGATTGGCTAGGACCGCTAATAGGTTCCTCACAGATATAAAGGACATTGGCCTTTTTTGCGAAATAAAGGTGAATTCTATCCGCCTGCAACACTTCAGGCTCTGTAACAGGTGGCGTTACAACAGATGTGTCTTTAGTAAGCGCAACATCATTAGCTTGAACTCTCACCATTCCATCGCCGCTTACTTCTGCTAGACTCGCCTTAATTTCTGCAAGCGTGTGTGCTCCAGAGGCAGCCGCCGGAACTGGTGGGGCGGCAGCCCCTGCTTCAACCTCAGCGACTATTGGACTGGAAGATCTAGAGGTCCAAACATCGATACCCATATCCATCAGCATACGTCTCTGCCGAGTAGACATTTGTTGGTGTGATTGAGGTGAGGATAAAGACATATGTATTTCCGCTCGCTGAGACTTAGATATTAACCCAAGCAAAAATGTACTGGGGAAGAAATTCGCATTTATGCAATATGCTGCACTATCTCACAGCGCGTACGGGACCTTCGCGCCCATTTAATACTCGCTGCCTAATCCTAGCTCTACAGCACTATCAATTTAGTGCTCATTGGTTTTATACGGTAGCGGCTTGCCGAGACTTTCTAACTTGGTAGGCTCGCTCTCCAAGCAGAATTACGAACCAGAGAATATACAGGGTGATATCAGCAAAGCCGTCTTTTCTCAGCCAGATCAAATGCAACAGCGCCAACGGTACAACCAAATAAATAACTTTATGCAAACGTAGCCAGTTTTGCCCTAGACGCCTGCGCCAGCCCTTAGTTGAGGTTATAGCCATGGCCAAAAGACCAAAGAAAGCAGCAATTCCAGCAGTGATATAGGTACGCTCGACAAAGTCTTCGAGCAGCTGCTGCATAGACAATTCCACATAAAGCACAATATAGGCTAGCAAATGCAAAAACACATAGGCAAAAGCAAACAGCCCCATCATCCGGCGGCTTCGGGCCAATAAGGGCTGCTTAAAGATTCGCCGTACAGGTGTGACACTGAATGCGACCAGCAGCATGATCATTGACCACTCGCCAAGGTAATGCAGCAACCCTTCTGCGGGGTCAGGGCCTAAGCCAGAGGTCGGTTGAGCTATTTCAAGGGAAATCAGATAAACAAGCCAGGCAAATGGTGCACCGGCAAAAACCGCTAAGGTGAATTTTAGCGTGCTATTTGGCCGTCTTTTTACCATCACCATTTACACCTTTAACCAAGTATCGCCACTGCCCACCTGCTAGAAGAACTTTTTCAGGTCCATACCTTTGTAAAGGTGCGCTACTTCTTCTGCATAACCATTAAACGGCAATGTTGGCCGACGGTTGGTATTGAAGAGCGTGCTAGGCAAACGTCGCTCGCTGGCTTGACTCCAGCGCGGATGCGAGACCGCAGGATTGACGTTGGCATAAAACCCATACTCACTCGCCTGCAATTGCTGCCAAGTATTTAGCGGTTCTTTTTCAACAAAACGAATACTTACAATGGATTTAACGCTTTTGAAACCGTATTTCCAAGGCACCATTAAACGCCAAGGGGCGCCATTTTGATTAGGTAACTCTTTACCGAATAAGCCCGTCACCATGATGCTCAATGGATTGTAGGCTTCATCCATACGCAGACCTTCTGTGTATGGCCAGTCGATACTGGAAAAGAAAGAACTTTGGCCAGGCATTTCGTCTGGTCGCACCAAAGTCTTAAACTCCACATATTTGGCATTACCGGTGGGTTCAAATTGCTCAAGAATTTTCTTTAACGGAATGCCCATCCACGGCACCACCATGGACCACGCTTCTACACAACGAAATCTATAAATGCGTTCTTCAGCGGTCATACCCTTAATAATGTCTTCAAATGCAAAGTCACCGGTCTTCTTAGCTTCACCAGAGACGTTCACCGTCCATGGATCTGTTGTCATTGCATGTGCGTTTTCAAAGGGGTCACTTTTGTCAGTACCAAACTCATAAAAATTATTGAATTGGGTGACAATATCTTCCGGAGTAATTTCATCATCAGGCTGCAAGCCGGCTTGGGCAGAGCTCAACAAACCTGAACCTGCAATCAACGCAGCACTTTGGCCAATGAATTTTCGGCGGTTCAAATAGGTAGTTTCGGAGGTGATTTCAGATGTGGGGATTTTTGGAGATTTGCCTATCAGCATTACTATTTCCTCTGCTAAAACCCAAGTTAGCTAAGCTAAGCTAGGATAACTACGTTAGCCATATCGCTGAGAAGGTATTTCCAATCTCCAGCGAAGGCGATATTTTTTCTATTTTAAAGCCCATTTACAGGCTTCTGTAAATGGCTGCTGGCTTGTTTATTTATCTCTCTCGCCCATTCTTCAGGCCAAGTCTATCGGCTTGGCTTTTGTTAACTAAGCATGAAGCAGATTTGCACCTCTTATTTGCACCTCTTAGCTGTAGCGTCTTTTATTTAGCAAATTTTTTATCCGTAGGGTCTTTTATCTGCAGAGTTCTTATTCGGATTCCTCTGGGACCTTTTCGGACTTCACTTTAGCCCATAGGGCTTTGAACGGCCCAGACAATGAGTACACAACACATATTGCTAACAACACTGACGGTGGATCTATCATTAAGACAGCAAACCCCATAACAATCAGCACTAAAGTGACGAATGGTATGCGCTCACGGATATTGACGGTTTTTGGCGAAAAATAGGTGAAATTAGAAACCATTAAGAGTCCAGCAAACACAGTGGCCACAGCCAAAAAACTCGCCCCAACTAGCGATGGCTGAGCAATTCCATGTTCAACACAAACCCAAATACTAAAACAAATGATACCGGCTGCGGAAGGGCTAGCTAGGCCAGTAAATGAGGCATTCTCTCCTTGGGTGTTAAATCTAGCCAAACGCAATGCCGCGCAGGCCACATAGACAAAGGCCGCAACCCAGCCAATTTGGCCTAACTGGGAGAGCCCCCAGGAAAAAGCCACCAAGGCTGGCGCAACACCAAAAGCGACCATATCCGACAAACTATCAAACTCGGCACCAAATTCACTTTCAGTGCCCATAATCCGCGCTACTCGACCATCAGCTGTATCCAAAATCATGGCAAAGAATATCGCAATAGTCGCCGGCAAAAACTGCCCGTTCATTGCTGAGACGATGGCATAAAACCCGGCAAACAACGCGCCAGTAGTAATGACGTTAGGCAATAGGTAAATGCCTCGCTTTAGCCGCCCCGCTCCTCGAACGGCATTTTCAGAGGCTTTAAGCTCTGTCTCAGAACTAGCTCGCTCAACTGACTTCAATGGCACTTTTTCTTCATTAGACATAGGGCGACTGCAATTAGATAAAGGTTGATTGTGCGCAATTCAAGGAGGAATTACCAATAGCAACTATCGCTCGTCGAGCGTCGAATGCGGTTAAGCGCCATCAGATCCGAATTAACTGGGGAACAATACTTTGGGTGTACCCTAGATCGACGTTAAATCAATGAGCTTAGGGGGCGTGGGGAATTTACTCACAACAAAAAAGCGTTGCAGGGAAAGCTAGAATTACAGAGTAGTCGCGGTAAAGAAAACCGGGCAAACCTAAGAAGTCTGCCCGGTAAATGCGTTAGTTAACTTCTTTGTTAACCAATCTATTTTCTTGAATCCACGGCATCATACCGCGCAGCTTAGCACCCACTTCTTCGATAGGGTGCTCGCCGGTGATACGACGCATAGCCTTAATGCTTGGCGCACCAGCTTGATATTCTTGAACGAACTCTTTAGCAAAGTTACCCGTCTGAATTTCGGTCAAGATGCGCTTCATCTCAACTTTAGTTTCTGCGGTAACAATGCGCGGCCCGCGGGTTAAACCGCCGTATTCCGCAGTATTGGATACCGAGTACCACATATTTGCAATACCGCCTTCATAGAAGAGGTCAACAATGAGTTTGAGCTCGTGCAAGCACTCAAAGTAGGCCATTTCAGGGGCATAGCCAGCTTCTACTAAGGTTTCAAAGCCCGCTTGAACTAACGCAGCTGCGCCGCCACAAAGCACTGCTTGCTCGCCAAACAGGTCCGTTTCAGTTTCTTCTCTGAAAGTAGTTTCAATCACCCCAGCGCGACCACCGCCATTTGCAGAAGCATAAGACAGTGCAATGTTCTTCGCCTGCCCTGTGGCATCTT
>OJIR01000017.1_pt1 | contig 55806 bp, 54 predicted proteins | sample 1595711 | NCBI WGS metagenome assembly OJIR01 (sample SAMN05416846, study PRJEB24817) | seawater metagenome | isolation source: Sea water | place: Canada:Atlantic | collected 2013-07
CGCCAATTGGCGCTGCTTGGGTGAATGGACCCATCGTTGCAAAAATGGGTTTGGTGGAACCAATTGAAGCGGCGAAAGAGCGCGGTGACTTAATGACTAAAAGCTTTTACAAGCGCCTTGATTCAGCTTTGGGCGAGCATCCGTATATTGCCGGAGAGCGTTACACGGTGGCGGATATCACGGCTATTTGCACAATAGATTTTGCGACTAGGCTAGTCGGGTTGCGCCCAGCAGATGAGCATAAAAACATATGGGCGTGGCATGAGCGCGTTACCGCCCGGCCAGCTGTGACAGATTAGGGGACTGCTGCTTGAAGCAACAGCCGCCTGGCTGACCTAAAGGGTGAGCTAGCTGAAAATCCAATAGATGGTCAGCTGTAGGCCAATCAGCACCATGGCCCAGATGCGCAGGTCGCGCCAGCGATCTGTCTCTGGCTGGCCAGCGAGGATTGCTTTCTTTGGCACAATCCACACTAGGCCGCCGAGGAATATAAAAATACCCATAGATATGTAATTGGCCCATGCCACGGGTAAGTCGATCATGTTCGGCTCCAGGGTCGGTAGGTTAGGGTTGCAAGTTTTTCGTCGCTGAGTTTTTCGGTAAAACCGCTGACGGTCCACAGTGTAACCATTGAGTAGCAGAAGCTGACAAATGCCACATAGAGCAAATTCCATTCCAACATTATCAGTAGTATTGCAGATACCAATACGCCGGTAACCAAGGTCCATAAGCCGGCCATTGGCGTGGCTCTTTGGGTCATGGCGCCCAGTAGTAGCAATGCCAGCATTGGCCCTTGGAACAATGACAGTATCGTTTGTAAGAAGGTGAAGATACCGCCCAAGTCGCCAATAAACGGCGCAATGCACATTGACGATAACAGCAGTATTAGGGTGAGGTAGCGCCCTACCTTGAGGTCATTTGCCGGGTTGTGGTTCTTCATTAGCACGTGGCGTATGTCACGAGTGATCATAAGCGAGGTGGAATTCACGCCGGAGTCAATAGAGGACTGTAGCGCTGCGATAATAGCCACAAACATTAGCCCAGAAATGCCTGGTGGCAAAACGTTCTTAATTACCCAAGGAAGCGCCATATCTGGGTAATCAATATCCGCTTTCATGACTAGGGCCAAGATGCCAGGGAAGACAACCAGTAACGGTATAAAAGTTTTTGCTAGGGCTGCAAACATCATAGAGGCGCTGGCATCCCATTGGGTACGCGCGCCAAGGGTTCGTTGCAAGATGGCTTGGCTGCCAATCCAGTAGGCTGGTGAGAGCACGAAGCCAAGTCCTAGAATCACTCCTGGCCAGGGAAAGCCTTCGTCGTCTGCAGGTAGGTAGGCTTGTAAGTGGGTGGGGTTATCTTGTGTCAGAGTGGTGGCAAATGCGCTGAAACCACCGGCGTCAGAAATGCCAATACCAACGATTATGATGCCGCAGAGGAACATAATGCTGACTTGAATTGAGTCGGTTATGGCAACCGCTGCTAAACCGCCGGCAATACTGTAAAGACCCACTACAGTGCCTGAAACTAAAATCCCCACCCAAATTGGCCAGCCTAGATAGGTTTCAAGAGTGAGGGCTAACGCCCACATAGCAACCCCTAAGGCGAATACTGCGAAAACACTGGCAATGAGTGCCGCCACAACGCGAACACCTTGGTTGTACCGCAGACCTAAGTATTCTGGAATGGAATAAACCCCTGCACGCCAGTACAACGGAATAAAAATAAGGGAGGCGATAATCATGGCGGGAATTGCGCCAATCCATTCAAAGTTCGCCTGGGCTATACCCACGTTGTAGGCGTTACCTGAGGCGCCAACGTAGCTATTGGTGTCAATATTGGTGCCGATAATGGAAAGGCCAATCACCCACCAAGTTAAGGATCTGCCGGCCAGGAAAAAGTCGTGGGCGTTTTTTACTTTACTGCTGAGCTTGATGCCGACAAATGTAATTAACGCCAAATAGCTAATAATCACCGCTAGATCTAATGGGTGCACTTGAATTTTCCCCTCTGAAAGTGGGGTGATACTTACACAACTGTTGCTATAAGGAAAAGCCGAGATTTTTTTAAAAGTGTCGGCTGGTCGATATAACTGATGAGATGCCTGGCGCTAATATCTGAACCTAGATATTTGTTTGTTTTAAGGTATTCCCCATATATGCCCTCCCACCGCGCAGAAAAGATATTTTTAGCCGCAAGTCAGCCCTTTGCTGTTGGTGATCATCGGCTTTGCTTTAGGCATCCAAGTAACGAGCTTTTGTGCGTTAAGGTGAATCGACAAGGCAAAGCTCAAAGGCTTAAGGCCGCCGCGCCCTTTTATAAAAGACTTAGGTCGGTAGACAGTTTTGATGATAATCAAATTGAATATCGCGCGTTTCAGCAGCCAGCTATTGTCCGCAATACACCTGATATTTGGCGTCACATACCGCGTTGCTACGGGTGGGTAGATACCGATATCGGACCGGGCTTAGTAACGGATTTCTACGCTGGGAATAACCGCGACACCCCGGCCATGACCTTAGAGCGCTACCTTCAGGAGTTTGGTAAAACACCTCTGCTATCGTTAGCCCTCGGGGAATTTGCTGGTTTTCTACGCCGGTACTTGCTGCTGACTAAAAACCTAATGCCACACAATCTGCTGGTGCTCCAAGACGCACACGGGCAAGAAAACTCACAGCAAAAAGAACCAAGCCTCCGGTTGGTGTTGGTGGACGGGTTTGGCTTGTCGACGATTCTGCCAATGGCGAAATATGTGCCTGCCTTTGCCAGACGTCATGTAGAAAAACGTTTGAATTGGTTGGATTTCAGGATTGCCTGGGAAATCAGTGACAAAGCACGCTCTTGGCGAGACGCCGAAAAAATTTACACCAAAGGCAGGGGTAATATTTATGCCTAATCAAATGTTGCGGCTAAAGAATCGTTTTCGCGCGCCATTATTTAAGGCCATAAACTGGCGAAAAGAAAAGTTCATTTGCCCAGTATGTGACTACACTGGTCCCTTCATTGATAAGCACCCAAAGAAAAAGATCCGCTCTAGGTTAAATGCAAAGTGCCCGTCTTGCAGTGCCATGGAGCGCCATCGATTTCAGTGGTTTATCTTGCAAAAGATTTTGACAGGCGTTGATCTGGGTAGTTTGAGCGTGCTGCATTTTGCCCCAGAGCCGTGCTTGGAAGACCGATTGCGGGCGCGATGTGGCAGCTATGTTTCTACAGACCTACTGCGCACAACAGTAGATTGCCAGTTTGATGTAGTCGACATTCCTTTTGACGATGAGAGTTTTGATTTGGTGCTAAATTCTCACGTGCTGCAATATGTGCAAGATGATTTGCGTGGTGTTGCTGAGCTTTCTCGAATTCTCAAGCCTGGTGGCATTGCGCTACTGCCCGTGCCTTTATTGCACCAAAAAACCGTTGCGATGGATGTCCCTGACCCAATCTTGGGTATGTATCACGAACCAGGCCCGGATTATTATCAGCGCTATGAAGCCTTTTTTCAGCGCGTCGATTTATATCATTCATCTGCCGAGGATGATCAACACCATTTCTATCTCGAGTTACTCAGCGATGCGGACTTCCCTTTGAAGCAGGCTGAAATGAAATATGGCGACATAATTCCCGTATGCTATAAAGATTGAATTCTAAGCGCTGCAATGGCGCTGTGATTAGTTTGAGATGATGAGATAACCGCATGCTTCAGGGTGAAGGTAAAACAATACTTTGGTGGGGTAGGTTGGGCAATTATGGCCCAGATTACCCGCGCAACAGAACCGTAATTGCTTGCTTGGAATCAATTGGCTTTGAAGTTGTGGCTTTTCAACCGAAAATGTCTGCGTTGTCAGACATGCAAGCTCGGTTTACGGACTTCAAAGATATCAGAGCTGTTTGGATACCCTGTTTTCGCCAACGAGATGTCGCTGGGGCTGCGCGTTGGTGTCGACGCAACAATGTACCTTTGGTATTTGATCCACTAATCAGTGCCTATGACAAGCGCGTAAATGAAAGGCAAAAGTATTCAGCCGAATCCTGGCGTGGTCGCAGGTTGTTGGCTTGGGAACAAAATCTTTTTGCTATGGCAGACCATGTTATTGCAGATACCCAATGCCATAAGGCCTATTTTTCTGAGTGTCTGCGTTATCCACTCAAGCAGATTTCGGTCATTCCTGTGTCCGCAGAGGAAGGCTTATTCTTTCCTCAAGAGTTACCCGTTAATCCGATCCCGGAAGCACTTTTCTTTGGCACGTTTATTGGCCTTCAGGGTGCTCAGTTTATTGCACAATCTTTACGGCATTATACCGGTCCGGCCTTTCAGTTAACATTTTTAGGACAAGGCCCGGATCGTGCCATGTGCGAGGAGATTTGCCTCCAGCATAAAAACGACCGGGTCGCGGTGGCATTTGAAGATTGGATTCCTTTTCAAGATCTGCCCAAGAGGATTTGTCAGGCTGATCTTTGTTTAGGTGTTTTTGGCGCCGGTGAAAAATCGGCTCGGGTTATTCCTAACAAGGTGTATCAAGGGTTAGCCTGTGGCAAAACGGTGTTGACCATGAGCGGTGAGGCTTACCCATTAGAGGTGTTTGAGAGTAGTGCTGGTATTGCCTGGGTCGAGCCTGGTTCACCTGAAGCCATTGCGTTGGCGATAAGTGATTTATTTTCGCCAGAAAAGTTGGCGGAGACTCGTTCGCAAATACTGCCATACCAAACTTATACTCAGTATTTTTCCAACGAAAGTATTCGCCAAACCCTGAGCGCTTTGTTTGGCAGCGCTGCAAAAGAAACTTGACCGCCTAAATAATCGGCTATTGGGTTATTTTGGTTAAAGTTTTATTGACTGCTGCGCGCCAGTCAGAGGCGTCAATGGCAAAGGTTTGGGTGAATAATTTGCTGTTGAGGGCCGAGTATGCGGGACGAGGGGCTGGCGTTGGGTATTCAGCTGTCTGTATTGCCGTCAGCGTTTTCGGTATCTTCAAACCCAAAGATTGCGCTGAAGAAAATATCTGTTGGGCAAACTCGAACCAAGAAACAACACTGTTTCCAGCATAGTGGTAGATGCCCCATGAACACTTGTTGCCAGCGATATACGGTAACGTCGCAATAATGGCACGGGCTAGATCTTGTGCGTAGGTGGGTGAGCCCAGTTGGTCATCTACGACACTGATATGCTCACGTTCACCGCCTAATCTGAGCATTGTTTTCAAAAAGTTGCTGCCATGTTCGGAAAAAATCCAAGCGCTCCTAATGATGATGTGTTTGCACTTGCTCGCTGTTATGGCATTTTCTCCTAACAGTTTAGTTTTCCCGTAAAGGCCTTGGGGAGCGGTCGGTTCGTCCTCTGCGTAGGGTAATTTACCGCGACCATCAAAAACGTAGTCCGTTGAGATATGTATGAGTGTGCTGTCGAAGTCTTTGCATAGCGTGGCCAGATGACTGACTGCCTTGTGATTAAGGGTGTCCGCTAGTTCCTCATTGTCTTCCGCAGCGTCCACGGCGGTGTAAGCCGCGGCGTTAATGATCACATCCGGAGCGTGTGTTAGAAACATTTCGTACAATTGTTGAAAATTACTTAGATCACATTCTGATTTTGCAAATAGTTGAGCCGTGAAAGCTGCAATATTTGACTCAAGTGCTGAAGAAGATAACTGCTGCGATAGACACTGGCCAAGCTGTCCGTCTTTCCCGAGTACTATTACTTTCAAAGCTTTAGGTCTTTTAAGAGCGCTGCATCTGCATCTTTGGCGGATAAAGTTGGATCTTTGATTGGCCAAGGGATATTAAGCTCAGGATCAGACCACAGAATAGAACCTTCGTCTTCTGGGTCGTAGTAGGCAGTGCACTTATATTCAAGCTCTGTGTCATCGCTTAGGGCTGTAAACCCATGCGCAAATCCCGGCGGCACCCAGAGTTGTTTCTTGTTATGTTCGGACAATTCCACGCTAATCCACTGGCCAAATGTGTTCGACTCTGGGCGCATATCTACAGCTACATCAAACACTGCGCCGCGTACGACTCTAACCAGTTTTCCTTGAGGTTTGGTCTTTTGAAAGTGCAAACCTCTGAGTACGCCCCGCGCGGACCGTGAGTGATTGTCTTGGACAAACTCAAGGGCCATACCTGCGTCCTCTAAATAGCGTTGTTTGCTGAACGTCTCGAGAAAGAAACCGCGATGATCGCCAAATACCTTAGGTTCTATAATTACGCAATCTATAAGCTTGGTGGGGTGAACAAGCATTAGGACTCCGCCGCTATTTTTTGTAAATAAAGCCCGTAGCCCGAATTTTTCAATTGGTTTGCGCGCTGTAGCAGCTGATCTTTAGTAATCCATTTGTTCTGCCAAGCAATTTCTTCTAGACAAGCGATTTTTAATCCCTGCCTATGCTCTAATGTTTGTACAAATTGCCCCGCCTCTATAAGTGAGTCATGTGTACCCGTGTCCAACCAAGCGAAACCCCTGCCGAGCAATTCAACGGATAAATTTCCGTTAGCCAAATAGGCTGTGTTGACATCGGTTATTTCTAACTCGCCGCGATTAGAGGGCTTTAGTGATTTGGCTATTTCAATGACTTTGTTGTCGTAAAAGTACAGGCCCGTTACTGCATAATTAGATTTTGGCTGGGGCGGCTTTTCTTCAATAGAAACAACTTGGCCACCTTCGCTAAATTCAACTACGCCAAAACTCGACGGCTGTGCTACGTGGTAGCCGAATATGGTTGCACCCGTGGTTTTTTCTACGGCAGCCTTGAGTTTTTCGGGAAAATCCTCGCCATAAAACACATTGTCTCCGAGGACTAATGAAACACATCGATCACCGATAAACGTCTCGCCGATGGTGAAGGCTTGGGCAAGGCCGTCAGGGCTTTGTTGTATTGCATATTGTAGGTCTATGCCAAATTGGCTGCCGTCGCCCAGAAGACGCTTATAACCGTCAATGTCGGTGGGTGTAGAGATAAGCAGTATTTCTCGGATGCCGGCTAACATAAGAACCGAGATGGGGTAATAAATCATCGGTTTGTCATAAATGGGTAGGAGCTGTTTAGAAATTCCTAAAGTGATCGGGTGCAGGCGTGAACCTGTGCCTCCTGCTAGTACGATACCAACAAAGGCATTGTTCATGAAATTTCTCCTAGTCTTTGTAGACGATATTCGCCTGACAATACTCTGTTGCACCAATCTTGATTAGCAAGATACCAGGTAACAGTTTTTCTTATGCCGCTTTTGAAAGTTTCTTCCGGCTGCCAACCCAATTCTTTTTCAATTTTGCTGGCATCTATTGCATAGCGTCTATCATGGCCAGGTCGATCACTAACGAAGGTTATAAGATCCTTGTAGTAACTAACTCCTGCGGGTTTGTTGGGCGCCAGTTCTTCCAGCAAAGCGCAGATGGTTTTCACTACATCTAGATTTTGTTGCTCGTTGTGGCCGCCAATATTGTAGGTTGCGCCGGTTTTTCCGGAGCGTATCACCCGCAGTAATGCCTTGGCGTGATCTTCCACATATAACCAGTCTCTAATTTGTGAGCCGTCACCATAAATAGGCAGAGGCTTGCCCGCTAGCGCATTCAAAATCACATTGGGGATGAGTTTTTCTGGGAAGTGAAATGGTCCATAGTTGTTTGAGCAATTGGTGATCAATGTGGGTAGTCCGTAGGTTCTTTGCCAAGCTCTAACTAAGTGGTCTGAGCTGGCTTTGCTCGCAGAATACGGTGACGACGGCGCGTAAGAAGTTGTTTCCGTAAAAAAGACACCCGCGTGCTCTAGGTCGCCATAAACTTCATCAGTGGAAATATGGTGAAAACGAAATGCTTCTTTTGCTTCTTGGGCTAGGGACTGCCAATAAACTCGAGACTGCTCGAGTAACGTGTAAGTTCCCACTATATTTGTTTGTATAAAGTCGGTGGGGTTGTCTATCGATCGGTCAACATGGCTCTCTGCCGCAAGGTGCATTACTGCGGTGGGTTTATGTTGCGCAAAAACTTGAGCGATAGCGGGACCATTGCAAATGTCTACCTGTTCAAAAGTATAGTTTGGATTGGCATCAATTGACGCCAAAGAGTCTAAATTGCCCGCATAGGTCAGCTTGTCCACGTTGACGATTTCAATGTCGCCAGCGCGAAGCGCTTGGCGAATAACACTGCTACCTATAAAACCGGCGCCACCTGTGAGCAAAATTTTCATTGCTGGTGCTGTAGGAAAATGATTTTGATGATCATGATGCGCGCATAAAGCGGGCGTTCATATGTAGATAACCATCTGCGCAGGGGTGTTTGGCCCAAATTTCTTGCCATGCTGTTGAGCCCATGGTTGCGGCGAATTGCTCTTCGCGTACTGCTCTACTATCCCAACGAATAATCCAAGTGACGTTGGGTTGTCCGTTGGGTGATACCACAGGTGCTGAGCCGGCGACTTCAGGCTCGAGTCCGCAGTCCATCCAAAAGTCGATGACATCTAAGTTGGCTTTGAGCCAAGGCACAGCCAATTCTTCAGCCCACACTTTATAGGCGTCAAAGCGAGTAGGGTCGATGGTGTAGTCACGAATTTCAACAATTGCGTCAGTCATGTTTATTCTCTTTCTGGTTTTTTAAATGGGTTCTAAAATAGCTAATAAAATTTGTCTAAGCTCTAGTGCTGCAATGGGCGTTAAGTTTTAGGCTTCTGCTAAAGCTAATGTTTCAAGTACGTAACGAATTTGCTCGCCCCAAAACCATATTCCAACGCAGATAACCGCTATTGAAAATGCCACTGCGGCCCATTCTAGTATGACTTGTTTGCTCATAAGCGCGCTCTCTTTGAAATTTCTATCTTTTGATTCTAGGTGCTGCTTAAAATTAAGAAAAGCCAATCCAACGCCCGGCGGCTGCTACCGTAAACCAGATTGAAATTGACGTTACTGCCACTAGTTTAATCGTCCATGGATTAAGTGTGTCGTGTTTAAATTTAAGTAGGGGCCGTCGAATGACGTAAACGAAAGTGATACCTAAACCCAAGCTGGTCATTTTTGCCCAGAACATTTCATTGTAGTAGAGCTTCATCGCAACCGCTGAACTCATAAATATGCCGCTTGTCATGACGATTGCCAGAGCGATAGTGAACCACTTTTGAGTGTTTTCAATGACCAGCTCGGAAGGTACATCTTTGAGTAAAATGTTCAGTAAACGCAAATCGCCCACGAGTACCATGCCACCCAGCATAGACATACCGAGCAGGTGGAACATTTGCACCACTGCAAAAACGCCGCCATAGGCTTTTGAGATGTCTGCTAGCATGGACGTGTCTAGCCAATCAAAAAACGGATATAGATCCACTACGAACTCCTATCGGTCTGCATTTGTTGTTTATCTATTGCTTAGCTACCACGTAGCGCTTAGTTAAATATTTCTCGAGAACCCCGGGGTTCCAGTGCCTTATGGTTCTAAGGCGGCCATTTCGTTGACGCAGCCTGCTGCCCAATACATAAAGTGTGGTAGTTGTTTGTGGCAGTCAAACCAGTCGTAAGCGATGGTCCGTCCAGTAATTACCACGCCAGACCAGAGCAATAAGGACGCTGCGGCGCCCATGCGAACGCGCTTTGGAGGCACGGGGTCTAGGTCCCATGTGCCGCTTGATGCCTGCATTTTGGCTCTAAACATAAAGGCGTTGATGGCGGCCAAAATGAGTAGTACGACCTTTATACGGAACCAAATGCTTTGGGTGGAGCGGACAGGTATGGCATAAAACAGTAAAAAGCCAGTGATTAGCATGACCACAAGCCCAATCATCATGGGCTTGTCTAGCCGCTCGGCTATTTTGGACGCGGGTACGTTAGGGAAGATCACGCCAAGCATGCGCAGGTCAATGACACAGAGCATGCCGAGGAAAATCATAAGCGTTAATACATGGGTGGCTTCGATCCATGAATACATATAGATAGACTCATGGATGTCAGTACTCCATTTATGCGTGTCTAGCCATTGTGCAAATGTCAGTAAAAGTTCGTTTAGCATTCAAGTTCCTGCCGCGTTCTATTTATGCTCGGGTCAAGCTTCCGCCTATAGCAATTCTATGCTGTTCGTCTGCAAATACACAAAGTGCAGTGCCAGTTCTAAGAGAGCTGCGGCGGGCAAGGCTGCTGCCGCGCTGTGGCCACTGTGCCTCTCCTGCATAGAGTCAGCATATTGGTTTATGGTCGTGTCGGCTACATTCTCGCGGCCGCTGCATTTGGCGGTCTAAGCCAGCCTAAGACGGTTGTATGCGGCGCAACATAGACTCTTGCGCGCAAGACATCACGAGTTTGCCGTCCGCTGAATAGATTTCGCCTTCGTTTAGTCCGCGCCCGTCGGCGGCGGCAACACTGCGTTGATCGAAGAGCAACCACTGGCTAGGGTCGCTGACGCTGTGAAACCAGCAACTTTGATCTAAGCTGGTCATTCTATGGGTTTGCATAGGTATGCCGTGAGGTAACACTGAATTAAACAGAAGGGTGGCATCGGACAAATAGGCCAACGCAATTTGCCCCTCTCGAGTGCTTAAGGGTTCGGTGCGATCTACAGAGTAAGGTGTGCGCATCCATAAGCGTAACTCCGGTGCCCGATCTGCAATAAATTCATGGAATCCAGCGCTGGCAAATTCTATTTGGGTACGATCATCCTTTATGGGCGGAAATGGGAAGGTCTCTTCGCCGCGCTGTTGTCTTTGCGCAATCAACGCTTCGGGGCTGTCCACCTTTGGCATAGTCTTCTGGTGCTCATCGCCGGCTTCCGCGACTTTGAATGAAGCAATCATATGGAAAACCTGCTGGCCTTCTTGGCTTGCCGTGATTGAGCGCGTGTCACCCCATTTGCCCGAGCGCAGCCGCTGCACTTGATAGGTGAGTTTAATGTCTGGATTACAGCGTTGTAAAAAGTAGGCGTGAAACGAATGGGCCGCTTTTGGTTCGTCCACTGTGTGCAATGCAGCGCATAACCCTTGGCCCAAAAGGTGACCGCCGTAGACCCCCATCATGCCGTATAACTCAGCATCGCCGGTAAAAGAGTCGGGCTGATCAGTCGTCTCCACCTGTAAGTAATTCAGTAGATGTTTGGCGGGGACGTTGTGCGTAGTCATTAAAGATCCAAATTCAGATAAAACAGAATTATTCAGCTCAGGCCGCGCGAGCGCGACATTTACCAATAATATACAGACAGTGAACAGCTAAACAGTCCACTCATTTACCGAGACCTTTAGGCCGCGGTTATTGACTGGTGTTAGCGCATGGCGCCAGGCATACCACCATCTATGACCATAGTTTGTCCGGTGATAGAAGACGAGGTAACAAAGGTCAAAACCTGATTAGCGATGTCGCCGGCTTGGCCAACTCGGCCCAGCACGGCTTGATTTCTGGCACCTTGCGCAACATTGTCTGGTAGGCGTTGGGCCATGCGGGTGTTTTCCACCAGCCCAGGGGCAATGCAATTTACGGCGACGTTAGGTGCCATAGCCACCGCAAGGCAGCGGGTTAAATGGTTGAGACCAGCCTTGCTAGAGGAGTAGGCAATACTGCTGCTGCCTGGACTGATGCCGCCTGCGGAAGAAATGTTAACGATATGGCTGCCTGGCTGTGCTTTGAGTAGTTTCGCGCCCGCCCTAGCCAAAAGGAAGGGTGCGCGCAAATTAGTTTCTAATACACGGTCCCAAATATCTGCGGTCAAATCATCTAGGTTGGGAAAAGGAATGCCGATATTCCATGCAGCATTGTTGACCAAAATGTCGAGGCGTCGGTACTTTGCCGCAACTTGATCCATGAGTGCTTCAATGGCCTCAGGGTCGCGTTGGTCCAGTTGTACAGCCCAAGCGTTGCCACCAGCTTGTTCAATATCCATTGCGAGTTGGGCTGCGATTTCCGCTGCGCCCACGTAAGTGAGTATTACGTTAGCGCCTTGGGCTGCCAAACAGCGCGCAATAGCGCCGCCAATATCTCCTGATGCGCCCGTGACTAGGGCTACTTTTTTTGTGAGTCCTGTGTTTGCAAGATCTGCGTTTGTAAGATCCATGTTTTACCCCTCTGGCCTAATTCTTCTGTGGACTGTTTCTGCCGCATTCTTCAGGAGTTTTGCCAGATTTCCCAGCAGCTCTCAAAATGTGCCACGATTAACCTACGTTTTTCCATGCAGGGTCAAGTCCAATTGAAGTGATACATTGGTTTTGCTGCGCGGGTAGTCGTCTGCTTTTAAAGAAACACTGGTAAAGAATGTAAAGGAAAGTCTATGTCCCGTCCCGCACCACTAGCCGATATAAAAATTGTCGATCTCACCCAAGTATTTGCTGGCCCTTATTGCACTTATCAATTGGCGTTGTTGGGCGCCAGTGTGATCAAAATTGAACCACCTGGCGGAGAGCAAACTCGCTTCGGCGGTAAATTGCCAGACCTTGCAGCCCAGCGGTTGGGGCTCGCGTACTGTACCCAAAACGCAGATAAGGATTGTGTAGAGCTGGACTTAAAATCCGACGGGGCAGTGGATGCGGTCTTAGCGCTGGCCGCCACTGCGGATATTTTTGTGCAAAATTATCGGCCAGGCGTTGCTCAGCGCCTGGGTTTAGGTATTGATGCTCTGCGTAAGGTGAATCCGCAAATAATTTACTGCTCAATTTCTGCCTATGGTGGTGAGGGGCCTATCGGTCACCGGCCAGCGTATGACCATGTGGTGCAAGCTATGAGCGGCATTATGTCCACCACGGGTACCGATGAAATGGGGCCAACTAAAGTGGGCGCACCTTATATTGACTACGCTACTGGATTAAATGCTGCCTTTGCAGTTATGGCTGCACTGCGCGAGCGAGATCGTACTGGAGAACCACAGAATGTTGATATTAGTATGTTAGATACTGCGCTGAACCTAATGGCGAACAACCTTGTCACGGCTGCAACTACCGGCGAGGACATACCCAAATTGGGCAATGAAGCGGCCAGCGGTTCGCCCTCCTCCGGGTGTTTTAAAACCTTGGACGGCCACAGCATTATGCTCGCCGCTAACAATGAACGTCAGTTTGTGGATCTATGTACTGTGTTGGGGCATCCCGAATGGCTGGAAGATCCGCGTTGGGCAACACCTAAAGTACGCGAAAATAACTTCGTCGCTCTGCGTAGCGAAATTGAGATCGCTTTTTTGCGTCAACCGGCATCTGCTTGGGAGTTGTTATTGGACGCGAAGGGCGTGCCAGCGAGTCGGGTACGGACATTGACCGAGCTACTTGAAGAGGGTCAGCCAGAGGCGAGGGGGTTGTTGACCACGTTGCCTGTAGGGGCAGAGGAAACGCCTGTGCAATTGCCAGCGGTAGGGTTTCGCCTTAATGGACATAGCTTAGGGCCGACTCAAGCGCCAAAGAGTGTTGGCGCTGACAATAAGCGTTGGCTAGCAGATTGACGGTTGGTGTTTATACCCACTTGCCAATAACTGTTACCAGCCACAATTTTTACCAGCAATATTTTTTTGCCAGCCACTGTGCCCGATTTTTAGTCTGCGGTTTTTTTTGCGCCATCTAGGCTCAGTGCGAGCGTGCGTTGGCCGCCGGCCAGGGCCATTAAGCCTGCCATAATGGCGAGATTCTTAACGAAGTTTTGAGTCTCGTGCGCTTGCTGAATACCCGCCTCGACATTCCAGAAATCATGCATGACTAAGTTTATAACCAACGTCAGTCCCGCCAAGATAAATGCCGTAAAGGCCACTCGATAGCCTGCAATAAGCATTGCCCCGCCGGCAAGCTGGACGATGATGGTGAGTACCAAAAAGAACGGCACAAAGATCATGCCGTGGTCTTGCATATAATCTGCGGTGCCTTGGAAATTGGTGACTTTGCTAATACCGGGTAGTAGAAAGTAAATGCCGAGGAGAACCCTTCCGGCCACCCCTGTATAAGTTTGCAAGGCTGTAATCATTGGATTCCCCTAATTAATTTTTCGCATTTTTTTTGCCGGATTGCCGACAAAGTGTTTAACGCGCCGCGTGCAAACAAGTTAATTTCTCTGCCAAGCGCTTTTTCCACCCTGGAAGATTTCTAGCGCATTATCAACGGTTAAGCGTTAATAAAGCAAAGAGGCTGAGCTACTGCCAGCCTGCGCGGTCGTAAACTTTAACCGCTTCTGCCTGACGTTGCCCCAGCACTTGAACGTCTAGTACATCTTCTTTGTAGCTGCCTAAGGTCGCTACTGGCCCCGTGGCTGCGCCCAAAATTGGGTACTCATTGTTACCTTCAGCGAACAGCTTTTGGGCAAAGTCGCTGGTTAGGTATTCCAAAAATAGCACGGCGTTATCTCTGTTGGGGGCGTACTTGGTGATGCCCGCGCCGCTGATGTTAACGTGACTACCACGGTCATTTTGGTTCGGAAAAATCACCCCTAAGTTTGCCGCAATGGCTTTGTCTTGGACTTTTTCAGAACCTAAGATCCGCCCTAAGTAGTAAGTGTTCGCTATCGTAATTCCACACTCCCCGGCGGCCACCGATTTGAGTTGGGCGGTATCATTACCTTGGGGCGAGCGGGCGAAATTACGCACCACACCGGTCGCCCAAGATTCCGCAGCTGTTTCACCGGCGGCTTCAATGAGCGCGCTCATGAGGGAGAGGTTGTAGATGTTTGATGAGGTGCGCATGCACACCTGGCCCTTTAATGCAGGGTTGGCTAAATCTTCATAGCGTTTAACTTCTATGGGCAGTCCGCGTTGTTTGTTAAAGACAATGACTCTTGCGCGTTTGGAAAGTCCGTACCAGAAACCGTCCGGGTTGCGCAGGTGTGCGGGCACTCGCTCAGTCATGGTGGTAGATTCAACAGCTTGAAAAATGCCCTTTTGCTGGGCGCGCCAAATGCGCCCGGCATCTACAGTGATTAACATATCAGCTGGGCTGAACTCGCCTTCGTTAACTATCCGCTCTATGAGCGCATCGCTGCCGCCTTCAATCAGATTGACCTCAATTCCGGTGACCTCGGTAAACTGCTCGTACAGCGCCATATCCGTATCGTAGTGACGTGCTGAGTAGACATTGACCTCTTCTTCGGCCTGGACAAAGGTCTGCGTAAGCATGGCGAGCGCAAAAATAACAGTGCCAAGCAATCGTGCGGCGTTTTGTTTTACTGAGTAAATCACGGTGTATTGACCTAAATGAGAATGGTTATCAACTAACTATAGATTAGGGCCTCTGCTGAGGCAAAATTTATCTCCACAAAAGTGCCTATGGGCAATGCTTCTTGTTCAGAGGTTTCAACCCGAATTTGCTGCTCTCCTAAGGTTACGAGTGTTAGGTAGCGTTGGCCTAAGAAGCGCCTGTCGCTGATAACCGCCGGGCCTTGGGCTGATTTCAAACTCAGGGTGTGAGGGCGCAAACCGAGAGTGACGGTGGCGCCTTCTTGAAGCACATCTTCTTTGGGCGCCTGTTCAGGCAAAGCTTTTGCGTCATTTGTCCTTTGCTCTACTGGATGGTTAGCTAAATCGTGTCGATTAGTAATTCTGCTGAATGGAATATTGCCAAACACAGTTTGCACGGTGTCGCCTTGAACTTGGCCGGTCACTGATTGCAGTCCGGCAATGGTTTGGGCGACAAATGCTGCCTTTGGAGATTTCCATAATGCTTCAGGGGTGCCTAGCTGTACCGTTATGCCGTCTACCAACACCAAAATCCGATCGGCCATATCCATAGCTTCTTCGGGGTCGTGAGTGACCATGAGTGTAGGTGTGCCGGCGGCTTTTAGAGTCAATCTGGCTTGCTCACGTAGTTTTCGTCGCAGCGGCGTATCTACACTGGCAAAAGGCTCATCTAGCAACATGACAGAAGGTTCTGTGGCCAGGGCCCGAATTAACGCCACCCGTTGCTGCTGTCCACCAGACAAGGTATGCGGATAACGCTGGGCCATATCAGCTAAGTCTACGCTGGCCAGTTGTTGTTCTACCATCGTTTCACGTTGAGCTTTGCTTTGGTTGTGCAGTCCGAATGCTATATTCTCCGCCACGGTTTGATGTGGGAACAGAACGTGGTCTTGAAAGACTAGGCCTATGGGGCGTTGTTCAGGTGGTGGATTTACCACTGCGTCTGCCATCAGTTGATCGCCGAGAAAAATGGCGCCTTGCTGTATTGGCTCTAAACCTGCGGCTATGCGCAGCAGGGTGCTTTTGCCACTGCCCGAAGGACCAAGGATGCAGACAATTTCGCCATCCTCTACTTCTAGATCAATATTACTGAGAGCGGTTTGCTTACCAAACTTATGGCTGATGCCGCGAAAGGCTATGGTCATTGCGAGGGTTCTTATAAATTGCTTGCAAAAATTTGGAGCGAAAAAGGCATACTGCCTTAATGTTTACTGCGGTGCATGCTGTTTACAAAATGCTATTTAAAAAAGGGCGCTGAGATTTGAGCCAAAGTCATTCACCTGTTTGGTTGTCGGGTGTTCTATTAATTGCTATTCCAGTGGCTTTGCCTATTGGTGTATTGCTTTATTCGCTGTTCTCTCCCGCGTCGAGCGCTGGCGGTGTTGGGGAAAGCGGTGATATTTGGCTGCATATTCGCGCTACTGTCCTGCCCACTTATTTGTTTAACACCGTTGCGCTAATGGCGTTGGTGGGTATTGCTGCGACTTTTATTGGTGTCGGTACCGCCTGGTTGAGTGCGAAGTTCACTTTTCCTCTGAGTAAGATTTTAGCTCCAGCGCTGGTATTACCTTTGGCTGCGCCAGCCTATGTGGTGGGCTATGTTTACGCAGATTTATTGGAGTTTGCTGGGCCGGTGCAAAGTTTTTTGCGTGCCACATTGGATTTACAAGGAGGTGAGTATTATTTCCCACCTATCCGCTCCCTTGGCGGCGCTGCTTTAGTCATATCTTTAGTCCTTTATCCCTACATTTACTTGCTTGCGCGCACTAGCTTCATGCAGCAGTCGGTGTCCCTTCATGAAACAGCCAAAGTCTTGGGCGCAGACAGCAAACGAGTCTTTTGGCGAGTGGCGCTACCAGTGGCCAGGCCAGCGATTGCTGGTGGCATGGCGCTGGTACTGATGGAAACTGTGGCCGATTACGGCGTGGTTGAGCACTTTGGTGTGCCAACCTTTACCTCGGGCATTTTTCGCACTTGGTATGCCATGGGTGAGCATGCGGCGGCGCTTCAGTTAGCCGGTTGGCTATTTGTTATTGTCGCCTTACTGGTGGTGGCCGAGCAGTTTGCCCGCCGCGGTGAGCATTTCAATCCAATCAGTCGGAGCACGCCAACGGATCTTGTGCCGCTCACCGGTTTGGCGGCTATTGGTGCAACCCTTGCTTGTGCGTTACCGGTATTGTTGGGCTTTGTCCTGCCATTCGGAATTTTGCTCAATCATGCGCTGTTGGAGGGTGACCCGTTGATTGGCAATGGTTTCACCGAGCTATTATTCAACAGTGTATATGTGGCCAGCATTGCTTCGGTACTTTGCGCTTTGGCCGCCCTGTGGCTAAATTATGCTCAGCGTCTGCGCGCCAGTATTGGTGTTAAATTGGCGGTGCGCACTGCCACATTGGGCTATGCAATTCCCGGCATGGTCTTGGCGGTGGGTTTATTGGTGCCTTTGACATTCATGGATCGCGCTTTGAGCGGATTTCTGCGTGACAATTTTGATTTTGCGTCCGGGCTAGTCATTACAGGTTCTGTGGCGGGTTTGGTTTTTGTTTACGTTGCGCGTTTTTTAACCGTTGCTTACAACAGCAGCCACATGGGGATGACTGCATTGCATTATAATTTGGATGCAGCGGCGCGGAGTTTGGGCGCAACGCCGAGCCGAGTGCTCGGCAAAATTCATTTACCTTTGTTACGCCCGGCTGTGTTGAGTGGCCTATTGCTGGTCTTTATCGATGTGATGAAAGAACTGCCGGCTACACTTATTTTGCGTCCTTTTAATTTTGAAACTTTGGCTACCCGAGTCTATCGGTTAGCTGCTGACGAGCGCCTTGGTGAGGCATCCACTGCCGCCTTAAGTATTATTTTGTTGAGTTTGTTGCCAACTGTACTGATTTTGTCTACAAATTTGGTCAAGAAATCCGACAGAAACTTAGGTTGACGACACCAACAGGAGTAGAGTTACCCCTCGTCAATCAAAAGTATAAAAAGTGAGTTTGAACTCCACAAGCCTGTCGCTAAAGCTTCGCAAGTCCAGCTCATTTGGCTAAGAGGTGATGTCGAGCTATTCTATTAGACATGAAGTCTTTCAGGACATTTTGTTTGAAGATCAGCAGATCTCAATTGCCGATGGACTACTGACTATTGGGTCTGGATTTCAGTGGCGATCATTCGTCATGTGTGCTCACATGCCTTTAGTTTTTTTTGGCTTGGCGCGTCCAGGCGTCAGCGATAAAGTTTTTATTTATGGTCAGCCTTGGATCACTGAGCATAGCATTCTCAGAGCTGTGCTTTTGCAGTACAGAAGTACGTTGGCGATTGACAGAGCGAGCATAGACGAAATCTACGCTCAAGGTCTTGTTGATGCAAAAATTGCTTTCCCGAGTTTATGGAGTGGCGTAGCGCGCTGGTTTGGGTAGCGAAAGTAATAGAGTTTCGTGAAGTGGTTCAATTCTTAAATCAAAGCACTTCAGCCCAAGCCCTTGAAGTAGAGTTCTCGGAACAAAAAGTGGGCGGATGTCATTCCTAAGGCGTTGAATCCTTGGCAATTGTTAATATAGGCCTCTGCCTACTTCACCATCTCTTCACCCAGTATCAAGTATCTTTATAAAATAGGTAATCAAGAAGCCTGTAAACTTATTGTTTACAATTGGGGTGGTATTACACGGGGGAGAATGTGGGTTTTTAGCCTAATTGCACCCATCATTTTAAGCAATGTGTAGTCAATTTGCTGGAGTATTAGCCAATATGCTCGGGATTTATTATGGAAGTCAGTATGGCCAAGAAACCTCAGAATGTTTTGTTAATTATATTAGGTAATCAACTTTTTCCTATAGACCAAGTACTTGCGTTAGATCCTGCCGCAGTTTTTATGGCGGAAGACCATTACCTTTGTAGCCACTTTCGTTACCACCAACAAAAAGTAGTTCTCGTTTTAGCCGCTATGCGCGCTTATGCCGATGAGCTGCGGGCCGCCGGGCTAGTAGTGCATTACACCAAGCTGGAGGAAGAATCTGAGCTTTCTATCAACGAGGCATTGGTGGATTGTTTGCAAACTCATAATTATTCGTCGCTTGTGCACTTTGAGGTGGAAGGAAAAGCTGCCCAAGCTAACCTTGCTCGTGCTGTGCAAAATGCATCTGTCGTTTGCGAAGAAATTCGCTCCCCCATGTTTCTATGCGACAGGCCGCGCTTTGAAGCATTTGTGCAGAGCCGGAAAAAGCCTCAGATGGCTGCTTTTTACAAAGCGGAACGCACCCGCCTGAATATTTTGCTGACTTCAGATGGCAAACCCGTCGGTGAGCAGTGGAGTTTTGATGCAGATAATCGCAAAAAACTGCCCAAAGACGTGCACCCCCCTGAGTTGCCTGAAATTGCGCAAAATATCCATCTGGCGTCAGTCATAACTTTAGTGGCAGAGCGTTTTGCCGGTCACCCTGGCAAGGCTGAAGAATTTTCCTGGCCTTCGACCAGAGCGGGTGCCTTGAATTGGCTTGACGATTTCATTGAGCATCGGTTAGAGGGTTTTGGTCCTTATGAAGATGCTATGAGTACGCGCTCAGAAACGGTCTTTCATAGTGTCCTTAGCCCAATGATGAATATTGGACTGCTGGTACCCAATGAGGTGCTAGAGCGGGTGATTGCCGTAGCGCAGACACGTGATATACCTTTGCAAAGCTTGGAAGGCTTTGTTCGACAGATAATTGGTTGGCGAGAATTTGTCCGCGGCATCTATCAAAATTTTAGTGCCCAGCAAGCCAGTACAAATTATTGGTCCCATCACCGGCAGTTAACCGAGCATTGGTACCTTGGCGGCACCGGCATAGCGCCGCTTGATGACACCATTGAGATCACCCAACGTAAGGGGTGGTGCCACCATATCCCGCGCCTTATGGTTGTGGCTAATCTTATGACGTTGTGCGAGATAGAACCTAAGGCCGCTCACCGCTGGTTTATGGAAATGTATGTAGATTCTGCATCTTGGGTGATGGGGCCTAATGTTTATGGCATGGGTATTTTTAGTGACGGCGGCATATTTGCTACGAAACCCTATATTTGCGGCTCTAACTATTTGCTTAAGATGAGTAATTACCCCAAGGGGCCGTGGTGCGATGTGGTCGACGGCCTGTATTGGCGATTCATTGAAAAAAATAGGGCGTTTTTTGCGCAAAACCCGCGTTTGGCGCTGATGCCCAGGGCCTTGGATCGATTGAGTGAGGCGCGCAGAGATATTATTTTTCCTGCCGCGGAAAAATTTTTGCTGGAGCACACTCATTCCTAAGTAATTGTTTAAAACACTGGGAATTAGGTCACTACGGCCTATACTTCTGCGATGACAGAAAACCAATATATGTTGCCGGACAAATTTACCGGCCTACCTCTTCGCGCTGAGTTACAAACTCAGTTAGAAGTCATTAAATTCAACACCATGACAGCGGTGCAAGCGGCTGCGCTGCCGAAAATACTCGAAGGGCGAGATGTGGTTGCTCAAGCCAGTACTGGCAGTGGCAAAACTGCGGCTTTTGGCTTGGGTTGTCTGCAAAAGATAGATACCAAAGCCTTTCACGTGCAGGCATTGATATTATGTCCAACTCGAGAACTTGCCGAGCAAGTGGCGCAGACGATGCGCAGCTTGGCGGCGAAAATCAGCAATACCAAAGTACTCACCTTATGTGGAGGGGTACCACTGGGTCCGCAGATTGGTTCATTATCTCGCAGCGCGCATATTATAGTGGGTACGCCTGGACGAGTGCTAAAACACCTGAATAAGCAGACCCTGCATCTCCTGAGCATTGAGACCTTAGTGCTAGACGAAGCGGATCGAATGTTGGATATGGGGTTTGAAGACGAGATTCAAGAAATTCTCAGTTATATCCCACCAACGCGACAGAATTTGCTTTTCTCTGCAACCTATCCAGATGGGGTGAAATCTATTCGCCGGGTCATGGGTAAGGACACAATTCATATCAACGTGACCCAAAGCGATAACAAGCCGGTTATTAGCGAATATTGGTTGCCAGTGGACAGGTATGATCGTGTTAAGCCCTTGCTCGCTGCTATGCGTGTTTGGGGCGGGGCGCTCAACTTGGTGTTTTGTAATACCAAAATCGACTGCGCCAAAGTTTGCGAAACATTGACCGCTGCAGGTTTGGACGCGGTAGCTCTGCATGGAGACTTGGAGCAGGTTGAGCGCAACCAAACTTTGGTGCGTTTTGCCAACGGTAGCGCCAACGTTTTGGTCGCCACTGACGTTGCCGCTCGCGGGTTGGACATTGATAACGTTGACGGCGTATTTAATTTCGAGCTACCTACACATGCTGAAGTCTACGTGCATCGAATTGGACGCACAGCAAGAGCCGGTAAGCGTGGTGTTGCCATTAGTTTAGTCGCCGATAGTGAGATGTCTCGCCTCAGTGCAGTAGAAGAATTTTCTGAGGGCAAAGCCATGCAGTTATGGGAGGTGCCAGCCGACTTGCCAGATGTATTGGACGCTGATGAGGAGGGCGAAGGTCTGCGACGGCCAGGAGTCTATACCGTTGAGATTAATGGTGGTCGGCGCAGTAAGTTGCGTCCCGGAGATATTTTGGGCGCACTTACAGCTGATAAAACTGTGCCGGGTGACGCTGTTGGAAAAATCGATTTGATGGATAACGTGACCTATGTAGCCATTCGTCGTGATGCCACGCCGGCAGCTCTGAACTTGCTCAATGGCGCCAAGATTAAGGGCCGGCAGTATCGTGCTCGTGGTGTGGGCTAGGGCCACACAGTGCCAAGTGAGTGCCAAGTGAGTGCCGGTCTCTAAGTGAGACCGGGTTTAGGTTGACGTGCTGTGGCTGACATACGGCGGCTGAAGTGCCGTAACAACCCAAGCCTAGCTATATAAGGTTAGCTGTAGACTTTAGCGAGATTGAGTGGGTCGGCGTCTTCTGGGCGTTCCACCACCACCACTTCCGCCGTCGCTACTTGATCCTGCTCGCGGTCCAACTCGCCCGTATGGGTTAACGTTTTCGTTTGTGCTGTTCAGCGTGTTGCCGTTGCTGCTATTTCCGCTGCGACTATTTGTGCTATTGCCTGAACGTTGAGCTTGCGCGTCACCAGTCTTGCGGTTGCCATCTTTATTCGCTGAGGAATTGTCGCCTTGCCCCGGCTTGCCACTACTTCTGCGTTTGTTGCGTTGTGCGTTACCTTGGCCCTGGCTGTTTCCCTGACCCTGACCCTGACCCTGACCCTGACCCGGTCTGCGGCTGCGTTGCTGACTCTGGCGTCGTTCCCCTCTATCCTCTTCTTCAGCGGGCTGAGACTGCTTGGTGGGTAATTCTATATCTAGTTTAACCACATCAACTTTGCGTTTCGTTAGGCGTTCAACCGCGCGTAGTCGACTGACCTCGCTAGCGTCGACCAAAGCCCAGGCAATACCTGTCGCTCCCGCGCGAGCCGTTCGGCCGATGCGGTGAACATAACTCTCTGGCTCGTGGGGTAGTTCATAGTTAAATACATGAGATACATCGCTGACATCAATGCCGCGGGCTGCAATATCTGTGGCAACCAAAATCCACGAGTTACCCTTTTTGAAATTTTCTAGCGCCCGCTGTCGTGCGGCTTGAGTCTTATTGCCATGAATTACCTCAGCAACAAAACCTGCGCCATTTAGCTGTTTCGCTACTTTGTTGGCGCCGTGCTTTGTGCGCGTAAAAACAATGGCCCTTACTAAATCTTTGTCGCGTAGCAGGTGCTCTAGTACAACCCGCTTATTAGGTGTACTGACCATGACAGCGCGCTGATCAATCTTAGCTACTGTGACTTCTTTTGGAGAAACATCTACCTTTAATGGCTCGTGCAAAATCTCTTTCGCCAGTCTGCCGATTTCTGTGGGCATGGTGGCTGAGAATAATAAGGTCTGTCGTTGCTTGGGCATTGCGCCGACAATTTTTCGCACATCTGGGATAAAGCCCATATCTAGGAGGCGATCACATTCGTCTAGGACCAAGAATTTGGTCTCACTTAAATTGACGTGGCCTTGATTCATTAGGTCTAAAAGGCGTCCTGGTGCAGCAACCAGTATATCTACGCCCATACGTAGCTTCTTTACTTGTGGGTTCTGGTTAACACCGCCAATAACGCAGGCAAAATTCATTTTTGAAACGCCAGCAAGCTTGCCCAACTCTTCGTGTATCTGAATGGCCAGCTCTCTAGTAGGCGCTAGAATAAGTGCGCGCGGGTGGCGAGGTGTAGCGCGCATTTTGCTCGTATCTACTGCTGCGTCATTAACTAAATTTTGTAGTAGGGGTAATCCAAATGCTGCGGTCTTACCTGTGCCAGTCTGAGCAATACCTAAGAGGTCTTTGCCGGCAAGAACGTCAGGTATTGCGGCTTTTTGAATATCGCTGGGCTCGGTGAAACCTAAATTAGTTACGGTTTGGCAAAAGCTATCGTGCAGGCCAAGGTCTGCAAAAACTCCATTAGTCATATTTTTTTCCTGGTAAGCAAACACGCTCACGTGCCGAGGTCGAAGGATTTCGATTGCAGGCATCTAGGTGGGGTCGGCTTGTTGATGTTCGCTAACCAGCATTGTGCTGGAGAGGGATGCGTGATCAAGCTCACGCGGCGCGGAGAGTGAGGCCTAGCGCTAAAGAAGTCAAGGTAAGTTGGTGCAAATAAAGGGCATTAGGGCATTAGGGGCAAGGTGTGCAATGTTGCCGGACTTCCAACACCTCGATCCTTGTGGCAGGCTCTTCAGTATTGGGCCTGCCTCAATATAGTAAAGACAAACAACTAGCAGTAACAACAATATTGTTTTTGAACAATTACCCGTCGGAGGTTTTGGTGACTAAATCATTGGTTTTTCGTGGATTTGCGGCGGTTCTAGTTATGTTGGTCGCTTGGATTGGTTATGGCTGGCAAGTGACCACTTTTGTGGCTGATGATTATTTACACCTAGCGGGTCAGTATGAGGTGACAATTCGTCGAGATACACGCGGTGTGCCGCATATATTGGGCACCACTAATCCTGACGTTGCTTTTGGTTTTGCTTATGCCCAGGCCGAAGATAACTGGCAGTTGATAGAAGACTCAATGCCTTTCTATCGTGGCAATAGCGCTTTATATACTGGCCAGGACGGCGCAATCACAGATTATTTGGTGAAATGGTTGGGGCTTTGGGAAACGCTTGACGCTAATTATAAGTGGGACATAAGCCCCGATGTAAGAGCCTATATTGAAGCCTACGCTGATGGCATTAACTATTATGCAGCCACACACCCCGATCACGTAGATGAACGCATTTTGCCTGTATCAGGCAAAGATGTTGTTGCTGGGTTTATGCTCCGACACCTGCTCTTCTATGGTTTTGAGGGCAACATCAAAGAGTTGACCAAGCCCACTCGGCAAAAGGCTGTGAGCGAAATTATTCGACCTGCTACGATAGAGACGCTGCTGGATCGCAGTGACGAAGCTGAGCCGCTATTCGAGCCGCCTGCCATCTTGCAGCATGCACCAACTGAGATTTCTATAGGTGGTGTGCCTATCGGTTCTAACGCATTTGCCATTGCGCCAAAGACCTCTGCTGAGGGGGCAACTCGCTTGGCTATTAATTCTCATCAACCTACCACGGGGCCGGTTGCTTGGTATGAGGCGCACCTGAAAAGTGCCGAAGGCTTAAATGTGATGGGCGGGCTATTTCCTGGAACGCCCATGGTGAGTGTTGGCTTTACCGAGAACTTAGCTTGGGGCGCAACAGTGAATAACCCAGATTTAGTGGATATTTTTGTCTTGGAGATCAATCCTAATAATCCAAATCAATATCGATTAGACGGCCAATGGCGAGATTTGTCTGTGAGCGAAGTGGATATTGAAATTCGCTTGTGGGGCTTTTTCCCATGGACGGTTACTCAGGAAGTGCTGGCCTCTAAACATGGCCCTGCTTTGCGTACAGACCACGGCACTTATGCGGTGCGTTATGCAGGAATGGGCGAGCTTAGGCAGGTTGAGCAGTGGTACCGCATGAACCTTGCCACCAATTTTGAACAGTGGCGTGAGGCAATGTCGATGCAGACCTTTGCGAGCTTCAATTTTGTCTATGCAGATAAAGAGGGGAACATTATGTTTTTGCATAATTCCCTAACACCCAAGCGCGATCAGCGTTACGACTGGTCGTTGTATCTGCCCGGTGATGACTCGGCACTAATTTGGAAAGAAAATTTGCCCTTCGCGCGTTTACCTCAAGTCATTAACCCAGTTTCTGGTTATGTGCATAGCGCTAATCAAACACCCTTTAATGTCACTGCGCAGGCCGATAACTTAAAAATTGAAGACTACGCTCCGGGCCACGGTTTTCAAATGGATATGACTAACCGAGCGGTGCGTGGCTTGGAGCTTTTTCAGTCCCTTGGTCCAATGATCAGTAAGGAAGAATTTGCTGCAATTAAGCATGACAAGTTCTACTCGCCCAATACCGACTACGTGGCGTACTTAGGGCAAATTGCTGGCGTTGAATTTACTGATTCGAAGCGTCAGCAGGCGCAGAAAACTTTGGCTGCTTGGGACCTAGGCACTGACTTAGAAAATACCAGTACCGCTATGGGTACTTGCGTATTCTTGGCGGCGCAACCGAAGAAAAATCGTCAAGAGGACGGTAAGGTGGAGATCAGCGAAATATTGGATAACTGCATAGCTCGGTTAGAAAAGGCTGTGGGGCGTATGGATCCGCCTTGGGGAGAGGTTAACCGGCATGTTCGTGGTGACTTAAATCTACCCGTGGCCGGTGGGCCGGATATTTTGCGCGCCATTTACGGGCGTGGTTTAGATGAAGAGGGCTATTTGACCAATGTGGCCGGAGACGGGCTGTACTATTTGGTAGAGTGGGACTCAGCGGGCGCACTAACAGTTGAAGGCGTGCATCAATTTGGCAGCGCAACTTTGGATGAAACTTCGCCTCACTATGCCGACCAAGCCGAAGATTATGCGCGGGAGATACTCCATGACCCTTGGTTCAGTGAAGCTGCATTGCAGCAAAACTTACAGCGCGCATATCGCCCGGGGGACGCGCCTTAGGGGTTTGAGTGGAATGGTTTTGAGTGGCGCTCTTTTTGCAAAAAGTACTTCGCAAAAAGTACTTCGCAAAAAGTACTTCGCAAAAAGTACTTCGCAAAAAGTACTTCGCAAAAGAAGTTTTGCATAAGAGAATTTTGCTAGAAAAAGTTTCAATGGAAAAAATTAGTGGGCGATAGCCTTAAACCATAGACTTAGACCATAGATTTAAAAGACAGATCTAAACGACAGAAATTGGAAAAACAATAATGAATACCTTGAAATGCCCGGTTGTTACCTCTACCGACGCCCAAGTGCCCCTTATCATCTACCTAGATTTTAAGAGCCCTTATGCTTACCTAGCGGTGGAACCAACCCGCAAAATGTTGGCAGAGCTAGGTGTTGTCGCAGATTGGCGGCCATTTGTTTTAGACATTGGTAGTTATCTAGGCACTGCAAAACTGGGTAAAGGTGGCAAAGTCGCCGAGCAAAGCCGCAGCAAAGAGCAGTGGTCGGGCGTCAAATACGCATATTTTGATTGCCGGCGTTACGCCAATTTAAAAGGTATGACAATTCGCGGTACCGTCAAAATTTGGAATACAGATTTGCCAGCTGTTGGCTGGTGGTGGGTTAAGCAGCAAGAGAGTTTGCAGCAACAGTGCGCCCCAAACAGCCTGATGGAGAAATATATCGACGCTGTTTATGCACCATTTTGGCGGCGCGAGTTTGACGCCGAAGACATAGACGCGGTGGAGCAAGTACTCATGGATGTTGGGGCAAATGTTGAAGGCTTCAGAGACTACGCAGCAGGGCCGGGGTTACAAGCCAATGCGCAGTTTCAGATGGACGCATTCGATTCCGGCATTTATGGCGTGCCGACATATATCTTGCCGAATGAAGTTACGGCTGGAGATGCAGATAACGACAACAGGGCGGGAGAAGTTGCAGATGCTGCGCAGAAATTTTTTGGGCGCGAGCACCTACCGCTCATTCGTTGGTATTTGCGCGGCCAAGTAGGCGAGCGCCCAGATGTGGCCTACGAGCTTGATGACGATGATCAGATCATGGCAGATCCTGAAGCGCCAACCGATTCGACATTGCCTGTGTATATAGATGTCAAAGCGCCGCAAAGTTATCTGGCCTTGGCGGGGACGCGGGCCATGGCGGAGGAACAAAACATTGCATTGGATTGGCACTTTTTCCAAGGCCAGCCATTGCGTACACCTGCCGTATGGGAAGAAGGCGAGGATCGCGGCGCAATGCACCGTCGTATTCGCGGCACATATGTGGGTCAAGATATTCAACGCTATGCGTCGCATAAACTGAGAGACCTTTATGTCACCCAGCGCGCAAACGCACCTGCGCTTGGCTTGGCTTGGGTCAAGGCACTTGCCGCACAAGGACAGGATGTGAATATAGATGATTACGTTGAAGCGGTCTTATTGCGTTTTTGGCAACAAGAACAGGATATTGACTCATTAGCCAGCGTTGCAGAAATTCTTGAAGGTATGGGTCTTGCAACTGATGGCTTTGAGCAGTTTGCTGGGCAAACCGGTTTGGCTGCCGTCAATGCAGCCGCCGTGCAGGCCCAAACGTTGGGTGTCTCGGTGAGTCCAACTTATTTGATTGGCACCGAACCCTTTCAAGGGCGACAGCACCTGCCATTATTGGCCGCACGGTTTAAGCTTTAGAGCGAGGTCCTTTCAAGCCGTCTATTAAGCCGTCTATTAAGCTGCTTTGTAGGCAGCTTGTACAACAACAGGCAGGCGCTTGTTTCGCGGCTTCTGTTGACAGGTTGCGGGGCTATTCGTCAGTATCGTCGTCGCGCAAATTGCGCGCTCTGGCGAAGAATGCCAAGAGTAGGCACCAATTGGGTGGAGTTAAGGGTCGTTGCACCCTAGTTTTTTATTTTACGAGGTAACATTATGAAGACAAGAATTACGGAACTTTTTGGTATTGAGCACCCGGTTATCCAAGGGGGCATGCATTATGTTGGCTTGGCTGAGATGGCGGCAGCGGTTTCAAATGCTGGCGGTTTGGGCATTATCACTGGCCTAACTCAAGGCACACCAGAAAAATTGGCTAACGAAATTGCACGCTGCCGGGAAATGACCGACAAGCCTTTTGGCGTCAACTTGACCTTTTTGCCTTCACTGACACCTCCTGATTATCCTGGACTGGTTAACACTATTATCGAAAGTGGCGTTAAAGCGGTAGAAACCGCTGGTAACAACCCGGCGAAATGGCTGCCTCAGTTAAAAGAAGCGGGCATTAAAGTTATTCACAAGTGCACCTCAGTCAGACACGCGCTGAAAGCTCAAGACATTGGCTGTGATGCGGTTTCCGTAGACGGCTTTGAGTGTGGTGGACACCCTGGCGAAGACGATATTCCAAACTTCATTTTGTTGCCCAGAGCTGCAGATGAACTAACGATTCCATTTGTGGCTTCTGGCGGTATGGCTGATGCTCGCTCCTTGGTTGCCTCTCTCGCTATGGGCGCTGAAGGCATGAATATGGGCACACGTTTCATAGCAACAAAAGAAGCGCCAGTTCACGAAAACGTTAAGCAAGCAATTCTTGCTGCATCTGAGCTAGACACTCGCTTAGTTATGCGACCGCTACGTAACACTGAGCGCGTATTAAAAAATGCCGCAGTAGAGCGCCTGTTGGAGAAAGAACAAGAACTGGGCGCTGATCTTAAGTTTGAAGACATTGCTGCTGAAGTAGCTGGCGTATATCCAAAGATTATGATGGAAGGCACTATGGAAGCTGGCGCATGGTCATGCGGCATGGTTGCTGGTCTTGTTTATGATATTCCAACAGTACAAGAGCTGATGGATCGTATTATGAGCGAAGCTGATACGCTGATTTCCAAGCGTCTTGCTGGTTTTGCTGCGTAGCGCAAGCCGCAGTACAAAGTAGAGCATAAGCTTCTAAGTTTAGTCTGCCCTGAGCAATTGGCTCGGGGCGCTAGGCAATCTTGCAAATACAAAACTCACATACAGAAATTTATATAAGGAATTGATATGCGCGAAGCAGTCATAGTTTCAACGGCTCGTACGCCTATCGGTAAAGCCTACCGTGGTGCATTTAACAGCACGCTAGGCCAAAGCCTTGGCGCACATGCCATCAGACACGCAGTGCAGCGTGCGGGCATTGATCCAGCCCAAGTGGAAGACGTCATTATGGGCGCAGCACTGCAAATGGGTAGCAGTGCTTTTAACACTGCGCGTCAATGTCTTTTAGAAGCAGGGCTTCCAGATAGTGTTCCGGGCCAAAGCATAGATCGCCAATGCTCCTCTGGCATGATGGCCATTGGTATTGCGGCCAAGCAAATTATTGCTGACGGTATGGATGTGGCTATCGGTGGTGGCGTTGAATCTATTTCAACTAACCAAACTGGTGATATGTTCACCACGCCCAGCCCTTGGTTGATGGAGAATCAGCCTGGCTTGTATATGCCAATGATTGAAACCGCAGAGATTGTGGGCGAGCGTTATGGTGTTAGCCGCGAAGATCAAGACGCTTATGCTGCGCAGTCTCAGGCACGTACCGCAGCTGCTCAACAAGCGGGCGCGTTTGATGATGAGATCGTACCGTTAGCTTCAGTGATGAAGTTGGTGAATAAGGAGACCGGTGAGGTCAACGAGATCGAAATGAATTTGGACAAGGACGAAGGTAATCGTCCGGGTACAACTTATGAAAGTCTGTCTGGCCTGAAGCCAGTATTTGGCGGTGGCCAGGTGATAAAAGAAGGCAAGCACGTTACTGCCGGTAATGCCTCTCAGTTGTCAGACGGTGCTTCAGCTTGTGTACTAATGGAAGCCAAGGTTGCTGAGCAACGCGGCCTTCAGCCATTAGGCGCCTATCGTGGCATGGCAGTTGCCGGCACGAAAGCTGATGAAATGGGTATTGGCCCTATTTTCGCCATTCCAAAGTTGTTGGAAAAAAATGGTTTGACCATGGACGATATCGGCCTTTGGGAACTCAATGAAGCATTCGCTGTGCAGGTAGTTTATTGCCGCGATAAGTTGGGCATTCCTGATGAGTTACTTAACGTAAACGGTGGCGCTATCTCCGTTGGCCACCCTTACGGTATGTCTGGATCACGCATGGTTGCTCACGCGTTGATTGAAGGTAAGCGTCGTGGTGTGAAGTATGTTGTAGCCACCATGTGTGTTGGCGGCGGCATCGGTGCTGCGGGCTTGTTTGAAGTGCTCTAGCATCAACTAGACCTTTAGGCGCTGGCTTAGACCAGTGCCAACGTTACAAAGGACCAGCTAGTGCCAAAGGGTGTAGCTGGTTTTTTTTCGACAAATTTTCTTCAATTGACTGAAAATGTCAGGCTAGGGACATCAGTAATCGGATTGGCAATCGCGGTATCATCAAAGGCTCTTACATCAAACGCTCTAACATCAAAAGCCATAACGCCAAGTTAGGGCGTTATCAATAAGGAACATAATGAACACATATACTTCGCCTACAGAATTTTTGGCCACCAAGCATGTCGATGGTGTTTTAACCATTACGCTCAACCGGCCTGATGCGCTGAATGCCTTTCGTCCGGAAATGTTGGAGGGCATTGCACAGCTCATAGATGCCGCTAACACCGACACTATGGTGGCAGTTGTTATTTTAGAGGGTGCTGGTCGTGCTTTTTCTGCTGGAGTTGACTTAAAGGTACTGCAAGGCACCGAACCTCAAGGCGGCAAAGTGGGCGATGTCTTTGATGCGCCAGCCCAGCGCGCATATCTGGCCATACGTGGTGCACGTATGCCAGTGATCGCTAAGGTCCATGGCGCATGTTTTACGGGCGCGCTGGAAATAGCCCTGCACTGCGATTTTATCTTTACCACTGCAACCACAAAGTTTGGCGATACTCATGCCAAATTTGGTCTGCGCCCTACATGGGGTATGACACAAACTTTGGCTCAAGCAGTTGGTTTGCGCAGGGCCAAAGAGCTGTCTTTTACTGCAAGAATATTCTTGGGGGTTGAGGCGGTTGAGTTGGGTATGGCTTGTGCGGCGGTTGAAGATATTGAGGCGTTAGATGCATTGGTTGCTCAGCGTGCAGAAGCAATTGTTGCCAATTCTTCAACAGCAGTTGCGGCGATAAAGGATTTATACAATATTTCGCAGCAAGGCCATGCCATGCAGGATGCTTTAGAGGCTGAGTTGGCTAGAGAATATCCGCAAATTACCGATACTTCAGAAAGACTGGCCGGGTTCTAGTCCCGGCTTTCTGAACTGTGGATGTGTCGGCTTTTATGGCAAAGGCGAATAGTCAGTCTTTGTCATAAATACCTTGTCGATATTTGCGACTAACCGACCGTTGCTGATAGAGGCCGCGTATACCGCTTGCCAAGCGGGGTCCGCGCCAAATGCTTGCCAGGCAACGGCAGCCTCAGCAAGGCTTGGGTGTGCAACCACGTAGATCAGCGTATTGGGCTGCTCTAGTGGCTTCCAATAACTGACATTCTCAATGCCGTGCTTGGTAAAGAGAGCCATAGTGTGGTCTCTGAAACGTGTTTCTAAAGCATCCAGTTTGCCCGGGAAGGTGGTGTAAGTACGCAGTTCGTAAACACTTTTGTCTGGATGCTGAGCGTGACCTTCATGATCGTCCGCAAAACTATTGAGGCTTACAAAGGTAAGTAAAATGCTGCTCAGTAGAGTGGTCAGCTTGCAAAGTACTTTTACTATGGGTTTGTCTATAAACATCTTGATGCCTGTGCTGGTTTGGTGATTGACGCTACATACTAGATGTCCTTCAACCAGATGGATAGTTGGCAGATGGGGCGACTTTAGCTCGCACTTTTGCCTAGCTTTACCCCTATTCCTCTAGCCTTAATCCTTCACCTTTAAAGCTGAGTCTTTGCGGGGTAAGCTCTGGGCATGGGCTTATTGCTCAGCACTGGTACAACTCGAACTGGGGAGTGGGATATGTACGTAAGGTTGTTTTCAATTCTGGCCGGCTTGTTTTTGTCCGGACTCGCTCAAGCGGATATCAAGCGCACAACTTCTGGTAAGCCCGACTTGTCTGGTTTTTACGACAGCGGCACCCTAACGCCGCTTAACCGCCCCAAAGAGTTTGGCGAAAAAAAGTTCATGTCTCGTGCAGAAGCAGAAGTGCTGAAAAAAATGACTGGCTTACTGCAATCAGATGCAGAAAAAGTCAGCGACCCTAATCGTGAAGCGCCCCCCAGCGGCGGAGACGGTGAACATGGTTTTGGTGCAGGCGGAGTAGGTGGATACAATTCATTTTGGGTTGATCCAGGTAGCGACGTTTCCGAGCTGAACGGAAAAATTAGAACCTCCATTGTTTACCAACCGGCAAATGGTCGGCAGCCTGCGATGACACCTCGGGGTATGCAGGCTATGGCTGACAACTTCAGCTCTTTTGCCTATACCAACGATGGCACTGCGTCCTGGCTTAAAAAAGGTGGGCATGGTCCTTTCGATGGCCCCGAAGACTTGGCTTTAGCTGAACGTTGCTTACTGGGCTTCAGCGCCGGTCCCCCCAGCCTTCCCGGACTCTATAACAACTATAAGCGCATTGTGCAGACTGAAGATCATGTGATGATTTTGCTAGAGATGGTCCATGATGCACGTGTGATTCGGATGAATTCTAAACATGGTCCAGCTAGCCATCGCTCGTGGCTAGGCGATGCAATTGGTCGCTGGGAAGACGATACCTTAGTGGTTGAAACCACCAATTTCCGCAACCAAACCGGCCTTTATGGCGGTGATGAAAACTTGTATCTGATAGAGCGTTTTACGCTACAAGAAGACGGCAACCTACTTTATGACTTCACGGTTAAAGACGACACCGCATGGACCCAGCCGTGGAGTGGCGCTTTCGTTTGGCAAACCTCTCAAGACAAGGTTTATGAATACGCCTGTCATGAAGGCAACTACGCTATGGGCAATATCCTGCGTGGTGCGCGGTTGCTAGAAAATGAGGCGCTGGCTGAACAGGCTGCAAAGCGCTAATTAGATCGGCTTTTAATAGCAGGTTTAAACAGGACTTTTGCCAAAAAATGGAAGGGGAGTACGCCTTGGAATCCGAGACATTTGATATTAGACCCGCTATCGATGCTGAAATGGGTCAACTTGGACTTATGGGTTCTTACTCATACGCCGGCGCTTTTGGTGATGGCGAAGACAATGTGGTCGCCACCAGTACGAAGGCTGAGTGGACCTTGTGCGCGTTTGACGAAGCCACTCGCACAGAGAAGGGCCAAGCGACTATGGCTACATCATTCTGCGCATTCCCGTTCACCACACGTGTAAATGGCAAGGCCATGGCCATGGCGGGTATTTCTACCGTGGGTACTCGGCCCGAGTATCGGCGCATGGGTTTGCTGCGCAAAATTATGACCAGAGCCTTTGCTGAGCAAAAAGAACGTGGTCAAAGTATTGCCGGGCTTTGGGCTTCTCAAGCAGCTATCTATCAGCGTTATGGCTTTACCCATGCAGGTATGAACAGAAACTATGCAGTAGACACTGTTGATATTCATTTAAGTTTGGATAAGTCCAGCCCCGCTTTAGAGTTACCTGTCGTGACTAGGTATACGCCAGCGCACGGGTTAGATGCTGCACGCGAGGTATACAAAAATTTTATCGCTCAGCGCACCGGTTACCTGCATCGCGGTAAGTCTTTATGGTTGAATAGTACGTTAGATGAAACAACGCCAGATGGTCCGGTTTATATCGCCTTAGCGGGTACACTTGCAGCGCCCCTTGGATATGTTGTTTACACGTTGCGGTCTAATCTTGTAGACAATCGAGCGCGTTCCCAAGAAATTAAAATTCGAGATTTTGCTTGGTTAGATTTAGCCGCCTATCAGAGCCTTTGGCAGTTTATAGGCAAGCATGACTTGGTTGGGCGCGTGGTCTGGGCGAATGCGCCCATAGATGATCCTGCGCTGGCCTTGTTTCAAGAACCAAGAATGCTGCACAGCCAGGATACCGAAGCCAGTTGGTGGCGCATTGTCGATGCACCTAATGCCCTGGCTCAGCGCGGCTACAGTGTGAATGAAGACATTAAAATCGGCATCGCGGGAGATGATCTGGCGCCCTGGAATAATGGCTGTTGGCGCCTTCGTAGTGACGGCGGCGAGGCCAGTGTTCAGCCAAGTAGTGATGAGCCAGACGTGACGCTGTCTATTAAAAGCCTAACATCTGTTTTCTGTGGTATGTATCGAGCTCAGGATTTAGCTAACTGGGGTTTGCTTAGCGGCCAGCCGAATGCCGTTGCCCGCCTTGACCGACTCATGAGTACCCAGCACGCACCGCACTGTCCGGACCATTATTGATGGGAGGGGCTGATAACGCCTCGCAATACCTTCGCCCTGAGGCCCGGTCAGGGCGCGTGTCCGTTGCCACCAAGTTAGCCCACGGCGTGGGTTCCATGCCCGGTAACTATAAAGAATTTGTCTTCAATACTTTTCTACTGCTCTACTACTCGCAAATTTTAGGTTTGTCCGCGAGCTGGGTCTCCCTAGTGCTGGCCATTACGCTCATTGTTGATGCGGTTACTGACCCCTTAATGGGCGCCATTTCCGATAACTTTAAGCCGCGAATGTTCTCCACTCTTGGGCGTCGTCATCTCTTTATGTATTTGGCCATCCTGCCTTTGGGCATATCTCTGTTTTGTCTTTTTTCACCGCCAAAATTGGCAAGCCAGCAGGCGTTGTTGGCATGGCTATGTTTTTGGGCCATTGCTGCGCGGCTAGCGTTTACACTTTACGTTGTGCCCTGGGCCGCGCTGTCTGCCGAGCTCACAGATGACTACGAGGAGCGGACCAGTATTGTTGTTTATCGAGTGGCCATGGCGTGGGTTGGCGGTATCGCCTTTCAGGTTTTTGTGTATACCTTTGTGATGCCCGATGTTGGCGAGAGTTACGGCCAACTCGACGTTAACAATTACTCCGTGCTGGCTTTTTGGTTAGCGGGTTTGGTCATGTTGTGGGCGGCGATCACCACGCATTTTACGCGTAACCAAATCCCCTATTTACGTCAACCTACTGATCCTGCGCCGTTAGATTTGCAACTGTTCCTAGCGGAAGTACGGCTTGCTTTTGCAAGCAGGAACTTTCGTTTATTTTTTGCTGTCGCTCTAACTTTTTTTGCCACCGCAGGCACGGGCGCAGTATTTGATATTTATATGAACACCTATTTTTGGGAGCTACGTAGCGAAGATCTGCGCTGGCTCGGCGTGTCCATCACATTCGCTTTCATAGCCTTGGCCATTGCTGGTCCCTTGCAAAGACGCTTTAGCAAACGCGATATCGCGGTAGTTTGCTTGGTGTGTTTAATCATCTCACTGGTCACTAAAGTGTCGTTTAGATTTACAGATATTTGGCCAGACAATGGCGATGCCAAATTATTGCCGTTGCTGGTGCTATTCACTTGTATTCAAATGTTCTTTGTCACGTTGTTCTCGGTCATGGTGGTGGCAATGTTGCCTGACATGGTTGACGAACAGCAGTTGTTGGCGGGTCGGCGTCAGGAAGGTGTTTTTGCCTCGGCATTTAGTTTTGCCAGTAAGACCACTGCAGGTTTTGGGCTGTTGGTAGGGGGGTTACTGCTGGAACATGTGATTGCTTTTCCAACCAAGGCTGTGCCGGGGGAAGTCCCAGCGGATACCTTAATCACTTTGGGTGTGGTTGACGGCTTATTGGTGCCTTGTTTATTTTTTCTGCCTGTCTATTTGCTTAGCCGATATTCATTGTCCAGAGATAAGCTGGCAGCCATTCAGGCTCAGCTACCTAATCAGTAAATTGTCCAACTCGGTAAGAGCGCACTTTTCGCGTGATTTAGAGATAGGATTTTAGTTAAAAAATTTTGAGGAAATTAGATGTTAGAAAAAGTACATCCATCCACCGTGAGTATGTGTGAGGACCGCCTAGAGCGCGTTACCCAGTGGTTAGAGGAACAAGTCAGTGGCGAGCGTTTGGCCGGTGCTAGCGTTATGGTGGGTCGGCAAGGCAAAATCTCTTATCTGCAAACAGCGGGCTATGCAGATAAAGAAATAGCGAAGCCATTTACACAAGACAGTGTGGTGCGGATATTTTCTATGTCCAAACCCATTACCTCGGTGGCTGCAATGATGCTTTACGAGCAGGGTTGCTTTCAACTTGACGATCCCGTAGCTAAGTACATTCCGGAGTTTGCGCATACACCTGTGTGGCGCGGCGGCGATGCCGATTTGCGTGAGACGGTGCCGCAAACCAGTCCAATGTTGGTGAAGCACTTAATGTCCCATACCTCTGGGCTGACGTACGGTTTTATGCACAGCAATGTAGTAGACGGTGAATATCGTAAGGAAGATATTGAGTTCATTAATTTCCAAGACAGCTTGGCAGAGATTGTTACGCGGCTTGCGAAGATCCCGCTTATTTCCCAGCCGGGCAGTCAGTGGAACTACAGCGTATCTACAGATGTATTAGGTCGCCTTGTGGAGATCTGGTCAGGCATGCGTTTGGCAGACTTTTTTCAGCAGCGAATTTTTTCGCCGCTGCAAATGCACGACACAGATTTTCAAGTAAAAGTGGAAAATCAAGATCGTTTTTCCGCACTGTATGGTCCTGCAAGCGGTGTCGATATGAGCAGTGTTGGCAAAGCAAAACTTGATTTAGAGAAGGTCGAGACTAGAGGGTTAACGCTCCAGGAAGGGTCGAGTAAGTCGCGGTATTTCAATGCGCCAAAGTCTGATTCAGGCGGTGGTGGATTGGCTGGCAGTATTGGTGATTATGGACGTTTTTGTCAGATGCTTTTGAATGGCGGCGAGTTAGACGGTGCGCGCTTACTTAGTCCAACTACGGTTCGATTTATGCGCACCAATCAATTGCCAAACGATTGCGATATGGCGGCCATGGGCCAGCCTGTTTGGAGTGAAACCAGCTATGACGGCATTGGTTTTGGTTTGGGTTTTGCTGTGGTCCTTGATCCGCCCAAGGCGTCAATTATTACCTCTAAGGGCGAATACCACTGGGGTGGCGCTGCCAGCACCTTTTTCTGGATTGATCCAGTGGAAGATTTGTTTGTGGTTTTCTTCACTCAGCTTATACCGTCTTCTACTTATCCGATTCGCCGGGAGTTGCGTGCGCGGATCTATCAGGCGCTGGTGGAATAACGGGTTGGGCAGACCTGTTATTTTGAGCAGTTATTTCTTGGAGGGTTTATGCAACTGGAAACTTTTAAAGCGTTAGGTTTGGACAAAGCTTGGGGCGATCATCATAGCTTTGATTTTAGTGTGAACGGGCGTGCTAACGCGGAAATTGAGCAAGCGCTGAATACGCCAGGGGATGCTCAGTATCACCCCTGCCCTGAAGCCTATGAGCGAGAGGGTATTGCCAAAGGTGAAGTGCACGTTTTTCGTGATTGGACGGAAGATAAGTTTTATCCGCATACCCAACGGAAGATTTCTGTATATGTGCCCGCTCAAAGTGGGGAGGGCGCGCAGCCCCTGAACTTGCTGGTGTTTAGTGATGGCGATGGCTACCTGAGCAGCAAAGGCAGTATTCGGGCGGCGAATGTATTAGACAATTTGATCGCAGATGGTTTGGTGCCCGCAACGCTGGGTTTGTTCGTCAATCCCGGCATACCTGAGGGTGTGACTTCTGTTAAAAATGCTCGGCCCGATCCTAAAGCGAACCAGCAGCGCAGTTTTGAATATGACTCGTGCACCCCAGAGTATGTAGAGTTTTTACTTCAGCGTGTACTGCCTTTTGTCACCAAAGAACTCGGTGTGGCATTGAGTCAACAAGCTGCTGACCGCGCTATTTGTGGTATTTCCAGTGGTGGCATTTGCGCCTTTAATGCTGGGTGGCATAGGCCAGATCAGTTTGGCAAAGTCATAAGTCACTGTGGCTCCTTTACCAATATTCGTGGTGGGCATAATTATCCCTACCTCATTCGCAGCACTCCGCGCAAAGCGCTACAGGTGTTTTTGCAGAGTGGTGAAATGGATGCAGAGATTGTTACCGGCAGTTGGCCTTTAGCGAATAAACAAATAGCCGCAGCGCTGGCCTTTGCGGGCTACCCGCACCGCTTTGAATTTGGCTCCGGCGGACACAACCTTCGGCATGGCGGCGCGTTATTTGCAGATACATTGAAATGGCTATGGCCCGCTAGCTGACCCCAGACTAAGCGCAGTACAAATTACGGAGGGGCGAGGTCTTAGCGCTAAGGGCTAAGGGCTTATGGCTATATAGACTAACAAGACGCAAACGATAAGTATTTATGCCATAGGAGCATATGCTTCCCGCAGATGCTGCGCTAGATCGGCATGAGTTAAGAGGTTTTTGTCGCAAATGGGGGGCGCTGGAAAATCGGCTTCAGACCCTGTTTTAGCCGCGCTGTGGGGTCTGGTGGCCGAGTGCCTGTGGCTATGCTGTTGTGAGCAGTATCTTCGCTGGGTACCTCAAGCGTGTGGTTGGCAAAGTTGCAATGTGGTCTTGGGCAGGGACGTAATTCAGCGGCACCGCTGCAAAGTTTGTGAGTTGCTTGGGATGAAAGTTTGTGGCTTGTTAGGTGAGCTGGCAGTTAAAGGTGTTGCGCCTTCCTTTGCCCAAGTTTTCTTTGCCCAAGTTTTTAGGCGTTAATGGACAGGTCTGGTTTTTTGCTTACCATTGCCCGGTAGTAATTACTTTATGGTCAAAAATTAGGCCTGAGTTTGCTGCTTTGTTGATCATTAGGATTGGCGGTTATTGTTAGTTTTTGGGTGACAATCTGTGGTTCCGAATAGCCCTTCTTAGCACCTCATCGGTCGATATTTTTGCCCCAGTTCAGAGACTTGTGTTATTTCGGTTTACGTTTTTTTGGCGTCTTGGGTGCAAGTAAATTCAGTAAGTCGATAATTACTTTTCGCTCAGTTTTAGGTAGGGCAAAGAATATTTTGGAAAACTGTACGGTTTCACTGTCGATTCTCTGCGAGGCCGGGTTGTAGTCACCTCGGACTTCAGCCGCTTTGAGGTCGCCTGATTTATTCCCTGACATTTGTGCTGTTTCAGCCGCACTCGCATACATTTCGCCGCGGCCGACGGAGAGCCATTCGTGGTTAACCTCCAGTATTATAGAAAGTTTTTCGAGGTTTTTACCGGAAGGTCTAGAGATTCCTTGTTCCCAGTGACTACAGGCTGCACGTGTGACTTGCAACCTCTCAGCGAGTGCTTCTTGAGTAAGACCTGCATGGGTTCTTGCGTTGTTGATGCGTTTAGATAGGGATGACATAAGTTGAAGGCTAGCCCTAGCGAAAAGGGTTGAATATGATATTTTTGGTATACAAAGTTAAGATAGCAAATATATCTAAATTTTTTTACTCTTTATCTCGGCAAATACAAGTTACTTGGCTCCGATACGGTGTGCCAAGTTTTAGAGGAAACTCGGAATACGCTCCTTGGCATGTCATCTTGAAATGGACACCCAAAATCATGCACGCAGAATCTAGGGCAAATAATGTCGTAACGTTTGTTCGGGCATTTAGTTTTGCAACATAGCACCGTGTGACTATAGTGAGGTTCTGTTTTTAAATAGCACCGCCTCAGGACCCAATGATGACTACCTACGTAACCGCGCAAATTAATATTCAGGACCGCGAAAAATACGCACTTTATGAGCAGGGTTTTATGGAAATTTTTGTTCGCTATGAAGGCAAGATGCTGGCCGTAGATGAAGCACCCGAGGTGTGGGAAGGGCAGTGGTCCTACACGCGTACGGTGCTAATTGAGTTTCCATCAGCGCAGGCAGCTAAAGCCTGGTACAACAGCCCAGAGTATCAACAGTTGGCGACCCATCGCTGGGCTGCGTCCAGTGCCAATATTGCTCTGCTGGAGGGCGTCATTGCGCCAACCTAGCCGTTGCAGTCGTTATGCTAGCGCCGGTTTAGCTCAAAACCAGTCAACGTTGCCCTTAGCAAATTAGGGCGCGCCCTCTGGTCCCCAGTGCACGGCTAAAAGATTTTCGAAGGGTTGCTTGTGGGAGCCAAAAGAGCGGTTGAACAGATCGCCGTCGGTAAAGTGTTCTAGGGTGAATCCCGCTGGGTCTTTCCAATAGTCGAAAACTTGGCTGCCGAGTACGTGCTTGCCTACGCCCCAACGCTGTTCATAGCCTTGTTGCGCGAGAAAATCGTGGGACTGCATGATGTAGTCCCAGTGACAGACTTCAAAGGCTGCGTGATTAAATTCGCTGTGGCCTGCACCGACCAAAAATAGCGTGTGGTGGTCTACATATTCCTCTCCACGGTCCAGGCGCATAAATGCACCCAATGTCTTGTCTTCGGTGCCGATATAAATTTCGTCACTGGTGATAAAGCCAATGCGCTCTTTGTACCAAGCCTCGCTGATGCGAAAATCTGTGACATTCAATACGCAATGTCCGAGTCTTTTAATGCTGCATGAGGCTTCGGTAAAACTCACCCTTTGTCCTAGTCTAGGGTTGGCCCGACGCTCTTGGTTCTCTTGGTTCTCTTGGTTAATAGGTGAGCGTGACGGTGGTGGTAACTTGCTGGCCTGTGATACGCCATAAACAATGTCTACTTCATTGCCATCAGGGTCTACCATTCGCGCCCTCAAACCGCCTCCAGGTAGGTCTATTTCCTCTATTGGGACATGACCAATTGCAGCAATACGCTCTAACTCTGATTGGGTGAGCGCTTCAAAGCCCATGCCTTGGAACCTTGCTGGCCCCTTGGCTTGCTCGGCAATATAAATGTAGGGGGCGCTATCGTAACCTCGCGCAAATAGGCGGTCGCCTTTTCGTGAGACTTCAAAGCCAAAATCTGTAAGAAATTGCGCTTGTTTGTCCAGGTCTTCGATTTCGAAGCGCACGTAGGTTAAATCTCTGATTTCAGGCATTGTCTGTCCAAGGGTGCGGAGTAATGAACTTAAAGGTATGCCGGAAAGTTGCCCTGCTCAAGGGGAAAGTACTTCCTTAGGAGGGAGTGCTTCCTTCACAAGGAAGCGGCCCTTTGTTGTGGGTCGTGTAAGCATTTTGAGCTAAACTTTTTGCTATTCAGGAACAAGGCAGACACAAGGATAAGAAAATGCTCACATCGATCAGCAATAGCGGCGCGGTAAGAACCCTCGCCTTTAATCGCCCAGAAGCCCTTAACGCATTTAACGACGACATGTTTGATGCCGTGGCAGCTGATGTTCTGGCCGCTGCAGTGGACGAGCGCGTCAAAGTATTGGTAATCACTGGCACAGGTCGAGCATTTTCTGCGGGTATGGATTTGGCAGCTCAACGTGGTGGGCCTGCACCCAAATATGGTTTTCCCGGCATGTTTGAAGCGATTATTGAATTCCCCAAGCCCATTATTCTAGCAATCAACGGTTTAGGCGTTGGCTTTGGTTGCACTATTTGTGGTTTGGCTGACTTGGTATTTATGGCCGACAACGCGCGCCTGCGCTGCCCTTTCACCTCATTAGGGTTGACCGCAGAGGCCGCTAGTACGGTGACCTTCCCACAGCTTATGGGCTATCAAAACGCTTTTTGGGGGTTGTTGAGTTCTCAGTGGATGGATGCTCAAACTTGTAAAGACCTAGGTCTAGTATTTGCTGTGGCAGAGGCAGAGAAGTTACTGACCAACGTTGATGAGCACGCGCAGATTCTCGCGGCACAACCGCTGGCTTCACTGGTTGCGACCAAAGAGCTAATGATGGCGCCGCGGCGTGAAAGCCTGCGCGCTGCTTACAAAATAGAAAATGTAGCTCTGGCCAGCTTAATGGGTGGACCGGCGAATTTAGAGGCGGTGGCGGCATTTAAAGCGCGTAGACAGGCAGATTTTGCCAACTTCTAGGCGGATTTGAGGTGCAATCAGCCCTGCCGCCTTGCCGCTGATGCTCTGCTGGCCGGGCGGGCTTTGATTCTTCCAGCTGCCGATCTGTCGCCTTCGTTTCAAGTTACGATCTGCTCACCATGTTTGGCGTGCCGCAATACACCGTGCCGCTTCAAAAGTTCGGGTGCGCAGATGGTCTAAGCGGGCGTTTAGGTTACGAAAACCTAATGGGTCGTCGGTTTCGAGAGATTTGCCAATGATCAAATCAGAAAAAGTATCCATCCCGCCGTAGCAGCCTAAAATTAACGTCGCCCCTGCAAGTTCGTGGGCATCGACCTTAACCACGGCTCGACGCATGACCATGATCCAGAATTTTTCATCCGTCTCAACAAGCAAGCCGATTAACTCGCGGGTGGTATTGCTTAGATCGATAAATTGCTGATTCAGTGTTGTCATATTTAAATTCGAGATTTGAGTATCTAGGAGATGGGGCTGGCGCTAGCTTCCTTCGTATTGCGCAACTTTACTAGATAGGTCCAAATTTTAGTCAGATATTTATTCGCATCTGCTTAGTCGTGGCCGTTATGCCATAGAATCTATGCGCAAAAATAACGTATGGTAGTAGTCGAAGATATACTGGAGGGGTTGGTATGAGAGAAAATAAAGCACTGTCCGCTTGGCGTAATGATGAACAAACTATTGGCTGCTGGTTAAGCCTTGCAAACGCATATTCAGCGGAAGTGATATCCAAGCTGGGTTTCGATTGGGTGTGCATTGATATGCAGCATGGTTTGATTGATTACACTGATGTTGTAAATATGTTGCCAGCAATATCCAATTCAGATGCCACGCCCATTGTTAGAGTGCCATGGAATGAACCTTACGAAATTATGAAAGTCCTGGATGCGGGTGCCTACGGCGTTATTGTGCCCATGGTGAACAACCGCGAAGAGGCCGAACGCGCGGTTCGCGCTTGCCGCTACCCACCAGAAGGTAATCGTTCTTTTGGACCTATTCGAGCTGCACTTTATGCGGGACGCGGATATGCAGTTGAGGCTAATGATCAAATGGCGTGTATTGCCATGATCGAAACCGCTGAAGGGATAGCCAATGCAGACGAAATAATGTCTACACCGGGTTTGAATGGCGTATACATTGGGCCCGCTGACCTTGCGTTGTCTATGGGTTTGCCGGCAATGGGGGATCAGCCCCAACCGGAGCACTTAGAGATGGTCAAATCTCTGTTGGCCAAGTGTAAGGCCCACGGTATTGCCGCGGGTATTCACACAGGCGGCATTGAATACACCCAAAAGTATTTGGAGCTCGGATTTAACTTTGTCACCTTGGGCAGTGAGTCTGGCCATATGACGAAGAACGCAGCGAAAGAGTTAGCTGCGGCTCGCGGTATTGCTGAGAGCAAACGTGAAGGCACAGGTTATTAACCTACCTATGTTACTGCGCTTAATGTTGCTGGATAACTAGCCTAATGATCGTTTTTGTCTTAATTCTTGTTGTTGTGGTGTTTGCACCCAGCTTGTGGGTGCGCTGGGTTATGCACGCTTACTCTGAAGATTTAGACGGTATGCCAGGCACCGGGGGAGAGTTGGCCCAGCACCTTATTGAGCGGTTTGGTCTTGAATCGGTAAAGGTAGAAACTACGGAAGTCGGCGATCATTACGACCCAGTAGACAAGCGCGTGCGGTTGAGTGAGGCAAATTTTTCTGGCCGCTCGTTAACGGCAATTGCGATTGCCGCCCATGAAGTGGGGCACGCAATGCAAGACCATCAGAACGACCCGCGGTTGGTGATAAGAACTAAGTTAGTGCCTATTGCCGACAAGGTTGCTCGCTTTAGTGCTGGCGCTATATGGGCGGCACCTATTTTTGCTTTAATTACCCGTCATCCAGTACCGTTTTGGGTGCTCGCAGCTTGTGGTCTTGGCGGTCTCTTGATTCGCATGATGGTTCACCTTGTAACCTTGCCAATAGAATGGGACGCAAGTTTTGGTAAGGCGCTACCAGTTTTGAAAGCCGGCTCTTACTTAGGCGCAAAGCAAGAACGGGTGGTCTCCAAAATTTTGCGCGCGGCAGCGTTTACTTATGTCGCCGCGGCATTGGCAGATGTGCTCAACCTAGCACGTTGGGCTGCATTGTTGTTGCGCCGCTAAAATTAGAAAACAGTCCGAAAATAGATGTTTCTTTTCTAAAAAATGCAGGTGGTCTGCCTAGAGGCTACCGCTGGTCTGCATTTTTATTGCGCGTCAATCGTAAAATGGTTTTTATTCACTACTGAGAAATTTGCTTATTCAAATGGTTGAAAAGATGCGGATCGTTAGTTGGAACGTAAATGGACTTCGTGCTTGCGCAAAACGTGGTTTCCTGGATTTTTTAGAATCCTCGAACGCCGATGTTGTGGCATTGCAGGAGGTTCGTGCCTTTCCGGAGCAATTGCCGCCTAACGTTTTGGCGCCGGGAAATTGGCATGTGTGCTTTGCTCCGGCCAAGCGACCCGGTTACAGCGGCGTAGCCATTTACAGCAAAACTAATCCAAGCCGCATTGAAACTAGTCTAGGTGAAGATCGCTTCGATGATGAAGGACGATTTTTAATCGCTCACTATGGCCGGCTAGCTGTGGTTTGCGTGTATTTTCCAAAAGGCAGCGGTAAGGACCGAGATAATTCTCGAGTGCCCTACAAAATGGATTTTTATAAAGCTGTGTTTAAACGGATTGAGGTGCTGCGCAAGCGGGGCCCTGTGTATGTAGTGGGAGACTACAACACCGCTCACGAAGAAATTGATTTGGCGCGACCAAAGACTAATAAGAAAGCCAGTGGGTTTTTACCCGTTGAACGTGATGAGTTAACTCGATGGATGGATCATGGCTGGGTGGACACCTTTAGAGCAACGCATTTAGACGAGCCGGATCATTATTCCTGGTGGCGTCAATTTGGTGGTGCTCGAGACGATAATGTGGGATGGCGCATAGATTACGTATTTGCCTCACGATCGGGTATGCGTAGGGTCAAAGAAGCTTTTATTTGGACTCATGTTTTAGGCTCCGATCACTGTCCAGTGGGTGTAGACTTAGTCTGATTAGGTCGTCATTTAAAGCGGCAAAATTGGCAAGGATCGACTAATGGCTCAATTATTTCCCAACCACCCCAACCTGCGTGGCGGTTTTGCACCGCTTCAAATGGAATGTGATGTTCACGACCTAGTCATTGAAGGCGAAGTCCCCAGGCAGCTCAATGGTACTTTTTACCGAAACGGTCCTAATGCTCAGTATGCGCCCAGAGGCACCTACCATATGTTTGGCGGGGATGGCATGGTCCACGCCTTAAATGTCGAAGACGGCCGTGTAAGCTATCGCAACCGGTGGGTGCGAACTCAACGTTTTGACAAAGAGCGTGAGGCCGGGCGAGCGTTGTTTAATAGTTTTAACCCTATGGACGTGGATGAAAGCGTCCAAGGCATGCAAACCGATGGCGTTGCAAATACAAATATTATTTGGCATGGAGGTAAGTTGTTGGTGCTGGAGGAGGCTCATGCGCCAATAGAGTTAGATCCTATTACGCTGCGAACTAAAGGCGTTCATACCTTTGCTGGTAAGTTGCTCGGACCGATGACAGCCCACCCTAAAATAGATGAAGAAACTGGGGAAATGTTTTTCTTTGGCTATAATGCTGACGGCAACATCTCTGAGCACATGACTTTCAGTGTCGTAGATGCAAATGGTTTAGTGACTCGTTCAGAGTCTTTTGTCGCACCTTATGCATCTATGGTGCACGATTTTATGGTGACAAAAGAGCATGTTTTGTTTCCGATCATGCCGCTTACCGGGTCATTGGAGCGCGCATTTGCTGGTGGTCCAGTTTATGCTTGGGAGCCTGAGAAGGGTGTGCATATTGGTGTTATGCCAAGAACTGGCTCTGTTAAAGATTTGCGTTGGTTTCGTGGTGCGCCAAGTTACGTGTTCCATCCGATGAATACCTATACTCAGGGTAACAAGATCATCAGCGACGTCTGTGAATATCCAGAAGCGCCACTTTTTCCGCTAGTAGACGGCAGTCGCGGTGATCCCAAGAAAGCTTTGGCAAAAATGGTACGTTGGACTTTTGATTTAGACAGTGAAACCGATGTTTTCAAGTCAGAGCAATTGCATGACATTGTTTGTGAATTCCCGCGCTTTGACGAGCGTCTTACAGGCATGAATTATCGTTACGGTTATTTTGCTGGAGATACTCAGCCGCCTGAAAAAGTTGGCGGCTTTAACGTCATTGGCGCGGTGGACCACAAAACTAACACATTGGATTTATATGACGTGGGCGAAGGGTGTGCAACGGGAGAACCGATTTTTGTGCCTGCGTCCAGTAGTGCTAGAGAAGGCGAAGGTTTTTTGTTGGCGCATGTTTATGACGCAAATAGAGGCGCCAGTCACTTAGCAATTATGGATGCACAAAATATTGCTGCTGGCCCGTTGGCTAAAGCCTATTTAGATCACCGTATTCCCTATGGGTTTCATGGCAATTGGCGTAACGCAGACTAATATTTGGCTGTAGTTCAAATCCACGTTTAGGCGAGCTTTCAAGCTCGCTTTTTTGTGTCTTTTTGTTGCGACTAATGCTGCAACAAGCCAAGGCGTTAGTTTACTAGCCTAAGCTACTGCTCTTGAGCAGCGCGTAAACGGTCAAGCCTGGTACGAGTTTGAGCTCATTGGCGGCCGCTAGGGTTATTCTTGAACGCAGGGTTTGCTCGCCAATTGCCAGGGTGATATCGGCAAATCTCTCTGTAGTTGAGATGTTTTCAATAGCGCCCTGTAAGACATTGCGAATACTGACACCCTTGGGTTGCGCTAATGCTAACGCAACATCACTGGGTCTTAGATTAAGTGTGACCTGCTCCCCGGATTGTAAATTTCTGTATTGGGACTGGGGAATTTGCACTTTTTGGCCTGCAACATCTAGCAGTGTCAGGTGGTAGGTCTCATCTTGTCCAATGACGCTGCCAGTCAAAAATGACAGGTCAGTGGTCATTAAATCGTTGAGCTGCGCTTCCACATAATTTACGCCTTCGTGGGTTGAGCCGTGAAAGCGCAGGTCTCCGTCGGCAATCACCAGCATGTTCTGGCAAAGCTGCGTGACTTCTTCTAGCTGATGACTAACGTAAAGGGTGGGTATTTCGAATTCGTTAGATAGTGCGTACAAGTAGGGCAATATTTCTCTTTTTCGAGCCTCGTCCAAACCACTTAATGGTTCGTCTAAAAGCAGAAGTTGTGGTTGGGTCAGTAGTGTGCGCGCCATCGCCACTCTACGCCGCTCGCCGCCAGATAAGTTGGCGACACTGCGCTCCAACAACATTGGTAAATCAAATATGTCTACGACCGCTTCTAGCGAAATTGTCTTTATCTGCGGCACGCCCCCCGCTGATTTTCTACTCAATGCGCGGGTTCGCGCAAAGTTAAGATTACCCAGTACATTAAGATGAGCGAATAGTCGGTCCTCTTGAAACAACAAGCCTACTGGTCTTTGATAGGGGGGGCTTTGATAAGGTCGCGTTTGCTGTGTCGCGCTAAGCCAAGTTTCGCCCATGAAGGAGATATGACCCTGGGTGGGCACTAGGCCGGCTATTGCTTTGAGTAAACTGGTTTTACCACTGCCACTAGGGCCATAAACTGCGGTTACACCTGCGCCGATGACAGTGGCAATGTTGAGTTCAAAGTCGTCACGGGCTAAATTTATATCTAGTTCTAACATGTCATAGCACTCGCATAGCTGCGCGTCGATTTGTGCTGTAGACCAGTAATAAGACGATAAACGAGAAGGCTACAAGAATGCCTGAAAGTAAATGTGCTTGGGCGTAATTAAGGGTTTCTACTTCTTCATAAATAGCGATGGAGACCAGTCGGGTTTCGCCGGGAATGTTGCCGCCAACCATTAACACCACGCCGAACTCGCCAATGGTATGGGCGAAAGTCAGCACGGATGCAGTTATATAGCCTCTTAATGAGAGGGGTAAAATCACGTTAAGAAATGCATCCCAAGGTCTTGCACCCAAAGTGTAGGCAACTTCAATAGGTTCTTTGCCGACCTGAGCAAAAGTATTCATCAACGGCTGCACCATGAAGGGCAGTGAATAAATAAGAGATGCGACGACTAACCCAGAAAAGGAAAAGGTTAGGGTGTCGCCGGTAGCTTGTAACCAAAATTGTCCAATTGGGTTTTCTGGACTGAAAAGCAGCAAAAGATAGAAGCCGATGACTGTCGGCGGCATGACTAATGGCATCGCTGTTATGGCCTCTATAGCCGGTCTGAGCTTGCTGGTGCTGTGAGCCAACCACCAAGCGAGTGGCGTACCTAAAATCAGCAGAATTAGGGTGGTGATAGATGCCAGTTTAAGTGTTAGCCAGATGGCTGTGAGTTCCACAGAGTATGTCCGATAGGTCTGGTTAAGGCGGTTTGGAGGCTTGCAGTTGAAAAAGGCATTGGTTGTTATTTTGGCACCAATACCCGTTTTTCAATTCCGCGTTAGCGGAATACTCCGCGTTAGCGGAATACTCAGCGTTAGCCCAGTACTCCGCGCTAGCGCAGTACTCCGTTTAAGCCCAGTACTGGGTTAACGCGCTAAAGTGGCTTTCTAAACTTCAGCGTCATGCGATTGGATTCACCGATAGCCAGCATTTTTGCAGTCAGCTCTGCGTCATCCTTGGCGCCACGCAAAGATGGCGGTAGACGCCAAACAATGTCCTCAGCCCCTGGTTGATCTTTGCTGTTTGAATTTACGTCAGAGCTTGCGACAAATTCAAAGCCAGCCGCTTGCATTTGCGCAATAACAAAAGACTTCTTTAGATATCCCCTAGAACCGCTTGCCCATTCATCACTAGCACTGTCTGGTGCGTGATGTTGGACGACGCCAGCGATGCCGCCTGGTTTTAACGCGTTATAGCTGTCAGCAATTGCTGTAGTTAAAAATCCACCTTGGTCTTCGAACCTAGCTAAGTTGTGCAGCGCACGGATGAATAACACTGCGTCCGCAGTACCGCTTAACTCTGCGGGTGCTTTGCCGAATTCAAATGCTGAGACAGATGCCGCGTTTTCGCCGCGCCATTCTTCAGCGCCTACCGGCCAGTCGGTTGTCCATGTAGCGAGTTGAGCAATACGTTCTTCACTGAAGAAGCCAAATAAGGGCCACATGTCGTAAGGGTAATTTGCGCCAACTAATTGGCCTTCTGCGCCAAGGTGAGGCAGCAACAGTTTGCTGTACCATCCGCCGCCGGGTAGGGCTTCCACAACGGTCATACCTTGCCGTATACCAAAGAAGTTGAGAGTTTCCTCAGGGTGCCGATAGGCATATCGCGCAACTACAGCATCCGGTTGAGCAGCCAAGATTGCCGACAGTTCATTTGTTGCTGTTGCAGTAGATTCAACCATCGGGCTGGTTGCAGTTGCGGGCGCAACGGTCGGTGATTGGGTCGCTTCGGGTTGGCTGCAAGCACTAAAGACTAGTGTAGCCGCCAGGATAATTGAAAAACGCATATCAGTAAGTTCCTAAGTAATTGCCGCGTGCCTGGTGGTAAGGGGTTGCTGGGCTGCGGCTAGGGTTAATCAGTTTGATTTTGTCCATGCACAAAGTCCGATGGTACGCTTCTCTGGCTAAGCTTGAACAGAGTTAATTTCTTTCCCTTTTGCACAATCTACTGGGGCCATCCATATCCCGTCTGCAGCGCCTGGGCGGGCTGTTTGCGCATCGGTTACTGCAACGACTCGAGAGTGTTAAAGCAAAAGCTAATATCTGCTGATGACTGATCTGCGGGAGGGTCTCGCAGTATCTAGTTAAGCAGTTTGTTCTAAGGCTTCGCCGACAACTTCAGCGATAGATTTTATGTCATCTGTCGTGGCAGTAAACGGCGGTCCAAATTGTAATGTGTCGCCGCCCCATCTAACATATATGCCCATTTCCCAGCAGCGCACGCCTACTTCAAAAGGTCGAATGGTTGGGTCGTTGTCTCTAGGGGTAAGTTGAATTGCGCCTGCCATGCCGAAATTGCGGATGTCTGTAATATGGCGAGTGCCTCGCAGGCTATGCAGTGTTTCTTCCAATACCGGGGACAGGGTTTTTGCGCGCTGGACCATATTGTCGTTTTCAAATACGTTTAGTGCAGCATTGGCTGCGGCGCAGGCAACCGGGTGAGCGGAGTAGGTGTAGCCGTGGGGTAACTCCACCATATGCTCGGGTGTTTCTATAGCCATGAAGGCCTCATAGATGAGCGCAGAACTCAGTACCGCGCCCATAGGGATGGCTCCGTTGGTCAAACCCTTGGCCACGGTCATGATGTCTGGTGTTACGCCAAAAGTATCGGCGCCGAAGCGTTCACCCGTGCGCGCAAAACCGGTGATGACTTCGTCGAATATGAGCAAGATGTCGTGCTCGTCGCAAATATTTCTTAATCGTTGTAGATAGCCTTTTGGCGGTACGATAACCCCAGCAGACCCAGACATAGGTTCAACAATAACTGCTGCGATATTTGAAGCGTCATGCAGCGTGATCAACTGCTGTAGGTGATCTGCCAATTCTACACCGTGCTCTGCTTGGCCTTTAGTGAAAGCGAATTCCGCCTGCAAGGTATGCGGCAGGTGATCGGCGTCACCCAGTTGACCGAAAAGTTTCCGGTTGGCGCCAATGCCGCCGAGACTTGTGCCCGCAAAATTAACGCCATGGTAACCCTTCATCCTACCGATGAAGCGCGTTTTGCTGGGCTGACCTTTTAATCGCCAATAAGCTCTGGCTAACTTCAGCGCCGTATCTGCGCACTCAGAGCCTGAATTGGTGAAAATGGCATGGTTGAGGTTGCCGGGCGCCATACCGGTTAAACGGTTTGCCAATGTGGTGGCACCGGGGTGGGTATATTGAAACGCTGGGGCGTAGTCTAAAGTGGCGAGTTGCTCGGTAATAGCCGCGGTGATTTCAGGCCGGTTGTGGCCGTAGCCACAGCACCAAAGTCCTGATAACGAATCAAATACGCGCCGCCCATCATCGCTAATAAAGTGACAACCTTCCGCTGCCACAACAATGCGTGGATCTTTATGGAATTGACGATTTGCAGTAAACGGCATCCAATGAGCCTTTGTGGTGGCCCGATTTGAATTGAGGCTCTCTGCTGTGTGCTTTTTTGTCATTCCAATTATTCCCTTTTTAACTACTTCTAGATAATTAGCTTGTGGCTCTTATAAATGCAGGCCGCGAGGATAATCGTTGCCAGTAAGGCTTGATGTTCTCGGGTAATCCGTTGGGTAAAAATTTTTCGGCGAGCATAATTGAGTAGCCAAGGTTAATGTCGGCGGCGCTGAAGTTGTCGCCTAATATGAAGTTGTTATCGCCGATAGCCTCGCCAACAGCGATAGCACACTGCTCGCCGCGATTTTGCATTTCCGCGACTACTTCAGGGATACGCTTTGCGCCTGGAAATGCTCTGCTGTGATTCACAACTTCGCCTAATGGACGCGCAAAGGTAGATTCAGCAAACCAATTCCACTGCTGATAAATTGCGTGTTCTGGGGTGCCTAATTGGGGCTGTAATTGGTTGTTGCCATAACAGTCGAGAAGATACTGGACCATTGCGCAGGACTCATACATCAGCAGATCGTTTGCTGTGTCGACCAGCACGGGCACTTTACCCAACGGGCTTATTTTGCGCCATGCAGGCGTGGCTCTAAATTCTTGCGTAAACTCAATCATCTCTACTTCGTAGTTGATCCCTAATTCTTCGCAGAGCCAAATAGGTCTTACGCCTCGAGTGCCTGGGGCATGGTAAAAACGAATCATTGAGAACTCCTTAGCGGTCTCTATTAATCTTTATTGATCTTTATTGATCGATCTTGTTTGGCTGTGGATCATGCGCCTTAGCGTATGTTTAACGTGTCTTGAGCGTATATTGAAACAGACTTAGGTGATTTTATGATTGCAACCTAAGTTTTCTTTTCAATACCTTACCGGTGGCATTATGCGGTATCTCGTCGATGAATCGCACCGACTGCGGCTGTTTGAATTTGGCTAGCTTGTCCGCACAGTGTTTGAGCACGGTTGCCTCATCTAAAGTTTGCTCTGGCTTAACAACAATAATGGCTTGGCCAACTTCGCCCCAACGCCCATCAGGTATGCCAATGACGGCTACTTCACCTACTTGCGGTAACTGGTAGATGACGTTTTCTATTTCGGCTGGGTAGACATTTTCGCCTCCAGAAATATACATGTCTTTCCATCGGTCGACGATGTAGATAAAACCTTCGGCATCTAGATAGGCGGCATCTCCAGTGTGTAGCCAACCATCAGTGAATGCGGTTGCATTCACTTCGGGTTTGTTCCAATAGCCCGGTGTGATGTTAGGGCCTTTTACCCATAACTCGCCGACAGTCTCCGGTGTACTCACGTACTCGCCGTGTTCGGTCATGATTTTAACCTGGTTATGTAGCACCGGCAGACCTGCCGAGCCAATTTTCAGCATCGCGTTCTCTGCGGTCAGCGCTGATACCAAAGGACTGGTTTCGGTCATACCGAAAACCTGTTGCAGGCCAATATTGCGCTTGGCATAGGTATTAATCATTTCTTTGGGTGTGGGCGCGCCGCCAATGCCGAAGGTTTTGACCTTGCTCAAGTCGCTTTGTTCAAAGGTAGGATGCTGGCTCATAAATAGGTAGTTAGTAGGAACTGCGAGCATATGGGTGACACCGTACTCTGGGTCGGCTAGCAATTTTAGGCATTCGCCTGGATCAAAGCTGCGCAGGATGATATTAGTGCCGCCCATATGTACTGCTGGATTGGCGTAGCAGTTCAGACCACCGGTATGGAACAGTGGCAGTACCACAAGGTTGACCATATCTTCGGAGACTCTGTGGGGGGTTAAAGCATTGATGACATTCCAGAAGGTCATGCCATAGGTGATCATCGCACCCTTGGGGTTACCTGTGGTGCCTGAGGTATACATAATGACCCAAAGGTCGTCGTGGTCTAGATCAACCTCAGGGTTGTCTGTGCCTGCGGCTGCGAGCAATGCCTCGTAACCTGATGCTTGGCCGTCTGCTCTGAGGTCTAGCAGTTCTGAGACAATGCCCTTGGTTTTTAGAGCATCTGCTGCATCGGCAAAAACGTCTTCGTGGATGAGTATTTTGGGTGCGCAGTCGCCAACAATATATTCCAGCTCTGGCACGCTAAGTCGCCAATTGAGTGGTACGTAAATGGCACCAAGTTTCATGCACGCGAACTCTAGCTCCAGACAGTCAGAGGTATTATTGGTCAGTGCCGCAACTCTGTCACCTTTGCTAATGGCGTATTGTTTTCTCAGGCCATTGGCCAGCCTAGCGGTGCGCTCCTGCATTTGTGCGTAAGTGTATTGCCGGCCAGAAAAGAGGTCGATGCAGGCCAAGCGAGAGGGTGCTTGGTTTGCATGGTATGCCACCCAATCATAAACTTTGATTGTCATAGTTCGCGCTCGCTTGAATTGCTTGAGCGATGATTCTGCCCAGATGGTGCTGTGGACTTCAAGTAAATTTCCCGCAGTAAATCATTGCGCAACTTGTGCGCTCATGAATCTGACTTGAAGGCTTCAACTAAAGCAGACAGAATCGACTGTCATAAAATTCATGCAAAAGATGTCCAGGGGAAGAAGATGATTGATTTAGAGAGAGATGGCGAGGTGTACACTATGACGCTAAATGCAGGTGAAAATCGCTGGAATACCACCTTTGTTCGCGCAATTGCCAAGGTTTTGGATGAAGTAGAGGCGTCCACCGGTGCAGCGGCGTTAGTTACAGCGTCGGCTAGCGAGAAATTTTTCTCCAACGGTCTAGATTTAGATTGGGTACAAGACCCTGAGGCATTTCCTGCCGCCGGCGATAGAAAAGCCTTTGGTCCTGAGTTCATGACCTTGATGGCACGCTTCATGACCATGCCTATACCTACGGTGTGTGTGGTGAATGGCCATGCCTTCGGCGCCGGCTTTATGACCGCTATGTGCCACGACATTCGGGTAATGCGAGAGGATCGCGGCTTTATGTGCGCCAATGAAATACAAATTGGCATGTCTATTCCTAGCCCTGAACTGGCGTTATTTCGGCATAAAATGCCCCGCCATGTATTTCATAAGACTGTCCAGCTGGCCCACCGTTGGGCTGGCCCTCAAGCTTTAGGCGCAGGTTTAGTTGAGAGCGTGGCACCTGTAGAAGGCTTGCTTGAGCTTGCGCAACAAAGGGCCGCTGAGCTTGCGCCCCTAGGTGCTAACCGGGAAAACTTTGGCGGCCAAAAAGAGCGCTTGTACGGCGAAAACTCAGCAATTAACGAGGTCCATGGCCCAGCCTATATGTTGAGAAATGCGCACTTGTACAGTCATTAAGCGTTATAGCAGTTAGCCAATTTGGCGTTCATTTTTTGGGATTATGAGGAGAAATACAGTGGCTGAACAGATAACACCAATTACCGATATCAGTGACGAAGAGTGGCAGGTCAGGACTGATTTAGCGGCCTGTTACCGATTGTTTGTGAAGTACGGTTGGACGGATTTGATTTTCACTCACCTGTCAGCGCGGGTGCCCGGTGTTGACGATCAGTACCTAATTAACCCTTATGGACTGATGTTTGATGAAATTACGGCTTCATCGCTGCTGAAGGTAGATTTTCAGGGCAATGTAATCAGCGGTGATTACAAATATAACGACGCTGGCCATGCTATTCACACGGCTGTGCTAATGGCGCGCCCTGATGTAAATGTGGTGCTACACAGCCATACACGAGCCGGTATGACGGTTTCTTGTATGCAATGTGGGCTACTGCCACTGACCCAGCAGGCCAGCGAGGTGATGGACAACCTTTGCTATCACGACTACGACATTGCCGTAGGTGCGGAAGATGAATGCGAGAGATTAGGTCGGGACATCGGCGATAAGCACGCCATGATTATGCATAACCATGGGCTACTCACTTGTGCCTCTACGGTGGCTGAAGCATTTTATCAAATGTATATATTGGAAAACGCCTGCAAGGTGCAAGTAGATGCCATGGCCAGTGGCGCTGACTTACATCACACTAAAGAAAGTGCGGCTAAGATGCTTCGAGATTATGGGCGGGTAAAGCCGAATAAGCCCAGCCGTTCATCTCGGTTGGCTTGGCCTGCGTTGATTAGAATGTTGGATAAACAGGACGACTCTTATCGCAGTTGACGGGATTTGCGAAGTGCCGAGAGGTGCTTGCTAATTAATAGGAGCGGCAGTGTAAAAGCTCTGGTCAAAAAAATGCCCTGTATACAGGGCATTTTTGTTTGTCACTTCAATCAGCTTGAGTAGGCAACCTAGGTTGGATTACAACCTAGGTCAGATTTCTAAACTAGGCCGCTTACTTCAGCCAGAGTGCTTACTCAAATCAGAGTGCTTAGTCTAAATTGTAAGTGAAGCGTGCGTAATAGAATGCACCGTTAAAGCCAAAAGGTGAGAACTGACTATAAGGCAGTCCTAATGCAGAAGGCGGTGTAGTACCACAGCTAGAGGTAGAGCACCCTTGCTCGTCAGCTACATTGCGTGCACCTACGGTGAAAGTCATGTTTTCGTCTAGCGTGTAGGCGGCTTCTAAGTCTAAGAGCAGTGCGTCGTCAAAATAACCGCCAGCTTCGTTGTCATAAAAATCACCGTAGTAATTTATGCGAGCAAGCAGTCGCCACTGATTGATGTTGTGGTTCGCAGTGAAATTCCAACGTGTTCCAGGGGTACCATCTTGAATCAGCAGTACACGGTCGTTGTCAAACAACGTTGGGTCACGGTCGACGACCTCGGTGGTGGTGATATTGAACGCAAGCTGCCAGTTGGTTATACCATTCAACCACTCAGTATCTGTGGAAACCACGACATCAATGCCTGAAGTATCTGTTTCAAACTGATTGGTAAAGAAAC
>OJIR01000019.1_pt1 | contig 54910 bp, 50 predicted proteins | sample 1595711 | NCBI WGS metagenome assembly OJIR01 (sample SAMN05416846, study PRJEB24817) | seawater metagenome | isolation source: Sea water | place: Canada:Atlantic | collected 2013-07
CGGATGGTGTATACGAGATTATCCTTGATGTGAATGATGGTAATGGCGGTAGTGACCAGTTGAATTTAAAACTAAGAATCACCAACACCAATGACGCACCTAACTTCACCTCGGGAAATACCGCTACCGTGGATGAAAACACTAGTGGTGTGGTGTATACCGCAATAGCCACGAATCCAGGTGCTGGTATCCTAGACTTTACTATCAGCGACGGCGCCGACCAAGCGGCATTTAGCATCAGTAGCGCCAACGGCGAGCTTAGTTTAATTGCAGCCGCTGATTTTGAGTTACCTAATGATGCTAATGCGGATGGTGTATACGAGATTATCCTTGACGTGAATGATGGTCATGGTGGCAGTGACCAGTTAGCACTGAATATAACCGTTACTGATGTTACTCAACTAGCCCTACAGGTATCCTATCCCACCCCTAATGCTAACTTAGGCGGCGGTGTCGAGCTCACCTCAGTCACTGGATTTGTTGAAGATTTAGAAGACGGAGAAGTACTTGAAAGTGATATTGACTTTATTAGTGTAAATGGTCAAGGGGCAAGTGTTGAGCTGCCGACCAGTCAGAGCGTGCCTGTTCGCTTTCGCGCACAGGTTCCTGTAACGACTACCCCGAATCAAAACCCTTTGAATATAGCGTTAACGGATAACTCAAATAATAACCAACAATCAAATCAGTTATTGCTCAATGGTGTTCTTTTTGAATCTCTTGTAGCCGTCACGTTCGATAACGACAACAACCGCGCCTTGGTGGTTGATAATAACCTAGATGCCTTAATCGCTATTGACCTTGATAGCGGTAATCGCACCGTTATCTCTGATGATGATACAGGTACAGGGATAAACTTGAGTAACCCATTTGCTATTACATTAGACAGTGCAAGGAATCGCGCCCTAGTAGTGGATAACACATTAGGTGCTTTAGTCGTCATTGACCTTGATAGCGGGAACCGCACTATTATCTCTGATGCCGCTACTGGCACAGGGAAAAACTTGGAATCTCCTCTAGGTATTGCGCTGGATGTCGCCAATAATCGGGCCTTGGTGGTAGATAGCAGCTTAGGTGCTTTAGTCGCCATTGACCTTGAGAGCGGGAACCGTACTATTATCTCTGCTGATACTACCGGCACAGGTAGCAGCCCCGTTGCTATTGTACTAGATAGCACTAATAATCGTGCTGTGGTGGTGGATAGAAGCTTAGATGCTTTAGTTGCCATTGACCTTGATAGCGGCAACCGCACTATTATCTCTGATGATGATACTGGCACTGGGGTGAGCTTGGAATCTCCTCTAGGTATTGCACTGGATGTAGCCAATACCCGAGCCTTGGTGGTGGATGACACTTTAGGTGCTTTAGTCGCCATTAACCTTGTTAGCGGTAACCGCACTATTATCTCTGATGATGATACCGGCACAGGTACGAACTTGGATAGCCTAAAGGCTATTGCACTAGATGGTGCCAATAACCGGGCCTTGGTGGTAGATAGCAGTTTAGATGCTTTAGTCGTCATTAACCTTGATAGCGGCAACCGCACTATTATCTCTGATGATGATACTGGCACAGGTACCAATTTGGAGATCCCGACGGCTATTGCACTAGATGGCGACAGTAATAATGCCTTGGTGTTAGATAGCAGATTAAGTGCTTTAGTCGCTATTGACCTTGATAGTGGTGACCGCACTATTATCTCTGATGGTGATACTGGCACAGGTACCAATTTGAACTTCCTGAAGGCTATTGCCCTAGATGGCAAAAATAACCGGGCCTTGGTGTTAGATAGCTCCTTGGGTGCTTTAGTCGCCATTGACCTTGATAGTGGTGACCGCACTATTATCTCTAATGCCACTACTGGCACAGGTACCAACTTGGTTAGCCTAGTTGCTATTGTACTAGATAGCACTAATAATCGCGCCTTGGTGTTAGATAGTATCTTAGATGCTTTGGTTGTTATTGACCTTGATAGTGGTGACCGCACCATTATCTCTGATGATTCTACTGGCACAGGTAGCAACTTGGATAGCCCAAAAGCTATTGCACTAGATAGCACTAATAACCGCGCCTTGGTGGTAGATAGCACCTTAGATGCTTTAGTTGTTATTAACCTTAATAGCGGTACTCGCACCGTTATCTCTAATGATGATACTGGCACGGGGATAAATTTGAAGTTCCCGACAGCTATTGCGCTGGATGTCGCCAATAACCGGGTCTTGGTGTTAGATAAGACCTTAGATGCTTTAGTTGTTATTGACCTTGATAGCGGTAATCGCACCGTTATCTCTAATGATGATACTGGCACGGGGACCAACTTGAGTAACCCAGCTGCTATTGCACTAGATAGTACGAACAACCGAAGCTTGGTGGTAGATAGCATCTTAGATGCTTTAGTTGTTATTGACCTTGCAACGGGTGAGCGAGCTATTGCCTCTAGGTAAATAGGTAGAACGATAAGTCTTGCGTAATGAGCGTGAGCTAGGGCTTGTGAGTGGGGTTTGGTGGTAAGCTATTTCAGCTCACGAAGAAATCAGTGTAGAGGAGTCGTAATTAATATGAAAATTGAAAATTTAATTTATAGCTATTTTCAAGAAAAAATTTTTGAGACGACTCATTATTTACTTAACCACAGGCAAAAAAAACCATCTGTTTTGGCTAAAAAAAAATATTTAATTGAGTTAGAAAATAAACAAGCTAGATATCGAAAAAAGGAGAGGAGTCATGGATAAAACAATGCTCAATATTAAGGTTGCATTAACACTTTTAGTCGTTTTTTTACTTATAGTGGCAATTGTAAGTAATTTACGTGTGGCGAGTGTGGATATTGAAAGACGTGCAAATGTTCTCTATTTTTCCGCCATTAACTCAATGAGCAGTAATATTGAATTTATGACCATTAACAAAAAACTAATCCCTTGTTTAAGTGATATTTATTTTTATGAAACATCCATAGGGAGTTATTTTTATGATAAAGCTGAAAAAAATTATGAGAGAAATCTTGATGCTAAAAGATTAATTTATAAGTGTTCAGAGGAATATATTTTTAAGGCTGTAGGTGAGTCGGTAAATGCTAACTCCCTTGGTTATGGAGGTTTAGATAGTTTTGAAGCCAAGGTTGATGCTTGTGAAACTTGCCAAAAAGTGTTGAGTTTACTTGATGTATTAGATGATATGTAAGTGCTTTAAACAAGTACCACAATTCTTATGCTTTATATTTTAAACTTTTAAATAGAGAACCATTTATAAACCATTATTAGAAAAATCAAAATGAATCATAAATTTATTAGTGCTAATAATCTAAGTCGATTTTTAACATTATTCATCGGACGTAAGATTTACTCTGGGAGTAAGTATGGTGTTTTTTTTGCTGGCAATTGCTTGTTTTTCTGGTGTATTTAATCACCAAACGGTAACTGCCCAACAATTTGTTAATATACAATAGGGTGACAAATTTTTATTAGAGTTTCGACGTGCTCATGCCAAAGGTAGCTGTATATCAGGTTCATTTATATCAAACGGTTCACTTGGATAGTACTCAATAGCTAATATATTTAAGGAAGGTGAAATTCCTTTTTTAGGCCGCTTTTCACTTGTAGGAAATAATCCTACCGCACCAGCCTTAAAAGCTCCTGTTCGTAGTTTAGTGTATGCAGTTAACCCTGAAGCAACACAAGAATGGCGAGTTATGAATTCTCCTCCAGTTATGGCAGTAGCAACGCCTGATGCATTCTTTAAACAGTTACAAGTTTTGTGGCCGATCCTGTTACAAAAAAGTGACGCTTTAAAAATAAAGAAGTTATTCGTTGATCACCCAGAAAGTAGGGTGTTTAATCAATGGAATGCTAACTATGTGCTACTAATAGTTTCGCATCTGAGCATTATCACAGTATTAATGTCTTTTTTAGTCAACGGTTCTAGCCTGTAACATGCAGTGCTTTGGATAGCAGTCCCTCAAGTAAAGATAAACTTTATTGATATTAGACGTTAATTCGCAGAATGGATTGCAACAATAGCTAGGTAAATTATTAGAAAACGATATAGTTAAGTTTGATCTAGTGTTTATCTTAGCTGAATAAGTTGATGATGAAAAAAATCCGATCATTCCTTGGTAATCAACACGTAAAAAATTAATGCGGGTACATTAGTTATAAAAAATTGGTCTGAACAAAAGACAAATGCATGTTCACAAATGAATTTGGATCCATTAGTACTCCCTGATGGTATTGTGGCAACGAAAGACCTTATTTTATGTGCTAGGGGCTTAGCCTATGCTGAGTCTATCACAGAAGAGCAAAAGCAATTTTTTACAGCTCTATATTGGATTTAGATAAAGGTGAATAGTATGCAAATAAATACCGTTTATTCAAAAACGAGCCAACTTCTTCACTGGTCAATGGCATTAATTATTATTTCAAGACTATTTTTAGGTTTATTAATGGTGCAAAGTCTCGCAGTTTGAAGCAATTCAACTGCATAAGTAATTTGGAGTATTAGCACTGTTTTTAGCTATTGTAAGGTGGATAAATAAAGTAATATCGAAGAGGCTCACTTTACCAAATGAGATATCCAAATGGTAAACATTTGGTGCTCATACCACCCATACAGCTTTATATATTTCTATGCTGCTGATGCCTACTTCGGGTTGATTAATGCAAAATTCTGACGGCAGAATAGTCAACATATTTGATTTAATAGTCTTACCTCACTAGTTAATGCTGATATCTACCTGTATGGTTATTCAGAGAGATGTATGAGCTTATTGCATGGCTATTCATAATAATAATTTTTATGTCTGTTGGGGCTGCGTGATATCATGGTTTGATAAACAAGATGGTGCTTTATCAAACCATGGTGCGAAGAAAATATAGGTGTTGACAGTGAATAAAGTTATTGGTGATGAAATAGCCAAAGCAACCTAATTAATTATTGTCTCTTATGCTTTAGCAGTATATCGGTTTAGTAGTTTTCAAGTATTAACTTCTTATAGATGCAACTTAATGTAAATCTTTAACGTATATTAGTTAAATAGATAATCATGAGACATTTCTATCGACTTTGTTAAAGAGATATTCACAAGCATACCAAATAAGGGCTACGATACAAATATCACCCAAAACGACTTTGATTTTCTGATTAATCTGCTAATAAAAGCACTGCCACTTGAGTTCCGTAAAATACAGCTTAATAGATCGCGAATTTTTCAGCTTTATCGTATGGCTAATGATGGACAACTATCTAATGATTTACTGCAACAAGAAGGTATCGACAGGGCCACAATTTTAAAGCGCCTACCTTATGCTCGATATACCCACATAGAAGAAGCCGCCCAATTGGTGCTGAACACCTCAAATACCTGTCAAAGATATGCTTTTAAAACTAAAGAGCAAAATACACCAGCAGTTAGAAGATCTGCTAACCAACGTGAAGCATTTTTTATTGGGAGTATGTGGCGTGTAATTTCGGAAAATCAATATGTGACGTCTATTGATGTATTAAAATTTTTACATCGTTCTTGTGGTGATGTAGACAAAGCAAAAAGAAGAGCAATAGGTGGTTCTAAGTTTAAATTTTATGGGGTGAAACCATGGGATTATACCTTCAAAAACAAGTCGCATCTCTTGCAGAAAGCCTACGGAATCGCGCTAATCGTTATCCTAGACTTTGGTATGATGTGGCGGGTTTTATGATGGTCGGGTACCTCATTCCCCATGGTTTCGTTGATGGAAATGGCCGGGCAGCACGCAGTTTATATTGCTGTACTTTAGTACAAAATTGCCTCCCGTTTATTGCAGCAACAGCAGAGTGGCAAAATAAGCATATTGCATCACAATACAAAGAGGAATTTGGGCATCCTGCTCCTATTGCCACGACTAGCACCTTTTAATCCCTGGGCTGTGCTATAATCATCGTCGAGCACTATAATTTTCTTTTTTTGTGCTGAGTTTAGATGCTGATCTGATCGTGTTTAATCTAAAAAGTTCAATTAAATTTAGGGCTTATAATGATCTTGCCGTGCTGAGGTTGTCGTTAATTGGTCATGAGTTGACCATGAAGTAGTCAAGCTAGTTTAGTCATCGATGTTATCATACACCTCATTAATACTTAGCTGTCAAAATGACAAACAATAAAAGACCAACATACTCAACCTAGTTTAAGCTTTAAACAGCCAATTTTCTTGGCGCTTGAGCTATACCAAATTTTAGAGCTTCTTCTTTGAATTCATCAGAATAATGTTTACGTTGTTTGTTATATTTTACCTCTGTGAGTTTAGCATACCCACTTAACGAAGTGTCCAAAACTACTGATTAAGATCACTTCTCTTAAATAAATCAAAGTAGCACCCCATTTCACCATAAAAAAACGTCTACGAATCTCATCTACAACAAATTGAAAAATAATTTTAAACCTTGTGAGTTTCATAAGTTTGGTAAATAAACATACTTACAACTATTTTATCTTGTAATAGCAACTTTTTACGCCCTACGTCGTAAATTACCCCCTACGTCGTAAAATATTATAACGAACAAAGAGTCTAAATAGAAAGATTTTAAACGCACTTTTTAAATCGACGTGCTTAATTTATTTTTTAAGATATCTATATATGAAAACAATAGCCCTGCTCATTAAATTAATAGTACTCTTACGCTTACTGCCTGTGGAGGGGGGAGTGAAGGCGATGATGATATAAACAACGTTACTCCCATTAATAATCCGGCATCAACAGTCACCTTGGCTAACTTTCAAGTTGAACAAGACGTCGACACAAGTGCCATCATTACGGCAGCAGATCCTGAAGGCACTACAGTAACTTTTACTCAAACCGGTAACCCGACAAGTGTGACTATTACAGCCTTTGCCTCCAATGGCGCGTTTACTTACCGCCCAAATGCCGATTTTAATGGCGCCGATAGCTTTACCGTTACCGCTTCCGATGGCGTACACGAAGTGTCTGCCACCATTACTTCAAATGTAATTGCAGTGATACCGCCAAACGAAGCGCCGAGTATTACTTCAGCTACCACCGTTAATGTTAATGCGACCACCGATGGGTAATATACACTGCCACTGCAAGCGATGCAGAGGGTGACTCCCTTAGTTTTAGTATCAGCAGTGGAGCGGCCAAGCTGCCTTTAGTATTGACAGTGCCAGCGGTGAACTTAGCTTAATGAGCGCTGCTGATTTTAAAGCGCCTAGCGATGCTAATGCAGATAACAGCTATGAAGTGACGGTTGAAGTCAGTGATGGTAATGATGGTAGCGATCAACTTGCTCTTAGCGTGATTATAAACGACGTCTCTCAGTTGGCCTTACACGTCTTTTATCTAACCCCTAATGCCAACTTAGGTGGTGGTGTAACTGCTTCAGCGACAGGATTTGTTGAGGACAAAGAAGATGGAGAAGAGCTTGAAAGCGATGTTAACTTTATCAGTGTTGAAGGCCAATAAGCGACCATTGAGTTCCCTACCCCTTTGAACTTAGCTCAAGAAGGCACTATACGTTGGCACACTCAACTCCCCATAGACAATCTTGGTCAATAAATTCCTTTAACCATTGAGTTAACAGACAAGTCAAGCAGTATACAACAAACCAGTCAGTTATTGCTTAACCGTATAGTACCTCCAAGTACATTGGCGTTGACTATAGATAACACCAATAACCGCACCTTAGTATTAGATATCTCATTAAGTGCACTGGTAGCCATTGACCTTGCAACCGGTGAGCGAGCTGTTAACATTTTATTAGACCTTAATAGCCACGTTATCAACGCGAGGAAAAAGCTTACTGCCCCTGGTATTACTGGATATGCAAGGGGGCAAATGATAGTAATTTTTATCTATTATTTTTGAAGTGTACGCCTGTAATTGAGCTAAATGGAGTAGGTGATATCAATTTGATTAATTAACTTCCCACATTTATCCAGTCCCTTGAACGTATTTTTGTCGTACGAAGAAGATCACTGAAGAAACTATTCTCAGTACTATTGCACTGATTAATTAATTCATTCTGTCGTAAGCCACTACCATACCTGCTTATATCAAAAAACAACGCCAAATCAGGCAACGACATGGCTGTTATTTGGTAAAAGCAATCGAGGTAATTTATGTGAATTATCACTATTTAGATCAATTATTAGCCCTAAACCGCCTTTTCCATGGATATTACTTGAATCAAATCAAGAACTTTAGAAATTAAACCAGAAACACTATCAGTCTCGCTATAACGATGTTGCAATGGCTGTTAACCACAATTAAATGGAGAATCGTATGCGCTGAAAGCTGCATGTACGGTTCGAATAGGATAAGCAGAGAAATAGTTCGACTACGCTCTGCCTCATACTCTACTTTGGCAAGGAAATCGTTGGTGTTATTTAACCGTAGTAATGGACTTATTTTCAGGTAAAGTTATTGGGGGAATGTTCCACTCACCAGATACTATACTAACAGTTAAAGCACTGATGGTGGTATTTGAGCCTCGAGGCAGGCCTAAAGGTGTCATGTTTCATTTCGATCAAGGTTGTCATTATACCAGCAAGAAGTATCGTCAGTTACTTTAGCGTTAACAAATTAAGTTGAGTATTAGCCGTCGAGGTAACTGTTGGGGTAATGCTCCTATGGAACGATTCTTTAGACGTTTTAAATCAGAATGAATAAAAACGAAGGTTTTGGAAAACTTACAAACTTGTGGACAATAATACTTTCCCACTTCAATGCAGAGCAGGTTTAAGAGCATATTTCTATAGGCTAACGCTTGCAAAGGCCTCACAACAAAAGCTAGAAAAATACACGTAACTGCAACTTTTTAGGTATTACAAACGTAAAAGTAAATAAATGATTTATTAAATAAAGGTATTTTAAAGGTATTTTATGAGTAACGACTACACATTCGATCCATCTTCACATTGCAAGGTGAATCACATCCCTACAGCGCATTTTTTCAAAAAGAAATGTGGCAGAACAGGCCCTTTTTGTTTCAAAAAAGCCGATGAAAGAGTTGAACAGATTTTTGATGCTTTAAAAGACTTAGAAGGGTATCGCAATGTTAATTCAATAGATGCTATTCGAAAATTGCGAAATGTAAGAAGAAAATGTTATGAGCTAGAAGCTTCTAGTATTTTTTATTGTATGGCCCCACCTCCTAGGGCACAAGACCTAAAAATCACCAAACAAGTGCATGCAGCCATTGATACCAGAATAGAAGTGGTAGCTACGCATTATTTGGGAGCAAGTAAAGCACAGAACATCGAAGACATAAACGAACGAATACTTGAGAGCTTTTACCAAGATATTACTGTTAGGCCTGTTTGGGGCTCAGGGCGAAAATTAGATAACCACTACAGAGAAGAACGAGCTACTACTCGGCATGTCTCGCACAGTAAAACTTCGGAGTGGATGGCATCACCTACACAACTTAATCTCAATGATTGGTTGGATACTGTTTACAAATGGAAAGAAGAAGATAAAAACCAGAACGTTACTACGTCAGGTGTTCGATATTTAGATACGCAGGGCCGTCATCAACACAGCATTAATTTACAAGCTGGACGCGTTACTGATTATCAAGGAATGCCTGTTCATACCGGGCCTATGCGATCAATCATGCTAGGAAGTGGCTGGGGGATTTATGTAATGGATTTTGATGGGCAGCTTTACTTAGGTGAACACACAGTGGGTGAATTTCATCACTCTAGCTTTTTATCCGGAATGCCAGTGAGAGCAGGTGGGGAAATCGCTATTAATAATGGAATTATTGTGGGCTTGACTAATAAAACAGGGCACTACAAATCCCGCCCGCAAGAGCTAAACTATGTTATGAGCAGGCTTATTCTTAATTTTGTGGATGTTTCGAATATCGCGGTTCAAGACCCCTTTAAAAAACCTGGCCATTGGTTTACTGGTACAGATGCAATTGAAGTTAATTGTGAACTTGCGCAGCTTGGTGCAAGCACATCTGCTAAGCCTATGGTCGTATAATTAGTAAACGTATCACGTTAGTACAATTATCATTAAACGGCATCGTAAGTGCGTAGTAAGACTATTTAAATTTGTTACAGACACCATTGCCTATTTCTCAGTAGCATTTAATCTACCTTATTTTCTCTAGAAGAGCACATCTATTGATATTTGGGAGGGCCAGAGTTTCCACTTGTGTACGGTATTATTTAAATAGATACTTTTAACTTAATTATGGTCTGTTGAACTTTTGAGTTTGTTTTTTCAGTAATTTTTTTGGGTTTTCTACAAGGCAGAACCTGCATGATGTTGCTGGTTACACGAACAAGTGACAACGCCGTAGAAATTACAAATCAACGCTATCCAAAGGGGGCACCTAAAAGTATTTTGTGCGGCGTTATTAGGCCTTCATCTAGATAAACCTGGCATCACTCCTCACGTATCACTCAAAAGAATCTAACTAAAAACACTATGATTACCACGGTTATATAAATTCTTGCCTTTTATAAGAGTAAGGATTGTAAGCTATAAATGAGTGGATACATTGGATAAACAGTTATTATGTGACAAAGACCTTATTTTTTTATTAAAAAGTTGTAGTGAAGGTAATAAGGCTGCTTTAGAAGAGCTCTATATCAAAGTATCACCTATTTTGCATTGTTACTCGTTGAGAATTCTTCAATCTGTAGAATTGAGTAATGAAGTATTACAAGATAGCATTATTCAAATTTGGACAAAAGCTGCAACTTATAATCCTATACTTGGAAAGCCTATGAGTTGGATGTTTACCGTTGTTCGAAATCGTGCATTTGATAAATTGAGAATGGAAAAAAAACATTTTATAAATTGTAATAAAGAAAGTGAAAGTTTACTTACTGATTGTGCCTCGGAAGTTGATTTCAACCCTGAAACTGAATTATCTAGAGCTCAAGTTATGGATTATATTAACCGAAATATTGATAATCTATCACCAAATCATCGGATTAGCATATACCTCACTTATTTTTATGGTTATTCTTTAGTTGAGATATCTGAAGTCATGGAGACAAACATAAACACGGTAAAATCATGGCTTCGACGAGGTATTACAAGTCTAAAATTACTTGAAAGAAATGCAAACATCATATAGCCACCTTAGAAAATAAAATTATTTTAAATAGATGCAACTTTTGACGTTTAGTTAGCGGAAGTAGGTATAGAGACAATTTGAAGGATATAATATTATTTTGCTTTATGTAGATAAATTTTTTGGAGGGGAATTAAATGAATAAAAACGGATGGGTTTCGGTAGCTCAAACAGATGTTGGAACAGTTCGTAAAGCGAATGAAGACAGTTATTTTGAATCCTCTAATTCAGAAATCTGGTGTGTTGCTGATGGAATGGGTGGTCACGCTCGTGGAGATGTTGCAAGCCAGATGATCACACAGGATTTATCTGAACTGGTTAAAGAGTCTAAAAATACAGTATTGATCGAGAATGTTGTTAGCTGTATTGGAGCAGTAAATACTAAATTAGTTGCCTTATCCAAACAAAAGCAATCTATTGTAGGAAGTACGGTTGCAATTTTATTATTCGAGAATAATAAAGCGCATTGTATCTGGGCTGGAGATAGTCGAATTTATCGTATTCGAGAAGGTAGAATTCAACGTATTACACGTGATCATAGTCAAGTTGAAGAGATGATTGATGCTGGATTGATAAAGCCTGAAGAAGCTGATAATCATCCTGAATCAAATATTATTACGAGGGCTGTAGGTGCAAGTAGTCATCTCGATCTAGAAGTTAAAACTTATGATTTAAAACTCTCTGATAAATTTGTTCTGTGCAGTGATGGCCTTAACAATGTATTTTCTGATCAAGAATTGGAAGTTATATTAAGAACGACCTCACTAAATCTTATTACGGAACACTTGATTAAAGAGGCTATCGAGAGAAAAGCTAGAGATAACGTTACCGTTTTAGTGATAGAAAATGTAAATATGGGGGATTTCGATGAAGAATCACATAAAACCATAGTGCTAGACATGACCTTGCCATATAACCATTCTTTTCGATTAAATGATTAAAAGTTTATCAACAACCACTCAATTGTCGTTATTCTCCTTTTAATAAAGTCACAAAAGCTTCTACTGGAGGTATTCCTTGGTAATATCTATACTGTTTTTTAACTTGTAAACTTTGTGCTGTGTTCCAAATTGATATAGGCATAGATTGCTGTGCAAGCAAGTGTGATAAAAACGCTTCGTGAACATCTGAAAATGAAACCAGACTAAGATCTGACGTACTATAAATATCAGCACTACTTGTGCTGATATTATTTTTTGTATTAGGAAGTTGATGACATTTAAATTTTTCATAATGAGTCTGAAGGAATTGTGTAATTTCATCTAAATCGGGTCGCTGTTGCTCTAATAACCCAATGATAAAGTCCTCACAATTAGCATGGAAATCATCTAATTGTGATGCCAAAGTAAAAATATTAGTTTGTAGTTTTAGCTGACACATAACAATAAAAGGATAGCAACGTCCTGCTGAATCAACGCTTGGCATCATTAATCCAGAAATAGCCTCAGGAATAATAACACCACCTTGGATGTGAAATCGCCAAATAGGGCTATTGAAAAAAGTATTTTTCCAATCATCTCCTAAACAACCTTGCGAGGTATCAATAGATTGAGTAATCCAATTATCCCAATAATCGATAATTACAGGATTGATATTACGCTGTACAAAATCGCCATAGCCAGGAAGTTTCCCAAAAAAACCAATTTTCATCTTATCCCCTAAAGATTGGTTAAACAATTGAAGTTGGATAAATTACTTAGCACAAGAGGGTCTATTGGACTTACTGTTGCAATTTCATAAATAGCTTTAAAGTTATTCTTAGAAAATGTCACTTTCACTTTATTTGGTGAAAGACGGATGACTTGCTCTTTCTTAATGATTTTAAATAAGCTAAATAATCCTGTTTGAGAATCAATAATCTCACTACCATCACGACGTACATAACTGATTTGATTTCTACTCGCTGGATTTTGTGGCGGCCAAGTGACTAACGTTGGTGTCGGGCGACCAAATTGGTAACTTAAATTGGTACCGTACATTGACATTCTAAAACGTGATAGTTTTGGATCCAAATATACTGGCGTCATCGAAAATACAAGTTTAGGTTGTTGTGAATTATTAGAAAATAAACTTTGTTGTATATCAAAAGCCCGCTCAAAAAACGGCAATACCTTGTTATCAAATTGATAACTTGCTTGTACTGTTGGTTTCCATTGCCAAGGTTTTGTTTGTTTATTAACTAAACTCGCAAGATTGGTATTAAAAAAGCGAAATACAAATCCTGTAGTACTGAAAAGCTGAACCAAATCGTTGACACTGGTATCTGTTTGTGAAGAAAGTTTGAATGGATATTTATTATCCTCAATACTTTTACATTGAAGGAAAACTTCGGATTGCCAAAGGTTAGATAATTGTGACTTTTTAATCCGGTTTTGTGTCATTTTTATTCCACTAACAAGCTCTTTTGTCCATCTGTTTAGTGGTGCTACTTGCAGATAACCAAAGCCTTGTAAAGCATCTGGTGATTTCGATTCAGTACTTGTTTGCAGATTTTGCAATTGAAAACTTAGAGAAACATTAAGCTCCTGAAGTAATGCTGACATCTGTTTCTCAGTCGCTAACTTCTTATCTTTACTCATAAGTTCATGCAGCCTCCTGAACCTAGAAGTAATCAAAAAGTCTGATCCATTAGCGTTAAGGCGTTCTTGGGTTTCGTTGAAACCTTTAGTCAAATTTTGACCAATTTTACTTGGTTCACCAATAGGAATATCAAATGACACTAGCTTAGTCGCACGCGAAACCGATTCTAATAAAACAAAAATAGGGTTATCTGTCGTAATAAGTGCTTTTAAGCTGGTGCTTAACGAAGCTGCATCTGTAATAGGTTTAATCGATATACTATTGAGTAAAACTTGCCATTTATTTATGTAGTCTTTTACATACAGAGCTTCAATTTTTTGCGCGATAGCGGTTTTATCTACGATGTTATCTGAACCCAAGACCCATGTGTCATTGACTATTTCTCCAGTGTATTGCTCTATGTCTTTTTTACGTACCTGTGAAAATAAATCAGGGCTATAAAAGCGAGATATAGTCTGAACATCATTAAGTTGAGTCGACAATACCGTTCGCCAATTAGAGCCAGCCAATTGCGCCATAGAAATATAATTAGCCGAATTGGTTAAATAATTGTCGCTAAATTGCTGGTAGTATATTTCATCTAAAGGTTGAGAGCTTAAATTACTACGTGCTTTTAAAATTAACCCTTGATTTACACTCTCGATAGTTAAGTTATTCACAATAGCTCTTTTAATATGACTGACTAGTTGTGCATATTCACTCTCACTAAAGTAATTATCACGATTCATATTTTTAATCAGGTAACGTGAAATATATTCGTTATTTCTGTGCTCCGGCTCCGTTAACATTAAATAGTTTTTTAATGCTTGGTATTGCAATGTTGGATTAGTTGATCCTTGTAACTGTATTTCTATTTGTTGTTGAATAAAAGGCAGTAATACCTTTTGCAATAATCGGTTATAACTTGCCTTAAGTGCATTTTGCACCGATTTTGTTTGGCTCAACCCTAATCCTGAAAAATGGCTTTCTTGCATATCTTTTAAGCCATTTATATCTTTTGCAAAGTTATTCAACGCAGGTATATATTGCCTAATTTCAGCTAGGTTACTTTTATCACCATGTTGCAATCCCCATTTTTCTACTGACTTATTGGCCTGTTTAAGATAATCAGCGTTATTACTAAAACTCATGTAAAAGCCAAAACATAACGTAATCGACAATAGCGAAAACACAGCTAAAGAAAATTGCTTCAGGCGTTTGTTGTTAAGATCATGTCTTACCAATGAGCCAAACTTATCGGCTTCGGCGAAAACAACTTGTTGTAATAGGTCTTTAATAAAATAACTGCGTTGATCGTTGTTCCACAAGGGCGCTGTATTTCTTTCAAAGCCAAAGATCTGTGAAACTCTAGCGAGCATTCTATCAATTGGAGCTCCACTTTGCGTACCACTGGTGAAATATAAACCTCGAATAATACCCGTATGAATATCGTCATCTGAGCCACTGAGAATATTTAAAATTGAGGCAAGGGCGGGTTTAACTGAAGCTATTTGATCAGAAAATGAATAGATCAACGCTTTTCGTTGAGAATCTCTTTCCATCGACATTCTTGTCCACTGACGTCTAGTAATCGAGGTAACAAATTCTTTAAACTTCTGTTCAAAAGCCGAGGATACTTCATCATTAAGACTGTTCTTTTCCTCAAAGGTAATACCGAATGTTTGTTCTCGTTCCTTATGAGAAAAGGTATCATAAAACTGAGTGAAACCAGCGAGCATATCTGATTTTGTCACCACAATATATACGGGAAAGCGAGTTTTAAAGAAGTCATTTACTTCTGCTATACGTTGCTTTAATTGATAAACATGTTGGCTTAACTCGTATTCATTCATGTTGAGCAAGTCAGCCATACTAAAGCTAACAAGCAAACCACTAATTGGCTTTTTACGATAACGTTTAATTAAACTTAAAAAATTATGCCAGCCTGATTCATCAACTTTCTGAAAGCTGTCTTGGGAAGTGTACCTTCCTGCTGTATCAAGTAAAACTGCATCTTGTGTTATCCACCAATCACAGTTTTTAGTGCCACCGACACCTTGCAACGCTTTGTTTTCTAATTTGGCTGCTAGTGGGAAAGACAATCCAGAATTAGACAGTAAAGTTGTTTTACCGCTACCAGGAGAGCCTATGATCATGTACCAAGGAATGTCGATCAACGAAGCTGGTGCACCTTTGGTGTTCTTTAGTAGGGAAAAGGCTGATTTAAACTTCTCTTTTAGTGCATTTGACTCAGCGTCTATTGCTTCACTGGCATCATTATTTTTTGTTATTTCTTCAACAAGCTTTTCTTGTTTTGCTTGGCTTTTTAAGTGTTTGATATATCGATATAAACAATAAGCACTAACAATTAGTAAGAAGAGTATTAACTGGGTTACAAAACTCGCTAAAGGAATATAACCAGCAAATGAAAAATACGGTCCTGCAAGGAAAATTATCAACCCAGTAAACAGCAAACAAAGTGCTGGAACAAATAGGTTATGGGAAGTAATTGCTTTAATTTTGTCCATTATTACTACCTGTGCTTAGGAACTAAAATGAGTTCAACTCTACGATTTTGACTTTGGTTTTTACCACTCACTAAAGGCTGAGTATCAGCAACGCCTCTAGTATTGATTTGAGTGATAGTGGCATTAGCGGTCTTTATCCATGTTTCAATAGCTTCGGCGCGCTTTCGAGACAACACCCAGTTTGAATCTGCTCTGCCTGTAGAATCTGTATGACCAACAATAATCACCGAGTAGGTATGTGCTAAAATTGCGGGCACTAAATCATTAACCGCGGGCAACTCCTGCAAGTTAACTCTGGAACTACCAGAAGGGAAAAGTTGAGTATTAATAAAGCGCAGAATTACACTGTCATCACTAACTTCAATCGCAATTTTATTATTTTCAATATATTGACTAAGCCGAGTGCTAATATCTTGTGCCATTTGTTGAAGGTCATTGGTTGAAGGCTCTGCATTCACCGTTTGAACAACGAGACTTTCCCAGCCAATTGATTCGACTTTTTCATATAAAGGTGATGACTTAGCGTATAAGTTGGATAGCAGCGCGATATAAACAGCCACACAAATAAACGCTAACACTATAAACAGTAACGAAGGTGGTATTCGTTTTTCTATACTTAAAACTTCAGGTTCGCTAGCTTTCCATGATGGCGATAAATCCGCGCCTGCAGGGCGGTATAATGAGATTGGTTGGTACAACATATTAGTAATTTGCAATATATCGTTATCACCGGTTTGCGATAGTCGATACTTTCCACGAAAGCCTAATGCGAAACAAACATAACTTAATTCAATTAAATCAATATTGCGTTGCGGTTGTTCCATCAGCTTGTTCACAATCAGGAAAAACTTTTCTCCCCCCGATGTTTCATTATGATATTTACTTAACAGTGTTTGGTAACTCCAGCTGCTATCGATGCCCCAAGGCGTACTAAGAATATGCTCATCAATTAAGCAACAGAGTAAGTAACGGGCGGTCAGTGCAATTTCTTGTGAAATTGATTGCTGAGCTAACTTTAGATCGAATTGTTTAATTAAATTGTCTATATCATGCCGTAGTTGATCAATTGTATTTCTAGGTTCAAGAGTACGTAAGTTACTGGCTAAATTAATGAGATCGTTGCCATAGAAAAGCAGTTTGTTTTCACCTTCAATAAGTTCACCAGGGGTGGTATTGGAGTTGTTAGATTGATGTTTTTGAAACCCATGATGTTGTTGGTTTTCAAATGAGTTATTTTCCGGCGCAGAAGTGCGTCTTCCTCCTGGGTTAGGAATAACTATAGTTTTAGATAAATCATCATTCACGTCAATTAACTCCTAACAGCCCAAAGTTCTATAGATAAGTTAGGGAAGTTTGAACTGATATGACATGCTATACCACCAGATTCATTTAGCGCTTGCCAATATTCGCCATTTTGCACTAGCTCAAAATAAACAAAATTTCTTTGGTAAGGAACTTCTCTTGGAGCTGCTGGTAAGTGAGTAATTTGAATCCCCGGTAATTGCAAGTTGACCAATTCTTTAATGGACTCAACAGCACCAATTTTAAATTGCGCCGGAAAATACTGACGAATATCGTCAGGCGATATATCTGCCGATACCGCAAGGATGAAGCTTGCCGTGTTAAACAAGGTTTTATCAGAAACTGTCCCAACTCGAATGCCAAAATTTTTCTCATGCAGTGGAATATTGATAGAGTTTTGTTCCAATACAACACTAAATAATCCACGTAATTCAGATATTAAGGTCGAAAATACTTGGGTTGGCTCAGCATGTAAATAATAGGGTATGGAAGGTACAATTTTATCGGGTTGAATAAAAGTACTCATGTCACCAATAAGCGTGACGAGTTTTTCGTACAAATAAAAAGGATTAACCTGCTCTGCTTGGTCTAAATAGGAAAGTATTGGATAGTGCCTATTAAGTGTTTGTAACATCATGTAATTTGCCACTTCGCTACCTGTTGATTTACCCGCTACAGAGATTCTGGATGCCAAAGATTGAATACGATGTTTGGCAAGCTTAGTAAGCTCACTTAAAAAACCACTCAAAAAAGAGTTGTTTTTAATATTTAACGATGGGGAAATAAATTCACTTTTTAAGGCTATTACACCATCTGAACCTATATCACCTATTTGCCCAATAGGAATACAACTAAATTCATTGTTGTCTTGCTTACTTGTGCGTATTGACAAATTAAGGCCGCTAACCTCAATTAAGTTTTTATTTGAAGTGACACCAGAAACGTCTCTGACTTCATATTCACTCGCATGAAAGCGGCCTTGTATTTGCTGGTCGCGATAGATTTCTGTATTACCACTACGTCTTATGGGTACCGCTAAATAGACTATTGCGTCTAAATGATCGTTGTTAATATCAATTGGGGTTGGCGCTTTATCAGTTTCAGGACAAGAGAAAAAACACCCATCGGCAAGTACTCCTTCTGCGTGGTTAACACAAAGTTTGCCTGTTTTTAAAAGTGCGCTATCTATAGTGCATGACAGAATTCCCCAGCTATAAGGTAAGCTCGCATCAAATGTATTTCTTAATTGCGCTTCGTGGTAGCGAGATTGTTGTTGAAAATGATGTGGTTGTAACATCATTCCCTCTGACCATACTACTCGTTTTTCCCATGCCATCAGTAACTTTCCTCTTACTATACCTGTTTATAATTCAACAACGCGAACACTGAGTTCATCAATCATTACTTGAATTCCTCCGGCACTAAAAATATTCATTTGATTAAGTAAACTTTGTTCATTTACGGGCTGTATTACTCGCCAAGTTACCATGTCTACACTTCTATAACCTACAGCAACACCAATAAATTTAGTTGTGGCCGCAATTTTTACATCAAAAGATTGTGACATTCCAGGATCAACAATATATTCGTTTACAGCAATAAATTCTGCCCCGAGAGCGTTTTGTTTTGCATTAAATAAATCTTCGTATAATGCATTCTCAAAATTTAGAGGACTATTTAACTGATATATTCGAACAACAACGGATGAGGGTTGCTTGTTAATGTCTGGATTAATTGAGTTGGTTGCGGTTATTGCGTAAGTAAACCCCTTTGTTTTTTCTTGAGGGGGAAGGCTTTCGCATGCCGATAGAGCCAAACTGAGTACTAGTAAGATAGAAAGTTGCCATATTTTAATCATGTAAAAGTCCTTGGTGTTTGTTGTTTGCATCGTTAATGTGTTTTTCATAAGCAGTAGAAAAGTGTCGAGAAAGTATATCGTTCAAATTCTCAGAAACTTGTTTGTGTAACGCCTCTTGTTTTTCAACAAAGGTTTGCCACTTTTGTGAACCTGCTTTAAGACTAAGAAACCCTGTGTTTTCATTATCTATTTCTTGCTTAATAGCCGCGGGTGATAATTCGCATAGCAAGCCATCAAGCGTCGCTTGTAGTCCTGATAAAAATGCCATTTGATGAAGCTGTACATCTTGTAATGCTTCTGCGTAAGCATCTTTAGCGCTCATGTAACCCGTCTTTTTCTTTACTAAAAGCATTTCTAAGGTATCACTTGGATCAAGTGAAAATTTAATTGGGTTATTCGACTGGGGTTTTATCATCGTCATTTCCAGCCTAGATTCTTGTTTAAAAACTGAACGTCCAGAAAGTAAAGCCATGATCCCCTGCGTTGACGTTGTTAAAATATTAGCCAAATCAGTTGCAAATTGAGCTTGGTCAACAGAAGTTATAGATTCTTTTGGTAAACCTAATTTTTCATAAAGCAGTTGAAAAAAATCGTCCTTGGTAGCTTCTTGAGGAGGTGATGTCACTTTTAATTGTTCAACAGGGGTTGCTTTTGTCACTTGTGCATCAAGGTTGTCAGTCGGTTTGATTGATTCTCCGTCCACCCTACTTGATAGTGACAGGGAGGCATTGGTTAATTCTGCTTGTGCATTTTTTTCTTCTAACGTGTTAATGCTTTGATTTTGGATAATAGTGTTAGGTGCTATAGGCTTAGGTGGTACATGGGGTGTAGATGCTGGAGATATATTATTGTTCGGTTCATTAATTGATAAACTGTCAAAATCCCAATCATCAGGAATAGTACAAGTAGGTGGGTTTTGATTTAATGAATGAGTTTGTATCGGGCTTTTATCTATTAGATTATCGTTACCGCTATGAACAGGTGATGCAGTTGGTGCAAGTAGCTCATCAGTTGAAGGTATGTTTGAGGTTTCAGGTTCATTTGTTGATTTGTAATTAAATTGCTTCTCAGGCGGTGACTGAAGGTTGTCTGATAATATATCAAATAATCCAAGGCTCTCTGGTACAGGCGCATCTGGAGATGTTACGGCATTTGAACTGTCGGCATTGTTGACTAACTCTAGTAAACCACTGCCAAAACTCGGCTCAATATTACTTTGCTCAGTAGGCTTTATTATAGGCGAATTTGTAGACCAATCGGCAGAGGGTGTACTCTTTGGTAATTGTAATACTAACTGAGTGACTTTTAGGTCGAATGTACCAAGGGTAATTTGATCATCAAGTGCGAGTTTGCAAGAATTTCCATTACCAATAGGGGATTGACTATTGTTAATGAATACACCGTTACTGCTAACATCGGTTAATACAAAGCTATTATCAATATAGGAAATTTGAATATGTCTCTTTGAAATATATCTTTCCTCATCATCTAATGTCCAATCACAATCTGTTGAACGACCAATAGTGCCGCCATAGGTGGAAAAATTATATGTGTTATCTTGATTCAGGGGATTATTTGTAATCCATGTTAATTGCAAACTTGCCATGTCAGCTTTTGGTCCTGTTGGGCTATATATACTTACCGGCGCAATATTATTGCTTTGTTATTTTGAGTATTACGCTTGGAATTTATAAAAGTTGCACTTTGTGTGAAATTTTTAGGTCGTATTTTTTGAGTACAGGTACGAATACTAAACCTTATGAAATCTGCACGGTTTTGCCACCGGGGTTAATTATTTTAATACTGCCTCCCCAAGCACAAATACATTTAGCCTTATCATTGAGTGCGGGCATGTTAGCTATCTTTACTGTTTTTGAACCAGACATCCAAGGACCTGGGATCATTGGGATACAAGGCATAGGCGTTAATGTTCCCATTGCGGCAGCGGTAGCAGCTGCAACTTGAGGATTAGCCATCGAACGGCACATACCAAATGGTGGAATATTTACAATCGGAATTTTATCCATAATATTTGCTGCTGGCATGCCATCTGCCATTACTCTACTTTTAGGGGGGACTATTAATTTGCTAGGTGCTAAGCCTTGCGAACATTGTAAGCTTGCTCCCATAGTAACTTGTGTAGGCATAATTTACTCCGTTGATTGATAATTAGTATTGGTAATTACTGGCGATCAAATTAACTTCAGCCAACTGCTCATCAGTAAAATTTACATGGCGAACCGTATTAAAACTGAATTTTGTTTTTAAAAGTATGGCAATAAGTTGAACTGCTTTATCACATATCCTGATCGCTGAAGGACAACCTAGCAACTGGGGTGATAAAAATTGAACTTCTTCCTTGTTATTTAGTAATAACTTTAGGGAAGGTACTAGCCAAGCTTGGTTAATATATTCGGTAAAAGTAACCATTTCGTTAAAGGCCGTTGCATTACTTTTGATTGATAGCAAGTAAGTAACAAACTGTTTTCGCCTTTGCTCTACACCTATTTTAGCAAGTGCCGCCATGCTGTGCAGTGCAACACTCTGTGGCTGATTAACGGTACAATATTTTTCTAAATTGGTCGCTTCATCTAATTTTAAACGTTGACCCAATAATAAAATAATTCTATTTTTTGTATCAGGTGTCTCTAGCTTCTCTAATAAACCTATCAATAAATCTGTTGAAACGCTCGCTTGTTGTTGTTCTATTACTGTCACCGCCGTATGTACAACATTAATATCTTCGTCATCAAGGGCTTTAAAAACCAATTCGTGGCTTATAGCCAATTCAATATATTGGGTGGCGTTAACGATGAAGGCTCTGGTGGTGCTATTTGCTTCATGCATTAGTGAACTAAGCTCTGTAATGGCGTTTATTCCCATACTTCTCGCTAGCTCATTTGCTAATACATCACGTTCAAGTATGGCTTTTGTTAATGGTGACAACTTTTTTCTCCTAGTTCACAGATGTTTACTGTTAAATTTTTATCGTTAGCTGTACTAATTCAGCGGTACTAATAAAGTGTACTTGCCCCTTTACTAATATGATTTCGAGCAACTGAACATTGTCCATCAGCACCAGCTATTGCTGATGTGTGGATGTTTTTTAAAGAAACCATACAACCACTGTGTGTCCCCTTAGCTGTGTTGCCATAACCAAACTTGTTAAAGTCAGGCCAATTTTTACCTTCTTGAGGAGCATGGCTGCGTGTTATCAGATTTGGGTTAGACATTAATAAGCGCGTAGACCAAGTATCACATTGCTCTGATACAGTGTCGGGTGAAGAAGTGGAAACACGGGGATCGCATAAAGTAAAAAAATGACCAATTTCATGGGCAATACTATGGGCACAAGATTGTGTGTTATCGCTACGATCTAATGTCTCTGTTTTCATGGCCACAAACACACCAGGGTGTTTCAGTGGCAACGCATTGTCATCATCTATAGGAAATGCATAACCCGCATAGTTTTGTGGGGTGAAGCTATAGGAAAGTGTGTTTTGTCCTTCTAACTCTTGCACAAAATAAAGGTTAATATGGTTGCTGGTCCAGTCGGTTTTATACAGATTGTTGATTTCAGCAAGTTCCATATGGTTTTTTTTATTCAACTTTACATGGATGTTTTTAAGCTTAGTGAAGGCTAATTCAATCCCATAATGTGACCAAATAGCCTTTGCTTTTTGCATTGTCGATTCAAAGTCTACTCTTGGATAAGCGCCAGAGTTACCCGCACGGTCATCAATAGTCACATAATAAGGTTGCACGTTAACGATTAATGTTGGAAATATATAAGTGGCTAACTTGGCAATAATAGGTCCGTTAGCTTTCCCAAATCTGACTTCAACAAAAACTAATTTAGGTGTTGAATTATCTATACTACTTGCCTTTAACGTTAATTTACATGTTCGTTCTGCGCCGCATTTAGTTCTTTCTTGAGGTGACAATATTGATAACACTGCGCTATCAGAAGAAGTTACAAATAATGGTGCGTTATTATCTATGTCTTCTCTTATCATGTTGATTTCGACTTCCTTATTCACGGCAAGTGCTAAAACTGCGCTGCAAACTTCATCGGATGCTGCTAAACCATTAACTGTTGGAATAGCGTGAGCATGCCCACGGTCATCAATATCAGGAAACTTCTCATTAGGTTCGCCTTTTGTTGCGCGTTCAAACCTAACAGGAACAATACGGCATTCGTTTTTAATTTGTATATTGATCGCCATTTTATTCTCCGAATTCGATTTTTATTTTTTGATAGGTTGCTTCATGTGTTGCAATGCCATCAGCATATAAATCATGATCTGCTTGAAAATTTTGTACCGCACGATCAAAATCTGCATCCCATTTTTCATCTGCTTCTCGATGAAAATATCCCAACAACCTCAAGCGCTGTTGAATACCCTTGAGTGAATCGAATGGTGCCAAACTTGCCGTTGGGGTAAGAGCATACTTTGTGCCTAAAACCTCTAGTTCAGCTTTACTCCCGCTGGGTATTAATACGGTTGCGCTACCATCAGCGGCAATATTTCCCGATTGAGCATATTTACTATTGATATACAGACGAAACTCAATATCGACACTCATCGCTCTGTCTTCTTCTTTAGCTAATTTCCCAGGAAAAAGCTGCAAGTAGACTTTTAGCCGATGAAATCTAAGTTTATTTACATTGTTTTTTGTTGCGCTAGCGCGTGATACCTTGGCCATTACATTCCCTTTTATATGCCGTAAACGGACATAAGCTTAGATGTTAGTGCATTATCGATAACGGAATCATTCGCCAAACCATTGTTGACCTTAAATGCATTAATAGCGTTTAAGGTTGTACTGTCGACATCTCCTTTCTCATTTGCGCAGTAGTAGCCTAAGTTGTTTAACCTCGCTTGTATTCCGCTTGTTTCACTATGAGGAGTTAATGCACCGAGTTCTACTGACCAAAAAATACTATTTTTCTTATCCGCATCAAGAAATAATGTTAATTGACCTTTTTTTGCTAACGCATCGATTTTTTCTACCACCATGCCTTCAGAATCCGTTTTTCCTTGGTATGTTATGCCTGCAATATCTAAAAGATAATCGGTATTGGGCAGAGGATTTCCATCGAAGTCCTCAACGGCTAATTTTAACTCGGTGAGTAAACCTTTAATTGTGAATACAGAGCAAGTTTCTGATTGAAGCGTAATCGTTTTAGCTTTTTTTTCTGGTATGTAAACTTTATCTTTAGGATTTAATATATGTAAATTAGGACGACTTTTTTTTAACTCAGCATTTGCTGCATACTGATAAATAACATCAGCATCATGAAATCCATAAAGCTTAGCAATACTTGCTAAACAGTCGCCACTTTTGATTATATGTGTTTTCACGTTTTTCCTTATATTACTATTAGGTAAGGGGAGTTTTACCAAGCGTCTGCATGTAATTCTGGTAGTTTAAGCACGCATTCACCGCTGACAAAACCGACTACTTTGGCTTTACCTTTACTATCTGTTGAGCCTTTTGCTACCTTGCCATTGGGTAACGTTATTTCATATTTTTTACCCGAAATTAGATTACCTTTTTCGTCTTTTAGAATTATTTCTACCCATGCTTCAGCAACTTGGGCATTTTCTTCGTCACTTTTTTTATTGTCTGTTGGCGCTTTGAACGGCGGTGCTTTAACTGCACCATATTTTCCTGTTTTCTGAGAAACTTGCTCTGCTTTATCCTGTTCTGATTTTTCTGGATCAGCGGCATCAGCAGTAAACACTTGTTCTGGCATAATTGGAGAAACAGCACTTACTAATTTTCCTGATTTAGGATTCATAATACATAAGCTCTTTTATTAATTAATATTTACGTTCGCGCCCGATATGCTTACGGGGCCACCGGCTGACAATTCTGCTTTTGCACCAGCATCTAAATTCACATTTGCCTTGGATTCAACAATAACATTTCCAGGTGAACTTATTTTGATACCGCCTTTATCAATCGAAATAAATGAGTTACCCACTTGCAGGGTAATATTGCTTGATGCTTCTAGCACTATGCTGTCAGACTTAATATAGGTATCATCACTTACATTGATTGATAGATTACTGCCATAGTTTTGAGCACCGTCACCATTGACTTTAAGGGATAATGATTCACCCACTTCTTTCGCCTCTTTTCCCATTACATTAAGGTTAAAGTCTTTGCCAATTTTCTCAGTATGGTCAGCGGCGATTTCTTCAAAACGGTTATTTTCAACCTTTACAAATTGGTCTTGTTTAACGGTTAAATGTCGGTCAGCCCCTATGGTTTCAAAACAGTTGTTTTTTACCGTAATGTCTTGATTTTTAGCTGCATGAACGAATAGTTGTTCTTCTCCTTTTTTATCATCAAAACGTAGTTCATTAAATTGACCGCCATTTTTCGTTGAACGAGATTTGAACCCAGAAAAGGTGGCGTTGTTAGGTAATGAATAAGGAGGTAGCGAAGAACCATTGTATACACAGCCAATAACCATAGGTTGATCAGGATCTCCTTGAAGAAAATCAACAATAACTTCTTGACCAACGCGAGGAATATATATGCTTCCCCAGTTTTTTCCGGCCATCGACTGAGAAACTCTCATCCAACATGAGCTAAGTTCATTTGATTTTGACTGTTTATCCCAATGAAAATTGACTTTTATTCTACCGTATTTATCTGTCCAAATTTCTTCTTTGGTTTTTCCAACAACAGTGGCGGTTTGTGGTCCTTGCATCACAGGCTTTCGTACGCTTATTTCAGGTCTAAAACTAGATTTAGCCGGAATAGCACAAGCACTAAATTCATACATAGTGCGTTTGTCTTTATTCGCATTGATCATGAGTTCGTCTGAACGCATAACACAGCTAAATTGTGTTATGTAGTAATCGGTATTTTGGTCATCACGTATGTGATCGGTTAATGTAAAGTTGGCTCCAGCAGTCAATGTTCTCATATTTCCAGAAAACGATTTTTGCTCTTGAGAGGCGTTTTCTTGTTCCATTAATATCTTAGTATAATGTGTCCCATCAGCTCGTTTTGAGTAGTTTCCTTCATAGCTATACTTTTGAAATGACGACAAACTGCTTACTTTTGGATCTAAGGTGGTAGCGGTTAAATTCTTTGTTGGAAGCTGAAAGTCATAGCTCGATAAGCTAATACCACCGGTTCTAACTTGTTGATGATTCTCCCATTGAATGATGCCTTCAACACCTTTGTGGCGACTGTTCTCTTCAAGTTCAAAATAAGGTACTTTGCCAAGGTTACTTGCGGTGACAGTATCATCTTGTAGTATTAACGTGTGCTTGCCATTGGTATGTTTGAAGAAATAAAATATCCCTTCTTGCTGCATGATCCTCGTAACAAAATCGAGATCTGTTTCATTGAATTGCACCACATATTCTTGTTTATCATATTTACCGGTAAGTTTGTCTTCATAGTCAGAAAAGTCCATATCATCAAAGACAGATTTAATGATTTCAGGATACGATTTCTGTTGGTATATTCTGCAATGCTGACTCAGTGAAAGTAACCACAACCAAGGTCTTACGGTTGCAAAATAAACGGCATGTTGTTCAAAACTTTCTTTTTGTTTGAATACCGTAACAATACCATTGAAATAACGGTTTTCGTCGTTTGTATCTAAACGGACCGTTATATTTTTTCCTAGTATTTTTTCAAAAGATACAGACTCATCCGTACTAACAAGCTCAACATCCATTTCAAACGGCTTGCCTAGTTGTTCTTTGTATCTTGCTTCTCGCAAAATTAATACATCATCCTTCAGAGGTGTACTAATTGCCACTAATCTATGTTTGTCTAACATTTGTTACCCTTTGTTTTACATGTATATCATTATTACATGTATATCATTATTAGTAGGCATTCTTTATGTTATGTATGAATACTTAACTTCATATAGGTGTATTACGTCAACTTTACTGATTTTGTTGCACCTACTTAAAATAATATTTTTTAAAAAAAAGATCATTTAGCTGCAATTTACTTCGCTATAACGCCGTATGGGATCATTTAGCTGCAACTTACTTCGCCATAACGCCGTATGGGTATATATAACTCTTTAACTTAACAGTATAGCAAATGGAATATCTAGAAATAATCACAACACCTCTTTCAGATGAAAATGTTTGTGGTATTAATTTAGAAGACGATGCAAGTTTTCAAAATTTTTTCTTTACCGCCCAAGGGACGCCAGAGCGTTACGATGGTGAAAATGCTTTACCAGCAGAAAGTCCAGACTGGAGAACTTTGAAAGATGAGGCTTTGTCGTTTCTTGAACAAACCAAAGATATAAAACTTATCAGTGTACTTGCCCAAGCTGTGTTAAATACCGAAGGTATTGAAGCATTTTCGATTTGTCTAAAAGGGCTGTCAGCCTTAATTAAAGAAGAGTGGGGGGCGTTTTATCCACCACTAGATGAAGATGACGGTGACCCATTAGAAAGAATCTCTAGTCTAGCTTATTTAAATGATGACTTTATTGTTAAATCACTTAAATCCACGCCAATGGCTTCTGCTAAAGGTTTAGGGCACATCACACTTGAATCAATTAATGATGCAGTTAGCGGTTATCGCAACGCTGATTTCAGTCTTTCGCAGATAAAAGGCATCTTTCAAAAAATAAATTCTGAAGAGCTGCAACTTTTACATAACTCTTTGACGTATAGCTTAGAAAGTCTACATAACATTAATCAATGTTTTATAGATGAAGCAGGTTACGAATATACGGTTAACTTTGAAAGAACAACAGATGTAATACAGCAGCTACTCACATCATTAGAAAAGTATACCGATGTAGCATCAGAGAAAAAATATGAAAATGATGGAGAAAACACATCTTCAACAGCTGATGAAATTGATAAACAATACAGTGATATTAAACAACAAAGTTCAAATATGCGAGATGAGAGTAAACCTTCATCTAAATCAAAAGGCGCTGTTGAGTCACGAGAAGATGTAGAGAAGTGTTTAAATCTTATTAATGATTATTACGCACGATATGAGCCTTCGAGTCCAATACCCGTACTAATGAATAGAGCCTTAAAGTTAGTGAATAAAGACTTTATGGAAATTATGAAAAATTTATATCCAGATGCATTACCAGCCTTACGAGAGTTAGGAGGTCTTAATGATGATGATATCGAAGAATCGAAAGATGAAGATGATAATTGGTAACCAAGTTTAATCAAAATAGTTATAGATAACCCCGCCATTTATACGAGTGGCAAATCAAAATATGGAGGAGATAAATAATGTCCAGTGGTCAAAAGTTTATTGCAAAGAACAGGGCTCCACGCGTTCAGATTGAATATGACGTAGAGCTATATGGTTCAGAAAAAAAGGTAGAAATCCCTTTTGTGATGGGAGTTATGTCTGATTTATCAGGTAAGTCAGAGGAGCCTCTTGCACCTTTGTCTGAAAGAAAAATAGTAGAAATTGATGTTGATAACTTTGATAAAACGCTAAAAGCAGCAAAACCAAGAGTTCAGTTTGGTGTACCTAACACACTAACTAATGAAGGTAACTTAGCTGTTGATATAACGTTTGAAAATATGAGTGACTTCTCTCCAGAAGCTATCGCGAATAAAACAGATGGATTAAAGCAACTATTAGAAGCAAGAACACAATTACAAAACTTAATTACCTACATGGACGGAAAAGAAGGAGCTGAACTGCTTATTGCTAAAGTGTTGGCTGATCCTGGCTTACTCGAGTCATTAAGTGCTACACCTAAACAAGATGCTCAAGACGATACAGATGAGGAGAAATAGAAATGGCTGAAAATACCACAAACGTTATTGAGGAAAGTAACTTAGAGAGCATGGACGGCGACAGTTTTGCGTCATTGCTGCAAAAAGAATTTAAGCCTAAATCAGAACATGCAAAAACAGAAGTTGAAAAAGCCGTTAACACGCTTGCCGGTTTTGCTTTACAAGATGTAAATAAAATCTCTGAAGATACTATACATTCAATTGAAGCCATTATTGCTGAAATTGACAAGAAGTTAAGTGAACAGATAAATCATATTCTACATCATGAAGACTTTCAAACGATTGAAGGTAGCTGGAGAGGCTTACATTATCTTGTAAACAACACTGAAACAGACGAATACTTGAAAGTTAAAGTGTTTAATATTTCAAAGAAAGAGCTAGGTAAAAGCTTGAAAAAATTTGCCGGAACAGCTTGGGATCAAAGTCCAGTATTTAAAAAGCTTTATGAAGAAGAGTACGGCCAATTTGGTGGCGAACCTTTTGGTGCCATTGTTGGTGATTATTACTTTGATAATAGCCCCGCAGATGTGAATTTATTAACCGGTATGTCGAAGATTTGTGCTGCATCTCATTCCCCATTTATTAGTGCAGCTTCACCTGGTTTATTGCAAATGGGCAGTTGGAATGAATTAACAAATCCAAGGGATCTAACTAAAATTTTCTCTACGCCGGATTACGCATCATTTCGTTCTTTACGTCAAACAGAAGATGCTAAATACATTGCACTTACCATGCCTCGGGTTTTATCACGTTTACCTTATGGCGGCAAAACAGATCCGGTAGAAGCTTTTGATTTTGAAGAGGATGTTAGCGGACCTGATGAGTCAAATTATGCCTGGACAAATGCAGCTTATTCAATGGCCGTTAATATTAATCGTTCTTTCAAAGAATATGGTTGGTGTTCTCGTATTCGTGGTATTGAGTCTGGCGGTGCTGTTCAAGGGTTACCTGTTCATACGTTCCCAAGTGATGATGGTGGCGTAGACATGAAATGTCCAACCGAAGTTGCGATCAGTGACCGACGTGAAGCTGAACTTTCGGCGTGTGGTTTGATGCCACTAATCCATCGAAAAAATAGCGATATGGCTGCATTTATTGGTGCACAAACATTACAAAGCCCAGCCGAATATGACAATCCTGATGCAACCGCTAATGCAGCGTTAGCCGCAAGATTACCATACTTATTTGCTACCACTCGATTTGCGCATTATTTGAAATGTATTGTGCGTGACAAAGTAGGGTCGTTCAAAGGAAAAGACGATATGCGTGAATGGTTACAGTCTTGGATTAATACTTATGTGGATGGTGCTCCGGCCACATCAAGTGAAGAAACAAAAGCACGACAACCCCTTGCAGGTGCAGAGGTAACCGTTGAGGAAGAAGAAGGTAGCCCTGGTTACTACAGAGCAAACTTTTTTTTAAAACCGCATTACCAATTAGAAGGTTTAACGGCATCGCTACGTTTAGTGTCGAAGCTACCTACTAAAGGCTAATAAATTAACACAACAAAGAACCTTGTGTTCTTAATATATAAATCTTAAAGGAGAATACCATGGCTGTAGATATGTTTTTAAAGTTAGACAAAGTAAAAGGTGAATCACAGGATAAGTCTCACAAAGATGAAATTGATGTACTTGCGTGGAGTTGGGGCCTTAGTCAATCAGGCTCTACACACATGGGGGCAGGTGGTGGTGGCGGTAAAGCCCACTTTCAAGATTTAAGTATCACTAAATATGTCGATAAATCGTCAGTGACACTTATTAATTTTGCAACCACAGGTAAGCATATTGAGAAAGCAGAGTTAGTTGTACGTAAAGCCGGTGGAAAGCCACTTGAGTACATTATTATAAAACTGAGAAATGTACTTGTTACCTCAGTTTCAACCGGTGGCTCAGGCGGTGAAGATTTGTTGACGGAAAACATCACACTTAACTTTGCTGAGTTCAAAGTAACGTATGTGCCTCAAGGAGATGATGGCAAGGGGGAAGCAGCAATAAACTTTGACTACGATATCCCAGGAAGCAGCGAGACCACAAAGATAAAATAGTGGTGTGATTGATATAAATGCCGTCATTTTTGACGGCATTTTATTGAGTGAATTATATGCCTGAATTATCTCAAAAAGAACGCTTACAGTTATCGCTTTTAGATAGATTGACTGATGACGAACCTGATCAAAAAAGTGAATCTCGTGAGAAGCGAGTGATCACCGTTTCACGGTTAAAAGAATTAGTGCAACGTGATCTAGCTTGGTTACTAAACAGTGTCGCGGCATCATCAACTATAGCGTTAGATGATTATCCAGAAGTACAAGCATCGTCGCTTAATTATGGTATTCCTGATTTATCAGGCGTTACCTCAACGTCATTGAATAGAAAAGCGATAGAACGTGATTTAGCAAAATGCATTAAACGTTATGAACCAAGAATAATCCCTCGTTCGCTAAGCGTTAAGGTGAGTTTGGCGAAACAAGAAATGAGTGGTAACACCTTATCTTTTGAAATAAGTGCAGACTTATGGGCACAACCATTGCCTTTACAATTATTTCTACAAACCGATATTGATATCGAGAATGGTAGTCTCTCGATCAATCAATGGCGTTAACAATAGGTACTACTAATGGACGCTAAACTTCTCGAATTTTATAACCAAGAACTTAAATTCATTCGTGAATCCGGTTCAGAGTTCGCTAAAGAATACCCTAAAATTGCGGGTCGATTAGGCCTTGAAGGGTTTGATTGCTCAGATCCCTATGTAGAACGTTTATTGGAAGGTTTTGCTTTTTTATCGGCACGTATACATCGTAAATTAGATGCCTCTTTCCCTGAATTTACTCAGCACCTTTTAGAGCTTTTGTTTCCTCCTTTTTTACAACCATTACCTTCAATGATGATTGCTCAATTTAACCCTGACTTTGAAGAAGGAAGTTTATTAACTGGCGTAGAAATAGCAAACAATACTTCACTGTTTAGTCAGTTAGGTAAAAATGAACAAACAGCATGTGAATATAAAACATCTCAAAACGTTACGTTATGGCCAATAAAGTTGGTTCAAGCAGAGTACATAAATGCCCAAGATCTAGCTTCTTTAGTGAGTAATGGTCAGGCGCAAGGTTATGGAGAAAAAACGGCTAAAAGCGCAATTAAAATAACCTTAGAAACACCACCGAATATGCGTGTTTCAGATTTAACGATGGATGTGCTTAATCTTCATATTCGTGGTACTGAATCTTTTCCGTTATATCTTTATGAAGCACTGTATAAAGGGTTTTGTGGTTTAATGTATAAAGTTGGAGATTCGCTATGGCGACCATCACAAGACAAAGCTCAACTCACTTCACTAGGCATGAAAGAAGAAGAAGCTTTGTTACCTTTTTGTAATCGCCAATTTGATGGCTTTAGGTTACTTCGCGAATACTTTGCTTTCTCTCAACGCTTTCTTTTTCTTGATTTAAAGAACATTCAATCTAGCTTGGCTTTGTGTAATCAAGAAAAGATAGAGTTATTGTTACTTCTTGACCATGGGGATCCTCGTCTTGAAAACTTAGTTAGCAATGAAAATTTTGCACTGCATTGCAGCCCGGCAATTAACCTTTTTCCAAAACGAGCTGAGCGTATAAACTTGTCTCGAAAAACGCACGATTTTCATGTGGTTGCAGATAAGCTAAGACCACTAGACTTTGAAGTTTGTTCAATAACCAATGTTAAAGGTTTTGGTAGTTCAGTTGAAACAACCGCACCCTTGTTACCACTTTATGGTTCATCTAATAGTTCAGCGAAAAAAAATGCAGGCTATTATGCAGCATCTCGCTCAAATAGAACTTTAAATGTCAAAGAGAGAGCCTTTGGTCATCGTTCGAGTTATGTGGGTACTGAACTTTATTTATCTATTGTTGACCCAAAAGCCGCACCATACTCTGAAGATCTTAAACAACTTGCGGTAGAGACAATGTGTTGTAACCGTGATCTTCCTTTAATGATGCCTTTAGGTAAAGGTAATACGGATTTTAATATTGATACCGGGGCACCTTGTACTTCGGTGCGTTGTATAGGTGAGCCAACTCGACCTTTACCTCCGATGAATCAAGGAGATGTGGGCTGGGATTTGGTTAATCAACTCTCTATTAACTTTTTAGGTTTTACGCATAACGAGGAAGAGCTTGCCTTAGATTCTTTAAAGAGATTACTTACCCTAATGGCAGACCAAAATAGCCATACGCAGTTGAAACAAATAGACGGCATTATTGGTATGAAAATCAGCAAAATCACAGGGCGTTTACCCTTTGATGGGCCTATGTGTTTTGCTCGCGGTATCGAAATAGCCATCACCCTAGACGAAACAGCCTACGAAGGAAACAGTGCTTTTATACTTGGTATGGTGTTAGACCAATTTTTTGCACAATACGTTGGCACTAACTCGTTTTCAAAATTAGTACTTCATTCATCAAATCGCGGAGAGATACACCAATGGCCAATTCGAATCGGCTCTCGAAGCGCTATTTAAGGGATTTACATAAAAATAAGGATGAACTCTATCCACAGAGTTTTGAGCCTTTAGTACGCTTTTTAGATGCAAACTCACCTCTGCATGAACGGTTAGGGTATTCGATTTCCTTAAAGCAAGATGCTTTTCGCTTAGGGCAAGCACCTATTATGCATTTTCATTCGTCTGCTTTTACTGAAGTCGTTGAGAAGCCTACGGTTGGGCAATATAAACTGAACAATGTGTATTGGGGGTTATTTGGTATAAATGGAGCGCTTCCCTTACATCTTACAGAATATGCTATAGAGCGAAAATATCGGCATCAAGATGTCACACTGAGTGAATTTTGTGATGTTTTTCATCACCGTTTTTTATCTTTATTTTATCGTTCATGGGCAGATGCACAGCCAACCGTCAGTCACGATAGACCAGAAAAAGACGTGTTTGCTAAACGCTTGTCTGTTTTTTCGGGTGTTGATGAAAGTCAACCAAGTGCGGATACGCAACCAAATAATATAGCTAAATACCTTGCTGGCCTTTTCAGTATTAAAAATCGTAGTAGCGGAGCGCTAGGGCAAATATTGAGTGAATATTTACAGCACAAGGTTGAAATTCGTCAATTTGAAGGCGTTTGGTATCCACTGCCAGAAGAAGCATGTTGCCAATTAGGTTTTGCCAATTCCCGATTAGGAAGCGATGTTATGTTAGGGCGTTCAACCTTCCAACGCAGTTTTAACTTCTCAATTATTGTTGGCCCACTGCTCTATGAAGAGTACATGGCATTGATCAATAACAAGCAGCGCTTTCAAATGATTGAACAACTTACCACACGTCATGTAGGTAGTGAATTTAGTTTTGTTATAAAACTTCAACTTTCAGCTAAACAAGCAAAAACATCCCCGTTGGGATTGACTTGCTTAGGTATTAATTCATGGCTACCCAGTGTTAATGACAGCAATGTCAACAATCACAATGAAATAGCCTATCAACATTCATGTTAAATAAAACACGTTAAAAGGAATCAAATTATGGCTGATATAAGCCGAGTCAATTTATTTGGAAAACTTAACACCATTGCTTTTAAAGCAGTAGAGAGCGCGACCGTATTTTGCAAACTAAGGGGCAACCCATATGTTGAATTAGTGCATTGGTTTCAACAAGTAATACAACTGCAAGACTCTGATTTACATAAAATTGTGAATCATTTTGATATAGACCCATCGATTTTAGCAAGAGACATGACTAATGCATTAGAAAGCCTTCCTAAAGGTGCATCATCAATATCTGACTTATCGAGTCACATTGAAGACTCTATTGAACGTGCTTGGGTTTATGGCTCGCTTGCTTATGGTGATAACAAAGTGCGAATGGCTTATGTCGTGTTGGGTATGCTCGAAACACGCCAACTGAAAAGTGCATTGCTGAATATATCAGGCGAGTTTGCCAAAATTAAATTAGATGATCTCAGTGATAATTTACACAACATAGTGTCAGGTTCAAGCGAAGATAACCTTAAAGCTAACGATGGCTCATCAATTGAAAACGAGCCAGGTGCAGCCAGTAATGCAATGTCACCAGCGGCAATGGGTAAGCAAGAAGCTTTAACTCAATTCACAACCGACCTTACCGAACAAGCCGCGTCAGGCAAGCTTGACCCTATTATTGGCAGAGACGAAGAAATACGTCAATTAATTGGTATTCTTATGCGTCGTAGACAAAACAATCCCATACTCACAGGTGAGGCTGGCGTAGGTAAAACGGCAGTAGTTGAAGGGTTTGCACATCGAATAAATAAAGGAGATGTACCTCCTTCATTAAAAGACGTAAAGCTTTTGTGTCTCGACATCGGCTTGTTGCAAGCGGGCGCTAGCATGAAAGGCGAGTTTGAAAATAGGCTAAAACAAGTTATTGAAGAAGTTAAATCATCACCTACACCTATCATTATGTTTATTGATGAAACACATACGCTTGTAGGTGCTGGTGGTGCTGCTGGTACAGGCGATGCCGCTAATTTATTGAAACCTGCTTTAGCACGTGGCGAATTGCGCACTATTGGCGCAACCACATGGGCTGAATACAAAAAACATATTGAAAAAGACCCTGCCTTAACTCGTCGATTCCAAGTGGTTAAAGTAGAAGAACCAAGCGAAGAAAAAGCCATTTTAATGCTACGCAACATTTCCGGTATGTTAGAACAACATCACCATGTTGAAATGTTAGATTCTGCGATTGAAGCGGCAGTAAAATTATCGCATCGTTATATTCCTGCACGTCAATTACCTGATAAAGCCGTAAGTTTGCTTGATACCGCAGCCGCTCGTGTCGCGGTTAGTCAATTTGCCACACCAGCAGAATTAGAAGATTGTAAACAACGTATTGAAAACCTAAGCGTTGAACAAAAGCTATTGGAAAATGAAGCCGCCATTGGTGTTGTAAACCAAAAACGTATGGACACCATTATAGAATGTTTAACTGCTGAACATACTAAAGAACAAGCGTTAACTGAAAAATGGCAAGCTGAGAAAACCGTGGTAGATAACGTATTAGCCGCAAGAAAAAGCTTACGCGACTTAATGACTGAACAAAAACTTTCTGAGCAACAAGTTGCAGAGAACGCCACTAATGAGGATGGAAGCACCATTGAAGTCATTGATAATTCACTGGCTATAAGCGAAGCAAAAACAGAACTAGAAGCGCAACATTTGCAACTCGCTAGCTTACAAGGTGAAAACCCTCTCATTTTACCTGCTTGTGACGAACAAGCCGTTGCGAGTGTTGTTGCCGATTGGACAGGTATTCCCGTTGGAAAAATGGTCAATGACGAAGTGAAAACTGTACTTGATTTAGCAAATATTATGAAGCAGCGAGTCATTGGTCAAGACCACGCAATGGAGGTTATCGCCAAACGTATTCAAACCTCAAGGGCAGGGTTAGACAATCCCAATAAACCTATCGGGGTATTCATGTTATGTGGCCCCTCAGGCACAGGTAAAACAGAAACAGCACTCACCTTGGCAGAATCACTTTATGGTGGTGAACAAAACGTGATTACTATTAACATGAGTGAATTTCAAGAAGCACACACAGTATCTACGCTAAAAGGTGCGCCTCCTGGCTATGTTGGTTATGGCGAAGGCGGAATTTTAACGGAAGCCGTGCGCCGAAAACCTTATTCGGTGGTGCTACTTGACGAAGTTGAAAAAGCACACCCTGATGTACATGAAATATTTTTTCAAGTATTCGATAAAGGCGTGATGGAAGATGGCGAAGGGCGTGTAATTGACTTTAAAAACACCTTGATTTTACTAACATCTAACGTGGGCAGCGAGTTGATTATGAACATGTGTTCCACACCAGAATACATGCCTGAACCTGAAGGTATAACCAAAGCGCTTCGAGAGCCTCAATTACAAATATTTCCCGCAGCATTGTTAGGGCGAATAGTGTCAATTCCTTATTACCCGCTATCGAATGAAATGATCAACACGATTACCCGATTACAGCTCGATCGTATTAAAAACCGTGTACAACAGGGGCAAGGTATCGCTTTTGAATACAGTGATTGTGTGGTTGATTTAGTTGTTAGCCGATGTACTGAATTAGAAAGTGGTGGTCGCATGATAGACGCTATTTTGACTAATACGCTGTTACCAGAATTAAGTAATCAAATTTTGAACAAAATGTTGCAAGGCGAAAGTCTTTCGTCTATTTCGGTTGCAACAAAAAACAATGAGTTTTTTTATGAGTTCTCGCTTAGCTAAAGTGAAAACAACAACGTTAGCCACAGGAGTATTATAGATGCCAATTTTTATCACCAGTAAGGAGTTTTTAAAAAAAACGGATAGTTGGATGCACTCACGTCCATTCGAATTAAGACGGATCGACACTTTTTTAGCGAACTATTATTGTTTAGTTAAACATAACCCTTACAGTTCGCAAGCATACGAGGCTCTTTTATTTATACAAATAAATATTGAAAATTGGGCGGAAGATAAAAAGACACATATAGTTAAAGGTAAAAAAAGGTATAAGCATAGCAGAGACAGGTACGGTATGATTAGTGAGCTAGAAGTGCAAGTGGAACGTACTTTAGTTGAGTTACATCAGGCACGCAATCAAATAGAGCAGCATATTAAGGCTAACCTAGGAAAACATACAATAATGCACTTGCCAATGCCTCCCTCAGTACCAACTAGAGTACCTTTAACATTTGGCCCTTCAATATCTCCACCATTTCCTCCTAGAAGAGTAAAAAAAGGGGCACGTGATAGTACAGAAAGCTTTGATGACGATTGGTTCAAATCACCTTCTCTTCGTACATTTGAACTAATGGAAAACAGATCTCAACTCAGTCGCCAATTATCTATAGTGAGTGAGCAGGAAGACTGGCAACCCACGGCGGTTCCAAGTTCACGACTGATTGAACATGACGCTTATGAAGCAGCAGCACAGATGATTAATTTAACGAGGCCGAAACACATTCTCAGTGGGCAAGAAGTTCAAAGATCTATATTTAAAGTAAGTTCAGAGCTGCACCTTATTGATATATCTAAAGGCTTACAACAATTAGGGCTTGACGTATTTTATGAAAAACACTGTAGTGTGAGTCATTTTCAGTGTGTATTGAGTAATGCGAGGATGTTTAATCCTGTATTAGTTTGTGTGAACGATGGCTCGCTTTCAAACCGTCTTATTATTTGTTTTGGTCTTCACTATGAAGGAGAAGGTACTAACCAGCTCTGTTCATACTTAGTACAAGATCCAAGAGCGCCCTTTAAGGAATCTACTATGGCATTAAATGGTGACTACTTTGTTAATTTGGGGCACAGGCAGGAACACTACACGTTAGTTCCTAGCTTGGGCTACATTAAGTTACGGCGATAGTTTAATGAAGTATAACCTCAGCGTTAACTAAAGTGTAGTGGCTCTAATAGTTTGTATTAGCCATATTAAAATATTTCGCCGCTATAGTGTCATCTATTAAGATATTTTGCATCTCTGAGTGATAGCTGGAGAAAATCATTCTCTTTTCATTTCACGGCCGATTATCCTATCACTTTCGTAATTTTGAATGATGAGTCCATAATGACTGTCATTAAGGAAATATAGAATTGGATCTTTGTGAATTGAGTAATACCATTGCAACTGAGCATTGAATGCATAGAAGCCTTCATATTATTATTTTAATTAATGATTGGTTTTTATACTTCCAAGCACGTTATATAGTCACAGACTTTGGAAGTATAAGTGCCTATTTTAACTATTTTTTTGTCACTACTATGGTATTTAATTGCTCTATCATTTCTCGAACACTTCGATGCCTCTGAACCCCATTAAATCAACTCTAGTTATATAGAACAGCTATACGTTTGATTCTTCTTGTACTTTACAGTGTCTACTAACACCATGCTTTGTAATAAATAGCTACACTGAAATATTGTTAAGTTTTTTTCAGACGATTAAAGTAAAAACTATTTAGGTTAATAATTTTTGCGTGTGCTGGGGGTGGCGTAAATCTGTTGTTCTCATTCCAATTATTACTTGAGATTTTTAGTGGCATATTCGTTGTGGCTGCTCCACCTCGTGCGGTATTCGTTAAATTTCCTGTTGGGTTAATTGATTGAATGTTTATAACGTTAGGCTTTGTGCCTTGCGAAAATACTGGTTTACCGCCTGGAAGGGGGGGCGGGGTTTTCATTGTGCTTTGTGGGTTGTCTTCAAATCTTGCGTAGTTTACTTCAGACAATAGGCGTGGTCGCATGCTGCCAGGAGCAGGTGCAATTGTAGCCATCTTTCTCATATACTCACCAATAAAATATGATTGCGGTTTTTTTTCTACACCACATGCCAACATAAAAAATTTATGCAGATTATCAGGACTCATATTTACAAAGTAATTTGGAACCTTCATTTTTATGTAACGAGCCATCCAACCAGCTATCGCAGTGCCTGTTCGGCCTTGACCATATCCACAGTAAAACAAAAAACCGCCCATGGGCTTACGGCTACTGATAATATTATTAATCTGTTCATGATGACTAACCAATAAGGCATTAAAGTCTACAATACTAATATGATAGTGCTCAATGCCCGCTATCAATAACATATCCTTAGATTCAGTTTTATGGCACTTAGAATTAAGGCTAATTATTGTCTTAATACCATTGACACGTAAAAAATGGCATTGTTGAATACTAAAGCCATGTTCTTCGTCTTGTGATTTGTAGCCGGGTTGTGCGCATCGAGCTATCCTCACGTCATCGGTTTTTACCCACTGAAAATTCTGAAAAAGCTTGTTAGAGCCAGGTGCAGTAGACGATTTGTATTGGTATGGCGTAATACCGAAATCTTTCTTAAGATTCTTTACCAAGTTAGGAATATATCCAAGGGTTTCCCACGGTTCTTTAGGCATGCTACCTCTCCTATTTAAATTTTTATACTCGTTTTTGTCACTATTATGGTATTTAATTGTTCTATCATTTCTCGAACAGATTGAAACCTTTCTTCTGGTTTTTTTGCTAAGGCTTTATGAATAATAGCCTTTAGCGCTGTTGGGATTGATATCTCTCTACTCGTTATTTCAGGCACAGGGTCGTTAATGTGTTTTGAAGCAAGTTGATGAAAATTATCCGCAGAGAAAGGTGGGGTTCCGTTAAATATAGTGAACATAATAACGCCAATAGCATAAATGTCTGTGCGTACGTCAAGTTCTGATGAGGCGTTAAACTGTTCGGGTGCCATGTAGCGTGGTGTGCCCATGATTGGCTCGCCAAGTTTACCTTTCTGTTGATTGGCTTCTGTCGAAGCATTTAATGCAACTGAAGAGGTATTAACTTGCATTGCCAAACCAAAATCCATGATTTTTAATATACCTTGGCGGTTAATAATCATGTTTGATGGCTTAAGATCGCGATGGATAATACCCATTTGATGGGCGGCAATCATAGCGGAACAAATTTGTTTCGAAATGGCAATACCAATATTAAGATCAAGTGCACCTTTCTTAGTAATTAATCGACCTAGATCATAACCTTTTACGTATTCCATGGTGATATAAAGCTCATTTTTTGATGAGCCAAAATCAAAGGTTCTTACAATATTTCGGTGTGTTATTTTGCGCGCTAGACGAATTTCTTCTTTGAAACTTAAGCCTTCTATGTTCTGGAAAAAATCTTTTTGCATAACTTTTACTGCCACTTGATCGTCTAACTCAATATCATTGGCTAGGTATACATCTCCCATTGTGCCTGATCCTAATGGTGATAATAACTGATAACGATCATCAATAATTCGATGAGAATTAGTGCCCGATGCTTTAGTAACTATAGAGGATTGAATAACTGTTTTTTCATCTTCTTCTGTATTTAAGTCATCATGTGAATTTTCGTTATTTTCACTGCTAACAACTTCATCTGCTACCTCTTTGGTATTAAAGTTAATACTGGTATCACTTTCTACTTCGTTGGCCAGTTCAGCCAAATAGGCTTCAAACTCTGCTTTGTCACGTAAACTTTGCCCCATTTGCACAAGTGCATTTTGTAATAATCCCATTTCATCTTTAGCGTGACTTTTGTAATCATCACTGGGGTAAAGCCCCCCTTGGATGAGTTTTGTCATTTCAACTAAACGAATAATAGGGCGACTTACGCCATGTGCCATTAATGCTGCAAATAACGATGCCAAAACTAAACATAGACTACCAATTAAAAGTAGTTGTTTTTTGATTTCTTCGAAAGGACGTTTAAGCTCAGTTGCGGAACGCATTGCGACTACAAAGCCTAATGGGTTACCATCTTTACTGCTAATACGTCGAAATACACTGTGCTGTATATTGTTGTTTATATTAAAGCGTCTTCTAAAAACGTTAGATTCGGATTCGAGTACGTCTTGCCATGCAGACGCATGGCTTGATAAATACTCATTTTCTTTTTGTGAAAGTTGACCATCTGCTATATAGCTTTTTTCAACGCCATTAATGGCACCGATATCATCTCGAGTAAATGTGAAAAAGCCAATATGACTTTCCGTTAATGCGACAATTTCTTGAGCCGTTTTACGAGATAATTCATAAGCAAGCACCACTGAACCTTTAACTACATCACGGGCGACATTATCAAAAATTGGCGCTGCCACGGCTTGCATTAGCTTACCTTGGCTAGACATAAAACCACGACTTAGTTTTCCCGATAATGCGTCGTCAAATAAAGAGCTTTTTCCCGCTAAATTGACACCGATTGCGTCGGGTTGATCTGAGCGCGCAAGAATATTGCCTCTATTATCAATGAAAAACAAAACATCGAAGTCGTAAACATTTTTATATTCAAGGCTTAGGTCTTGTAAGGTGAGTGATTCTTTGTCAGACACTAGCGGAAGCACACGACTATCACGCGCAAGGCCGTTGGCCATTTCTTCTATAAACCGGAAACGGCTATTAATTCGAGTGTCTAAAATTCGGTTTGACTGTGTTAATGAATGATCGATTACTACCTTAGCAACAGAAGTCGCTTTTATGTCTATTTGCCAATAAATAACAGCAATAAGAATAAAAAAGGCAGTAAAGACAAGAACGAAAAGTTTTGTGCGTATGCTATAAATCCACTTCATGACGATGAGCTTCCGTTAAGGTTAATAATATTCTCGGCGAGTATTTTTTTTCTTATAGGTTTTGCCATATTTATTAGCGTGCTTAGGCGGATCATAGCTTGATGTATCGAAGCTTAAATCCAGATGAAGCTTTTGCTGTGCGGCTAATGTTATCTTTTGGCTTTGTTCACCGCGAACACTCCAAAGTGTTAATTGATATTCACCTACCGGCAGATTTGTGAATTTAAAAGAACCGTCGTCAGGTTTAACAACTTGTGAAATGCCTTTATCGTCAACAGCAACAAATGTCGCCATGTTCGAATGAATGTTGCAATAAACTTTAACTACGCCTTCTTCGTTAAGTTTTACTTCACGTTGTAAGTTGCTGCCAAAGGTGCCGAGATCAAAAGCGTTTTTGCCTGTTGATGAAAATACGTTGTGTTTAATTTCATCTTTGTTGACGAAATTTACTGTGTCTCCTTTATTAATTACGATGTTGTCTGGTGCGTAGGTTTTATCAAGCATGTCAATTTGATGGGATGTATGTTCAGCTGGCTTTTGAAGTTGAGTGCCATCAATACGGTTTAACCTAACAATAACTCCTTCATGTGAAATAACACCGCTGTTCGCGAGTAATTTTACATTGCCTGAAATTATATTATTTTGTGTTTTTATATTGGGTTTAGGCTTCTTTTTTGGTTTGGTGGTAGCTTTCGCTATGCTTTTAGTCGTTGCTGTTTTTGTTACCTTAGGAGCTGATTTCGTGACGTTGTTCGTATCAGCCTTTTTCTTTTCTGCCTCTAACAACTTAACTTCAGTACCCTGAATAATTTCACCATTTATTGTTTTTACTGGTCCCACTTCAGCTTTACTGAAATGGTTTATAAGTCGATCAACCCCAGGAATAGTATAGATGGTAGCACAACCTGACATCGTCAAAAAAAGGCCAAATAAAGTCGTTTTTATTATTGGCTGCAGAGTATTATTCATAGTTTTTGAGCACCTTAAAATTAATTATGGATTATTGTGGTAGCTTTAATTCAAAATAAAAAAGATATATTCTCCTTATATTACGTGATGAATTATTGAAAAGTTGCAGCTAGGTATGTTTTTTCATTTAAATATTTTTTTAATTAACCAAGATGTAGTCCAGCGTTTTTTCGCGAAATATTTAAAGGTCGTGAGAGGCTTTAAAATCATTGAATAGGCTGAATGGAAATGTTCTTTTCTTTAAATGAGCTAACTATGCTGAGAATAAAACAGCGGAGAGGTACCGACAAAAGTATTGTATTTATTCATTGAAAAATATATTTACTGCAACTTTTGGGATGTCGCACGTAACTATAATAATTACGTGCTTTTATTTTTTAATAGCACTTCCAATTAGATAGAGGAGTATTATATTTCATGACTATTTTATTACTTATCGAGAGTTTTATGAAAAGCTGTCGCCTCTTTTGGAGACATGTTCTCAGCGTTCAGTAGGCGGTAAAAACTCGACTCCGAGGCTATATATTCACCTCTATCGGCTAATATAGGTACAATTTGGCTTGGCGGTATGAAGAAAATTCTTCGCTGTCACAAACATCAATCACAGCTTGTCGTTCAGCTTACTCAGTTTGTTCCCTAGCTCAGGCCTAGTCGCAGTTGGCCTTTTATCCGCGCCAATTGAGCCCTTTATTCGCCAACGCTGTAAGGTTTTTGTTGAGAAACCAATAACGTCACAGGGCCTATCTTGCCTAGCACCCGGCGCAACGGCGTTGCTGGCCAACTGTGCATGCTTTGCCTATCGGTCAGCGAAGTTAGCTGTCCTCTTTTTCCTTCCAATAGGCCTCGAACTTTTTTCCTAATACGAGCAATGCAGCAGTTTTTGCCAAGGCTTTGTCTTTTCTTCGTAACTCGCGTTCTAACTCTTGAATACGTTTTTTGTCAGACGTATTCTCAGGCGTACTCTTTGCTCTTTTTGTCGAGTTGGTTGTATTAACTGCGATACAGGCTTGTTTCCATGCATTGACTTGCTCAGGGTATAAGCCCTTAGCTCGGCATTACTCACTTAACTCAACTGTAGATAGTGTGGCAGTTTCCAGTACAACGGTAAACTTTTCCTCACTTGACCACTTATCTGACGAACTCACTTTTGACGCGTTTAAACCTGAGACTTTAAATTGCTTTTGCCAACTATACAGGGTTGAAAGGTTAATGCCTTCTTGCTCTGCAAACTTTCGAACTGACAAAACACTTGACTGAGCTTAGTTAATATTGCTTCTTTAAACTGACTTGAATACCTTTGATAATCCACTCGCTTTAACTTACCGCACCCTGTTTATTTATAAAATTAATCGAGGCGACAACTATCCTGACACAGGGGGATGATGACGTACATCTATATCACCAAATACCGATAAAAACCTCGCTGCATCTTAAGGAGAAGTGGTTAACCGTTGAAACTCATTAAACCAATCAAACTCTTCTTTATTGGCACTTGGTAAAAAGGTTGATGAAAATATTTGGTGATAAGCAGGATTATTTTGTCCACACCCTAAAGAAATTAATGTTATTATAGCTTCACCTTGCTTTATTTCTTCTTCATTTGCATTGATGCGCCAACCTGCAGAATAACCACCAAAAAGAATAAGGTGACTCACTTTTTCAGGATATTTAATAGCATATCAATAGTCACAGATGCGCCTTGTGAAATCCCTAATAAGGCAAATTTATCAAGTTCAGTGACTGTAGTAATAGTTTCTAAGCCTTGTGCAAAGTCGTCAAAAGAAATGTTTTTGACATTCCAATCGGATAAACCATGACCACATTCGTTATAACGAATAAAGTGATACTTTTTAGCTAGTTCATGAAATAAATGGCTCCAAATAGGCGCATGCCAATCATGCTCTAAATGGCTCAACCAATTAGCTGTTTTATAATGGGGTAACCTTTACCGGTAAAAGCATAAGCAATTTTAACCTCATCTTCAGTAGTACAAAATTTAATTCTTTGACGGGTAAGTACTTTGTGTTTCGCTAATTCATGATTTTCATGATTTTCATGATTTTCATGATTTTCATGATTTTTAGTTAAAACATTATCGTCCCATTGAATACCTGATTTTTTGAACCTTACGGTTAGTTTTTTGGATAAACTCTGATATTCATTAAATGATCTAAAACGTCTAATTTATTCAATAATTGCTTGGCTGCTGTTGTATTATAAGGTTCTTTTTCGAACCAAGTTTTATTCCAATCTAGTTGCTCAAGGGGAGTAAGATCTACATGGTTAGATAGTTTATTAATAACATTTCAATACATGCGATTAATTTCTTTGCGTTCTGAAAACAACCAGCCTTGAAATAGTCTTTGTTCAGGGAGGTCTAACGAACTTAGAAATGAGCCTTCTAGCTGGGTAAGCATTTGCTTTAACTCATCAACAGAAATATTGTCTTCTTTTAATTTCTTAGACAATATATCTAAGTCAATTTCTATATCTCTACTTTGTAAAAAAAACTCTTTCTCTATCAGTTAAAAGTCTTTCTACATCTGCAGTATTAATTAAAGGTGTATATTGCTTAAAGACCAACGCAGTGCTCCTTTTATATCTTCGGGGGATTCCCAAAAAAGCTCACATAAACGATCGCGACGGTGAGGTCTTTTTGTCAGAATAATATAGGCTAATAACGCTCTTTTTCGTTTTGACTTTGGTAATGGTATTTTATTGCCTTGATGGTATAAAGCTAATCCTCCTAGGAGGTTAATTGTAATTTTCACTTTACTCATTCCTTGTTGCTCAGCAACTATGTTTACCGGTAATTCAAATAGGGAGATAACGATATAAATTATTTTAGTAATTCTATTCATTTTTGTCTTGTTTTGGATTACTTAGCTCATTAATGAAACTGATGAGTTGTTGTCCGTACGTAACCATCATAAAGTTGCAGTAATTTATAAAAGTTTTTGGTGGTTATAGCTTACGTATTTAAAAGATAGTAGGTTTTCTTAAATAGCATTATAAGTAACATGGAAGATAGTTTAATGAATTTTAAATATTTATTGTTCAATAATGTTTGGGCTGTCATAATATTATTCAGCGGTGTTGGCTAAAGGGGCACTTTAGTTAGTAGATTAATAAGTTAATTGGTTGAAATATTATGCGTATTTTTTACTTGGTTTTATTTATTAACCTAATACTTTGTTTACCTTTTAAAGTATTAGCAATGAATGAATTAGCTGATTTAACGTTGGTAGATAATGCCTTATCAGTTTGTATTACTGAACAAGCGAAGAAACATAATTGGCAAGCTGTTAAAGATGTTCACACGTTAAAATGTCATGGTATGGGAATAGCTAGTATAGAAGGTTTAGAAAAATTAACGCAGTTAAAATCGTTGTCTTTATTTGGCAATAAGTTAGAAAATGTTGATTTACGCGCCTTTAGTCAATTGGAATATATTAACATTGCTAATAATAAGCTTCACAGTATTTATATAAAGGGTTTATCTCATTTAAAAACACTATATTTATTTAAAAATAAGCTATCCACGCTCGACTTTACAGGGTTGAGTAAACTAAAAAAAATACGTATTACCAATAACCAATTATCTTCTTTAGATCTTTCACCTTTAATTTCACTCGAGAAAGCGTATTTTTTTGATAACAAGTTAGAAAATGTCGTTGTTGCCGGTTTACCTAAATTAAAATTTATTGAGTTAAGACAAAACACAATGCCTGATGAGGTTTATGATAGATATGATCAAATCGAAGGCATTACTATTATACATGAAGGTAATGCCGAAGATTGGAAGTAGCGTTATACCAAATTGATTCATTTATTTCGTATTGAACGAAAATTTAATCAACTTGGTATATTAATAGAGTTAACTGAGTTATTTTTTAATGATTTAAATATTATAGGTAACTGAAACAAACCATGAAGTTATGTCACTTTTTGTTTTGCCAAAGCTATCTAAGCCTTCTTTAGCCATATACGATGCGTATACTAGTTTAAATTCCCATTTTCTTGTTGCGCGATAAGTTAGCTCTATATCCAGTTCATTACCAATATTTACCCCTGTTGTGTAATCTTTAAAATGATGTAATACCGTGCGCCAGCGTATTTTTTTATATCGCCACTTGTAAGTAAAATATTGATCCCTTAAACCTACACTTTTACCATAGCCGGTAAATACATCAGCCCACCCTTGAAATTTATGATTAGAGCCTAAAGGAGTGATAAACACGTCACCTCTATTGTTTTCACTAAAAGTTTCTTGGCTTAATTCAAATAGGTGACTTTGGTATTGGATACTGGCTTGCAGCAAGCTATACCACCCTTGATAATCTTTCGGGTTATTGTACTGATCCTGTTGTAAAGCATATTCTACTGTGTAACGGTATTTAAGATTACTTGGCTTTATTTCATCACTAATACGAACCCCAAATGTTTGTGTAGAAAAGAGTGGTTGGCTTTTATTTTCAAGCAAATAGTCGTACGCCACAAAAGATAAATTATTATCAGTTTTAAATTCAACATTGAGTAAGTGAGCATTCATTGAGTGCTCGCCTAGTTCATTAAGTGGTCTGTGATCAATGGTTCCTGCAAGATAGTCGGCGTATCTGACATCATTTTTAGGTATATCAAGTGTTGAATTTTTTCCAAAAAATCGATGCACTTTATTACTGTATGCATATTGAATATGCCAGTTCATTTGATCGTTAAAATCAAATTTAAAAGCATCAAAGTTTTGTGGCGTTTGCCAAAAATCTTCCCCACCGATAAAACGCTCATTATTAAATGATAAATTTTGGCGGCCTAAGGTCAGCTGCCAATTTCCATCACTGTCATACGCTAAATAAACTTTACTTAGATTAAAGCCTTCGGGATCAGGAATATGGTAGGTGTTTTTCGTAGTAGTCACTGAACTAAAATCATTTTCATTAAAAGCAAAGACATAATTTGGCTGAATTTGAAACTTCCATTGTTGATCATCATCTAATGAAAAGGTTGATGTTAAGTTAATACGTGTAGTAAATGCTGTAGCATCACCTCTCCAAACATCGTCAACTGATTGATAACGAGTTCTCATACCTATTTCATGTTCACCTGGAGTAATTTTAAATTCATTGGTAAAAGCCTTGAACTCGGTAACTATAACGAGAGAGGAAAGTAGTATTAAATAAAATTTATACATTGGTATCCCATTCTTGTAAACGTACACATAAACCTCGGGAAACAATATATTCACTTGGCTCGCCAATAGGAGAACCACCAGCATCTTCAATGGTGACAATAAGTGATTCCGAATCTTGAATTAACCGCCATTGTGCTTCTGTTAATTGTTGCTCTATTAAGGTCTCTCCTTGTGGGATAACGCCTAAACTGCGTGCTTCCGAGTCAGTTTTTGAAACAACCCAAAGCTCTAATGCTTGTTCTTTTTTAATCGCTGGCGTATTAACAATATTAACGACAAGTTTTTGTGATTCACCGTAGGTACTTGCAACTAAGTGCGCACTGCCATCATCTTCAGTTAAAACGGCAACATAGCTAAGCTGATCTGGGTTATTTGCAACAGGGTTAATAAGGGTAGTCGCTAAAACGATGAGCACTAGAGAAAAAGCAGTTGTTAATTGATGCATCGGCGTAGAGAAAAATGGAGTAGAGCGTACGGCATCGTATAAGAAATCTGTGATTCTCGATAGTAAACCTCGTTTTACTTTTGTTGGCTTATTGTTTTTTTCTGCAACGGAACTTACAGGTGTATCAAGGTCTAGGTTAAGTGTATTAGCAATAACCGACCAACTTTGATCACTAGGCGATAATTCCGCTGTTTTATGATCAATACACACTAATTTTTCTTGCCAAAATAAGATGCGGCTTTCAAGCAATTCATTATTTTTGCGTAATGTTAGAACACGCTTTTTTACAAGGCTGCTAAGCGTACCCAATACAAATTGGCTGGCAAGATGTTCTATTATGTTAGTTTGTTGATAACGATCTTCGGTACTTGTTATGTTATCTATTCGCTCAGACATAGTTGCAACCTCCCCAAACCTCTTCTGATCCAAGACTTAATGGTATTAACTGGCGTATTAAAATAGTTAGAAATATCGTCACGGCTATAACCGTACATGTAAGCCATTAATATTGATTGGCTTTGTTTCTTCTCTAACTTACTTAAACAGTTGTTTAATGCTTGTTCGTTATGATCCCCTAGTCCCATCGATTGTGAATGTTGATTAATGCCATCTAAATTTATCTCTGAGGAATCTAATTCATTAAATTCAACATGATCGTTTTGGTGACGCCTTTTGTTATAACGTAGCTTGTCATAGGCTCTATAGCGAACAATAGAAGCTAGCCATGTAAACGCCTTACCTTTATCAGCCTGAAATGAATCCCTATTTTGCCAAATTTGTATAAATGCTTCTTGCAGTACTTCATTGGCACTGTCGACTTGGCGTGTTATTCGATAAGCAATACCATTTAAACGGCTTGATGTTTTTTGATAGAGTATTGAAAAAGCTTTTTGGTCCCCCAATTTACACCGGGTTAGAAGTTTAATTAGTTCATCTTCTGAGTCATCATCAGCTTGTTTGATAATAGTACGATCCACGAGTATTTTACTTTTTTTAAACTATAACATTTGAAAGAGCTTTATTTTAGCAATTAATCTTGTTGGTAATCAAGACATGAGTACATAACAACTTGAATCTTGCCTTGATATAATGAAGGCTTCTTCTTAAAAATAGAAGTGGTGTCTGAATAAAGGCTACATCACTATTTTGTTGTGGTTTTTGAGGTATATCTTACTTCAACCTTAATCTTAAGCGTAATTGAACATGCGATATAGGCGTATATTCAGTGAAAAATGAATATAGAGTTTGTTCATCTTCATTAACATTTTAGTCTGGATCAAAATACTCTGCTGTTAGCTTGAAGTTCCACCTTTGTCGAAACTGATAATTGACTTCAGCTAATGTGGCTAACTGTTTAATATCTTTCTGGTTAAACTATTCGCTTTTTTTAGCGTTAAGTAATCAACTTCTGTTAAAAAGTCAAATTTCGCCATTACGTACCACCATATAAGTTCAACATTTGCACCTGCTTGACACTATTATTTAGCACCGCACTCATACCAAGTCTAAAATTGGAAAATAAATGTTCAAGCCTAACACCGTAAAATAACCGGTCATCATTATTGTTGGCTTGACTGGTGCCATTTACCACATAGAAATTTGCTGAAGTATTCCTGTGGCTAATGCCATATTCAACACCGTTATCGCTATTGTCAAAGTTCATTCCAGTAACTTGTCGGATAAAGCAGAGTCGTCTTCTATGCGCAACCCATAAGGTAAAAATAGTTTACCGGCTTTGAGATAATTGTCGTCGAAAAGATCTCCTTGTTCAAATTTATACATAACCAAAGCCTCACGGTTGATTGCACTGCCTGGCGCCACTTGTTGGTCAATGTATAACGACAACCCTGAGTTTGGTATTTCAATATTGACATACAACTGCGTGCTGGAGACTTCAAACCCTTTGCTGCTATTATCCTCTTCTTCAGCTGTTTTTTGGTAAGTCGCGTTAAATCTTGAATCAGCCCTCTCCGACTAATATTGAGTTAACCTGGCAAGCGTTGTACTGTCATAATTGCTCGCTTTGCGGGTAGTAGATTTTGGTCATATACTCTACCAAAGTCATTACGTAAGCCGCCACCGTTGGGGTTAAAATGGCAAGTTGCACACTTAAGACTATTTTTAATGGCCAGATACGGTTCAGCTTTACTATTAAAACTTATTAAAAGGGATATAAATATAAGCCCACTTAACAGCCGTGTGAAAAATTTTGCGATAAAGTGATAAGTATCCGCTTTAATATTGTTTGTTTTATAAAGAAAGTTCATAATTAAATACTCTGCCTTCTGTTCCATTTTCATCGCCATCAAGTTGTTGTTCTAAACGCGTTGTAAGCGTAGATATTGTTTAATTGTATATTCAGGTGAGTAACATCTGAACTTAACTGGGTTAAATTTAGCTGTAACGTATGGTCATTAATTATATTTAACTCCATGTTTTCTGGAGTTAAAAACCAGCCTTCATCTATAGAAGTCCCTCCACTATTAGCGGTTTGTAAGCCTTTGCGATTAACTGCCTTGATTAAGATTTGTTCAGCCGTTAAACCAGTAAAATTCATTGATTTATTAAATCAAAAAGTAACGACTAATCTTCCCTCTTGCTGCCACTGTTAATCAACAAGTGATTCTCCCTTATCATTAAATAGTAGTACCTGCATGGTATTGTCGTTTTATTGACTGATAACACGACTAACTTTTGCTGGAACATTGCTGCTTTGTGCAACTAAAGAACCTTGATCTATCCATTGTTTTATGCCACCAATCGTTTCTTCAGGTAAAGCGGTCCCTCCGAGTGGCATTCGGCTACCTGATAGATTATTACCGGTGATTTTTAAGTACAAATAACTGTTCGATGCATCTCCAGGCAATACGCGCTTAAATTCTGAGTTCGAAGATTCCACATTAATTAAGTTAACAATTGAATTTTCAATACTTGATAAATTTTGTCCTGGAGCAGGATTTGCGCCGCCATGACAAGTTGAACAAATAGGAGCAAACACCTGTTCTTGAATAGAAGCCAATGTTGGTTGAATGCCACTCTCGTTAGAGCCGTCATCTGCTATATCTTCATCTATATTAATAACTTCTTCTGGCCGTCCTTGATCCGTTAAGTATTCTCCTGTGCCTGATTGACATCCCGCCACCAATATAACCAAACCTATAGTGATAATATTTTTCATGCTTTTCTCTGTTTGAGTCTTTGAATTAAAATTCAGCATACTGAGGTTAAGCTCAATATGCTGAATTAAACTGCTTAACTAAGGTCGAGATAAAGGCCACCAATGTCACCAATGTTATTATCACTAGCGAGGAAGTATAGAGGTAATCCTTTATAAGCCCATTGATTATCACCTGTATCGCGGTTGAATATAGTCATCAGCCCATTTGCAATAGCACCGTCATCTGCTAATAAAGGTGGCCATTTACCTGCACAAATTTCAGTATCTTCTGGAGTACCTAGGCAAGTTGATGAGTTGAAATAGTCATTATCAAAGGTATAAAGAGACAAACCTGATTCTGCAATAATTAACGAACCACTTTCATTAATAACACTAACATTAGGGGGGAACTTGTGTTGGAAGTGTGACGACAGGAGGAACTAAAACAGGATCAGGTGTTTCACTAACAGGATCAGATGTTTTTGAATCAGAACCTCCACATGCCGATAACACAGCGAGACTTAAACTAGAGAGTAGAATTATACCTATATTAGATTTTTTCATTTTATTTTGCATGACATGTTCCATTTAACTAATGATTTTGTGAAGCAATACACCATTGATGAAAAAAAGTTGCTTGGAATATAAATCAATTTTTAAGGTGTTTTTTGTTGGCTGATATCGTGAATATGTCAGATTTGAGAGAGGAATATAGTTTATTGACGGTTGGTAAAATCCCCTCTGCAACATAGCTGAGGGGAAACATAGTATATCGATAACTATCTCAAGGGGGGCTTGAGTGCTCTCTTTAGGTTAAATTATTGGATTATCGCTTGGATATGTTCAGGTAAGTCAGCTAATGCGGCTACAACGGGGGTAGGGCCGCTGATATCAAGTACTTCAATATTATTTTCCGAATTGCTTGCGTCTAACTCACGCTTTGTACATACAACGTATTCAGTATTTTTAAGTGTTAATGACACACGTAAACCATCATCATCAGTTTTAGTACCTGCATCAAATTGGTCTGCAATGCTTCGAATACTAAATTGAACAATATTGTCTATTTTTAATTGCTGGTATGATGATTCATTAGCAACAGCATCTAATACAGTACAAAAACCGGGTGACTCAGATACTCTAACGGTAGGTTGATTGTTTTCATCTAAAAAAACACCATCAAAATCTTGGCTACCTGCTGTACTTGGTGGGTTCACTGAAAAGAATGGCGCTCCTTCTGTGCTACCAGAGTCATCTTTTGCCTCACCTAATACACCAAAAATTAGTACATCAATACCGTCACCGCCATCAAAGTAATCGCTACCGTCACCAGGTGACCAAATAACAGCATCATCACCATTATGTCCAAATGATCGGTCACGGTTGTCAGCACCTTTTTTATCGCCGTCGACATTCGAGTTAAAATCTTCAGTTCCGCCAATAATAATATCGTCGCCGTCATAGCCCATTAATACATCAACACCTAAGCCACCAATAATTATATTGTCATTTGCATCGCCAACGAGTATGTCGCCGCCACGTAAACTTTGGTTAGAAGAGCCACCAGGACCACCAGGATTTGCTGACAATAGTGGATGTATTTTACTATTTTTATCTGTCCCTTGAAGTAATTGAAATGTTTTGGCTACAGGGTCTGGTGTTGGCGGCGGTGTATAAACATCCGTATTGCTATTTGAACCACCTCCACAAGCACTTAATGTTGCAATTAAAGTTGCAGTTATCATTGCCAAAGGGAAATTTGTATTTAAACTACCGCTTTTTAGATCGACAGTATTAGTGTTTTTTTTAATTTGATTCATCATTCATATTCCAATATATGTGAGTATTTTCTGTGTAGTAATTAGTCAATAATGTTTGTGGTAAATTATTGCAATAATGAAGCAGCTCTCGCAGGAAGGTTTGTTATGTCGATTTCTTGAGCAGGAATTACTCTTAAATCTAAAATTCGTATAGTGCCTGCAGTTTTACCTGCGCAAACTAGAAACTCAACATTTTTAAGGTGCAATGCAATACGTAATCCATCATCTAATGTTGTAGGGTCAATACTAGGGTCTGCTGCATCGAATGCGGCACGAGGCCCACGCAGAGTAAAACGTACTAAATGGTCTAAACCTAACTCTTCTAAACCTTGTGTATTTTCTTCATCGCGTTCAATAACTTCACAAAACCCCGGGCCATCAGCAACATTAATCATAGGCATGCCTGGAGATTGTTCGAATATACCATCAAAATCTTGGCTACCTGTTTTGCTTGGAGGGTTGACAGAAAAAAACGGTGCACCAGCGCTTTTACCATTATCATCTTTTGACTCACCGATAAGAGTTAGGAACACAACATCTAAACCAGGGCCTCCATCAAAAAAATCGTTTCCATCACCAGGCGACCAAATAAAGCTGTCTTCACCCTCTTGCCCAAAAGCACGGTCACGATTAAAACTATTAAAATCTTCGGTACCACCAATAATAAAATCATCCCCTTCACCACCAAAAATAATATCTATGCCAAGACCTCCGACAATAAGGTCATTGTATGGTGTACCCTGAAGTACATCCCCAAACTGAAGACTTTGATCTCCACCACCATTAGTACCACGGTTAGCCGAATATAAAGCAGAAATACTTGATTGCTCACTAGATGCACTGTTTAGATCAGTACCTGTAATGACATCAGCATTGACACTAGTCGCTAATAATGTGTATACGAACAATCCTTTTGCAAAAGAATTAAAAACATTTTTTTTAGTCATTTCATTACCTTAATATTATTTAAATACTATTTATTATTTAATTGAATTCTGCTATTTGCAGTAATAAGGTATACGACTAGTTTTTGATAAAGTTGCCCTAAATTGAAAATTACTAAATTATGATCTGGTTTAATGTCATAGGACACTTTGATAACTGTCTCTTATACACATCTCCGAGCCCACGAGACGGA
>OJIR01000021.1_pt1 | contig 52208 bp, 43 predicted proteins | sample 1595711 | NCBI WGS metagenome assembly OJIR01 (sample SAMN05416846, study PRJEB24817) | seawater metagenome | isolation source: Sea water | place: Canada:Atlantic | collected 2013-07
CGTAATGACCGGCCCGGGCAGCACTGAGACAACGGATGCTTGAACCCCAAAGTCGGCAAGCTTTAGCTCCAACTGCTTAGACATGGCTTCTAAAGCCTCTGGGGAAAAGCCTAATTTGGTGTCTTCGCGTTTTTCATCAAGGAGATCAACATCCGGTAATTCAGACGTACTGTTGGAATCAAACAAACGCTTTTGCTGAAGTTTAGAAGGCGGTTTTTCAGCCTTTGCCGACGCCAAAATTTGCACCGATGAAGGCGATGACTCTTTGCTACTAACCCGCTGATCATTGTCTAACGAGACCTTACGCTGCTTAACCAATGCCTTCGTTTCATCAGCTTCTTGTTTAACCGTTTTAGCCACCGCGCGGCGGGCTTGGTAACGATCATAGCGGACGTCGTAAAAATCTCTCGTCCCGCCAGCAACCTTGGTCAGCACGCGGCCGATAAGTTCTGCGACATCTAGCCAGGAAAAACCGATTGCCGCCTGCAAGCCAATAGTAACGCCCGCCACACAAAGTACCGTCATACCTACCCAGCCAAACACCAGCTCTCCTTGTTGAGCAAGGTGAAAACCGAACACTCCGCCAGAACCTGAAGGCAATTGCGTTGCCAGTGGTGCGTGTACGTCCAATAAGATGCAGGCACATAGCATTAACCCGACCCAGCCGATGGTACGTACCACCACTAATAATGGCGGGCTTGACGCCCGTCCACTGAGCAATAAATGCAAGCCGATATAGACCAATGCTAATGGCAATAGATATGCCATCCAGCCAAATAAGAATAAGACGATATCCGCAAAAAAGGCACCGCTAGAACCGACAAGATTGCTTACTTCTTGGTTGTTGCCCGTGTAATTAAAAGACGGGTCGTCCGGGGAATAGGAGGCGATAGCTAAGAGTAAAAACAAAGCCGAAGTGCCAATTAGCACTAGGATCATCTCACGAAAAGGAATAGAACGATTGGGCGTTGAAGTTGACAAAGATTGACTCCGTTGAATCTACGCCAAGTGTACGCATTAGCTGATGTGGGTACAAATACCACCCAGCGGCTAATAGGCGCCTCAGGGCCGTCTCAATGGGCAAAACACCTACTGGCTTTATTGGCTGCCTTATTTGCTTATGTTGGTTGACGGGTAAAAGACAAGACCTTCTGCGCCGCTCACCGTATAATTGCGCTTCAAATTATTTAGTGTGAAGACAATGCGAGTAGATAAAGCAAAAATCACCGACGAAGTCTGGGACGATGACAGAGTTAAGAGTTTTCTAGACAAGGGTCCATTGGGCGACGAACCTGCTGACTACAGCAAACTTTTACATGCTTACCGAAGCATGAGACCTGAGGATTTTGGCCGCTTTCTGAAGGTCTATAGTGCCGCTGGCGGTCAGTTAGATGCTGTAGACAAGGAAGGCCGTACGCTTGCCGAAGTGATAGCAAGCCACAGCAAAGCCAAACCCTTTTTAGCACTTCTACAAACCGCATAGCGTCAAACTTGCCAGAACTGCCTTTTCTACCGCCCTCACCAATCTGGTTTCCACCTGGCGACGAGGCTTTGGAAGAGCCGGATGGACTGCTGGCCATTGGCGGTGAACTGACTCCACAATGGCTAGTCGAAGCTTACTGCCAGGGTGTTTTTCCTTGGTTTGACGACGATACAGGGCCTATCTATTGGTGGTGTCCACGCGAACGCGGCGTTATTCAGCCGGGACAAATGAAGGTTAGCCGTAGCCTGAAAAAAACTTTGCGCAGTGGCAAATTCCAAATAACCGTTGATCAAAACTTTGCCTCGGTCATTAACGCTTGTGCAGCAATCAGAGCTGACAATGTGGGTACTTGGATAACGTGCGCAATGATAGAGGCATATAGTGAACTGCATCACGCAGGTTTAGCCCATAGTATTGAGGTGTGGCAAGACGAGGTTTTAGTTGGCGGCCTTTATGGCTTATCCATTGGCAACATGTTCTTTGGCGAATCTATGTTCGCCCAAGCCACTGACGCCTCTAAAGTGGCTTTTTTTAAACTAAATGAGATCTTACACAGCTGGGGGTTTGCCCTGATTGATTGCCAAATGATGAACCCCCACTTAGAGAGCTTAGGGGTTGTACCCATGCCGCGAACAAAATTTTTAGCCATGCTTGAGAAAAATAACCTCAGTGAAACTAGATTAGGCACTTGGCAGCTACCCGCTGCGGAAAGTGCTCTATGAGCGCATTATGAGTTCTTTGGAAGATACAGATGACGAGCGCATTGAGTTTTTTTTGACGCCCCCGCACCCATGCTCTTACTTAGATAGAGCCGACGCGCAAACACTGTTTGTAGATCCACGACGCATTATCTCTAGTGATTTATATCAAACACTCTCTGACAGCGGCTTCCGCCGCAGCGGTGGGCATTTGTATAGGCCGCACTGTTCGTCTTGTTCGGCTTGTGTGCCGACCAGAGTACCTGCGTCAAGTTTCTCCCCAAGTCGTAGCCAACGCAGGATTCTCAAGCGTAACAAAGACCTCAGAGTAGAAGTTGAAGAAGCACAATTCAGCAAACGCTATTACAACTTATACGAACGCTACATTAACCAGCGCCACACTGACGGCGATATGTACCCAGCTTCTGAAGATCAATTTCGCTCATTTTTACTCAGCGAGTGGTCCTCAAGCATATTTGTCTCCATCTACGAAGGTGAGCGCCTGTTGAGCGTTGGCGTAACAGACCAACTGGGAAACGGGCTTTCGGCTATTTATACATTCTTTGAACCTTCTGAAACCAGGCGCAGTTTGGGCGTACTCAGCGTAATAAAGCAGATTGAACTGTGCCAAGAGCGCGAACTCCCCTTTCTTTACCTTGGTTATTGGATAAAGGAGTCTGTGAAGATGAACTATAAAACCAACTATCGACCAACTCAGCTGTTTGTTAACGATCACTGGGTAGGTTTGAGCTAGCAGACCAAGGGCAATTGCGCACAGAAGGAAATTAGCCGCTTCTATTTGTGCCGCCGTTACGGCACAATGCGCGCCCAAACATTAAGACATAGGGCCGCATGGCTAAAGAAGAACAGATTGAAATGGACGGTACGGTAGTAGATACACTGCCAAATACCATGTTCAGAGTTGAGCTTGAAAACGGCCACATGGTCACAGCTCATATTTCCGGCAAAATGAGAAAAAACTACATCAGAATTCTCACCGGAGACAAAGTCAAAGTAGAGCTTACGCCCTATGATTTGAGCAAAGGCCGAATTACCTTCCGTATGTAGGTTTTAGGGCTTAGCTTTATTCGAGTTAAGCCTGCTGCACGAGCGCTCTTTGCAACGAATGCTTATCCGAAGATTTCTTTTTTCAGAGCGTCTTATCTCAAGACGTCTTTTCTGCAGGCGCATTTTGCTGACCTTTTTAACAATACTTCTGCTTGCCAAGCTTCGAATTAAAAAACCTTCTCGTTATAAAAAGCCTCTGGTTATAAAAGCCTTCTCTACGCAGCCTTACTGCATAAAGAAGGACTTAAATATTAGACTTCTGCTGCTGAGAGCACTTTTACAGACAGCTCGCCATCTTCCACCCCAACGGTTACCACACCGCCTTGTGTCAGATCTCCAAAAAGTAGATCCTCGGCTAACTGCCGCTTAATCTTTTCTTGAATCAGACGCTGCATGGGTCTGGCACCCATCTTCTCGTCATAACCCTCACGGGCTAACCAATCTCTGGCATCCTCATCAACCTCTATGGTCACCCTCTTTTCGTCTAACTGCGCCTGCAACTCGGTTAAGAATTTGTCCACAACAGTTTTCACCACTTGGATATTCAAAGGGCTGAATTGCACAATGGCATCTAAACGATTACGGAATTCTGGCGTGAACATCCGCTTGATAACTTCCATACCGTCGGTGGAGTTATCCTGTTCAGAGAAACCAATAGAGGATCTATTCATTTCCTGAGCACCCGCGTTGGTGGTCATGATTAAAACCACATTGCGAAAATCTGCTTTACGACCATTGTTGTCAGTCAACGTACCGTGGTCCATAACTTGTAGTAACAAGTTAAATACTTCAGGGTGAGCTTTTTCAACCTCATCCAACAGCACCACGCAGTGGGGGTGTTTGGTTACTGCTTCTGTCAACAACCCACCTTGATCAAATCCGACATACCCAGGAGGTGCGCCAATCAATCTTGAGACAGTGTGTCGCTCCATGTATTCCGACATGTCATAACGCAGAAGTTCAACGCCCATAGCGTTTGCTAATTGCTTAGAGACTTCGGTTTTACCCACACCCGTTGGCCCAGCAAACAGAAATGAACCAATGGGCTTATCACCGCTTTTGAGGCCCGCACGCGATAACTTAATCGCGGTAGCCAGTTGGTCAATAGCCTCGTCCTGACCAAACACAGCCATCTTAAGATTACCGTCAAGGTCTCGCAGTGACGCTTTATCTGAAGAGGTAACTTGAGAAGATGGTATCCGCGCGATCTTTGCTACTACCTGTTCGACATCAGATGCACCAATACTCTTCTTTCTGCGACTTGGTGGAAGCAGTTGTTGGGCGGCGCCAGCTTCATCCACCACGTCAATGGCTTTATCAGGCATAAAACGGTCATTGATGTATTTGGCCGCTAGTTCTGAAGCCGTACGCAATGCTTTATCTGTATAGCGAATTTTATAGTGCTCTTCGAACCGTGACTTGAGCCCTTTTAAAATCCGATAGGTATCATCAACATCTGGCTCAGGCACATCTATTTTTTGGAACCTACGCGACAGTGCTCGGTCTTTGTCAAAAATACCGCGATATTCCTGATAAGTGGTGGAACCCATGCAACGCATTTGCCCAGAGGTCAACAGCGGTTTGAGCAAGTTAGATGCATCCATCACGCCACCAGATGCCGCACCGGCGCCGATAATAGTATGGATCTCATCAATGAATAAGATCGAGTGCTCTGTGCTCTTTAGCTCAGCCAGCACAGCCTTAAAGCGCTTCTCAAAATCACCCCTATACTTTGTACCGGCGACTAACGCGCCTAGATCTAACGAAAAAATAACGCTTTCGCTCACCACTTCTGGCACTTTGCCGTCGACAATACGTTTAGCTAACCCTTCAGCGATGGCCGTTTTACCTACACCAGATTCGCCAACCAACAACGGATTATTTTTGCGTCTGCGACAGAGAATCTGGATAACACGCTCCAGCTCTTCGTCGCGCCCAATCAGTGGATCTACCCTACCGGCCTTAGCTTCTTCATTTAGGTTGGTAGCATAAGACGCCAGTGCGGAGGGTTTCTCTTCCGCAGCTTCGCCTTCCGCAGCTTGCGCTCCGGCGCCCAATTCGCCCTCATCTTCCTCTGGCACCTTGCTGATGCCGTGAGAAATATAATTCACCACATCAATTCGAGTAATACCTTGGGCTTTGAGCATGTAGACCGCTTGACTCTCTTGCTCACTATATAGGGCAACCAAAACGTTGGCGCCGGTAACCTCTTTACGGCCAGAAGACTGCACATGAAACAGGGCGCGGGAAACAACGCGCTGAAAACCAAGGGTGGTCTGCGGGCCATGTTCTTCATCGTCAAGCGACAGAACCGGCGTGGTGTCTTCAATATACGACTCAAGCTCTTGCTTTAACGCAGACACATCTGCACCTACGTTACGCAAAACCTCTATCGCGCCATCGTTCTGAGTAAGCGCTAAAAGTAGGTGCTCGACAGTGACAAATTCATGTCGCTTTGCGTTGGCTTGTTGAGCTACTGCATTCAGCGATTGTTCTAATTCTTTACTTAACATTTATATTCACTACTTTTGGTTCGGTTAGTCCGTCATCTCAATGCTAGACATTAGCGGGTGGTCGTTCTCTTGCGCGTACAAGTTGACCTGTTCAGATTTCGTTTCCGCAATGTCTCTCGGGTAAATGCCGACAACTGCTTTGCCTTCACTGTGCACTACCAGCATAATTTGTGTCGCTTTTTCTCGATTCATGGAGAAAAAGTTCTCCAAAATATGCACGACAAATTCCATTGGAGTGTAATCATCGTTGAGCAGCAGCACCTTGTACATGGGTGGTCGCTTAAGTTCAGGTTTTGCCTCCGCCGTGGCGAGCCCAGTGTCTCGATCACCTGCAACACCTTCATCGTCATCGTCAGCGCTTCCCAGCCAGGTATTATGGTGCACCAACTCTATTTCACTCTCATCAATCATTCGTTCATCCATTGCTAAATCTACCTGCGCGGTCTCACACAATAACCCTGACTCAATAATGCCCTATTTTACAAAGATACGGTAAATAACGAACTTTATTGAGGCCCAAAATCTAACGATTTTGACGACAATACACCCCTTAATTAAGAGCTTGAATCAATCGTTGTCGATGTTTTGTGACATTAACAGGCAAAACACCCTGCCCTTCCCCTTATAAGTGGGGTCATTTAAATATTTTTCTACCCATTTCATACCTTGACTCTTGACAACTTTTTGCCGACAGTCGGGTCAGAAGTGGAGGAAGTTATGGCTAGTGGAACTGTTAAATGGTTTAACAATGCTAAAGGGTACGGATTTATTTTGCCCGATGAAGGGGAAATAGATCTTTTCGCTCACTATTCTGCAATTGCAATGGAAGGCTATAAGTCTTTGAGAGCCGGCGAACCGGTGGAATTCGAGATAGAAGAAGGCGATAAGGGATTGCACGCGATTAACATCGTTAGCACTAATCCAGCGCCAGCGGAAACATCGAAGGACAGCAATGACGTAGCAGAGTCGGTTGAGGAACCTGGAAATTCTGCTGATACAGAGAATTAGCTAGAGAATTAGAAAAGCGACTTACTGCGCTTACCTTTTAGATTAGATGATCTCACGGCACATGAGCCAGGGTTCTGGCTTATGTGCCTTCGCATGTCTAGCTTTTGCCCCTAAGCGGAACTCTGGCCTAGCTCGATGGTCATCTGTAGAGCCCCCGTCGACATGAGGAAGCCCTCACCTCTTAGTTTTTCAGCCTCTTAGCCTCAAAAAAAGACACTTCTTAAAGAAGCTGAAAAACGACTAAAGCGCTGTGATCGCGGCGTTAAGAATTGCCGAAGGACGCATAGCTTTGTCCACTTTATCGGGGTCTGGAGAATAGTAGCCGCCTACATCAACCGGCTCACCCTGAGCTGCAAGCAACTGCTCGTTAATAGCGTCTTCGTTATCACCCAAAGCTTTCGCCAGTACTGCAAATCTATCAGCAAGTGGGCCATCTACATTCTGACGACTCATAGCTTCAGCCCAATATTTCGCTAAGTAGTAATGACTACCGCGATTATCTAACTCGTTCACTTTACGCGACGGTGATTTATTGCTTTCCAAAAACTCGCCGATGGCTTCGTTAAGCGTATCGCCAAGCAATTTTGCAGCACTATTGTTAAACATCTGCGCAAGATGTTCAAAAGACGCGCCCAAAGCCAAAAATTCGCCAAGGCTGTCCCAGCGTAAGTGCCCTTCTTTTTCAAATTGTTGGACATGCTTTGGTGCAGAACCACCCGCACCTGTTTCAAACAGGCCACCGCCTTCAATCAACGGCACAATGGAGAGCATCTTCGCACTGGTACCCAATTCCAAAATCGGAAAAAGGTCAGTCAAATAGTCGCGGAGAACATTACCTGTGACGGAGATTGTATCTCGCCCTTCACGCATCACTGCAAGCGTATGTCTGGTCGCCGCTGCAGGTTCCATAATTTTAATGTCTAAACCTGCAGTATCGTGCTGTGGCAGATATTGACTAATTTTAGCGATCAACTGTTGGTCATGGGCACGGTTTTCATCGAGCCAAAATATCACCTGGGCGCCGGTGGCCCTACCACGGTTCACCGCAAGCTTGATCCAATCTTGTATTGGTGCATCTTTCACTCTGCAAAGACGCCAGATATCACCCCTTTCAACATTGTGGCTGTGCAATACGTCTCCTGCTCTGTTCAGCGTACGCATCAAACCATTGCCAGGCGCTTCAAATGTGGTGTTATGCGAGCCATATTCTTCGGCTTTTTGCGCCATTAACCCGACATTTGCAGTTGAACCCATGGTAGTGGGATCAAAGGCACCATTTACCCTGCAATCATTGATAGTTTCGGCATATACCGTCGCATAGCAGCGGTCAGGAATAACCGCCTTCATGTCACGCAAGTCGCCATCTGGTGCCCACATTTTGCCTGACTCTCGAATAGCCGCTGGCATGGAGGCATCAACAATAATGTCGCTGGGTACGTGAAGGTTTGATATCCCTCTGTCTGAATCTACCATCGCCATATCAGGGCCAGATGCAAAGCACGCATCTAAGTCCGCTTTAACGGCCGCCTGCTGGTCAGCAGGAAGAGATTTAATTTTCTCGTAAGCATCGCCAATACCGTTGTTGGCATCAACACCCAGTTGTTCAAACAGCTTTTCATGCTTGGCAAACGCGTCTTTGTAGAAAGCTTTAACCGCGTGACCAAAAATAATCGGATCGGAGACCTTCATCATCGTCGCTTTTAAGTGCAACGAGAATAATACGCCGTCTTCGGTTCCAGCAATTTGTTCTGCATAAAAGTCGCAGAGCGCTTTCTTGCTCATAAATGCTGCGTCTACTATTTCGCCTTGGCTTACCGCCACATTGCTTGCCAGCACAGTGGTATCGCCTGAAGTCGATACAAACTCAACCTTCAACGCATCGTCTTGCTGCATATTGGTAGACAATTCGCTGCCATAGAAGTCGCCAGCAGACATGTGTGCAACATGAGATTTCGACGAGGTTGACCAAACACCCATAGAATGCGGGTGCTTTTTTGCGTAGTCCTTTACCGCAGGGGCCGCCCGGCGATCTGAATTACCCTCGCGTAAAACCGGATTTACCGCGCTACCTTTGACTGTGTCATAGCGTGCCTGAATTTCTTTTTCAGCGTCATTCGCGGGCTCTTCTGGATAATCAGGTAGGTTATAACCCTTACCCTGTAATTCCTTTACCGCCTCGTGGATTTGCGGATTTGAGGCACTTATATTAGGTAATTTGATGATGTTTGCGGCTGGGTCGCCGGTTAGTAGACCCAATTCGGCGAGGTCGTCGGAGATTCTTTGCTCGGGGCTCAGCATTTCTGGGAATGTGGCTATTATTCGTCCCGCCAGTGATATGTCGCGTGTCTCAACTTGAATGCCCGCTGCATCTGAGAATGCTTTGATTATGGGTAATAACGAATAGGTAGCTAAGCGTGGGGCTTCATCGGTTTCGGTATAAATAATTTTTTGTTCGTCGCTCATAAAATTTCCCCTGCTTGTCTTTTCTTATTTGCTCTGCGCCTATTTCAAAGTGACTTAGTCAAAGTGACTTAATCAAAACAACCTAGTCAAAGAGGCTAAATTCCGGCGAAAGCTACTGCTACAGAGCACAACTGCTCTGTATTCGATCTTTAAGTGATCTTAATTTCAACTTCGATCTAAATCAGCCCTTCATTGACTGAAATTGATTCGACTTGATTCGAACTAAATCAACCCTGCACCTGACTCCCGTTGCTTGAAACAATCAACAGTACGTCAATAAGTTCGGTGAGTGATTCGATGAAGAGATAAAAAGAGTAGCGTCACATGCTGGCCCTGTCCCACTCACCGGACTCGCGCGCGGAGGCCGCACAATATAAACCTCGCACCGAATATGTGCAACACAGGACGCTTTTTAGTGCGTAGGAAAATCGGTATGACACAGCCGTTAGACACCTAACGTTACCGCTGCTAATTGTCCCATTGCTTAGCGCGAATCTTGTCGGCATGCGTAGATTCCACCCAACCTTGACCTAAATCGGACTGTTCATTCTTCCAAAAAACAGCCTCGGTTTTAAGGCAGTCCATAACATACTGCGCCCCTGCAAATGCAGCGTCCCTATGGGCTGATGCCACCATTACCAAAACAATTTGCTCACTGGGCGCCATAGTCCCCACACGGTGCACCACATGAATGGCAAGCAACGGCCAGCGCTCTTCAGCATGATCGAGAATTTTTTGAATGCTCTTTTCAGTCATGCCAGGGTAGTGCTCGAGGGTCAGTGTCTGTACATCGCCCCCATCACCGGCAGCAGCATTGCGATCTCGCACTAAGCCGACAAAACTCGCAACGGCACCAACTTCACTGCCATATTCTTGGCGCATAGCGGTGTAAATTTCATCCACACTAAAGTCATGTTGCTGAATTTGTATGTGCTGACCCAACTCAGCCTCCTGTGACCGGCGGCAAAAAAGCCACTTCATCGCCACTAGCAAAGACTAATGAAGCTTCTCGCCAATTGCCTTCTACAAGATCTTGATTAACCGCTAGACGAATATTCGGCGACAGTAAAAGCTCGAACCCCGGCTCAGACAGATGCGCTCTTAAGGCATTGAGCAAAGCTTCTAGATTACTTGCGCTGATTTGTAATTCTGCGGTGCCCACCTGCTCGCGCAGCGAGGCAAAAAATTTAACGTCTACTTGCACTTCGGACTTAATTACTGAGTTTTGGCTCATCTATCGCTACCCGCCCCCAGATACAGACCGCGACCAATCACCACTCTTACCGCCCTGCTTCTCAAGCAGGCAAATGGGCCCTATCACCATGGCTTTATCAATGGCCTTACACATGTCGTAAACCGTCAGCGATGCCACACTGACAGCCGTTAACGCCTCCATTTCAACGCCGGTTTTACCACTCACCCTGCATTCAGCAATGACTTCTAACTCGGTGTCGCTCAACTCACTAAATTCCACACTGACTTTTGACAGCGCCAGCGGATGACACAGAGGGATCAGGTCTGAACAGCGCTTGGCGCCTTGGATACCGGCAATTCTAGCTACTGCCAGCACCTCACCTTTCTTTAACTGGTTGTCACGGATAGCCGTCAATGTAGCAGCCGCCATCTTGATAACGCCGCTGGCTTTAGCCACGCGTTGGGTGACTTGTTTATCGCCCACGTCGACCATATTGGCTTCACCGGCTGAATTGATATGACTTAAGGACATGACACAATACCTTTTATTAGGCGAGCATTATGCAGCCTAGGCGCGTCTAGGTCAGGCGCTAAAGTAAAAAAATTCCTTGCAGGCAATCGCCTGCAGCACCCACTGCCAGCTAAATTGCAATTAGCCGCAGAGAAAACCTGACCCAAAAGCTTGGCTGAGGTAATATGCCCACCCTCGAAAGTCATCACTTGGCGAGACAAATGTCCCCAAAGCAAAATGATAAAACTGCAGAACAACCAGCAAAACTAGGCAAGCGAGTCATACTCGGTATGTCAGGTGGTGTAGATTCTTCAGTGGCCGCCCACTTACTCATGCAGCAAGGCTATGAGGTTGAGGGTCTGTTCATGAAGAACTGGGAAGAAGACGATGGCAGCGAATACTGCACGGCAATCACCGACTTGGAAGATGCCAGTGCGGTTTGCACAAAACTTGGCCTAAAACTGCATACCGCAAACTTTTCAGCAGAATACTGGGACAATGTATTTGAGCACTTTTTGAGTGAATACAAGCGTTGTCGTACGCCCAACCCAGACATCTTGTGCAATAGAGAAATCAAGTTCCAACAATTTGTAGACTACGCCTCTAGCCTTGGAGCTGACTACATTGCCACCGGACATTACGTTCGTCGCACCGGTGGCTTAGACACACAGCAACCTTTCAAAATCCTCAAAGGCGTGGACAACAACAAAGACCAAACCTATTTCCTCCAAGCAGTGCCAGAACAGCAGTTAGAAAAGTGCCTGTTTCCACTCGGCGACTTGGAAAAACCCAGGGTCCGAGAAATTGCTTCAGAACTTGGCCTTGCCAATGATAAGAAAAAGGACAGCACTGGCATTTGTTTCATTGGTGAACGCCGATTTGCAGACTTCCTTGCCACCTATATCAAAGATATTCCAGGCCCTATCAAGGATCAGCAAGGCAGGTCCATTGGTGAACATCGCGGTCTACACTACTACACCGTAGGTCAGCGCCAGGGAATTAACATTGGCGGCGTTGCCGGGCGCAAAGAGCGCCCGTGGTATGTCTGCGCAAAACAGCCGCAGACTAATACTCTGGTCATCAGTCAGGAGCAAAGCGACATTCTCGGCAATTGGCTTCACGCCGACGCTGCCAACTGGCTAATCGAAGCTGAGTTTCCGCTTAGATGCCAAGCACGAATACGTTACCGGCAAGAGGATCAGCGTTGTGTCGTAAGCTGTGCTGCCAACGGTCAGCTATTGGTTAAGTTTGAGCAACCGCAAAGAGCCATCGCGCCAGGGCAATATGTCGCCTTTTATGACGATGAACAAATGATTGGCGGCGCCGTTATAGAACATGCCGGCAAGCTGCCGGCCGCCAACCCTGTTGCGCAAAAAAATTAAAAAAAATCAACTCACAAATTTTTCAACGAGCTAAACCCTATGAGCCAAATTGATTCAATCTTCGCCATTTCTGCCATCGACGGGCGCTATCGTAGCAAGGTAGAAAATCTCGCACATATCACCAGTGAATTTGGTTTGATTAAGTACCGCACTGAGGTTGAATGTCAGTGGGTACTTTTTCTTAGTGAATGCAACGAGATACCCGAAATACCTAGCCTTGGCGAGGAAGATCGCGCGTTTGTTGCGGCCATCGCAGAAAATTTTGACGCTGTTGGCGCTGCTCGAATCAAATCAATTGAAGCCACCACAAACCACGACGTGAAGGCGGTTGAGTACTACCTGAAAGAGCAATTTGCGCTACGCCCTAACCTGCAGGCGATAAACGAGTGGGTGCACTTTGGCTGTACATCTGAGGACATTAACAATACCGCTTATGGGCTAATGGTTAAGGCTGGCGTTGAGGACGTGCTACTAGTGCACATGGATCAACTGATAAAGGTGATTGATGACCTAGCGCAGCAATACGCAGAGCTGCCTATGCTATCTCGTACCCACGGGCAAACCGCCTCGCCGACTACCTTAGGCAAGGAAATGAAAAACGTTGCAGCGCGCTTGTATCGACAGCGAAAGCAGCTAGCGGCAGTAGAAATACTGGCCAAATTCAACGGCGCCGTCGGCAACTTCAACGCCCACCTAAGCGCCTACCCAGATCTGCCTTGGGCAGATCTATCCGCGCAATTTATTCAGCGTCTAGGACTGGTCAACAACCCGTGGACTACACAGATAGAACCCCACGATTACTTGGCCGAAGTCTTTCACTGCATTATGCGCTTCAACCAAATTGTGTTGGATTTCGACCGAGATATTTGGAGCTATATCTCTATCAATTACTTCAAGCAGCGCAAAGTTGAAGGCGAAACCGGCTCTTCTACCATGCCGCACAAAATCAACCCAATCGACTTTGAAAACTCCGAAGGCAATATTGGTTTGGCCAATGCACTGCTAGACCATATGGCCAGCAAGTTACCGGTATCGCGTTGGCAAAGAGACCTATCGGACTCAACGGTGCTGCGCAATATTGGCGCCGCTTTCGCGCATTGCGGTATTGCTTATCAAGCCACCCTGAAAGGCCTTTCTCGACTAGACGTTAACCCAGAGGCCATTGCAGCAGATTTGAATGACAGCTGGGAAGTTTTAGCCGAGCCGGTGCAAACTGTTATGCGTAAATACGGCATGAATGAACCCTACGAGCAACTTAAAACTGTCACCCGCGGACGCAGTCTAAATGCCGAATTATTCTTAGAAATACTGGAAGAATTAGAGCTCCCTGATGCTGCACAAGCAGAGCTGCGGGACCTCCGACCGGACACCTATATAGGTATTGCCAGCGAGCTAGCGAAACGCGAGTTCGAATAAACTGAATAAAACGAGTTGTGGGAAAAGAAAGACGGATAGCTCAGTATTAGTCCACTAAGGCGCATTAGAGGCGTAATAGATGAGCAATAGATGAGCAATAGATGAGCAATAGAAGACTAATAGAAGAGCGATAGACGCACTAAATTTGGACAGGCATATAGCCTCTAAAAGTTAACGCTAAAAACAGAATTTTAAAATACCAGAAGGCGCAATAGCCAAATTTTTTGCAGCGCGAGCACAACCATATGCGCTGTAGCAATTAATACTGATGGACCAATAAATGAATCATTTACACCGTAAACCACTACCCGGCACCAAACTTGATTATTTCGATACCGAAGCCGCCGTTAATGCAATTAAGCCGGGTGCTTATGCAACCCTGCCCTACACCTCTCGTGTGCTGGCAGAAAATCTGGTGCGTCGCTGTGACCCAGAACTACTCACAGCCTCACTAGAACAAATTGTTTTCCGCAAGCAGGATTTAGATTTTCCATGGTTTCCAGCCCGAGTGGTTTGCCATGATATTCTTGGACAAACAGCCTTGGTAGATTTGGCTGGTTTGAGAGACGCCATCGCAGCCAAGGGCGGTGACCCGTCGAAAGTAAATCCAGTAGTACCTACACAACTGATTGTCGACCACTCGCTGGCCGTTGAACATGCTGGTTTTGAAAGCGACGCCTTTGAAAAAAATAGGGCTATTGAAGATCGACGCAACGATGACCGTTTCCACTTCATCAATTGGACCGCTACCGCTTTTGAGAACGTCGATGTAATTCCTCCCGGCAATGGCATCATGCACCAGATAAACTTAGAGCGAATGTCTCCGGTAGTTCACGCCAAAGACGGCGTCGCCTTTCCTGATACGTTAGTCGGAACCGACAGCCATACACCACATGTAGATGCCCTAGGCGTTATAGCTATTGGTGTTGGCGGCCTTGAAGCAGAAAGTGTCATGCTTGGCCGCGCCTCTTATATGCGCCTACCAGATATCATTGGAGTAAAACTCTCCGGCAGAAGACAGCCTGGCATTACAGCAACCGATATTGTCTTGGCCATTACCGAATTTCTGCGCGAACAAAAAGTGGTTTCGTCTTACTTAGAATTTTTTGGCGAAGGTGCTAACGAGTTAACTTTAGGCGACCGAGCAACCATTTCAAATATGACGCCAGAATTTGGCGCTACCGCCGCAATGTTTTATATCGACAAGCAGACCATCGAATATTTACAGTTAACCGGCCGCGATCCAGAGCAGGTCAAACTTGTGGAAACTTACGCAAAAGCCACCGGCCTTTGGGCTGATAGTCTGACTACAGCTGAGTATGAGCGCACTCTGACATTTGATCTGTCCAGTGTAGGCCGCAACATTGCCGGACCGTCAAACCCGCACAGAAGAGTAGCCACCGCTGACTTAGCAGCAGAAGGCATTTCCGGCGTAGTAGAAAACGTAGAGGGCGAAATGCCGGACGGCGCTGTAATTATTGCCGCCATCACCAGCTGCACAAACACAAGCAATCCACGCAATGTAATTGCCGCCGCGCTCATCGCACGCAACGCCAATGCACTAGGCCTGACCAGAAAGCCTTGGGTAAAAACCTCGTTAGCCCCCGGCTCAAAGGCCGTGCAACTCTACTTAGAGGACGCCGACTTACTAAAAGAGTTGGAAGCATTAGGCTTTGGCATTGTCGGCTTCGCCTGCACCACTTGTAACGGTATGAGCGGCGCATTAGACCCTGTGATTGAAAAAGAAATCATCGACCGCGACTTATACTCAACAGCCGTGCTTTCCGGCAATCGCAACTTCGACGGGCGCATCCACCCCCATGCAAAACAGGCATTCTTGGCATCGCCGCCATTGGTGGTGGCTTACGCCATTGCAGGAACAATTCGCTTTGACATTGAAAAAGATATTTTGGGCACCGATGCAAACGGCCGCGATATTACGCTAAAAGACATCTGGCCCAGTGACGAAGAGATTGATCAAATTGTTAAGGCCAGCGTAAAACCTGAGCAGTTCAGCAAAGTATACGATCCAATGTTTGTCTCATTAAAAGATGTCACCAGCCTCACCGACCCGCTCTATGACTGGCGTCCTGAAAGCACCTACATCAGACGCCCACCTTATTGGGAAGGTGCGCTAGCTGGCGAGCGCTCGCTCTCAGGTATGCGCCCACTTGCGGTGCTGGGCGATAACATAACCACCGACCACCTATCGCCCTCCAACGCCATAATGTTGGACAGCGCGGCAGGAGAATATTTAGACAAAATGGGACTGCCCGAAGAAGACTTTAACTCTTATGCAACCCACCGCGGCGACCACTTGACGGCCCAACGAGCCACCTTCGCTAACCCGAAACTCGTCAATGAAATGGTGCTAGAAGATGGCGCTGCCAAGCAAGGCTCGCTAGCTCGGATAGAACCTGAAGGCAAAGTCAGCCGCATGTGGGAGGCTATAGAAGTTTATATGGCCAGAAAGCAGCCACTGATTATTGTCGCTGGCGCTGATTATGGCCAAGGCTCATCTAGAGACTGGGCGGCTAAAGGCGTTCGGCTAGCGGGCGTGGAGGCTATCTTAGCTGAAGGCTTCGAACGTATTCACCGAACTAATCTAGTAGGCATGGGCGTACTACCGCTAGAGTTCAAGAACGGCGAAAATCGTAAAACTTTTGCTATTGATGGCACGGAAACTTTTGACGTTATTGGCGAACCCACGCCAAGGGCAACGTTAAAAGTGATTATTCGACGCGCCACAGGAGAGTCGGTAGAAGTTGAAGCGACCTGCCGACTGGATACTGCCGAAGAAGTTTCAATTTATGAGGCTGGCGGTGTATTACAGCGCTTTGCTCAAGACTTCTTAGAGTCGAGCACTACTACAGCTCACTAATCGAGCACTTTTTACAGCGCACCTCAAAGAGCGCGTTTTAGGATTTAGTTAAATGGCACATGCACCGCAAATAAAGATCCCCGCAACTTATATGCGCGGAGGAACTAGTAAAGGCGTCTTCTTTAACCTGGCAGAGTTACCAGAATCTGCGCAGGTTGCTGGTGCTGCGCGAGACAATATGATTTTGCGTGTTATTGGCAGCCCTGACCCTTACGGCAAGCAAACCGATGGCATGGGCGGGGCCACTTCAAGCACCAGTAAGTCTGTGATACTGGGCAAAAGCACCATTGCGGATCACGACGTAGATTACCTTTTTGGCCAAGTAGCCATCGATAAAGCTTTTGTTGATTGGAGCGGTAATTGCGGCAACTTGTCGGCAGCAGTCGGCGCTTTTGCAATTGCGAACAAGTTGGTGGATGCCGCTAGAGTGCCGAATAATGGCATCGCTGTGGTACGCATTTGGCAAACTAATATTAGCAAAACCATTATTGCTCACGTACCTATGGTAGATGGTGAAGTATGTGAGACCGGAGATTTTGAACTCGACGGCGTAACCTTCCCTGCCGCAGAAGTACAACTGGATTTTCTCGAGCCCGCAGATGACGACGGTGGCTCCATGTTCCCTACTGGCAACTTGGTAGACGACCTTGAGGTGCCAGGCGTTGGCACACTTAAAGCCACCATGATTAATGCTGGCATACCCACCATCTTTTTGAATGCCGAAGAGATTGGTTATACCGGCTGCGAGCTACAAGACGACATCAATAACGATGACAACGCATTAGCTATATTTGAAACCATCCGCGCACATGGCGCTTTGCGTATGGGGTTGATCAGCGATTTAGCTGAAGCCCAAGGACGTCAACATACGCCCAAAGTGGCCTTTGTTGCCAGGCCTAAGGCTTATACATCGTCCAGCGGCAAAGACATTACAGCAGCAGATATCGACTTACAGGTTCGCGCTTTGTCTATGGGCAAACTACACCACGCCATGATGGGTACAGCGGCTGTGGCCATTGGTACTGCCGCGGCAATACCCGGTACATTAGTTAACATTGCCGCAGGTGGCGGCGAGCTAGATGTGGTTAAATTTGGCCATCCATCAGGCACCCTAAAAGTAGGTGCTGCCGCCAAGTTAGTTGGTCAAGAATGGACGGTGAGCAAAGCCAGCATGAGCAGAAGTGCTCGTGTGCTTATGGAAGGATGGGTAAGGGTTCCCGGAGATGCCTTTTAGCTGCCGAGCCGCCTCTTCTGCAAAACTGAGCAAAAACACATACCAAAATCAAAAAAAGAGGCTAAAGATCACTCTATAGCCTCCTCTTTGCAACTTTTTCTAATCCCAATTTCTCCTCTACACCAGACCCACTGAAGTGTGCCCAGCGCAGACCCCAACGAGCTTATCGCTGAGAGATTGGTGTCAAAACTCGTGGTTCTGGTCCGATGTAGTCAGCGCTAGGGCGAATAATACGATTATTTTCGCGTTGCTCCATAACGTGCGCTGTCCAGCCAGATACTCTTGAACAAACAAAGATTGGCGTGAACAGCTTTGTGGGAATACCCATAAAGTTATAGGTGGAAGCGTGAAAGAAATCTGCGTTAGCAAACAATTCTTTCTCGTCCCACATAGCCTTTTCTACTGCACAGGAAACTGGGTATAAGACCGTGTCCCCTACTTCGGCAGCGAGTTTTTCTGCCCACTTCTTAATAATGACATTACGCGGATCTGAGGTGCGATAAATCGCGTGACCAAAGCCCATGATTTTATCTTTGCGTTCCAACATACCCAAAATGCCGGCGGTAGCTTCTTCAGCAGACGAGAACTTCTCGATCAACTCCATAGCCGCTTCATTGGCACCGCCATGTAATGGTCCGCGCAAGGAGCCTATGGCACCTGTGACACAAGAATGCATATCAGACAATGTAGAGGCACAAACTCGAGCGGTAAACGTGGACGCATTAAATTCATGCTCTGCATAAAGGATTAAGGATATGTCCATTATTCGCTCGTGCAGTTCACTAGGCTTTTCACCTGTGAGGGTCTGCAAGAAATGCCCGGCTAACGATTCTGCATCAGTATCGGTCTCGATACGCACGCCTTCATGGCTAAAACGATACCAATAGTTAATGATGCCCGGCAAAGCGCCTAACAAACGGTCCGCAGCCCTCTGTTGGTTTTCAAAGCCGTCTTCTGGCTCTAAATTACCCAGCATTGAACAACCGGTGCGCAGTACGTCCATTGGGTGTGCGGAGGCAGGAATACGTTCCAACACCTCTAGTAATGCCTGTGGCAATACCCTATTGCCCTTTAGCACCTTGCGATAGCCATCTAACTGCGCTTGATTGGGCAATTCGCCATGAAACATGAGGTAGGCTACTTCTTCAAAAGTCGCATTATCAGCAAGGTCAGAAATATCATAACCACGATAAGTCAGCCCAGTGCCACTTAGCCCTACGGTGCATAACTCTGTCGTTCCAGCGCTCTGACCGCGCAGTCCCGCGCCACCTAGTACTTTTTCTACCATTTTAACTCTCCTCAACAATCAATTTATGCGGGCCCGAACTACGCCGCAACCCCTAATACAATTTGTACATATATTTAGGCCTATCTTTAAGCCTATCTTTAGATCTTTTTTAGATCTGGGCTTGCTCAGCAAACAAACGGTCTAACTTTTGCTCATACTCGTGATACCCCAAGAAGTCATAAAGTTCCATACGCGTTTGCATGGTATCCACTACTGAGGTTTGCGTACCTTCAGATCGAATAGCTTGGTATACGTTTAGAGCCGCCTTATTCATCGCTCTAAAAGCCGACAGCGGGTAAAGGGCCATGGCAATGTCTACTGCTGCAAGTTCATCAGCTGTATACAAAGGCGTTTCACCAAATTCAGTCAAGTTTGCCAACACGGGAATACCTGCGGCCTCAACAATCGGCGCGTACATGTCAATTTCTGTCATCGCTTCTGCAAAAATGGCGTCTGCACCGGCTTCAGCAAAGGCGCCAGCACGATCCACAACCGCGTTCATACCGTCCACTGCCAAAGCATCGGTTCTGGCCATAACAACAAAATCTGGATCCGTTTTGGCATCTACTGCGGCTTTAATGCGATCGACCATTTCAGCTACGGAAACGATAGACTTGTTTGGTCGATGACCGCAACGCTTTTGCGCCACCTGGTCTTCAATATGCACTGCGGCAGCGCCGGCGGCGATCATATCCTTAACGCTGCGTGCAATGTTAAACGCGCCACCCCAGCCGGTATCAATATCCACTAGCAACGGCACACTGGTCGCAGCAGTGATACGACGCACGTCTTCAAGTACATCATTTAGGGAGGTCATACCAAGGTCTGGCAGACCATAAGAAGCATTAGCTACGCCGCCGCCTGACAAATAGATGGCTTTATATCCAACGCTCTCAGCCATCAACGCGGTATACGCATTAATAGTACCAGGGATTTGTAACGGCTTTTCACTGGCCATGGCGGCGCGAAATTTCTTACCTTGACTCATTCTATTCTTTCTCCAAGTTTCCTACCCATCAACATTGGGCGTTGCACAATCGCGCAGTTTTAGCGTGCGCGAAGAATAATCATTTCTGGATCAATACTAAGTTAATACTCAACTAATAGGATATCGATCGCTTCAAATCCGAGAACTAGTCTACATTACTACACAACCGCTAGCCTACAGCCTCTTCAATGAGAGCCTGTAGCTCCGCATAGTCGGCTGCCAACGGATATTGCGGAAATTGCGCTCGCACATTTTCTGGCGCCTGAAAGAAGATGCCATGATCAGCTTCCTCAAGCATAGACACATCATTGAACGAGTCCCCTGCCGCAATGACCTTCAAATCTAGAGATTTGAAGGCTTTTACCGAGTGCCGCTTTGGGTCGGTCTGACGCAGCTTATACCCCACCACACGGTCATCTTCGACAACCAACTTGTGACACAACAAGAACGGGTCACCCAGTTGCACCATCAAGGGCCCAGCGAACTCATAAAACGTGTCTGAAATGATGGCCACCTGAAAACGCTCTCCAGCCCAATCGAGAAACTCTTTAGCGCCGTCTAAAGGTTTAAGCTTGGCAATCTCATTTTGGATATCGGTAAGGGTAATGCCCTGTTTACGTAAAATATCCAATCGATAATCCATAAGATCTTCGTACACCGGAATGTCCCGAGTGGTCTTGAGTAACTCCGGTAACTGAGTTTCTCGCGCTACCGCCTGCCAAACTTCTGGCACTAAAACGCCTTCTAGATCCAAACACAAAATATCCAAAACATGCCCCACTAATTAATTTGGCGTAAGCATATAGCAAGATGTTCTTTTTTTAATAGCTTTTGCGCTGTTAGCCTGCGCTGGTGAAATGATGAGTAACGACAAAAGCGTTACTTCGCCCCTATTCACAGCGACATAGCTGAGGAACTAGCAGAGGAACTAGCAGTAATGGCTTCGGAAAATACCCAGACGAAAGACAACAGTCTAATAACAACCACCAGAGCACTTCTGGACAACGCGCTCACGCGTTTCGAAAAAGGCACCATCGCAGTGTCTTTTAGCGGCGCAGAAGACGTGGTGCTTCTAGATCTGATCCACCGCTTAGGTTACAAGGTTGATGTCTTCTCACTAGACACAGGACGCCTGCACCCTGAGACCTACGAATTTATAGAGAAGATCAGAACCCACTACGCAACACCAATTGAACTGCTGTCGCCAGATGCCAAAGCATTGGGCGAACTGGTTAAAGAAAAAGGTCTGTTCAGTTTCCGCGAGGACGGCCACGGTGAATGCTGCGGCGTCAGAAAAATTCAACCATTAAAGCAAAAGCTCAGCCACCTGAAAGCTTGGATCACCGGGCAGCGCAAAGACCAAAGCGTGACCCGGACCGACGTGCCTTTGGAGCAAATAGATGCCGCGTTTTCAACCCCGGAAAATGAGTTGACCAAGTTCAATCCATTGGCCGAATGGACATCAGCAGATGTGTGGCAATACATCAGAGTCAATGAAGTGCCTTACAACCCCCTCCACGATAACGGCTTTGTTTCAATTGGCTGCCAGCCTTGCACGCGCGCCGTTGGCCCACAAGAGCATGAAAGAGCCGGGCGATGGTGGTGGGAAGAAGAAACCCAAAAGGAATGCGGTCTGCACAGCCAGAACGTCATTAAAATCATTGCCAATTAATAAATCCGGACAAACAGCGCCCGACACGCGCGGACATAGCGAAGAGCAAAACCTCGCCCCACCCGCTAGAGCCGTCTAGCAACTAAAAGCCAAGCAAACAGCCTTGAGTGCAGAGTTCTGCGAGAATAGAATTGCGTGGACAGATTGCGTGAACAAAGTTGCACATCATTGTGGCTTAGCCCCCTCCCGCAAACGAATACAATTACACGAATAACAAGAGCAAAAACCAACAACGCTAAATTACATTACGCACTAAATTTTTGCTTGATCAACGGCTACCTAATGTCTGACCACTAAGGAGCGCAGCGCCAATAGAGGTCTCAACACCGGCAATAAATACCACTCGTCGGCCTACACTTACCTTCTAACAGCCTCCTCCACCGAAAAGTACAAGATTCAACTTCTAATAAAGCTCAGATATCCATGAGCGTTAGCGAAAAATTATAAGCAGATAACTCTAACCACAAATCACCTTCGTCGTGACCCGCAGATGCATTCATGGTTAGAACGCCTTTTTTAAATACCTATTCTCTAACTAAAGAACAGACAGAAAATGAAAGAGCAAGTCGAGCATCCATTTGGCCGTCTGACGTTACAATACTATTTTCAACAGTTTGCTAGAATTGAAAACGAGATCGGCATAAATCCAGACGACAATAAAATATCTCTAGTTCAATCTCCTGCCCATGACTGGGGATTCAGAGGCATGACTGATGATGAAGCTTTATTAAAGTGGCAGTCAGGCGTTCAACCTTAACTGATGCCAAATCTTGCTGCGACCGTTCAATCAAATGATATCCACCTAATTATGCGCCCTCAACGCTACTTGCCACTGATATTTATCGTTTCATTTTTCTCGTCAGCACACGCCGTGAGCTGTTCATGTATTCACGAACAAGGCAGCCTAGAAGAACAAGTCACTGCAGCATTCTCATCCGCATCCAATGTCCTATGGGCAAAGGCCGAATCCACTCAAGAGATGAGTTTCGACCAGCAAGGATCAAACACCTCGCAAACAAAAAAAAACAGCAATCTAGGGCAAATGCAGCGAACCCAATTTGTGGCTGTGGAATCTTGGAAGGGCTCCCACCCAAAGCGTTTCTCAACAGAAGTTGCACTCGTTTGTTGCGTTTGCGGATACCGCTTTGTGAAGGACAAGGAATATTTACTGTACCTGCACAGCGGCCCAAATGAAGACGGCTATTATCGCGCTAGTGTTTGCACGCGCACTAAGCCTATAAATAGCACTACAAAACAAGAAATCGAAGTCTTACGCGAACTGAGTCTCGCCCATGAAGAGAAAAAGCGAACTCCAACCTGTCATGGAACGAGGTAAAAAATAGGAATATTTATGGATAAGAACTATGACTACCAAAAGCGTGAAGTAGAGTTAAATAGAAAGAAACAATTTCGTATAGGCGAGGGGAAAATCAGTGGATACTCATCCGTATGCTTAGGGGCTTTAAGTTTGCTAGCCGTATTGGCTTACCTATTCCCCTCTTACCTCACCACAACGGAGCTACGACAAGTATACAATGCGGAATTTCTGCAAAACGTTTTGAAATACGGAATGTACTTCTCCTTGTTTTTTGGCACTCTGACTTTCGTCCTTAAAAAGTTCCGCTTAATGGGTAGCATTGGCATATCTCTTACCTTAATAGCTTTTGCTTTAGGGGGTTGGAATATTGAGGTTGGTGAAGTTGATCCTCAGACTCTTTCGCTTGGCGTTGACTGGCTTATTCTCGCTTTTCTCGGCTCTGCATTTATCTTCATTACGTTAGAAAAAATATTCCCAAAGTATAGAAACCAAGTAATTCTACGACCCCAGTGGGGTCTCGACCTGTTTTATTTTTGCTTTAACCACCTAGCTATCTCCGCGGTTCTAATCTACGCCAACTACCATGTAAGCCACTTTGATTGGGCAGTTAGCACTGCACTTCAATCCTTTATTCAATCTAACCCCATTTTGCTTCAAACCATTTTCATTATCATTTGCGCAGATTTCGTATTGTATTGGGAACACCGGCTCTACCATGAAGTTAAAATTCTCTGGCCAATTCATGCCGTACACCATTCAGTAGAAAATTTAGATTGGCTGGCAGGCTCTCGAGGGCATTTCATTCAGGTATTTACGGAACGCGCCATGGTTATGGTGCCCCTTTACTTGCTTGGCTGTAATGAGGATGCTCTCAACCTTTATGTGGCTTTCGCAGCGCTGCAAGCGGTACTGATTCATTGCAACGTTGATCTACCGTTTGGGATTTTTCGGTACATTATTGTCACCCCGCAATTCCATCATTGGCACCACAGCTCAGAAAAACCCGCCATCGACACAAATTATTCAGCCCACACCCCTCTTTTTGATTGGATGTTTAATACCCTGCACCTTCCGGGCGAGCATTGGCCAGCCGAATATGGAACAACCAGCAAGCTACCCACGTCCTTCGTTGGTCAAACTCTATACCCACTGACAAGTCACCTAAAATTCAGAGACAAAGATTAACGAAAGCCAACTAAAACTCAGGGGCGGACAAGCACCAACAAACGTAGGTTTAACAGAAAACATGAAATTCCTTCTACCAATGACCCTACTATTACCCTGCTTCGCTTACGCTGGCTCAAGCACCTGCTATGGCACAACCGCAAATGGATGGCTAGAAAATGGAGTCCAATTACCAGTTGCTGGGAGAAATTATGTGGGTTACAGCAGTATCGGACGACTGATTGGCCGTACCTATGTCCACTCGGAAGTTAAAGAAATAATAGAGCAGGCATATGCCTCTTTAGCGCTTACACACCCCGACAAAGTTTTTAAGTATGCGGAAACAGGGTTTGCACAGGGAGGCAAATTCAGACCCCATAAAACCCACCATAACGGACTATCTGTAGATTTCATGGTGCCCGCTCTAACGGCAAGCGGCGAGTCTGTACACTTACCAACACACCCACTAAATACCTTTGGATACGATATAGAATTTATTGATCGCGGTAACCACGAAGGTTTGGTCATCGACTACAAAGGCCTTGCCGCCCATATCGTCGCAATACATAAAGCAACCAAAGCTCACGGGCATGACCTGTGGCGGGTAATTTTTGATCCCAAACTTCAACCTTACTTAATGAAAACAAAATATAGCGAGTACCTCAAAGATCACGTTGAGTTTTCTAAAAAGCGCTCTTGGGTCAGACATGATGAACATTACCATATCGATTTCGCAATACCCTGCGAACCAATCGACTAATAAATTTTTTATCAAGTTACAAACCGAACACTCAGAACAAGAGAATTAGGCTGAAGAGAACAAAAAAATGAAAATACATACTTTAGTCGTTGCTGTTTGTGGGATCTTGATTTTGGATCTTTCAATAACATCACTCGCCCACGAGGTAAATGGAACAACCATTCAACATGAATATTTCGACAATGAGACTAATACCTACGTTTATGAAAATCCGATCTGGCGCGGCAGGGTCCTCCAAGACGAACTAACAGAAGATTTTAGTGTCCTTATTATTAAAAATATACCAACAACGCAACATTTCACCCTGCGAATAGAAAATAACGGCGGTACAACTCCATTTATAGCTGCCATTGAAACGTTAGACAGATGCGACAGAGAACTCATTATTGTAACCACTCGTAAATTCCATTTCTCTCAATGGGAAGCGCCAGTATTTATATACTTTAGGTACATTTTTTCACCTCAGGGTAACCTGATAAACAGCTTTCAAGACAATAAATCAATGCTTTCTGGCGGCATATTACCCGCAAGGCTTGTAATCGCCGAAAATTGTAACAACCAGTAACTTAAGGGTCGATATGGCATCAGCTTTTGCTCACGTGGTAATTCCCGCAGTAACTTACGCGACGTTAAAAAGTAAGAACTTTAATCTTCGCCTTATGTTGCTCGCTATGGCGTTAGCCATATTTCCAGACATAGACGTTATTACATTCAAATTTGGCATCGCTTACGAATCTCAATGGGGACACAGAGGGTTCACCCACTCTTTGGTTTTTGCCGGTGTAGTCGCCCTACTATGCAGCGTTTTCTGGCGTCAACTACGCTCACATTCGATGATGGTTTTTGTCATTTGCTTTGTCGCTTGCGCTTCCCACGCCTTGCTAGACGCCATGACCAACGGCGGCCTCGGCGTGGCCTTATATTGGCCTTTTGACCATGAACGACACTTCCTGCCTTTCCGTCCCATCCAGGTATCACCCATAGGTGTGAAAGAATTTTTCTCCGAGTGGGGGTTAAGAGTCATCGCCTCGGAATTAATTTGGGTGTTTATTCCAGGCATAGCCATGTCGGTAGCTGGCTTTTTTGCCAGAAGTAAATATCAAAGCTCAAGCCATGATTAGGCAAACGTTTTATTCAAGAACTCCGCTTGTGTTGACGCACAATCTGTTGCGCCTGAGAAATTCTGGCAGCGCTAATACCCCATGAAATTCATCTTACCCTTGGTCCTAATTTTCCTAATGCCAACAGTAAACGCCACCTGCGTTATCCTTTTGCATGGATTAGCACGGAGCGAGGGCTCAATGGAAAAATTAGACGATGCGCTGACTGTTGTAGGATATAAGGTCATCAACCTTGGTTATCCCTCCAGAGAACACGCCATCGAAACGCTTGCAGCAATGGCGATAGAACCAGCACTGGCAGCATGCAATGACGCTACAGAGATAAGTTTCGTGACTCATTCATTAGGTGGAATACTAGTTCGCCAATACTTAACTCATAAAGAAATAGCCAACTTAAAGTATGTAGTCATGCTTGGGCCGCCGAACCAAGGCAGCGAGGTAGTAGATAAGCTCAGGGATATAGCAGGCTTTCATTTCCTGAATGGCGACGCAGGAATGCAATTAGGTACAGACCAGCTCAGTGTGCCCGTGCGCCTAGGACCGGCGAATTTTGATGTTGGCATCATTGCTGGCAATCAAAGTATCAACTGGATACTGTCAACTCTCATTCCCGGTAACGATGATGGCAAAGTGTCTATAGCGCGCACAAAACTTGAAGGGATGAATGACCACATAGTGTTGCCCACTACTCACCCATTTATGATGCAAAACGCTGCGGCTATTTCTCAGGTTATTTATTATTTGGCGAACGGCAGCTTTAACCAGAAAACTGATTAAACCGACGTCGGCTCTCAGCTTTTTTTGCCTGCGCTAATTAGAGGGTCTAACAGGGTATGCCTTTATTTATTCGCCCCTTTCCACATCACTAATTTATTTGCTTATCGCAATAGCACTCACCGCCAACCCAAAAACACGAGACGCGAAAAGTAAAACACTAGACTTTAGCGTTTTAACAACGGAACTCACTAATCAAACCAATGGAATAGAGCCGACCCATACAACATCTCGCTAAAAGTGCATGGCCCCTCATCTATTGGGCAATTCAACCGCCTCGAACAAACGCTCTCTTTCAGCCGTGGTAAAACACGCTTGCGCCTCCTGAACAATGCGACCGTCTAAATGCGGCGCAAACTCGCTGATCATATCCAGCATATAACGGCGTAAAAATGTGCCGCGGCGAAAGCCAATATGCGTAACGCTGGATTCAAACAGGTGGCTGGCATCTAACCTGACCAAATCTGTATCCTGGACCTCGTCATAGGCCATTGAAGCGATAATACCCACCCCTATACCTAAGCGAACATAGGTCTTTATGACATCGGTATCTGTAGCGGTAAACACCACGTTGGGCGTTAGCTCTGCTTGACCAAAGGCATCATCCAACTTTGAGCGCCCGGTAAAACCAAACACATAAGTGACGATTGGAAACTCCGCCAAGTCCTCTAACGTCAGCTGACCTTTATTCACAAGCGGATGGTCTTTAGGCACGACCACTGATCGATTCCACCTGTAGCAAGGCATCATCACTAAATCTTTAAACAACTCCATGCCTTCAGTGGCTATGGCGAAATCTGCGGCACCGGAAGCGGCAAGCTGGGATATTTGTTCGGGCGTACCCTGATTCATGTGCAAGGCGACATCTGGGTACTTAGCGCGGAAATTCTGAATAACCTTTGGTAACGCATAGCGAGCCTGAGTATGCGTGGTGGCTATGGTCAGGGAACCCTGGTCTTCATTGGAATACTCTTGGGCAATTTCTTTGATGGTGCCGGTCTTAGCAAGAATTTCACCAGCCATCCTAATAATGTGCTGCCCTACCTCGGTAACTTCGCTTAAATGCTTACCACTACGGACAAATATCTCTATCCCTAGTTCGTCTTCCAAAAGCCTAATTTGCTTACTTACGCCGGGTTGAGATGTGAAGAGCGCCTGCGCAGTTGCCGAAACATTTAGATCGTTTTTTGCGACTTCCCAGACATATCTTAACTGCTGTAGTTTCATAAGTGCTTCCTGTGCTGGCAATGAATAAGCATTCAACTGCACATATACTTATTGCTGAAAGTTATAAAAAATAATTTTTTATTACCATTCTAACGCTAAACTTTGATCAAATCTCATAAATTTGGCTTATGAAGACCCTCTTTTACCCTTTGCGAGGCGATTGCTAGACCTTTGGTTGCAGACCTTTGCATGGACCTTTGCATCGACCTTTGCATCGACCTTTGAGTAGACCTTTGCCAGAGTTTTAAATGATGACAATCAAAACCTAACTGGAGAGTTATTCGTGGTTAACAATCCCGTGAGGCACGTGGCCGGTAGGTATGTGATCTGCAGCACGCTCACAGTGCGCGGCGTGGTCGTCGAAGAAAATGTCCGCTTCAAACGAACGCAAAAACTCAGTCTTATCCATGCCACCCAAAAAAAGCGACTCGTCCAAGCGGATGTCCCAAGCTCGTAAGGTGCGAATAACCCGCTCATGGGCCGGCGCACCCCTGGCCGTCACTAGCGCTGTTCGAATGGGACTTTCGCCTTCTGGAAACTCATTCTGCAATTTGTGCAAAGCACCCAAAAATGCCTTAAAGGGTCCACCACCTAACTCCCGATTAGCTTTGCTGACTTCAGATTCGCTGAAGGCTTCCAGCCCTTGAGTTTGGTAGATCATTTCCGCCTCATCAGAAAACAGTACAGAGTCGCCATCGAAAGCCAATTTAAGCGCTTCATTTTCCGCTCCAGGATGAGACTTACTTCGCCCCATTAAGGTAGCAGCAGCGACATTTTGCGTTAACGCTTGGCGTACATCGTCGGCGTTAGAGGACAAAAACAAATCACAGTTAAACGCATTGATGTAACGATAAGGAGATTGACCACTACAAAAAGCTGCTCTGGTAATGTCTAGGTTATGGGCTCTAATTGAATTAAAAACACGCAGTCCAGTGTCAGCTGAGTTGCGCGACAAAAGTATTATTTCTACTTTAGGTTTAGCTAGTAATTTATTGATGTTGAGTAATTTTTCAACAAGAAAAAATCCTTCGCCTGGGGTTAATACAGCATCTTCTTGAGCGATCTGGTAGCGCCGATATTCTTCCAACCCCTGGTCTTCGTAGATGTCATTAGAGGTCGTTAGGTCGAATAAAACTGTGGATGAAATGGCAACTGTAAGTGGTTTGTCAGAAGAAATTCGCATGACTATAGTCCTTTAGATAAACCCTTCTTTTAGCCTTTAGCTTTTAGCCCTGAAGCAATTGATGCTATTGCCTATTAGCACTGCGTCGTTTTCGGTAATACCAAGGTCAATTAGGCGTCTAGATCCGGGATGAGCTCACTTTCTATCTTGTGAATAGCATCTTTAAGTTTGAGTTTGCGATGCTTTAACCGCTGAATTCTCATACTGTCATGGTGACGACTTTCAGTCAGATGCTTAATTGCAACATCAAGGTCGCGGTGCTCCAGCAACAATCGGTCTCGCCATTCTTTAAGTTGCTGCTCGTCTTCCTGTTGGTCCAACTCAGGCCCCTAATTCAGCAAACTAAAGATAAAATGCACACTATTCGCGGCAAAGTGAATCAAGTAGCGATTTCCATCATCTCAATACCTTCTTGCTCAAGAGCGCAAACCCGCTTAATCCAATTATCCACCAAACTGAATTCATCATCAGAAAAGCCGAACGCCTTGCTTATTTCTCGTAGCAAACATTCTTCTTCAATTTCGAAAGCGCCGTCTGCATAGCTAAGCTTGCATAGGTTGAGCAGCAAGATCATACGAGATCGTCGGTCCGCGAAAATCTCCTCTATGCCATCCAACTCAAGATACTCTAGCTCGGCAACATCACTAAGCCCCATCTCACGACGAAATTCATTCAGCATGCCTTCTTCATTGGGGTCTAATATGCCGTCAGACACAACCACATTATGCGCAAGGCGCAAAGCTGCATGTCGTTGTTGTTCTGATAGCGATGAGAGCCACATAGTCTTATACCGTTTGTACGAAACTAAAGATCATGATTAGGACAGATAACCAGCCCCAGCCAATAAACGCTTTCATCAGAATATTTTGATCAAAAAAGTCTTCTATCAAATGCCACATATTGCGTAGTCTCAACTTGAAAAATTTAACAAAAAGCCAAAGCCATGCTGCCATTGGCGGGTCAGGTCCATATTTTAGCTTTACTTCGTGTCAGTTCATACCATCCAACGCAAAAACATTGCAATAATCCCCAATGAATCAACATCTAAGTGGGTTTCACCTGTCGTTTAACTCAGAATTGCTAAAAACACAGACTCGCCCTTGCGCATCCGAGTTTTCTCGCGCCCATTATTGCTTTTGTATTGCTTGTATAACGTGAGACTTTAGCCCCTTGAGGACTCGAAAAACGCTCGACTTAGGTTAAACTTCCGCAATGCCCAGTACATTTGTTCACATCAGCCCTACGCTCCTCAACGCGCTGGAACAACATATCGTTGTTACACCTAATGAGCGGTTAGCGCGCGAGTACCGAAGCGCCTACGACTTAGCGCAGGCAGCGCACGGCGCGCAAGCTTGGCCAACGTTAAACTGTATAAGCCTGAGACAACTCCTTGTGCGGGAATTCAACGACCAGCAAGACCTCGATGATCAGGGTAAAAAGATCATCTCTCTGGCGAATTTAATGCTGCGTTTTCAAACGGTCGCGCCAGAGAATGCGGAGCATCTCACACCCATTGCATTACAGGCCTGGGAACTGGTGCGCCGCTACGGGATAGATCTCACCCATTCATCTATGAACACTGGACGCTCCCAGCTATTCACAGACTGGGCATATGACGTGAATAAACAAATCAAGCAAGATGAGGTGGTTGAGGCAGATATTGCCCAGATACTCGCTCAAAAAGAGATCTCGCTCGGTAAACCCGTCCTACTTATTGCTTTTGAACACCTCACCCCAGCGGAAACTTTGTTCCTTGAAAACTTGAATGTTCGCTCTGGAGTGCAATGCTTGAACAGCGAAGGGCAAATTGTAGACTTTGCACCATTTGTTGCAGACACCATTAGCGCGCTTTTCACCAGCCCTCCCCCTCGGCCTGCGCCACTACTGGGCTTCAATAGTTTTGCTGAGGAATTGGCGGCCGCGGCATGCTGGAGTAAGCGCATCCAAAGCGAAGTGCCAAATAGTCGCATCGGCGTCGTGATTCCGAGCTTAGTCCAAGATTACGCTATGGTTCAGCGTCAGTTCGCCGTCACCCTGAACCCGCAAGCAGGCAGCGCTATTCCTAAATTTGATATGTCAGGCGGCACCAGTTTATCAGCGCAGCCGGTATGGCTGCACGCACGCACCCTGCTCGATTGGTGTGATCAATCAGCAGGCCCAAATACCATTGCGAAATTAGCAGATTCACCATTTTTAGAATTGCCCTGGTGCAAGACTTTAACTACCAACTGGCCAAATTTTTTGCGCAGAAACATTTCGCCCCACGACCTCAAGCGCTTAGATTCAGCGGCGCAAGCCTCCGGCCTCATCAACTTACTTGAGCAGCTCCCCAAACGGGCTAATATCCGCATGTGGATTTCTCGCATTAGAGATTTACTCAAAATTGCCAACTGGCCACGCTTGAGCAACATCAATTCCATCCAATACCAGGCAGCCCACAGTATCTTCACGCAACTTGATAATCTGGCAAACCTACAAAATCAAAGCAAAATTTCGCTCCGCCAAGCGCTGGACTTCCTAGAATTCAACCTCGAGCAAAAGCCCTTTGCACCACAACGCCAAGCCTCCCCGATTCAAGTTTTAGGCTTGCTAGAAACTACCGGCTTGCGCTTTTCTCACTTATGGGTATGCGGCATGAGCGCATCTAACTTCCCCAGCACATCGCAATTGAACCCTTTCATTCCTCGCTCAGTGGCAGAAGAATTTGGCCTGCCTCGATGTAATCAAGACCAAGAGCTAGAGTTCGCTCAACGCACGCTAGGACACTGGCGAAGTTGCGGGGCAGAATTGCATTTCAGCTACACCCAGATTGACAACGATTCTCCACAGCTCCCAAGCAAACTGGTTTTAGACGCAATCAATAATGCGACCAGCGAAACTGAAGAAGCCGAAAACAGCAGCACAAATAGCAAATCTAATGAGCAACAGGCCGCAGATTATTCGTTACGTCACCCTCTGATGGTAAGACAAGGTACAGACCTAGAATTTGTGGAAGACGGCATCGGCACAGCCCTTGCCGACCCTCACATTAAGGGCGGCACTGGCATTTTAAAAAATCAGGCCAACTGCCCCTTCAAAGCCTACGCCACCTCACGCCTTGGACTTAAACAACCGCGAGCAGCCAAAGACTTCCTCGATGCTATTGATAGAGGCAACTCACTGCATAAAGTTTTAGAAAATCTTATGCGTATTTATTCTGATAGCGATACGGTAAAACAAATCGGCGCTGCGGAAATAGAAAAACAATGCCGCCTAGTACTGAAAAAACACCGGGGCCTGCCCAGTACGTTTATTGAAAATGAAGTACAACGTATTACCGACCTTGTAAACCAATGGCTTGCTTTAGAAATACAACGCCGACCTTTCAAAGTCTCTGGCATCGAACAGAACTTTGAGCTCGACCTTGGCGGTTTAACCTTTGCATTGAAGATTGATCGTGTCGACGAGATCGACCAACAAGAAGTAATCATAGATTACAAAAGCAATAAGAACACTGTCAAAGGCGCGCTATCGGAGCCAGTATCGGACCCTCAACTACCCGCCTACGCACTGCTCTCTGGCAAAGTTGCTGGCGTTTATTTTGCCTCCATCAAAGACCAAGACGTCAGCATAGACGGCATTGCTGATCCGTCTGGCAACCTAGTGGCATCTAGTAATAAGGGGTTCAGCATCAAAAACCCAGATGGCAAAAACCTTAACAGCGCAGAGAGCCATATAAGCTGGAATGAAAAAGTGGCGAAATGGAAACTTGAGCTCACTGAATTGGCCCAAGATATCGCATCGGGAAAAGCCGACGTAGCGCCGAGTAAAGATGCTTGTAAATACTGTCATTTAACCAGTTTGTGCCGAATCAATGCCCAATAGAATCACCCCGCCAGATCAGGACCAACGAAATTTAGCGTTAAACGTTGGCGGCTCTTATATTGTTCAGGCGCCGGCGGGTTCCGGCAAAACCACTTTGCTGGTGGAACGCTATCTGAATTTGCTAATGATTGTGCAGCGACCAGAAGAAATCCTCGCCATCACCTTCACTAAAGCCGCTGCAGCTGAAATGAAAGCACGCATATTGGCCACGCTCAACGAAGACTCTGAGTTAGCTCGACGAGTCTCTCAACGCGATGCTGCAATGGACTGGAAAATTCGCTACAACCCAGGCCGCCTAAAGATTCAAACGATAGACAGCTTCGCCAAAGAATTAGCGACACAAATCCCGGGCTTACATAGCGTAAGCGGCATGGATATCGCTAAGGACGCCAAACCACTTTATGAAGCTGCGGCGCAATCATTGCTGGGCCAACTTTATTCCGACAATCCAGCAAAAAACTACATTGCGGATTTTCTCGCCATGCTAGACAACGACGCAAACACTGCGCAACGATTGCTAATTGCTATGCTGACCAAGCGTGACCAATGGCTAGACCTAACATCACATCTTAGCCGTCAAGCGAGTGAGAACTCTGCGCAGATAGCCAACTACGTAAATGCTGCTCTAGAGGAATTACACAACGACATTCTGGCGCCATTACATAACGCAATTACAGAAAACGACGAAGCGATGCTGGTCACTATTGCAGACCAAACTGGTCTAGAACCTGAATGGCCGGCAATCTTGCCCCTGTTGCTAACGCAAAAATTTGAATTCAGAAACCGCCTCTCCAAAACAGAGCACGAAGCATTTTTAGATAAAGAGTTTAAAGCGCAGGTTGCGCAATGGATAACAAGCCTGAAAGAAAGAGGTTTGCAATCTGTGCTGGGCAATTATCAACAACTGCCCTCCTTTGAAATTTCCGCAACAGACCAAGAACGCATTCTAGTGGTCAGTATTTGCCTTTCTTTAGCGGCAATAGAGCTGGAAAAAATATTTCAACGGCAGCGTGTCATAGATTTCAACGGCATACTCATGCGCGCGGTCACTGGCCTACGTGACGAGGACGAACCAACAGACCTTGCCCTGCACTGGGATTATCGAATTAAGCACATGCTGATAGATGAATTCCAAGACACATCTCACAGTCAGTATCGATTTTTCAGCCTACTCACTGAAGGCTGGCAAGCTGACGATGGCTGCACATTTTTTGCTGTGGGCGACCCAATGCAGTCGATCTACCGATTCCGCGACGCAGACGTTTCCATTTTTGACCAATGTCGAGAACACGGCATCGGCAGCATAGCCCTCACCCCACTGAATCTAACAGCTAACTTTCGCTCGTGTAAATCCTTGGTCCAATGGAACAATGAACTATTCAATGATTTGCTCCCAGCCCAGGGCACAAGTCGACTCGGCGCAGTGACATTCTCTGCCGCCACGCCAATACAAGGCGATGAACCTAAAACTGCGCTTTCGTGTAAATACTTCCCTGAAGAAACACTCGAAATACAAGCCATAGTCGCTCAAATTGAGGCCCTCATAACTCGAGACAGCAACGCTAGCATTGGCATTTTGTGTAGAGCCAGAAATCATCTACCCGATCTTTTACAAGCGCTGCAGACCGCCAATATCGACAGCCAAGGTACGGACATCGACCCTCTTGCCAAAGAGCCCATCATCCAAGATTTGATGTCCCTGCACCGCATACTGCTACAACCCAGTGACCAGTTGTCTTGGTTCAGTTTGCTGCGCAGTCCAATGATTGGCGCCTCACTTACAACTCTAGAAGTCCTTGCCAGTGGCGAAGAGATCAGTGATGCCATTAATGAGCTAGGTACCTCCCAAGCAGAATTCGCTAGACTCAAAGATGCCCTGAACTGGGCGGAGCCAAAACTTTACGAGTATCCACTTTGCGAGGTTTTAGAAGGTTGTTGGATTAGATTAGGTGGCATGGATGCCTATGCCGAAGAACATATTGTCCACGCAATGAGATGGTTCGAGCTATTGGAAGCCGAAGGACTTAATGGCTACGACTGCGATCAAGTGAACATTGCGGTCAATCAATTGTATGCGCAGCCTGTGCAAGCAGCCCAAGTGCAAATCATGACCATACACAAGTCTAAAGGCCTCGAGTTCGACCATGTATTTTTGCCTTTCTTAAGCAAACGAATGGCATCAGACAGCCCTTCACTGATGCTTTGGCAGCCCAGCTCAGAAGGATTATTAGTTGGCGTAAACGGTGACCCAATTCACAGCTGGCTTAAACATGAAGAAAAAATCAGATCTGACAACGAGAAAAAGCGCCTACTCTACGTAGCCTGCACTCGCGCAAAGCTGGGGCTTTTTGTCAGCTATAGTATCGAGGAAAACAAGTCGGCTATTGGCCTAGCCAAGCACCTCGAAGATTACGCTGAAGCAGATTTAAGCTCGCCAACGCCTACATTACTCGCTACAAAACCTACAGGCTCTGAGAGATCGGGAACGGACGCAGAAATAGCCCCGGCAAAACTTTTAGTCCACTTACCGCGAGACTATGCCTTTGGTGCAACAGTTACTGGCGCGGACACCTCAGCAGACAAGGGGCTTGAAGAGGTTGCGAAGGCCGCAGAAAACCCAGCTTCCAACCCCTTCGAATTAGCTCTGGGCAACCTTATACACAAGGCGCTCGCTTGGCTGGCAGACACTCATGCCATTACGCAAGGGCATAGCTCTGCTTTAGCAAAAGTCCGGGCACGACTGCCTAGTTGGATAGAACAATCCGGCAGCGATGTCAGTCAATGGCAGGCGCTAGAGGCCCAAGCCTACCAACATTTAGGCATAACGCTTTTAAGTGAATCCGGTCAATGGGTTTTATCCGCGCACAACAACGCCTACTGTGAATGGCCGTTAACAGGTGTTATTGGTAATTCTGTAAGAAGCCTAATCTTGGATAGATGCTTCGTAGCTGATGGTGTTATTTGGATCATCGACTATAAATCAGCCACGCCTAGTGAAGATACCAGTGCAAATGAAAATTTAGAGAGGTTCTTTGCGCAAGAGTGCCAGCGTTACTACAGCCAATTAGCCGACTATAAAACCGTCGTATCTGCCTTATATAAAAATGATCTACCTGTGCGCTGCGCATTGTTCTTCACCGGTCTAGGTCAACTCAAAGAATTGTAGTCATCGACACCTCTGGCCGCTCGGATTGCAATTCCGATACAAAGCTTTACCATCCGACGCCTTGTATTTTTTTGCCTCACCCCAGCGCAAGGGGCTGATTCCTTTCGAATTTTGCTCTAGCAACGATGACCAAAAATCTCAAAAGATCAAAGGCTACAAAGCCAATCGAAGAAGGAATTTTACGTGCAACTTGAAAACCTAAACATTGAAGACCAAGAAGTTCTAATTACTCCAGAGCAGCTGAAAGCTGCTCTACCAGTAACCCAAAAGATAGGGGACACGGTCAACGAGTATCGTGAAACAGTGGCGAACATTGTTGATCGTAGGGACAAGCGCCTTTTGGTTGTCGTAGGCCCCTGCTCAATTCACGACACCGAAGCTGCGATAGATTATGCAAATCGCCTAAAAGCACTATCGTTAGAGTTATCTGATGAAATTTTCATTGTGATGCGTGCCTACTTTGAAAAGCCACGTAGCACGGTTGGTTGGAAGGGTTTGATCAATGACCCGTACCTAGACGACACGTTTAAAGTTGCCGAGGGCCTGCACATTGCCCGCAAATTATTACTCGACCTGACTGAAATTGGCTTACCTCTGGCTACTGAGGCATTGGACCCAATTACCCCCCAATATATGCAGGATCTAATTTCCTGGTCTGCTATTGGCGCAAGAACAACCGAATCACAAACTCACAGAGAAATGGCCTCTGGCTTAAGCTGCGCCGTTGGCTTCAAAAACGGCACTGACGGCTCGTTAGACGTTGCAGTCAACGCACTGCAATCTGTTGCAAGTCCGCACCGTTTTTTGGGTATAAGCCCCAGCGGCCAGGTCAGCGTAATTCACACCAAAGGCAACCCGCACGGTCATGTTGTGCTTAGAGGCGGTAGCGATGGCCCCAACTATTCACCAGAACACATTCAGCAGTGTGAAGTTGCACTAGAAAAAATCGGTCAGCCTGCTTCAATAATGGTGGACTGCTCTCACGCCAACTCAAACAAAGATCACCGCCAACAAGCAACGGTACTTCAGTCTGTAGCGGATCAAATTGCAGCAGGCAACGAATCCATTACAGGAGTAATGATCGAAAGCAACATTGGCCCAGGCAACCAAAGCATTAAGAACCCTGATGGTTTAGCTTATGGCGTTTCCATTACTGATGCATGCATCGATTGGGATGATACAAAAGCCCTACTGACGGACCTGAGCAAACAACTCAAAGTTCGTTAAACTTTAGATAGTTAAATCTTAGCTCGTTAAACTTTAGCTTGTTAAATTTTAGGCCGTTGACCTTTAATCGTTAGCTCGACAGCGAGCTTGAAGCTGGGGCGCCGAATTACTCGACGCCAGTTGAATATCCCGTAAGGGAATTACGAATAGTAGGCGTTTTCTGTGACCGTATGATCTGTGTGATCGATAACTCCGGTCAGTTCTGGCACTTGCTCGAGCAACGTAGTTTCCACACTACTCTTCAGCGTAATGTCCACTGCTGAACAGCCCTGACAACCACCACCAAACTGCAGGACTGCTTTGCTCTCTGGAGTGACCTCCACCAATGACACCATACCACCGTGTGCCGCCAACCCAGGGTTAATTTCATTATATAAAACATAATTAATACGATCTTCTAACGGCGCATCCGGGCCTACCTTAGGCACTCGGGCATTAGGCGCTTTAATAGTCAGCTGCCCGCCCATTTGATCTTCCTGATAGTCAACTTGAGCATCTTCTAGGTAGGCCTCACTGCGGCCTTCAAACCAAGCTCTAAAGCCGGCATATTCCACTGCAATATCTCCGTCTTGCTCTTCCCCAGGCCGGCAATAGGCAATGCAGGTTTCCGCTTGCGGCGTACCTGGCTGGGATACAAAAATTCTTATGCTGACATCATCGTCATCCTGCTTGGATAACAGGCCTTGGAGATACGTCTGGGCACTGGCGGATATTTCTATCATAGATACTCTTTTTGGATCCGTTTTTCTAATTCGTTTTTCTAATCTGTTTTTCAAAACTGTTCAACTAGCTAATTAGCAACCTAACCCAGGTTAGCTAATCCTGCCAACCTCATTTGAGCTTGTGGCGCTTCGCAGCACACAAGTGTACAGCCACCAGCGGATAACAGGGAATAACATTCGTAACAAAGGTGCCCATTTTACGAATTACAATGAGCCAGTTTCAACACAACCAAGGAACCCTTCAATTGTACTGACGCGCTTCCTAGGCTAGGGTCTCGCTTTAAATTTTGGTATCGCCATGAAAGCCCAGCCCAAACCCAAGCAAACCAGCATTTCCGAGCAATCTACCGAAGCGCGCTTAAGAGAAGTCATGAGTAAGCGCATTGTTATCCTCGACGGCGCCTATGGCAGTGCTTTCCAAGGTTATGAAATGGAAGAAGAAGAGTTTCGCGGCGAGAGGTTCAGCGAACACTCAATGTCTTTAAAGGGCAACCACGACATTCTTAACCTAACTCGACAATACGTTGTTGAAGAAGTCCACCGTGGCTACTTAGAGGCGGGTTGCGATATTATTTGTACTAATACATTTAACGCAACAAGTATTGCGCAGGCCGATTTTGGCACTGAAGATATTTGTAGGGAAATGAACAGAGAGTCGGCCAAAATCGCCCGGGCGGTTGCTGACGAATTCTCAACCGCCGAAAAACCACGATTTGTCGCCGGCAGTGTTGGCCCAACCAACAGAACCGCCAGCCTTTCGCCAGACGTAAACCGACCCGAGTTTCGTAATGTCGATTTCGATGCACTGGTGGTCGCTTACACCGAAGCACTAGAAGGATTAGTCGAAGGCGGCGTAGATATCTTTCTGATAGAAACAGTCTTCGACACGCTCAATGCAAAAGCCGCTATTTACGCGGCAAATCTAGTCAACAGACAGCTCAGCAATCCCTGCCCCCTAATGATCTCAGGCACCATTACCGATGCCAGCGGCAGAACCTTATCAGGCCAAACCTGTGAAGCCTTTATTTACTCAGTCGAACATGCTCAACCCATATCCATCGGCCTGAATTGCGCACTGGGCGCAGAACAGCTGCGTCCCCACGTTAATGAACTGTCTAACTTAAGTAAGTGCGCTGTCAGCGTACACCCTAACGCAGGACTTCCTGATGCCTTTGGCGAATACAATCAAAGCGCTGAACAAATGGCGGAGATTATTCATAGCTACGCTGAAGCCGGTTGGCTGAATATCGTCGGCGGCTGCTGTGGCACCACACCAAGTCACATTAAAGCCATTGCTGAAGTAGTCAAAGACATGACCCCTCGCCCGCTAATTGAGAGAAAAGTAGCACGCGGGGACACCAGTGGATTGAAACTCTCAGGGCTAGAGCCGTTAAAACTCAATAGCGAGAGCCTATTTATCAACGTAGGTGAGCGCACCAATGTCACCGGATCAGCGAAATTTGCCCGACTCATTCGAGAATCAAAATACGAAGAAGCACTACAGGTAGCACGCCAACAAGTAGAGAGCGGCGCTCAGGTCATTGATATCAATATGGACGAGGGCATGCTAGATGGCGCTGAAGCCATGGTGCATTTCCTAAATTTGATCGCCACGGAACCTGATATTTCCAAAGTGCCAATCATGATCGACTCAAGTAAATGGGAGATCATTGAAGCGGGTCTTAAATGTGTTCAGGGCAAAGCAATTGTTAACTCAATCAGCCTAAAAGAAGGCCACGAGGCATTCGTCAGCGCCGCGCAAAAATGTCAGGACTATGGCGCAGCTATGGTGGTCATGGCTTTTGACGAAGACGGCCAGGCTGATTCCCTAGAGCGAAAAATTGCCATCTGCCAGCGCAGCTACAAGGTACTCACTGAAGAAGTGGGCGTAGTACCCTCGGATATTATTTTCGATCCGAATATTTTTGCCATCGGCACCGGCATCGAAGAACACAACAATTACGCAGTGGACTTCATTGATTCGGTAAGGTGGATTAAAGAAAACCTACCAGGCGCTAGCACCTCTGGCGGTTTGAGCAACGTATCCTTTGCCTTTCGCGGTAACAATTTGGTCCGCGAAGCAATACATACGGTATTTCTCTACCACGCCGTGCAAGCCGGCATGACCATGGGCATTGTTAACGCAGGTCAACTTGGCATTTACGCTGACTTGTCCGACGAACTGCGCGAAGCGGCTGAAGATTTGGTGCTTAACAGAAGAGAAGACGCAACCGAAAGACTGCTCACCATTGCGCAATCAATGACCGATGAAGGCGGCAATGAAGCCAAAGAAAAGAAAGAGGCTGAATGGCGTCAGTTACCCGTTACCGAACGCCTGAGCTATGCGCTGATTAAGGGCAATAACGAATTCATCGTTGAAGATACTGAAGCGGCAAGGTTAGAAGCCTCTCACCCGCTAGAAGTGATTGAAGGCCCCCTCATGGACGGCATGGGTGTAGTCGGAGATTTATTTGGCAGCGGCAAAATGTTTTTACCGCAAGTGGTTAAAAGCGCGCGGGTGATGAAGCAAGCGGTAGGCCACCTAGTGCCCTTCATTGAAGAAGAAAAACTGAAAAATCCCAGCCGAGAAAGCGCTGCCAAGGGCAAAATTGTCATGGCCACAGTGAAAGGCGATGTGCACGACATAGGCAAAAACATTGTCGGTGTGGTCCTGCAATGTAATAACTACGAAGTAATAGATTTAGGCGTTATGGTGGCGAAAGAAACCATTATCCAAACCGCCATAGACACTGGTGCCAATATGATTGGCTTATCAGGGTTGATCACACCGTCTTTAGACGAAATGGTCAACGTTGCCACTGAGATGCAGCGCCTTGGCTTAGACATCCCTCTGCTAATCGGCGGAGCCACCACCAGCAAAGCGCATACCGCAGCAAAAATTGCACCCTGTTACGACAACCGCGCAACGGTTTATGTGTCAGATGCATCAAGAGCAGTAGGCGTTGCCAGTAAACTATTGGCTGGCGATGACAGCTATAAGGCTTACGCTGAGGAAATTGATCAAGAATACGCATTGATTAAGACAAGGGTGGAAGCAAGGCGCGCCAAGCGCGCATTTTTGGGTTTAGCTGATGCCCGGGCCAATGCTTGGTCTGGCGAGGAACAAAATTACCAGCCGGTCAAACCCAATGAGCTAGGTGTTTTCGATTACAAGCCGGCAATAGCAGAATTGGTACCCTACATCGACTGGACCCCGTTCTTTATGACTTGGTCTCTGGCTGGGCGTTACCCAGCAATTTTGGAGGACGAAGTTGTAGGCGAGGCTGCAACACAACTGTTTGCTGACGCTCAAGAAAGACTACAATGGCTAATTGACGATGGACGCCTAGAAGCGGCAGGCGTTTATGCAATATGGCCAGCCAACCGTTTGGGCGATGATGACATTGAACTATTCACTGATGAGAGTCGCACTCAGCGCCTTGCGGCCCTGCACCACTTACGCCAGCAAGCGCCAAAGCCAGACGACCTAAGTCCAAATCAATGCTTAGCAGACTATGTTGAAAAATCTGGCAACCCAGACTACCTAGGCGGTTTTGCCGTGACCACAGGCATTAATATAGATGCCATTCTGGCTGAATTCCCAGATGATGATTATACGCAGATCATGATCAAATCTTTAGCCGACAGACTTGCCGAGGCCTTCGCAGAAAAACTACATGCACATGTTCGGCAGCAAACCTGGGGCCATAGCCCAGATGAAGAATTTGACGCAGAGAGTTTTATCAAGGAGAAATACCAAGGTATAAGACCTGCGCCCGGTTACCCAGCCTGCCCAGAACACAGCGAAAAAGCGACGCTCTTCGAGTTACTTGATGCCACTAACAGAACGGGCATTGAACTGACAGAAAGCTACGCAATGTCGCCTGCGGCAGCGGTAAGCGGCTTTTACTTCGCGCACCCTGAGGCCAAGTACTTTGGCATAGGGAAAATTGACGAAGATCAGTTAGCTGATTACGCCGAGCGAAAGAACTTGGATATTGATGCTGCAAGGACGCTGTTGAGCCCAACGCTATCTGATTAGCGTTTGCTGCATTACGGGAAGTAGATGCTTCAGGCTGCCGCAGGACTGGGTAGCCTTTCTTTTGCTGTTTAACTTGTGCTGTTTAGTTTTTGCTTTGGTTTGAACAGAGGGCTTACCTACACCGAGCAGCCCTCAGGTCTGCGATTCCAGCTCTCACCTGCGTATCTATATTCCGGCAGTAAATGCCGTCTCTGGATGCAGGCTATAGATCGGCTATAGATCGGCTATAGATCGACAGTAAACCCTGAAATAAAGACCGCAGCAAAAAGTACGGCGGCAGTAAACATAACCAAAATAGCTTTTACATCCGCAGAGTCATCTTTGGCCTGTTGATCTTGGTCTGGCTGGTGCTCTTCGCTCATTGTTTCTCTTCCACTTTTTAATTGATCAAACCCAGCTTTTATCTGGGTCCATTTCGAGCCCGCAAGTATAGACCGCCACGCGTACATGACAAGGGCCTAACACTATTTCCACCAGCACTTTGTTATTTCGATTATTTATATATTCGACCTTGGAATAAGCCCGCGCCACCTATTGGTTGCTCTGAATAAATGGGGCTGCTAATGTCCTGCGCTTAACTCAGTCAGGGGACTTGGGTGACGCAGAGCAGGAACCCATAAAAAATGTACCAATACACCAAATTTGACCGCTCATTTATTGAAGAGCGCGTTAATCACTACCGCGAGCAAACCTCCCGCTACCTTGAAGGTCAACTTTCAGAAGACGAATTTCTACAACTACGGCTGCGTAACGGGCTGTACTTGCAAAGATTGGCGCCAATGCTTCGTGTAGCAATTCCTTACGGCACCCTCTCCAGTCAGCAGCTCTTCGCCCTTGGCAAAGTTGCTAGAGAATATGACCGCGGCTATGGACACCTAAGCACCCGGCAAAATATGCAGTTTAACTGGCCGGAACTCGCTGAGGTGCCAGATATCTTGGCAGACATGGCAAAGGTAGATTTACACGCCATACAAACCAGCGGCAGCTGTATCCGTAATGTCACCACGGACCATTTTGCCGGCGCAGCAGCGGACGAAACAATCGATCCACGCCCCTATTGCGAAATCATTCGCCAGTGGTCCACAAACCACCCTGAATTCGAATGGCTACCGCGCAAGTTTAAAATTGCGGTAACCGGCGCAGCCGAGGATCGCGCTGCCATTGGCGTACACGATGTTGGCTTGCGGGTTTATCGTGATGCCAAGGGCCAAGTACAGTTTGACGTATACGCCGGCGGCGGTTTAGGCCGCACACCAGTTCTTGGCGCATTAGTACGCTCAGAACTGCCCATAGAGCACCTGCTCACTTACTTGGAAGCGCTAATGCGGGTTTATAACCGCTACGGCCGCCGCGACAACAAGTACAAAGCACGGATCAAAATTTTGGTCCGGGCCATGGGCGTTGACGGTTTCCGTGCCAAAGTCGACGAAGAATGGTCGCACAGTAAAGGTGGACCTGGCACACTTCCTGAAGCTGAAATATCTCGGGTAGAGGCTTTCTTTGCTCCGCCTAGCTATAGCGAACAACCCGATGTAACCGATGCGTTAGCCGAGCAAAGACTGGCAAACCCGAGGTTTAGCCAGTGGTTGCAGCACAATGTGATTGAGCACAAAGCGCCGGGCTATGCAGCGGTAACCCTCTCCACTAAAGCAACTGGCGTACCCCCTGGAGATGTAAGCGACACGCAAATTGACGCGGTTGCCCAATGGGCCGCCGACTATAGTTTTTCTGAAGTGCGCATCAGCCACGAACAAAATTTCGTTTTGCCCCATGTACCCAAGCAGCATTTATTCGAATTGTGGCAACAAGCTCAAGCGCAAAACCTAGCCACGGCAAACGCAAGACTAATAACCGACATGATCTGCTGCCCTGGTGGCGACTACTGCTCGTTGGCTAATGCCAAATCCATACCTGTAGCAGAGGCATTACAAGAACGTTTCGACGACTACGACTTTCAATATGATCTAGGTGAGCTGAACCTTAATATTTCTGGCTGCATGAACGCTTGCGGGCACCACCACGTTGGCCATATAGGCATTCTTGGTGTGGATAAGAAAGGCAGTGAGTTTTATCAAATCTCACTGGGCGGGCATGCTGGCCATTCAGAACTGGCGCCATCGCTTGGACAAATTGTTGGGCCGTCTATTCCTCGAGCAGAAGTTTGTGACGTTATTGCCAAGATTCTTGAGATCTATGTAGATCTGCGAATAGAAGACGAAAGTTTCCTCAGCTGTTTTAAGCGCGTCGGTATTGCGCCATTTAAGGAGCGCATTTATGCACCATCTCATTAATAAGCAAAACGACCAATGGCAGTTAGCTGATCAGGAAGACTCTGATCAACAAACGGTCGAATGGCAGGACGCTGAAAATTGGCAACCTGGGCAAGCGCTGAGATTGCCGGTAGATGCAGAGCTAAACTCTCAATGGGGCGAAGCCTCTATCATTGGCATCGACTTCCCGGCGCTCACTGACGGAAGAGGTCTATCGCTAGCGGTATTATTACGCACTAGACTCAATTACAACGGTGATTTGCGCGGCCTAGGCGCGGTTCACGAAGACATTTTGCACTTTATGGTGCGCTGTGGATTCTCAAGCTTTGAACTTCCAGAGTCTCGAGACCCAAACGTTGCCCTGAGCTGCATTACGCCGCATAAACAATATTACCAAAGCTCTGTAGTAGATCCTCTGAATCACTTTGATCGAGTATAAGCAGGGCGAGATCTGACACGTTCTTATCAAGGTCAAGAAGTAGAGGTCAAACAAATCTGACCTCTGCGAGGAATCTCTCTGCGCGGACTCTCTGTTGGGCTATTACTCGCACTGTTGCTTGCCCTTCTGCGCCAAGTCTAAATAGTAAAATCAACCTAAAACGCTGTCCCCAAAAGCCGTTTCGGGAGACATTTAGTACAATGCGTCGAAAAACCACTTCAATCAGCAAGATACTTGATAGGCTGGCGTCTGCGACGCAGCGGCAATTTCCACGAGACCCCAAATGCCCCATTCAGATCTAATTCATTCGTTTTTCATTATTTTTGCTGGCGCAGCGGGCCTGGCGACCGTTGCCCTATTTTCACGTCAACCCATGCTCATTGCGTACATACTACTTGGCTGTCTAATTGGGCCCTTTGGCTTAAGCCTCATTGACCAAAACGACCTACTCACAGAAATTGCCGAAATTGGCATTATTTTTTTGCTCTTCCTCGTAGGCTTAGATTTACAGCCGAGCAAACTTAAGAACATGTTGGCTGAATCTATGCTCACCGCATTGGGCACCAGTATTGTTTTCTTCTTGATGGGCGCATCGGTGATGCTCGCCACAGGCTTCACCTATACCGAAGCATGGATAGTTGGCTTGGCTGTGACCTTTTCTAGCACTATCTTAGGCATAAAGTTACTGCCTACCACAGCCTTACACCACCGCCACATAGGTGAAATGGTAGTCAGTCTATTGCTGATCCAAGACCTCTTAGCCATCTTGGCTATTTTATTACTCACTGGTCTGGGCAATGACCTTGCAGGGATCACACGGAGCTTGGTGGCGATTTTTGTTGGGTTACCTGCGCTTATTGGTGGCGCTTACTTAATGGTTCGCTTTGTTCTGCTCAAATTAATCAGCAAATTTGACGCCTTTCACGAATATATCTTTCTCCTCGCAATAGGCTGGTGTTTAAGCCTTGCCAGCATTGCCGAACAAATGGGTCTGTCCTTCGAAATTGGCGGCTTTGTTGCCGGCGTTAGTCTGGCGACCAGCCCAATTGCTAAATACATTGCCGAGCACTTGAGGCCGCTGCGAGACTTCTTTCTTATCTTGTTTTTCTTTTCGGTGGGGGCTTCGCTAAATGTGGCGCTGCTGCAAGAAGTTTGGCTTGCTGCAATTGTTTTGGCAGTGGTTATCTTGCTGGTGAAACCAAAAGTCTTCGCGCTCTTGTTGACCTTGCAAAAGGAGGACAAGGACGCCTCGAAAGAGGTTGGGTTCAGGCTTGGCCAAGCTTCAGAGTTTTCATTACTGCTGAGTTATATTGCCATTTCAAATGCACTGATTAGTAGCGAGGCAGCCGTAGTGCTACAAACAGCCACAATACTCACACTCATCGGCAGTAGCTATTTAGTGGTATCTAGATACCCTAGCCCCATTGCATCCGACCCTGCTCTGAGAAGAGATTGAGGACCCAGAACTGGGTCCTCTGACTTGCTTTCACCGACTTTGCGGCAAGGCGCTAACACCCGCTAAAGCACCTGCCTAAAAGCGCTGGTTAGCTGGTTAGCTGGTTAGAGGTGTACAACACCCCGTCCAACCATCTGACCTGAGAGAATGCGATCAATAGCGCCGGATAAGTCATCTAGGGTCAGCACTTCTTCTAAATCGCTTAAATCCATTAGCCACTCATCGCCTAGGCGATGCCAAATTTCGGCCTTTTCCTCAATGGGTAACTGAACTGAGTCGATGCCTAACAAATTTACGTGACGCAGAATAAACGGCAGTACAGACGCAGAAAACACTGGCGCGGCAACTAGGCCACAGGCAGCCAAGCTACAGCCATAGCGCAGGCTCTTTACCCCGTTGAAAAGAATGTCACCACCAACGGTGTCTACTACGCCGCCCCAACGCTCAGCCAACATGGGCTTATCGCTACCGGCATTGGCTTCTTCTCTAGATAATATTTCGCTAGCACCCAGGCTGCGTAAAAAGTCGTGCTTGTCTTCTTTACCGGTTACCGCTGCAACCTCATAGCCCAGTTGCGCCAGTAGCTTAACGGCCACAGAGCCCACACCACCTGTTGCGCCGGTAACTAAGACCGGGCCAGATGCTGGGGTCATGCCAGAGCGTTCAAGCTTCTGCACACATTCAGCAGCCGTAAATCCAGCCGTACCAATAATCATACTACTGTGCATGGACAGCCCTTTTGGCATTTTCACTGCCCAAGAAGCGGGGATACGTACGCGTTCGGCGAAACCACCAGATGTACTCATGCCTAAATCAAAACCGATGGCGATAATTTCGTCGCCTATCGCAAAGTCAGCATGATCGGATGCTAGAACTATACCGGCAACATCAATTCCTGGCGTATGTGGGAAGTTACGGGTAACGCCCGGACTACCGGTGGCGGACAAACCATCTTTGAAGTTCAATGAGGAAAATTTAACCTCAACCAACAACTCTCCTGCCGGCAAATCATCCACAGACCTAGTAACAACACTGCGCTCAAATCCGGCGTCAGTCTTTTCAACTCTAAAAGCTTTAAATTGCATATTTTTCCCTTTACTACTTACGAACAAATTCTAAAACGTGACTGACTCTATCTAACATACCGTTAAATTTATCCAGCACTCTATCTATCGGTTTCTTGTTTTCCTCCCATGTGACTTCAAAGACATCTCTGGTTTCACACAGTTCGATCAAGTACTCATCACTGGTGGCTAAACCGTCCACCAATTTCAATTCAAGTGCACGTTTGCCGTACCAAGCTTCGCCTGTCGCAACCGCCTCTATGTCTAATTCTGGGCGATTTTCTGCAACAAACTCTTGAAATAAAGCGTGCACATCTTCCAGCTCTTCGCGGAACTTTTCTCGGCCTTCATCTGTATTCTCGCCCAGCAACGTCAACGTGCGCTTGTATTTACCGGCGGTGAGCACTTCTACATCTACGTCATTCTTTTTCAATAAGCGGTGCAGGTTGGGAATTTGTGCAACCACACCAATAGACCCAATTACCGCAAAAGGCGCAGCCAAAATTCTATTCGCTACAGCAGCCATTAAATAACCACCACTGGCCGCAACTCTATCGACTATGGCCGTTAGGGGGATTCCCTTATTACGTATGCGCATCATCTGAGACGCGGCTAGACCATAGCTATGCACCATGCCGCCAGGGCTCTCTAAACAAACCACAACTTCATCGTTAGGCCCGGCCATGGTCAACACGGCACTGATCTCGACACTTAAAAAATCTACGCCCGAAGCAGCAGTATCGCCGTCAAAGTGAATAACGAAGGTGCGATCTTTTTGGCCTTCAAGGCTAGCTGATTCTTTAGCTACTACTTGAGTTTCAACTGCGCCATCTTCACTAATCACACCGGCATCAACAGATTGCTCGGCAGTAGCCGGCTTTTTTGTGTCTGGTTTTTGCTTTGCGGCAAGCTTGGCTGCTTTGGCGGTTTTTTTCGCCTCTGCTTTTTCGCTCTTGGACTCAGATTTGTGCTGACGCTTTGCTTCATCTGCAGTAAGCAGGTGATTTTCCATAGCAAAACGCAATTCACGCACGCGCTCATTGAGTTTACGAATGACCAAGTGGCCCTGGTCGCCTTGCTGTCCACCGGAAAGCCCCGCCAGGAATGATGCAATGATCAAAAAGGCAACCACTAAGGTCACCACTTGTCCTAAGAACATTAGATATTCAAAAAGAAAGTCCATATAGCTTTTGTCTGACTGAAGAAGGTCGGGTACTTTATCTATTGCGCCGACGTAGCGCCAGCATAGCCTTACATACGCAGCTAAAATCTGAACCCAGCACGGCATAACAAATTACTTAAACGAAAAAAATTCCCGCTGTAATTACACGAATAACTTGACCTTTTCGGCAATTTTGGCCAACTTTGCGCTCCTTTGATAATGAGCAATGACAATTATTGGTATCGGCGAGATCATCAGAGCTGACCGAAATCCGAACATGGCAAAAGTAGCATGCGTAGTTTTCTTGAAAATCAATTTTGTAGCGAAAAGTCTGGTGATCTGGATGCGCGGGTGCGCATGCAGTGGGCAGATGGTCAAATATGCTTCCAAATAAGAGGTGGCGCACTTAGTTTCGACAAAGACGCCACCCCCGAGTTAATCATCTATTTCAGAGATATAGAGGATGCCAGGGGCTTAATCAGCGGTAAAAGAGATCCTGTGAGTGCTTTTATGCACGGAAATCTCAGAGCAAACGGCCATTTAATCTGGGTTTTTCAGACCATGGCCGCTTTGAGTGGCAAAACGGCAAAGACTACAACCTAACCCAGTTGATCTAAAAACTCTTGAATTAACCAGCCTGAAATTGCGGTCTTTGGCGGAATTTGTGGCAACGTATCTTTTGTATACCACTGAGCATCCGCGATCTCATCAGGCTGACAAACAATATCACCGCCCACATATTTAGCATGAAAACCCAGCATTAGAGAATTCGGGAAAGGCCAGCTTTGCGAACCAAAATAGTTCAACTCTCCCACTTCTAATCCAACCTCTTCCATTACCTCACGATGTACGGTTTGCTCAATAGATTCCCCTGCTTCCACGAACCCGGCCAAAGTACTGTACATACCTTGAGGCCATGCAGCATTTCTCGCTAACAACATTTCCTCGCCCTTAGTCACAAGCACTATGATACTTGGCGACAAACGCGGGTAAGCAATAAACCGGCAAGCACCGCACTGCATGGCCCTATCCGCGCCATGTATCTTCATTGGTTCCCCGCAACGACCGCAAAATTGGTTAGTCTGATGCCAATCAATCACCTGCTTAGCTCTACCCGCTAGATAGAACATGGCTTGTGAAGTGCGTCCAAGCAAGCCGCGCAGGCCTAGTTTCGCAAAACCTTCAGGCACAGCGCCTTTCACAGACAAGGCAAAACAAGGTCGGTTAGCATAATGACCAAGAAAATGCTTACTGCGCGTTTCTACGTCAAACCAGCGAAAGTCGTCGGCTGTAATAGGTTCTGGTGTACCTTGTACGCTCTTACAAATCAGCTCATCGCGCATAAATGCGAAATACCAAGCTTCACCCGAATCATCTCCCTCGGCCATAACGTGATTTGCTGAAAACTCATCTGAACTACTTGGCCACATAGAACTGCCCCACCGCTTAATTAAAAAAGAAAATAACATAGCACAAATTGTTGTGCTATTTGCCGACGCCTTACCCTCGATGTGGCCACCATATGTGCACTTATATTGACCACACACCACACCGGTTCTGGCTGCTATAAACGCCGGGGTTAGTTGGAGTGGAGTTAGAATAGAGTTCGGTTGGCGTTCGGGCGTCGGATGACTCTAAGGCTCGCGTGAACGCAGCGTAACTAAGGGGTCAACACTGTCGTATTTTCACCCTACGACATTCCTCAAAATTCCGTAAAATCGGCCACTTTTCCACTGTTAATAGTTGCCCGCAAACACAGGTCAGGCTATCTTTAGCGGCTGCATTTAGGGGAGCTTGGTCATCATATATTGGCGACTAGTAGGGCACGCCTGAGACAAAATAGATCGTAGACAATAAAAAGCGACACCTATGGGTAGACAAAATACCCGCGGATATAGGCGCAAAGGAGTGTTATGAAAGGGTTATCCCTCAGTTCGTTTTCTCAGAATTTTCTTGGTAGTGCACCAGAATGGTACAAGTTGACCGTCATTGGTTTTTTGATCTTCAACCCGTTACTACTGCTGCTAACGGGTAACGCCTATTTGACAGGTTGGATACTGGTGCTGGAGTTTATTTTCACCCTAGCCATGGCGCTAAAATGCTACCCATTGCAGCCTGGTGGACTACTGGCCATAGAAGCCGTGGTCATGGGAATGACGAGCCCCGCCACAGTTTATCATGAGGTAGAAATGGCCCTCCCCGTAATACTTTTATTGGTATTTATGGTGGCTGGCATCTACTTTATGAAAGACCTACTGCTCTTCACTTTCACCAAGATTCTTCTGTCAATTCGCTCCAAAACACTCATTGCATTCTTATTTTGTGCAATTTCAGCGTTTTTGTCGGCCTTCTTAGATGCTCTGACAGTTACTGCAGTAGTCATTAGTGTGGGCGTTGGCTTTTATTCGATCTACCACAAAGTCGCTGCCAGTAAACTGGCACCAGAAGACAGAGAAGACGATGTTGAAGACGGCGATATTGCGGCAGACTACCGCGCCGAGCTAAATGAATTCAGGGCGTTTCTACGCAACCTTCTTATGCACGCAGCAGTGGGTACAGCCCTGGGTGGCGTTTGTACTACAGTCGGTGAACCGCAAAACTTACTCATCGCCAGCCAGGCAGGCTGGAATTTCGCTGAGTTCTTTTGGCGTATGGCGCCTGTAACCATGCCAGTGCTTGCAGCCGGTCTGCTCACCTGCATCTTGCTAGAGCAAATAAAAATTCTAGGCTACGGTGCAGTTCTGCCAGAGCGAGTCCGCTCCATACTCACAGACTTCGACAAAGCGGAAAGCGCCCGCCGCTCAGACTCAGACAAGGCGAAGCTTGCAGTTCAAGCAATCTGTGGTCTTATTCTGATATGGGCGTTAGCTAATCATGTAGCTGAGGTGGGTCTTATCGGCCTGACCATTATCGTGTTGCAGACAGCTTTCAACGGCGTCATTGAAGAACACCAGCTGGGCCACGCATTTGAAGAGGCCTTGCCCTTCACAGCACTACTCGTTGTGTTTTTTGGTATCGTCGGTGTTATCCACGACCAACATCTGTTTTCGCCAATAATCGCGTATGTATTGAGTCTACCGTTAGATGTGCAACCCGGTATGTTCTACATCGCCAACGGCTTGCTGTCTGCTATCAGTGACAATGTATTTGTGGCTACAGTTTATATTGGCGAAGTCAAAGCGGCTTTAGACAATGGCACGATCAGCAGAGAGCAATTTGATTTGCTTGCTATTGCTATCAACACAGGCACCAATATCCCAAGTGTAGCAACACCAAATGGACAAGCAGCATTCTTGTTTTTGCTAACCTCATCCATCGCTCCGCTCATAGGGCTGAGCTATATGCGTATGGTCACCATGGCGCTGCCGTACACCATCGTTATGGGTGTGACTGGCTGGGCGGGTGTTAACTACCTACTGTAGGTGACGCTGAACTGAGTTTTGTGGCCCT